>Ga0316189_10002680_pt1 | contig 17421 bp, 16 predicted proteins | sample LowCovwburrow_MG_FD_204930 | JGI IMG/M metagenome (GOLD analysis project Ga0316189, IMG submission 204930) | Coastal sediment microbial communities from Maine, United States - Lowes Cove worm burrow | ecosystem: Environmental > Aquatic > Marine > Coastal > Sediment | place: USA: Maine...
CCATGAATGATCAATAGGGCCTTTCTTCTGGCTTCTGACGTCGACTAAAACTTTAGGGACCGTACAAGGTAATCTACTTACTGCGGGGCGTAAGCTGCCCGAGGGCTCGCTAGTCAGACGCTAAATAGCAAGCCTTAACAAACGGCTGTTAAGCGGAGAAAAGATGGGGATAAATGTCGCAAACAGACACGTTATTTGGCACTGTAAATCCAGATAAATTTACCGCTAAAGTTGAAAACTGTTTATTTACAATCGGTTATACGTAACAGGTCTAAAATGTCTGTTACCATTTTCGTTACCAATCCACTTAACAAAAATATATATAAAACAATATGTTAAATAGATTAGTAACAAAGTAACAAAGTAACAGCACTTTTTAGTAGGCCAGCTTTGCATTTTACCGATCCAGAGGCCGGAAAGTGGGCCAAATGAGGGTATACTGACTTTTGAGCCAAGCCGGTCTATCCTTTCGAGGTTTTACTGAAATACCAAATTTTCCGCGACGGTTTCCCCGTACCGCCCCAAGGGGCGTGGTGGGTAATTTTGATAGGCGCCATGTTCCCGCGCAATCCGCGCCAAAATAGTCCGAAAGAGTCACCCGTGCTAGCCATGTGCTAGCCAGAGATTTTTCAGAAACACTACCTCCACAAGACGAGGCTTTGTAAGCAGTTGTTTTTATTGAATTTTAACTGGTGCCCCACACGGACTGTGATTTAACTCATAACATACTAATACAAATATATAATTTAAGTATGATTTTAAAACATACCCCTAATTATACCCCTAAGTTTACTTAAAATTATACAATCAGCCACTTATATCAGGTACATAAATTTGGCGCATTGGTATCAAGGTTCTATAGCGTGCAGACATCATTCCATAATGTTCCAGTACAAGCCCGACAAGTTGTTCACCGTCAATTAAACGCAGCTTCGAACGATTTCTTTCCAAGAGTCTAGCGGCACGGCTATATGATCCAAGATTAACGAATAAAGCAAATTCCCCTGCTCCAAGCGTACCAAGTAATTGATTAACTTCTGGTTCCCCTGTTTGGCTGGTAATTCGTTTACATTGTACTTTTATTATAGGTGGTTCAAACCCAAGCTCGTCAGTATGGGCAATGACATCCACACCACCATCACCCGATTTATCCGATACCCGCGCAGTGTATCCCATACATTCCAAGATATGGGCAGTGAAGTGTTCAAATTCATACCCATCTAAACCTACGTGGATGCGTCGAATAATGAAATCATGGGCTGTTTCTTCGGCTTGCATCGAAACATTATTGGTAACGCTGTCGTCATCCAGTGTTTCTTCATCTATTTCAACCAACTCTTGGGGCGAAGCTAAATTCAGTTTTTCTAAAAATTCTACAGCAAACCGTTTGATTTGAAACAACGATATAAAGGCCCCAATCTCATTCAATGCTGATTGTGAAAAGTCACTGCGTGGGAAATGCTCGAGCCATTCGACTTGATGGCGATTAGGATAATTTTCAATATTTTCGCTTTCCCCGGCTGGGACATATTTCATTTCGCCAGTAAAGCGCCCAATATTAACCTGTCGGTCATGCTTGGAGGGGTAAACTACAATATCTCCCTCAGCAATTTCGCACTTAAAGCGAAACAAAGTTCCTGCATCAACAGGAACAGCGCCCGGTTTTTTGTCAGGATACGCTGCAATCATAGCATTCTTAAATGCATCACGTGTGTTTTCGATTTCATCTAACGGCCCAATTCGAGGCCATCCAAGGCCCACATATCCCTGGTCTATCGGTTCGGTACCAACACTTGCTTTCATATGGATTCCCCAAACGTTCACCATTTCTAAAGCTCCATCTTTATCGTTTTCATAATCCGGTCGGTTTCCGACAGGATTTTGATGATCTTCCGGTAGTGCATGACATCTTCAAAACTTAATTCCCGTCCTTTGCGGTCTTTCAGCCATTTCTGCGCGGGTTGATAGCCACCAATGTAGAAATCCCATGCAACCGCAGGCACCACATCGAAATACTGATCGGCGTTGATCCAGACCTGACCGTCTTTGTAAACAGGCTTATCCATCACATCGTCACCCTGCCCATTGAACGGATAGGGCGTGTCACCAATAGCTGCGTCCTGCATCAAATGCAATTCGCGCAGCTGTTTGCCCTTGGCGGATACATCCCAAAATTCATCCGCCGTGGCAGGCCACGGGATGCGGGGGAAATCAATTTTCAGGAACTCTTTGTAAGTGTCGCGGTAGGCCGGGCAATGCAGCACACCGTAGATGTAATCAAAGGTCTGCACTTCATCAGGTGTGCCAAGCTTGGGGTGCTTTGCCTTGCCCTGAAGCTGCTTCCACAGCTTGGGGTCAAAGTTGATACGGCGGGTTTGATCGAGGTCTTGTTCGTCGGGGTAGAGGTAGAGGGGAAGAATAACACCGCCACCACGGTAGAAGAAATTCACATCTGTAATCGTGTTCTGAACAAAAACCAAATTCCATTGCATTGAACCGACGACTAGACCTTGGCGTCCTACGGTTAATGCTAAATTAGCTTCTTTTTCTTCGTTAAAGTGCCTCATAATATTAAATCTATCAAAATCTATTACGTTATTAGAAAAATATACTGACCGAACATCAAATGGGCGGTAAGAATATTTACGAAATAAATTGGGATCATAAGAACAGTTAGCTTTAGTTTCTTCTATATTCCAATCACGGTTATCTTTTAACTTCAGTATCGACGCCACTTCTTGACCAGATTTTGCTTCATCAAAGAACAATTCCATACGCCGTTTAATTTCTTTTTCCTCAAATCCCACAACAAAATGATCACGATGCGTTTTAACGCCGCTAGAATTTTCACCCAAAAAATCCGTAATTGAGAAGCCGCGTTTATAGTTTTTAGAGGCCGATATATTAAATGGTACTAGTAAATATTCGGGCTGTTGTGGTTTGAGTCTAGTTTTCAAAACATCTGCAAGTTCCAAACCCTCCAATGCGCTGTTTTTTGTGGCTCGCGTTCCAAAAATATCAAGATGGCTTACAACAGCTTGACTGGATTTTTGATGGTTACTTGATCTAACAAATATATTGATAGAGACCCCTTGTTGAATATCAAAAACATTTTTATCAGGCGTTCCATCAGGACTCACATCCCTCTTTTTTGTACTGCCATGTAAGTCTACAATGTAAATTTTATCAAATGATTCAATCAGTGTTTTACGCATTTGGCGATGTATCGAACCATCTAGGAAACCATTATTTGTAATAAAAGCCAAAATTCCATCTTGATTCTTTTCAACTAAATATTGCCCTAATCTAATAAACTTAATGTAATCATCTGAAAGAGGCTGAATATTATGCTCATTTAGACCCGTTTTATAATCCGCCACTAGCGTTCGAATCCACTCGCCGTTATTCGAACTACTCACCGAATACGGCGGATTACCAATCACACACATGATCGGCATGTCGCGTTTGATTGTGTTGGCCTCTCGTACCTCATCAGACAGCCAGCGGGCGAAGGGCAGTTGTTGGTTGGCCGGTTCGCCCTCTTCCAGTGAATTGGTCAGGTAAACACCCAGACGCGGCGGGTTCTTTTTGGTCGGTTGATAACCCAGCTCGGTTAATATCATATCCAGTTTCATGTGGCACATGGCGTAGGATGCCATCAGCAGCTCAAACCCGTGGATGCGCGGGATCAAATCCTGTTCGATATAGCCAGACCATTTGCCACTTGCGACCGATTTGACCTTGGGGGCGATTTGTTTGATCACCTCTGCCAGAAACGTGCCCGTGCCCGTGGCTGGGTCAAGTACCTGTACGCGGTGAACTTCTTTCTTGATGGTTTCGCGCTTGCCCTTTTTATTGGTTTGACCCGTTTCCCAATCAATCGTTACTTTCGAGGTGTCTGCCAACCCCATGGGCAGGCCAAATTCGGTTTGCAGTACTTCATCTACTGCCCGCACGATGAAATTCACCACAGGTTCAGGGGTGTACCAGACCCCGCGTGCTTTGCGTTTGGCGGGGTTGTATTCTTTCAGAAAATCTTCGTAGAAATGGATAAACGGATCATTACGCCCGGTAACGGTACCATAGCTTTCCAGCATTTTATGCACGTCGCAGGCCAGAAATACGGCGGCCAGCTCATCAATGATCCAGACAAGACGATCATCCAAGTCTTGCCCCGCGATATAACCAAAGAACTTGCGCAAAAATGGGTTGGATTTGGGCAATAACTCAAGGGCTTCTTGACGGCTGAATGTGTTCAATGTGGGATCGTGCAAGCGGGCCGCGAACATGCCGTAAGTGATGGTCTCGGCGTATATATCGGCAAAATCAGGTTTTGAAATATCGTGGATCAGGTGTTCTTTGAACGCAAGGTATTGGCCTTCCAGTTCAGGGTTTTCATCTTCTTCATCTTGCAGCGCGTTTGCCAGCACATCCTTCATCAGCACAGCTTTACCCGCCATCATTTTGGCTAGGGTTTGCGACGATGTGATGGTTTGCGGGCGTTGGGCAATAAATTCCTGCAACAGGTGCAACAGGGTATCAAACTGATCGGGTTTGGGTTGGATACCCATCAAGGGGTCAGCAATAGACACTTGGGCATAAAGTTCGCCGTCACGGTAGAAATCCCAATCAAGGCAGTTGGTGTAGATCAGGTTAGGCAGGGCAGCGGTATAACGTTTTTTTTGATCCGCATTGGCCCCTTTCATTACCTTTAGATCAATCTCGATGTCTTTGGCTTCAATATGGCCGATGGCGACGTCTTTCAGATTAACAATAAAATCAGGTGCGCCGCATTTCACCCGCTTGGGTTCATTAATAGCGGTAATATCATCCGACAGCGCATCAATCAGCCCGCCGATAGCGGCACGATACGAATGTTCGGTCGCTTGGCCAGTTTTATAGACGGCTTGCACGGCGGATAAGAAATCTTGAATGATCAATGGATTGGCCTTGGTCGGGTTTGAATATCACAAACACTACCCAATGCCCCCGCCCAGCGCAAACGGGTTTCACGTCTATTTAAGCCCTTTAATCAATTCCCCCTGCCGATCCACGGAAATCTGCAAGTATGAGGTGATTGTCGTGTCGATACTGTCATGCCCCAAGTTCATCGACCAGGCTTTGAACTGTTCGCGGGTCGTGCAAGTTTTGTCTCCGTATTTCACCAATGTCTTACGAAAACTGTGTGGTACAAATGCTTGCATCCCCGCATCAACAAAAGCAGTTTTGATGATTTGCCGGAATGCGGATGCATTGGCATAAATCTCGCCCGTCAGGCCCGTGGTTTGAAAGCCTTTGCCCGTGACCACCTCGATCTTAGGTTTGGGGAAAAGCGCGTCATTTGGGGCGAATAGCATATCCTTGCGCAGCATGTTCACCCAATCTGTAAAACAGACCAAATACATATCAGCCACGGGGTAAAACCAAGTATAAAACGTCTTGGAGTTTTTGGTGCGCACCTCGCGGGCATCCTGAAATATCTGCCCTTCGATCAGATCAACATGCTTTAGCTGCAAAGAGGTCAAGGCCCCGTCCCGTGCGCCTGTCAGCATCAAAAGCGCAAAGGCGGCGCGGTTGCGCTGTTCAATCAAGGTCGCGCTGGGCATTTGGGTGAAAGCATGGGCGCATTGTTCCATCGACGGATATGGGATTTCACGCTTGGCATGGGCAATTCGGGCGTCTTTGGAATTGTTGTTGAAATAATCTGCATCCAAATGGTTGATCCGCGACTTATATCCGTTTTGCCATGCCAGCCACTCAAAGAACGCCTTGATCATACGCAATATTGCATCAATCGTTGCCTTGGCCAGAAGTGTGCCTGTCCGGTCATTCTTGGCTTTGGAAAGTTGCTTTCTAAAGCGGTTCACATGTTCAAAATGAAACTTCTTGAATGATTTAAAGCTGGTCGCCTGTTCGTAGCGCAGAATTGCCGCCGCGACCTTATCCAATGTGGTTTCATCCTTACCTTTTACAGTGCGCAGATAAATAAAATAGGCCCGCTTGATGCGTTCGTTTTCGGGGTTACGTTTTGGCATTATTTACTGCTCCTTTTTAAGTGCTAGTTTAAGTGGTGGTGATTGGTATCGTTTAGGGTGCGCGACCGTCATTGAATTGAATCTGCAATATCCGGGAAAATGCGCTGATCTGGGCTTTGCCGATAAAGCGGGCACACTTGTTGCCACAAACAGCGCAAACACCGCTTAGACGGCCTGTTTTTGCTGTGTGGGGGTGATATACGACTGCACTATTCAAAGGCTGGCGGCCCGCCTTGCAGGAAAAGCAAATTAGCTCATTGTTCCGAAGTGTGAACCGTCTTGCTTTACGTTTACGGATAATAAAATCTCGCAAGTCACTGCCAAAGATCAGATAAGGGCGTTGATCTTTTTGAATGGGCAAGCCCTGCTTGATCCAGTTGCGAATGGTGGCAATGGACACGCCCAACTCCTCTGCCGCCTCAATAATTGAATAGGTCAGGTTATTTTTGATCCGACTTGGATTGATCCGCCTAGCCATTCTCAGTGCCTTCAAACAAAGCGCGGATGTCTTTTGCCAACCAAACGGTTGTACGTGGCCCCAGTTTTTGCGGCTTAGGAAAACGCCCATCTTTAATCCCCTGCCACCATGTAGATTTGGAAACCGGGATTGGCCCATTCGGTGCTAGGATATGGGATAGGCGCACAAAGCCTGTTTTGGGGAAATCTGGATAGTTCATTGTGGTGCATCCTCGAATAATTACGTTCGAGGTGAACTTGCGTTGGCCGTTATCAAATGTGGAGGAATCGGCTTATTCCGTTAAGGATTCCGCTAACTGTTATCTTCCCAGTATTTATCATCTACCAATTTTGAAGCTTCCCTTAGCCAATGTAAAATAGTTTTATTATCAAGGCTTAACCCAACAATCTCCAAATCAGAGCGAATATTTCCTGTTGCATCATTTCTTTCTTTTGAAGGGATAAATCCATAGTTTTCGACTGACATTGCCGCAATCAATTTTAATAGTGTTCTTTTTTCGGAGCCTGAAATTTCTGACTTATCCGAAGGCACTTTAGAAGAATGTTGCGGGCTTTGATATTTGCGCACCGCATCAGCTAAGCCAGATGGCATGGAAAATTCAAGTTTTTCCAACCAATCAACGATCTCTAGTGAACCACCTTGCTCGCTCAGAATACCGGCCCTTACAGCAGAAAAGTAGAGTTCGACACGTTCGATATACTCTTGTAGGAGCTTGCAAGTATTAGAGGATTTATCATCCATTTTAATGAATTGTTCATATATTTGATCTGATGGGCGCAAGCCAACTGACAACATTGCAACCTCTGTAGCAGTCCAATAACTTTTCCGCGCCCAAAACACATAGTCATCATAATCCAATTCAAACATCGTATTTGAAAAACATTCCTCGTCTTTATCAAGGGATAGTTTCCCTTTAAGTGATTTTATCGAAAGGTTATCTAACGCAGAATAAACACATTCTACAGAGAATGTTTCATAATCAGTATAAAAATTAAAATTATCTGCTACAGCTTTCCTGAAATCCGGCCAAGGTAAGTCTTCTTCCTTGTCTAGATCGCTTAACTTCCATCCTGTCATTTCTGAAACCAAATGATGGTTATTACTGAAATACTTGAAGAGTAGGTTTGCAATTAGTTTTCGTCTCATTACAGAGTAATGCACGAACACATAATAAATTACAATTTGCTATATAGTCTTTTTTAAACGATCTAACTCAGTAGCCCACCAATCCGCCATTCTTACCCGCTCATCCCAATGCGCCCCCGCGCATAGGCGCGGCGCACCTCATTTCGCTCCACGTGTGCCAAGGCCCGTTCAATGGCATCAGGGTGCCATAAGCCACTTTCGTTGGCCAATGTGGAAAACGTAGCGCGAAACCCGTGCGAGGTCATTTCCTCGCCCGTATAACCCATCCGGCGCAAAGCCCCATTCAGAGTATTTTCACTAATCGGGCGTTGTGAAGATCGTAACGACGGGAACAACAACACGCCCCATCCCGTTTGTTCTTTCAATTCTGCCAGCAATTTCAAAGCCCGTACAGGTAAGGGTACGGTATGGGGTGAACGCATTTTCATCTTCTCGGCAGGAATTGTCCAAACTTTTGCATCAATATCAAACTCAGACCATTCGGCGCGACGTAATTCGCCTGGGCGGGTAGCAACAATTGCAAGCAATTCCAGACCGATCCGCGTGGTCACTTGCCCTTCATAGCCCGCGATAGCCCGCATCAAACCACCCAGCGCAACCTTATCAGTTATAGCCGCACGGGATTTAACCGTTGGCCGGATCAGCGCATCACGCAAAGGGTAGGTCGGATCATATTCGGCTAATCCGTTGGCAATTGCATAACGAAAAACCGCCCCTACTGTTGAACGTAGACGCTTGGCAGTTTCATAATGGCCCTTCTTTTCAATTTTCTTAAGGCTCTTAAGAACAATAGGCGACGTTACGTCTGTAATTGGCTTATGGCCAAAGTCAGCGTTCGCAGTGGATAGAAACCACTTTACCTTGGTCAGGGTCGCATCCGCACGGCCTTCTTTCGTAATCTTATTCAGATAATCCGCCGCGACACTTTTAAAACTGTTTTCATTTTTTTGCCGCTCAATCGCCTTTTGCTCTTGGCGTTGTTCGCTAGGATCAATCCCGATTGCCAATTGTACACGCGCGGCATCACGCATTTTACGGGCTTGTAGTAAAGAAATTGCTGGGTATTTTCCGAATGAAATAAGCTTCTCTTTATCATTGTAACGATACTTGAACCGCCAAAGCTTTGATCCTGTTGGATTAATTAAAACAAACAGCCCATCAAAATCTGATTTTTTATACGGTTTCCCTTTGGGTTTCAAATTTCGGATTCTTAGATCGGAAAGCGGCATATCAGGGGTATCTTTTTTTCTCTATTTTCAGCATACCCTCAAATGTACCCCTAAATAAGGAAAGATACCCCAAGACGGGGCTGGACGTTATCGGATTAAAAACTACAATAAGTTCTTTATATACAAGGTTATATCGGATGTCACTGTATATTAAAAAACTGGAAAGTGGTGCCCCCACACGGACTCGAACCGCGGACCTACTGATTACAAAAAATTATATGGCTACATTCACGCACTACTCCGAAATACGCTGTTCAGACATAAATGCATGATATTGCTATATTTTTATTGACGTTCTTTACTCTGATCGGCCACAGATGACTCCATAGTTCGCTGCCTGCTGCTTCCATATTGCTTCCATTTTTTTGGACGCACAGGCAAAAAGAGGAGTAACTAATGCCAAAATTGACCAAGCGATCCGTCGAAACACTTGAAGTAAGAAAGAGCGATTACATCGTCTTTGACAGCGAAGTAAACGGTTTTGGCATTCGGGTCATGCCGTCCGGTCGCAAAAGCTACATCGTACAATATCGCCAAGGTGGTCGAACCCGCCGAATGGTACTCGGTCGCCACGGCACGCTTACAAGCGAAGAAGCACGTAAAGAAGCAATCAAACGCTTGGGAGAGGTTGCCAAAGGCGAAGACCCGTCCCTTAAACGCGGCATTGCCCGGCGAGCACCTAATGTAGCGGCACTTTGTGATCGTTTCATCGAAGAGCACGCCCTGCCCCATTTGAAGCCAAAAACGGCATATGACTATATCAAAACAATTGATTACCATATTCGCCCACGCCTTGGGAACTACAAGGTTGCTGATCTTAAACGAAAGGATATGGCCGAAATCCACCATGCGCTGCGGGACACGCCATTTCAGGCCAATCGCGTAATCATGCTCATGTCAAAAATGTGCAATCTGGCGGAGCTTTGGGGGCTACGGCAGGAGGGGACCAATCCCTGCCGTATGGTTCCGAAGTTCAAAGAAAAGTCTCGTGAACGTTATTTGGCAAACCACGAGCTACAACGCTTGGGTGAGGTGTTCTCAGAAGCCTTAGAAACGGTGCAGGAGAGCGTATTTGTCATTGCGGCTTACAAGCTCCTACTTTTAACTGGATGCCGCCTGACAGAGATTCAAACGCTGCGTTGGGGTTATTTGACACCGACACATATTGAATTGCCGGATAGTAAAACTGGCAAGCGGCGTATTCCACTTTCATCAGTGGCATTGTCTGTCCTGCACAACCTGCCCAGAACCGAAGGCAACCCATATGTAATCGAGGGCAAATTTCCAAACAGCCATATTACCGACCTTCAACATCCGTGGCGACGATTGCGACAAAAAGCTGGGCTTGATCGCGTTCGTATACACGACCTTCGGCATACCTACGCTTCTCTCGCGGTCATGAACGGCGTGGACCTTTTGACGGTTGGCAAAATACTTGGACACTCGAACTACCAAACGACTATGCGTTATGCGCATTTAGCTGACGAAGGCGTTCGGCTTGCCGCAGACCGGATATCCGGATTAATGGCGGGATCGATAGCTTCCGACCGAAGTGTCGGACCCAACTTACGTATCGTAGGGTGAGATCGCGCTTACATTTACGTAGGGCGAAAATATCCTACGTAACGTATACGTATGCGAATGATAACAAATCTACATTACGTACCGTAAGCGGAAATATCTAACCGTATGTTTTGAAAATAAGATCAGCTAGCCATTCACCACAAAACTGTCTATTCGAGAATTTGTTTCTACGTAAGGCATGATTGGCAAATGTATGTATCGACCCATAGACTTTGACGCGCTTGGCCAGCTGTTATCTGACCCAGTCAGCGACGAACCACTGGCTTTCGAAATTCCTTCAAGTGACTTTAATGCCCTTGCGGCCCGTTTGGGTCCAAACCCAGACCTATCACGATTTCAAACTGATCTAACACGCGCTCTTCGACGCTTCGCTCGATATCAAGCACAATATGAGGCAATGCCCACTCGGCGCATCGCAACACCCCAACTTAGCCAGCTAGAAGCCCACACCACGAAACTTCTAAACAAATTAGACGAACTTGACCCCAAAGTTTTGGCTTTGCTTTGCCAGAACTATGAACAATATCCCTTAGCGTTGCCCCCTATGTCACTGGATGACCCGTATGAGTGGGACCCAATCGGAGAAATTCAGCATGAGCGGATCATCTGGATTTTATCGTGGCTTCTTCGTTCTATAAGAGCCACAGAAGAAGAGATAGCGATTTCATTTCCTTGGGAACGCAAAAACGACCCACTCGAGCGATTGATCGATGACCTCAAACATATTTTTGATACGGAAACTGGTACGCGCGCCGCGTCATTCAGCTACTACAACGGAGCAAAGGGTGTATATGAAGGCGCCTTCTATGAATTTTCTAAGGAAGTAATTCAAAGGTTTCGGCCGGAATGTTTTTACAGCGACAGCGCATGGGGAAACTTAATCGCGCGCGCCTTGAAACGGCAATAATGACTTTCAGGTCAAAGTTGCCAAAAAGTTGGCCTACATTGACCTTTGCTAACACATCACCAACTCTGCATTCTGCCCTTGTGATCTACACTAACATAAGGAACGAAAATGGCCCCTCTAATTGACCCAGACTATCAAGACCGCCTGATCAACGAAACTGATGCGGCTGACTATCTTTGCTATTCCGTCCGTGCGCTTCAAAACTGGCGTCTTCGTGGCGGCGGGCCACTCTTTATCAGAGTTTCCAGCCGATCTATCCGCTATACCCGTCGAGACCTCAAAGCGTGGACTGAAAGCCGGAAAGTTGCAAATACTTCACAAGCTCCCAAAGGATATTAAGTATTATGGCCGGAAGAGAATTTTCAATCGTACATTGTGACATACGAGAATCCGTGGCTTATCGAAGCCTGTCTTCGAGCAATGTGAAAGAGGTCTATTGGTGCGCACATTGCAGCCGTTCCAACACGCCATCCGGCATTTTTCGTTATACACTTTCCACATGGGCCGAAGACGCACAATTGCCAACATCGGTTGTGTTGGAAGCAAAGAAAGAATTAGCACAAAAAAACTTCATTTCATATGAGGATGAAACCGAGCGCGTGCGCCTTGTAAGGTGGTTTCGCAATCATGCCCCACAAAATCCAAAACATGCACGTAGCCTGATTAAAGAGTTTGAACGGGAAAGCCGTTTCGGAAAGCTACACACTGAACAATTGGCCGAATTCACAGTGGCCCTTGCGCAAGGAATTACCACTTGGAACGCTGATACTGCAGATTATTTGACCATGCAGAAATCCATCGGTCGGCTAGTTCGTATCCGGGATATGGACACACAAGGAGCATTAATGAGCGCCATCACAATGGAGCTTTCTCAAGCAGCGCTATCTGCACGCGCTCAGCTTAAATCGCTTTTACCAAATCTGATGCTACAAGAAGCTACACCCCGAAACGCGCTCGACGATACCGTATCGATACAGAAGAATGAGAGCAAAGAAGATTATTACAAAGAACAAAATAAGAAAAGCGTTTCTGTGAAATTCGAAGAACCAAGTGTGGCTGCAAATGATCCTGATTACGGTAATGTGGTTGGATCAGAAAATGCAATGAACGTGACAAAATTGAGCCGTTTAGCGCAGGAAGCCATTGGAGCAACAAGAGCAAAGAGATTTAGATAATCTTGTGGGGCTTTGAATGTAGTGGTCGGATTAAAACGAAGTGCAGTATAAAAGAGCGGGAAGCCGACCTCCGCCGCCGACGCTCTACAAAATTGGCATTCCACGAAAGCAGACATCGCACCTGCAAAACACGTTAGATGTCATCTAATCGGTGGACTACTTGAACTAGTCTAGTTATCGTTAGATTGTATTGAGCGCGATGCTAAAATGCATCGAAGTATTTTTGAGATTGGATTCAATTAATGGTGGACGGACATGACGTATTTCGAGAGTTAGGTTATCTACAGCAAGCGTTGTCTCAAAATCGTAAGCCCCTAGGCTTCATGATAAGCGCAGGATGCCCACTATCCATTAGAGTTAACCTCAAAGACGAAGTTGGAGAGGATGGTGAAACTTGGACACGCAGCGACCCGCTTATCCAAGATATTGCCGGATTGACGCGAGAAATTGGTGACAACATAATCGCAAAAAAAGACAAAAATTCAATCGTTTGGGACAAAGTTATTGCTTCCTTCAAAGAGGATGGCGTCGAGAACCCTAATATTGAAGGAATCTTGTCTTTTGTGCGCGGCCTTCGGGGTGTAGCTGGAAAAGGCGAAGTTAGAGGTCTTACCTGCACAGAGTTAGAAGGCTTAGAGCTACGCATTTGCGAGATAATATCTGAAGAAGTTGATCGTGAGTTGCCCGATGCAAACTCACCTTATCACAATTTGGCAATCTGGGTTAGGTCCATTCCTCGTGAGTCTCCAGTGCACCTATTTACAACAAACTACGACCTTTTGGCCGAACAAGCACTCGAAGAAGAAGGTGCCCCATATTTTGACGGTTTTATTGGATCAAGGAAGGCGTTTTTCGACCTAGCTGCGGTTGAGGACGAGAAACTTATGCCGTCCAGATGGACCCGCCTGTGGAAAATGCATGGATCAATCAATTGGCGGCTGGAAGACAACGGGTCAGTTACGCGTGGTTTACAGTCGGAAAAAAACAAAAACTACCTTATTTATCCCTCACATCTTAAGTATGACGAAAGCCGAAAGATGCCATTTCTGGCTATGATGGATAGGTTTAAAGACTTTATCCTGCAGCAATCGTCGATTTTGTTTATGTCTGGATACTCATTTGGGGATGAGCACATTAACAACCTTCTCCTTGAAGCACTAAGGAGCAACCCGACCGCAATGGTCTACGGTTTGCTGCATGGCAACATGATGGATGAAACTGGAAAACCTGACATAAAATACCAAAAGGCCCGCGAATTAGCCCTTAAAACTCCAAATTTGGCACTCTTTTCTTCCGATGTTGGGATCATTTCTCGACGTGAGAAACCCTGGATAGCCCATGATGAAGGCCAAGGAAGTCTTCCTGTCGGCATGGTTAAAGAACCAAAAACGAAAACATCGGATTTCTGTGAGTGCAAGATTGGCGATTTTTTAGTGTTTACGGATATGTTGAAAAATATCTCAGGCCCCCGGAATTCTGATGTCGAGTAGCGTGGAAACATCCCTCGGGACGGTCCAAGACGTTAGTGGCGTTTCGATTGGCGTAACCATGAATTCAAAGCGATTGTCCGGTCTGACTTTTGTGAATGGTCAGGCACATCGCATTGGTCAGCTGGGAAGCTTTGTTAAGATTCCAATTGGATATGTCGACCTGTTCGGCATCGTATCTCAAGTCGGCGCAAGCGCCATCCCTGAAAAATTAAAAGACGCAGAAGAAAACGCGCGTCGATGGCTAACCGTTCAACTCATTGGAGAGGGTTCTAGGCAAGGAACCTTTCAGCGAGGAATATCTCAGTACCCTACGATTGACGACGAAGTGCACTTGGTTACCGAATTTGATTTAGAGAAAATATATGGAAAAAAGGATGAGCAAAATCATTTAGTGAAAATTGGCCATATTGCCGGCTCTGAATCAATCGAAGCGTTAATTGATATTAACAAGCTTGTAACACGACATTCGGCGATAGTTGGAACTACCGGTTCAGGCAAATCCACTACAGTTGCGAGTCTCCTTAATGCGCTCTCAGATATCGAACGTTATCCGTCTTCCCGAATAGTCGTTATAGATATCCATGGCGAGTATGGCGAAGCCCTGAAAGACAAGGCGAGTGTTTTTAAAATCAGTCCTGATAAGAGAAATTCTTGGGAAAAAGGACTCTTCCTGCCATTTTGGACAATGAGTTTTGATGAGCTGCTTGCCGTAACCTTTGGGCGGATATCAGGAGGCCCCGCTAGGAGTATCATCCTTGAAAAGGTAATTGAATATAAGGCCGCTTCTCTAAGAAAGAACCCGATAGACGGCGTCACAGAGGAGAATTTGACTGCCGATAGTCCTGTTCCGTTCAGCATTCACCAATTGTGGTACGACCTATACTGCCTCGATTTTGGGACATACTACTCAGACAACGGAAAGAAGCCTGAGCGTGCCAATTGGGCTATCGAAGAGGATGCAAATGGAAAGCTGCTGATTGGTGACCCTCTAAAGGGTATCGGGCCGCGATTCAAGAAAGTCAAAGCGGTAGCTGATGACCCTGAAAAGATTAATAATTTAAAAGACCGGTTGAATATTAACGCACCATTGGAGAACCTTGGTGCACGGCTACGAGTATCGAGGTTTGATTTTCTACTAAATCCAGGGGATTGGTGTCCAGACACAAAAGGAAATATAGTCTCGGACTTACCGGAACTTCTAAGCGGATGGATCGGTGGTGGAAAACCTATTTCCATTGTTGATTTGTCTGGGGTTCCCATGACGATTTTGAATGATGTCGTCGGCATCTTCCTCAGAGTTCTTTACGACGCTCTTTTTTGGGCCAGAAAACTATCGCAGGGTGGCAGAGAACGGCCATTGCTCGTCATCATGGAAGAGGCACACCTTTACCTTAACGACGACCTTCAGGGGATGGCCTCTTCAACCGTTAAGCGGATCGTGAAGGAGGGCAGGAAATACGGCATCGGTGCAATGATCGTCAGTCAACGACCCTCAGAAATCAATTCAACCATCCTGTCACAATGTGGAACATTTTTTGCTCTTCGCCTGAGCAATTCCGCTGATCGCTCCCATATTACGGGGGCATTGTCAGATAATTTGGAGGGCTTGACTAATATGCTTCCCGTTTTGCGTACAGGCGAAGCAATAGTGTTGGGTGAAGCTGTTAGTCTTCCTATGCGGACTTTGATCTCTGCGCCACCTGAAAGCGGCAGGCCAGATAGCCAAGATCCTCTAGTCTGTGATGTACTAGATCCTGAACTATCAAAAACACCAGGTGGGTGGGGTATTATTGATAAGACAGACTTAGAAAAGGCCTTTAAAGATGTTAGTCTCGTTTGGAGACGACAAAATCCGGCCCTTCCGGGCCCTAAGAAGAAAAAAAAGGAGTAGAAAATGGCTTGGGAAAATTTTGATGGTTTCCAATCATCCAACATCGCATTGCTGCAATATGATCCTGAAACATGGACACTTGAGGTGACATTCCACGACGGCGGTACATATCACTATTTTGATGTGCCAGCCGATACTTGGAACGGTCTCAAAACCGCGGATTCTCAAGGCATATATTTGAACGCATACATAAAGGGTCATTTCAGGTATGCGAAAGTATAACCATGCCAATCATCTCTCTTAACCACCAATCCAGACGGCTCAAAGTCAGTAGCTACGAAGTTGAAAACCCAGTTGTATTTAGCTTTTTTGACAAGTTGCAATCTTCCGAACGTGATGACGCACTCTTCAAGGCCCTTAACATTGGCGTTCTAGCGCTTATGGAGGATCGCCTTTCCTCATTCTTGGCCAAAACATCCAATCATTTAGGAACAGAGCTGGAAAGCCTTAAGATGATCTTTGACATGAAGCAGGAGATTTTTCTGCGCTCTGCCGCCAAAGGGCTTATAGCAGAGGAGGAGATCGCAGACTTCTTGATCACATTTTTTAAGGATCAAAAGATTGCTGATACGGTCTCTCTGACCGGTGCCATCAAAGGCAATTTGGGCAAAAACAAAACCGGTGATATTGTTTGTGAAATCGAAGGAAAAGAAGACAAACGCATAGTTATTGAATCAAAATTCGATAAGAGTCTTTCACTTGGGGATATCCAGTCGAAGGATGTTTTTTCGAGTGGGGCGGATACGGCCTGGAGTCAACTCATTGAAGCGCAAGCAAATCGAAATGGCAAAACTGCGATCATCGTCTTTGATGTTTCTTCAGTTAACAACTCGGTATTGAAGGCGGTTCAGAACGTTCGTTTCGTCCCTCAGATTGGCTTTTGTGTGATTGTTGACAGTGGGAAGGGAGACTACACAAACTTAGTTATAGCATACATGCTTGCTCGAGATTTGGTACAACACTCATCTGAGGTCGATCTCGACAAGGATTTTTTGTCATTATTTGTCAATCGAATACTCAAAGACCTTACCGATATTCGGCAAGTCGAGAGGTTGGTGCGTAGCAATATCGAGAACAACACAAAAATCCTCCAGCAGCTACAAAAAAGCATGTTGGCCATTGAATTTACTCAAGGGTATTTGGCTAAGTTTTTGACAGATGGTACTTTAAGTAAGAAAGATCTTTTGGACTACTATTCTGGCGATGAAATTCGTGCAAAGTTCAAAGAGATTTCCTTGGATATCTAGAAACATCTATGGCGTGATTGCGGGCTGAGGTAAGATGACCATTTTCCTGTCAGAGCAAAGCCGCCGATCAACGTCCGCTTTGAAGAAGCTGCAACGCAGCGCCGCATGAACGCGTGAACGGCAGCTTATGGCGTATTCTGTTGAAAAACTCTTGTTGATTTATGTTTTAGTCACTGATTCAATTCCTTTATTAGCAATGGAGTTTGACTGCAATGATGGGGCCAAAACAAGAAGCACAG
>Ga0316189_10002681_pt1 | contig 17415 bp, 16 predicted proteins | sample LowCovwburrow_MG_FD_204930 | JGI IMG/M metagenome (GOLD analysis project Ga0316189, IMG submission 204930) | Coastal sediment microbial communities from Maine, United States - Lowes Cove worm burrow | ecosystem: Environmental > Aquatic > Marine > Coastal > Sediment | place: USA: Maine...
GCGAGGCATTGTGGTCAATGCGATTCAGGCAGGCTCCGCGCGTGCGACGGGCATCGAATGGCAACAGATCGCGGCACTGGGCGCGGGTGAATTTTTCCAGGTCGACCAGTCGGGCAGCGCAGTTGCGGTAGCTACACCCTTTGATGAAAAGCTGGCCAGCCTGTCGAAACAGCTCGACGCCACGCGTCTCTATTACGGCGACAGCAAGACCCGCGCCGAGAAGGAGGAAAAGCTGGCTGCAACCCGCAAGCTGCATGAATCGGCCTCTGTCACCTCACGCGCACGCCGGGCCACTTTCAATACCTCGGACAGCGGTGAGGCCAACCTGCTCGGCGACAACGAACTGGTCGACGATATCAGCAGTGGGCGCGTCGACCTCGATTCCATCAGCCCAGAGGAGCTTCCGGCTCCCATGCAGGCGATGGCTCCAGCAGTGGCAAAGGACATGATTCGCCAAAAGGCGGAGCAACGCCAGAAACTCCAGTCGGAGATCCGTGAACTGTCTCTACAGCGCGGTGATTTCTTGAAAAAGAAGGTCAAGGAGCATGGTGGTGCAGCCGCTTCGCTGGATGACCAGATCTACGACGCAGTGCGGGAGCAGGCCGCGGCCAAAGGTTTCAAGTACGAAACCGATGCACCGGCATACTGAGACACAGACCCGCGCGGCCGGGCCATCCAGTGGTCCGGCCGTTTCGCCTTACTGCCACCCGATTCAGTCTGACAGCCGGCCTTTGGCGCTACGCCTCGATGGACTTCACGTAAAAATCGTAGCAGTTGTCCTGGTGTTCCTTGTCGGCGCGAAACTTCATCGCCTCACGCGGATGCTGATTCAGGTGACCGCTGACACCGTAGATGTCGTTGAAGCCCCATTCGATCTCTTCCCGCAACGGGACAAACTGCTCTTGGATGACCTTGTAGACCGGCCGCACGTCGAACTTCGGGTTCTTGAGGAAGTTGAGCAACAGCTCCAGATTACAGTTCCCCGCACCGCGCCCGATCCCGTTGATGGTCGCATCCAGCAGGTTCACTCCGTCGATGATGGCCTGCTGGGTATTGGAGAAGGCCAGTTGCTGGTTGTTGTGCGCATGGAATCCCAGTTCCTTGTCCGGGGCATACCTCTTGTACATTTCCCCGTAATAGGTCACCTGCTCCGAATAGAAGGCACCGAAACTGTCGACCAGGTACAGATAGTCAACTTCTTCGGCCTTGTTGATCTCCACCAGGCCTTCCACCAGTTCGGTCTCGATTGCTGCGGAGGCGGCCATGATGTTGATGGTGGTCTCGTAGCCCAGATCCTTGGCGCGCTTTATCAGGTCGATGCCGGCATCGATCTGGTGCACATAGCAGGCAACCCGGATCATGTCGATCGGGCCCAGGTCGCGTTGCTGCAACTTGCTGATGTCGACCCGCCCCACGTCGTACATGACCGCCACCAGCGGCCGGTACTCCGAATCATACGAATCGATGACCTCCTTCAGGTCGTCGTCATCGCAGAAGTTCCATGCGCCGTATTTCTCGCGGGTGTACTCGTCGCTTACTTCAAGCTTCTTGCCCAATTCGACGACATCCACCGCCGCATCGCAGGTCGCTCGATATACCGCCTTCACAAAGTCCTTGGAGAACTGGTAGTTGTTGATCAGGCCGCCATCGCGGATCGTACAATCTAAGACCTTGAGTTCTTTGCGAAACATGTGGGGATTCCGGTATCTGGGTTGACTGAAACGCTGTTGCGTGAGCGACCTGTCATTGTGCGGCGCATCAAAGCAAAGGTAAATACCCACGGGCAGGCCTTTGGCCCGCGCAAATCGCTTTATTCATTCGGAGACCGGCTGCAGCACCAGATCGAATCGGGCCTCCTCAACCCGCCCACGCGCGATCCACTGCGTGGCAAGCGGCCGATGACCCGGGGCCGCGACCAGAAAATGGACGTGCGGCGGGCTTAAAGCGGGCCATTCCGTCTCGAATCGATAGGCCCCGTTCTCGTCCGTCATTCGCCAGGCATACAGTCGGTCCAGGTACTGTCCTCCCTCCCCCGCCTGCCAGTGAACAAGCTTGACACCCGCCAGAGGTCTGCAGCAGACAGCACCCGCCCGTGCATAAGCAACCCCCGGCCGAGATCGCCCGGCTGGTGTGTCGCCTTGCTGATGTCGTAGTGGGTGCCGATAGTCCTGCCCGGCGTGGGCGCGCATTCGGCCCCAACAGCGCAGTATGGAACGGCCATCAGACCTACCAGGATGAATACGCGCATGCAGACTCCTCCACTTATGGGTTCTGTTTGACCTTAAGAATAGATCTTGGACGGGCGGCAACACCCTCTTCACGAAAAGGTTGAGGCCCCGGAAGTGGCAAGCGGAAGTTGGCCCGTGCGCGATATTCCACTAGCATGACGCCATTGATGTCTTAAAATCACGAATGGATCTGAAGCCGGGAGAATTCAGGGATGTCGTATTTACGAAACAAGAGTCCGGTGCAATCCGCCCCTGAAAACCTTTACCGCGCCCGCCCGGTCGAATTCGCTGCCGCCATCCTGGCGTCTTGCCTGCTGGCCGGCCCGGCGGTGGCAGACTTTGACGATGTTACGACCGTCATGGATCTCGAAGACGATTTTCAGGAAACCCCGGGATTCGACACCCGCCCGGCAAATGACGATGAATCAGACTGGGACTTTAGAGTAGGCGCGCTAGTCGGCTTCAAACCAGAATACGAAGGTTCCGACGACTATGAGAGCGTCCTTGCACCGAACTGGAGGGTTGCCTGGCGCAGAACGATCGTCCTGCAGGGTAAAAACCTGCGCGTTCAGTACACAGGCGACAACTATCGCGTTGGCGCCCTGGTGGGCAAGGAATCGGGACGCGATGAAGACGACAACGACAACCTGGAAGGCCTGGGCGACGTCGACAGTGGCTGGTCTGCCGGACTCTTTGGACGCTACGACATCGACGAGCACATTCGGTTGCAGGCAGAGGGGCGCCAGGAGTTTGCCGGCGGTCACAGCGGCCTGGTGGTCGATGCCGGCGCTGAGGTAACACTCCCGTTCGATTCGCCCTTACTCAGGGCCTATGCGGGTGTGACATATGCCTCCTCTGACTACATGGAGGAGTTCTTCAGCATCTCAAGCAAGCAGTCTGCCAATTCGGGTAAACCGACCTACGATGCCGACGCAGGCATCAAGAACGTTACCCTCTCGCTATCTGCGGGCTATGACATCACGGACAACTGGGTGATCGGTGCCATCATCAGGTACGACCGCCTGGTGGGTGACGCCGAGGACAGCCCGATCGTGGACGATGGCGGCAGCCGCGACCAGTTCACCGGCGGTGTGTCGATCGCCTACCAGTTTTAACCCGGGAAAAAGGCGGGACTGGAGGAAAACCGGGCCGCATTGATGTAGCGGCACGCCCGGGAACCAGATCGACATCCCTTGCACCCAATCCCGGGCGCGGGTTCGCGTATAATGTCGCGCGAGCCCAAACCAAGGTCGCCTTCCGATGTTAGCCGAGCGCCACGCCGTACTGGCCGAAGTCGAGCAACCGAACAAAGACGTATCGACCCCGTTCGATCTCGAACATGTCGTGCTGGGCGTGCGCGAAGGCGTTTCCCCCAGTGCCTTGCCACCGGTACGGATATTTCTCGGTACCGAAACCGCACAGCACAGAGCCGAGCGCATCTTCGTCTGGTCGATCGAAAAGATTCGCGATCCCTCGCGAGTCTATGAAATCACCTTCATGAAAGAACTACCGGGTTTCGACCCGCGGCGCTGGCTCACAGGTTTCACCAACTACCGTTTTGCCATCCCGGAGTTGGCCGGCTGCACAGGTCGCGCAATCTACAACGATGTAGACCAGATCTACCTTACCGATCCTGCGAAGTTGTTTGACCTGCCCATGGGCGAGCACGGCTTCATGTCCATCTCCGACCGCGACACCTCGGTGATGTTGATCGACTGCGCACGCATGGCCACCGTATGGCCTTTGGCGGCGGTGCAAGGGGAACGACGCAAGCAACTCGAGGAGCGGGCACGGCAGATCAGTAACCTCTGGGGCCCCATCGACCCCGGCTGGAACGCCCGTGACGACGAATATCGGGCCGGGCAATCGCACCTGATCCATTTCACCGTATTGCAGACCCAGCCCTGGCGCCCCCTCCCCTACCGCTTCGTCTACCAGGCGAATCCGGTGGCGCCGGTATGGGACACCCTGGAACAGGAGGCAGACGCAGCGGGATTTCACTCGTTCAATGCGCAGCAGCCAAGCAAAAAATTCGCCGCCCTGAAGACACAGGCGAGGTCCGGGGAGCTCGCCGGTTCCACCTTCAGGCAGACACCGGACGCGGATGCCTGGCGCGGGTTGTCCGCAATCCTGGAGCGGCCAGACATCACCGACCTAATTCACTACACCCTGGCCGACGTTACGCCTGGCGTAGAGGCGCCAAGCCACAATCCACTGACAGCTTCCCCGGATACGGGGCCACCCGTGGCATCCGGTGTCCTTTGCAGCCAGTTGCTGGAGTACCTGCCCGACGAGGACGTACCCTGGACCCTCGATGAGATGTTCCAGGCGAGCGGAAGATTCTTTTTCCTGGTGGTGGACGATCAGGGCAAGGGAACCTTGCGCAGAACACGCCACCGGGCCTGGTGGCTGACGCAGTTGGAGGGCGCCGCCAGACGTCGCCCGGACGTGCATTGGCGGATGGCCCTGCGTACCAGTGGCCGGACACCCTGGGTCCACCTGGGCGGCGGTCATTGCCTGAACCAGCCACCCAAGGTATGGATCCTGGACGACGACAAGGTCGGGCACACCATCCAGTCGCGGGCACTGGCCGAGGCACTGGGCTGGCCGGTCGAGGTCAAGCAACTGCGGTTCAACCGTTGGCAGCGCCTGAGCAACAAACTGCTCGGCGCCAGCCTGCATCATCTGGACCGCGAGAATTCCGCCGCCCTGGCCCCGCCGTGGCCCGACCTGGTCATCTCGGTCGGTGGACGTAGTGCGCCGGTTGCTCGCTGGATCGGCGAGCAGAGCGTCGGCAGTACCCGCCTTGTGCATATGGGACGCAAAGGTGGCGAGGTGGCCGACGATTTCGACCTGACTTTGGCCTGTGCCCATTTCCGCCAGTTCGCCCACCCACGCCGCTTGCAAACGATTGCGCCACTGAATCCCCTGGACGACGCCACCCTGGAGGCCGCCGCTGAGCGCTGGAGCGGCCTGTTCGGCGACGCACCGCATCCACGCATTGCGCTGATCGTCGGCGGCAGCTCGGCGTTGCATCGATTGGATGGGTCCACGGCGCGCACCCTCGGACAGGAGGTGGCTGCTTTCGCCAAATCGCTGGACGCCCCGGTCTTCGCAATCACCAGTCCGCGCACCGGGAGTGCGGCGACGGATGCACTCGCCGGTGGACTGGGCCCGGAAAACTCCGTTCATCGCTGGCGCTCCGACGAACAGGACAATCCCTACAGGGGTTACCTGGCGCTGGCCGATATCATCATCGTGACAGGCGAAAGCGAATCCATGCTCAGTGAGGCGGTTGCGACGGCGAAGCCGATGCTGATATATCCACTGCCCGAGGTACAACCCCGTCTGCGTGCCCGGGTCGCCGAGGCGGTAATGCGCCGCTCGCAAAAACCCCGTATCAACAAGCGCGGAACCATCCGGCCGCAAAGGGGACTTCAATACCTGTGCGCGCGGCTTATCGACCGCGGATGGGTACGTCCGCGCAGGGATCTGACAATGCTGCATCAGGCGCTGGTGGAGGCCGGAGCGGCACAGATGTTCGGTGACAAGATCAGGCCCGGTGAGTGGCCCGGGCTGCGCGAAGCGGCGACCGCCGCTGTACGTGTCCGCCGGATAATGGGATTGGCCGATGGATAAAGCCAACCTGGTAGTCGTCCGTCACGGCCGCAGCGAATGGAACAATGATCGACGCATGACCGGCTGGAGCGACGTCATGCTCAACGAGCGTGGGCGAAAGGAAGCCCGGGCGGTGGGCAGGATACTGCGCGGAGAGGGTTACTCGTTTGATTTGGCCTTCACCTCCTGGCTGCAACGGGCCGAGGAGACCCTGGCAATCGTGCTGGCGGAGCTGGATCAGGAGAACCTGCCCGTGCAACGCACCTGGCGACTGAATGAACGTCACTATGGCGCCATGCAGGGCATGAGCCGCGATGAAGCCAAACAGATATTCGGTCTGGAGCAGTTCAATACCTGGCAGCTCGGCTATGCAGACCGTCCACCGGCGGTACCCGAAGACGATTCACGCTATCCGGGCAATGATCCGCGCTACGCCGAACTGCCGACTTCGGTGCTGCCACGTGCCGAGAGCATGCAGGACACCCTGCAACGGGTGATGCCGTGCTGGGAAGAGGATATCGGACCCGCACTCAGGGCCGGCAAGCGGGTATTGGTCGTGGCGCACAAGACCACGGTGCGGGTCCTGCGAAAACAGTTGGAGGGCATCTCCGATGAAGCCATCTCCGAGCTGTTCATAAAAACCGGTGCACCCATGGCCTACGGCCTGGACAGCGATCTGAACGTGCAGTGGCAGAAGTCCCTCGATCCCGCCGGACGCGTCAAGCGACTGACTCAGCGCGCGATGGATATCCTGACCGAACGCACAAGCGCCGTGAAGCGCCCTGATGGCGCCGGCACCTGACAGACGAGTTGACGGAGAGCATATGATCACCATCGTAATCGGTACCGACCCCAGCCAGTATGTTGCGCAGCGGGTTCTCGAATACACGATCCGCAAGCATACCGAAGCAGACATCAAGATCATCCCCGGCCTGCAGACGCAGAAACGGCTCGGCGGGACCAAGTTCGGATTCGTGCGCTTCCTGGTGCCGAGCCTGTGCAACTACCAGGGTACGGGCATCTATATGGACGCGGACCAGCTGGTGCTGAGTGACGTCGCAGACCTGGCCGCGACCCTGGAGCCTCCCCACGCCATCGGCATCGTGCGCAATATCGAGGGAACCTTCGGTGGCAAGCCGGTAGAACCACGTAACGAGACCAGCGTCATGGTGCTGGATTGCGCGCGCCTCAGGGACTGGGATCCGGAGAAGATATTCGATCAGGTGGTACCCAACAGCGAGGAGCCAGGCCCCGGCCAGATCCGTTACAAGGACTTCATCCGTCTCGGCTGGGTGGACCAAGACCTGATCCAGTCAATCGACCCACGCTGGAACCACTACAACATGGTCCGCGCAGATACCAAGCTGATCCATTTCAGCCACGTTCGCGAACAACCTTGGAAGCGGCCGGAACACCCGATGACCTCACTCTGGGAGAAATGGCTGCATGAGGCCATGGCCGCCGGTTACATCCGACGCACGGATATCCTCAAGGCGGTGTCCACCGGCCGCATCCACCGACACTTCCTGCGTCACGTCCTGAGAGTGGCCTGACACCGATCGGGGCAACGCCCCCTAACGCCGCCGGAGCAGTTTCGACTTCAGGCGGTCCAGCCCACCGGCCTGACGGCGTCGCAACTCGGCCTCGAGAAAATCCACATGGCGCAGTGCCGGCGCATGGGCATCCACTTGTGCCTCGATACGCGACCAGTCCTGCCACAGCTCCTGATCATCAGATGCAATCGCGTCGGTCGCCAGGCGCCGCAGCCAGCGGTAGGCGTCTCGCACCAGCGGGTTTAGCCGGGGATTCTCCGCGAGGTCGTCATCGACGAATCGTGTATGCCGCATTCCGGGTTTGAGGAACTCGCTTGCGAACGCCTCGACGCCTCGCTGCGTGACGTCGTCCATCGGAATCGACAGACGCTCGGCCACGCGTGCCAGCTGGGGCCGCGGATCTTCCATCAACAGATCGTATTCGACGACCACGAAGCGATGCTCTGCCATGCTGCGGAAATAGGGCACCACATTGACCAGCCACTCCAGGTCCGTCTTCTCCTGCAGACCACGCAAGGGGTCCAGCTTGGTGCGCGACTGGGCGACACTGAGCGGGTTGCGCGCGGCTACCACAAAGCTCAGCTCGACACCTGCGCGGGCGGTCACGGTCTCCCAGAAAGGCAGCATGCGCAGCGTCTGCGCATATTTGAACCCCCAGATCGGGTACTGCGCGAAACGCTTTCGGATTGTGGCCACCGCCTCGTCGGCCAGGGCGTCGACTTCCGGCTTTGACCAGTCCGGCTTATCGACCAGGGAGACGCTCTCGGCACGCAGCCCGAGTTCACTGCGCATACGCTTGGCGATGCGCAACAGGTCGCGGTCTTCGAAGAAACCGGTCGGGTTCTTCTCCGTCGGTGCCTTCAGTCTGTCGCCAAGTTCGACTCCCAGGGCCTGCAGACCGCGCGTGATCGCACTGGTGCCGCTGCGCCCGGCGCCGACGACGAATATGGCTCGAGACGGACTCGCGGTGGAACTTTCTATTGCCGGCATGGATGCTGCCTCCGGGCTGCTTCAGGGTGCGGCGGGTGGCCCATAGGACGAGGGCCGATTCGCTGGTGATTTTATCAGTTTCCGAATGCGATCGACGGCCACGCCGAGGCCGTCTTCCAATTCGTTTCGGGATTCGGCCGGCGATTCCCCGAGACTGCTGACCAGCCCACGTTGTCGCAGGATGCTGTGATACGCGTCGAAGTCGCGTGTGGGTTTGAAAAGTCCAAGATAGAGTAGCGTTGCGTGCAGCTGGCGCAACGGCGCATGGCTGAGCATCCGGTCCCATGCCGTCGGCGGATGCCTGCGTGGCCATTCGAACAGCGCTACCGGCTTGCCGGTGGCGCATGCCTCCACCGGCACCGAGGCGCTGTCGACGGTGACGATGAAACGATCCGCCAGGGCGAGAAAGGCGAAATAGGGATTTTCAGGATCATCCGGGCGCCAACGGTAGCGATATGCGGGCACATCGATGGTTGAAAGCAATGCCTCGGCGGATCCAGCGGGTGTGCGCGGGGTGGTGCTGATCAAAAGCGAACCCCCGGTATCGCGCGCCGCGGTGTTGGCCTCGTGGCCAAGCCGTTCTGCTGTGCCCTCATCGAAAATGTAGGACGAACTGGTGCCACCGACGATCAGGGCGATATGGGGGCGAGGCAGTTTTTCGAATTCGGCGCGCCAACGCTCAGCGGCAGTGCTCAGCTTCGATGGCGGTATGCGGTTAAGGGCGCTGGACAGATGCAGGACATTGGCCCGTTGCGGCAAGCGATACTGCGGCAGCGTGATGATCAGATCGTAGGCCGCCAATGGCGCCTGGGTGTGAAAGAGGTGGACCAAACGGGTGCGCCCTCCCGACTGGCTGCGAATCCATTTGGCCACCGGGGCGCTGCGCCGGGATGCTGCGATCACCAGATCAGGCCAGGGGGGCTCCAGGGGGTCGGAACGATCGGCATCCACGCTGATGCGTGATGCGCCCAGCAGCAAATTGGGCACCCGGTTGAGGGCATTATGATAAAGCTGTCGGGTCTCGAACGGCCAGCCCAGGGCCTCAGCAAGGTTGAGCATCTGGACGTTGCCGCCCTTGCCCTTGCCCAGCAGAACCCAGACCTTCGGCGGCTTCGATACATCCTGCTCGCTGGCCATCATCTTTCTTTCACGCTGTTAAGCGGCCAATCGCGTCGCGGCACCGGGCTGGAATCACTCAGGCGGCCGGCCCTTCTGCCGGAACCGCCGCACGATCCGGGTCGGTTTCTGCCGGATTCGGCGCGGCATCCGCACCATAGCCCAAGGTCGGAGAGAGTCGACTGCTTACGAGTCTGTCTATCTCCGCCACCTGTTCGGCAGAAAAATCATCACGGTACCCGCCGGCCTTCCCCCTTCTGACCTTCATGGTCCCGGGTCCAGCGTGCTTGCGTTGCGACATGCCACCGTATTTGAAGAAACCCGAGGCCTCGAGCTTGCGCAGATTCTCGAACGAACCGAACTCGACTGCTTCCCGCAGTTCCTGTTCGGTAAACGGGTCGCCTATGAAATCGGTCACCTTTTTGAGCGTCTCGTAGGGCGAGGAACGCAGTTCCTCATAGCGGACGATCAAAGTATGGTCCAGCCTCCTGACAATACGCTCCCATTGGTTGAGAAAATCGATGACATTGGACAAGCCCAGCTCGCTGCTCATCACGAAATCCCAACGACTGATGTTGTCTATGTCGACCGGACGCTCGAGGGAGGCATTGATCAGTTCACGTTTTGCCGGCGATACCCGCTTGGTGAACTGGATATACCAGGAGACCGCGATATCTGCGGGATGGCGCAGCAGTAAGACCACGGGCTTGCTCGCGACGGCCGGGTCAAACCCGTCGCCATCGAGCAGTTCGGCCAACGCACTCTCGTAGGAGTAGTAACCGTTGGAGACGCAGAATCGTGGAATTTCGGGATTCACTCGGTGGAGCTCATCGGTCTTCAAGGCGACCGTCGGTGGCAGGCCAAACTTGATCTGGTACGCCCGGGCGATCATCGTCCGCAGCCAGGTGTTTCCGCTCTTCGGATGCCCGATGATGATGGAGTTCCCGCGCCGCGCCTTGCCGCGCTCGAGAATCGCCAACAGTCTGTAACGGGTCGACAGGCGAACGGGCGTCGGTAACAGCGCCGTTGAGCGCAAGATCACGCGGCGCTTCATTCGATCGCTAAAAATAGGCATTGGCTTAAGTTTACTCGCTATCGGGGCTTGAAGATCCGCCGATTGGTGGCCGGGTTTCGCGGATCGGAGCCGCGGATTAACAGCGCTCATTTTCGCAGACAACTAAGCAGCCGTCACGGGAACTCCGCTCCAGCGCTAAAAAAGCCGCCGCTCAGCTGTCTCCGCGAGCCCCCGGGGCGATGATTGGCGCAGCTGACGCCTGTGGACAACGTCTGGTGCCTTTCCCATAATCGCAGAGGCGGGCAGGCAAGCCGGGCCTAGATTCCGATCTGGAAGACAGGTTTCTCGGGCACGCCTGCCAATTGGCAAGGTGGTGAGCATGAATTACATCGACTTCAATTTTCTCGAGCGTTTCGATCCCAAACAGTTTCAGAACGAACATCCCTATCCCTGGTGGAATCCCGAGGGTGCCCTGACCGCGGACGGCTATCAGCGTCTGTTGGAAACGCTTCCCGACGTCTCGATGTTCGACACCAAGTTCGGCGTGCAGCGCTCCCATGGACAATACGCCCATGACCGGTATGCGCTCGAGTACGAGGATGGCCTGGACCTGCCTGGGCCATGGAAGGATTTCATGTCCGAGCTCAAGGGCAAACGCTATCACAAGTTCCTGTGCCGGCTGTTTGGCGTGCGCTCGGTCTTCCTCAACTTCCATTGGCACTACACGCCCAACGGCTGCTCGGTATCCCCACATTGCGATGCCAAACGCAAACTCGGCTCTCAGATCTACTATTTCAATACCGAAGACGACTGGGACCCGAGCTGGGGTGGGGAGACCCTGATTCTGGAAGACGAAAGCGGGCAGCTCGACCGCAAGTCGGCACCGGCATTCGAGGACTTCAGCCGGGCCACCCCGGCGGTCGCCCTGGGAAACCGCAGTCTGTTTTTCGGGCGCAGCGAGCACTCCTGGCACGGCGTTCGCGAGATCCAATGCCCGGAAGGAAGGCTACGCAAGGTGTTTATCGTTGTGGTCAACACCAACACCCTCGCAGCCCGCCTGCGCCGGCGCTTCAAAAAGGCCGCATAGCCGATATCGTGCAGAGGACCCCCATTGCGGGGTCCGGCCCGGACAAACCTCGTTTAGCAGAACAACAACGTCAGAAAAGGGTGTAGATAAACGGCGCGACAGCCGACCCCTGGGTGAGCACGATCAATGCGCCCAGCAGCAACATGACGATGATGATCGGGGCCAACCAGAATTTTTTGCGCTCCTTCATGAAGCCCCATAGGTCTTTGAGCAAATCCAACATCAGTAAGGTCTCTCTACGTGATCTTTTTTCCGGGGCTCATGGCTCACCCGATAGGTCGCGTGCGTTTTATCTACGCTTCGGGCCATAGGGTCATTGCCCAGCAGGCGCATGATCAGCCCGACAGGCAGGAACATGAGATAGAACATGATGCCCAGGATGATTCGTGTATTGATCCAGCCCAGGACATGGCCGATGGCCATCCACCCCTTGTAGACGGGCAACAGGCTTGCAGGCAGCAACACTGCCCAGGCCCAGAGCACGCCGGCAACAATCCACGGCCAGCGCGGCAACCCGTGGTCGAACAGCCAGGGTAGCAGCAGGCCAAAAAGCGCTACCACGATAGCACCGGTTACGAGGCCGAACTCACGCAGTTCTTTTTTACCCAGTTGCGGGGTCTGTCCGGTGACAGTATTCATCAGTCGAGTTCGAACTCCTGTTTCCAGGATTCGTCCTGTTCGCGTGCCGGTTGATCCGTCTTGGCCAGCAGAATGTTTTCCATCACCAGATAGTCCATCTCTGTACGCATGAAGCAACGGTAGGCGTCTTCCGGCGTGTAGACAATCGGCTCTCCCCTGACATTGAAAGAGGTGTTGATGAGTACCGGACAGCCGGTACGGTCCTCGAAGTTGTTGATCAGGTCGTAAAAACGCGGATTCGTCTCCGGGTGGATGGTCTGGACCCGTGCCGAATAATCCACATGGGTGATCGCCGGAATCTCGGAACGGGGGATATGCAGCTTCTCCACGCCGAACAACTGTTTCTGATCCTCGGTCATGGGCAGGCGTTTTTCCTCGCGCACCGGGGCGACCAGCAGCATGTAGGGGCTCCTGCGGTCGATATCAAACCAGTCCGACACCCGCTCAGCCTTCACCGCCGGCGCGAAAGGACGGAACGACTCACGATACTTGATCTTGAGATTCATGACCGACTGCATCTTTTCGCTTCGGGGGTCGCCGATGATGGAACGGCCGCCAAGCGCACGGGGACCGAACTCCATACGCCCGTTGAACCAGCCGATCACCTGCTCCTGGTCCAGCAGTTCGGCAAGCCGGGGCATCAGCCGATCGTCATCCAGCTCGGTGTATTTTGCGTCGACACTTTCCAGGTAGGCAGTGATCTCCTGATTACTGAAACGCTTGCCGAGGTATGAACCACGCATGCTGTCATCGGACGCATTCGCGCTACGGGGGTTGCCGAGATAGCCGTGCCAGATGCTCATCGCGGCACCCAGGGCACCGCCGGCATCCCCGGCCGCCGGCTGGATCCAGATATCCTTGAACGGGCCTTCCCGCAGGATGCGGCCGTTGGCCACACAGTTGAGCGCCACCCCGCCCGCCATGCACAGATAGTCCACGCCCAGTTCCTTGTGCACGGTCCTCGCCAGGCGCAACACGACCTCTTCTGTCACCGCCTGGATGGATCGCGCAATGTCCATCTCCTTCTGGCTGATCTCCGACTCCGACTTGCGCGGTGGCCCGCCGAACAGCCTGTGCAGCTTCTCACCCGTCATGGTGAGCCCGGTCGCATAGTTGAAATAACTCATATCCAGCCGAAAGGTGCCGTCTTCCTTGAGATCAAGCAGATTGTCCAGGATCAGGTCGACATACCTGGTCTCACCGTAGGGAGCCAGTCCCATCAGCTTGTATTCACCGGAGTTGACCTTAAAGCCGGTGTAGTAGGTAAAGGCGGAATAAAGCAGGCCCAGGCTGTGCGGAAAATCGATTTCCCACTGTGCTGTCAGGCTGCTGCCCTCGCCCAACCAGACGGAACTGGTGGCCCACTCACCCACCCCGTCCAGGCAAAGCACCCCCGCTTTCTCGAAAGGGCTGGGGTAAAAAGCGGAAGCGGCGTGGGATTCGTGATGCTCGGTAAACAACAGCGATGGCAGCTCGTTCTCTTTGACCCCGCCCAGTGCGGCAAGCTCTTTCTTCAGGGTGGTCTTCAGGAACAGCTTGTCTTTCAGCCATATCGGCATGGCCGCCACGAACGAGCGGAAACCCCGCGGTGCGTACGCGAGATAGGTCTCCAGCAGCCGCTCGAACTTGACCAGGGGCTTATCGTAGAAAACCACGTGATCCAGGTCCGACAAGGATATACCGGCCTCTTCCAGGCAGTAGGCGATCGCATTGGCCGGAAATGCGGCATCGTGCTTCTTGCGCGTAAATCGCTCTTCCTGGGCTGCAGCAATGATCTGACCATCTCTCACGAGCGCCGCGGCGCTGTCGTGGTAGAAGGCAGAAATGCCGAGGATGTGGATGGACACCTGAGGTCATGCTCCCGAGTGAATTGTAGGGAATCGGCCGGAATTCCTAAGTTTGAAAGAATTCGGCCAAATTAAAAAGGGGCCTTGCAGATCGGGGCCATTTGCCGCCCCCTAAGGCGCCCGCCTCAGGGTACCTGATCCCGCGCACGAGCGTTCTCTGGTCGCGAGAGCGCGTCGAACACGGCCCGCGCGACGACTTCATGCCCCTGCTGGGTCAGGTGCACGTTGGAGCGGAAGTACAACCTGTCCCGGGAGGGCAGAACCTGGCTCTCTTTCTGAATCGCAGGCGTGGCATCGAGGTAGACGTACCCCAGACGACCAGCGTGAGCTGCGAAATAGTCACGCAGGGTCCCACTGTAGGCCCTCAGCACCGCCTCGACGGCCGGATCTTCGAAACTGCTCTGATCTTCGTACGCCGTGTAGGCGGAGGGCACGTAGACCACCACTGGCAGGAAGCCATGTTGCGCCGACAGGGCCATCAGTTTTTCCAGGGCCTCGTCGAACAGTCCCGTGTCGAGTTGACCTTCGACCAGCCAGCGCGCGTACTGCACCTCGTCGCGGTCTCCGTTCTCCGAGTTGAACTCCAGCGTCACACCATCACTGAAGCGGACCTCGTAACGAAAATCTATCTCATCCTTGGTGGCCGAATAACTCAGGGCATGGACGGCGCCGGACACCAGATTGTAGGCGTAGCTGCTGCGCCGCAGGAAAGTCCCGTCGAGTATCTCGTGGACACGACACAAGGCCTTGAAGGAAAAGGCGCAGACGAACTGCTCACCGGCCTCCTCGTCGCCGGCGCGGGCACGGTGAAAACGATGTGCATCACGGAAGTCGTTGCCCTCGTAGACAGCCATCACCACGACATCCGGCCGCTTCGGCAGGCCGAAGTGCTCCAGAATCTGGAGATACTCGTAGAGCCCGCGGCCCGACATGCCGGTATTGTAGGTGCTGAGCCCGGACAGCGCCTGGAGCCGCGCGGGCCAGGCCTCCTCCGCCTTCACCGCCGTGCACCAGGTGAAGGAGTCGCCCAGCGCGATCACGTCGAAGCGGGACGCCTCGTAGAGATCTGCGGGGCTGTTGCAGAGGCCGTTCTGATCCATCTGCACCTGCTCCACCACACCCTCTTCCTGATCGTGCGTAGTGACTACGAAGCCGGGCTTGTAGAGCCACATCCGTGCGGGTGGGCCCCCGTCGTTGCGCGGCAGCAAAACGGTGTCTGCGCTGCGAGTAAGGTCACGACGAGCCGCGATTTCAGAACGGATTCCGGGATCGAAGCGGGACAAGAAGCCCAACGGCACTGCCTGCGGCAGCAGTCGCAGCCCCACCTCGAGGCAGATCGCAACAATCAGGAGCCAGAGTATGGTGAGGGAGATACCGCGCAGCAGTCGTTTCATTTGGCCACCCCACAATGCGCGGAAAAACCTTTTTGCCGATGACCAACGATCATGATCAATTCCATGCAGAGTCTGCCGGGGTGCAGGGCGGGCGGTCTACCAGGGCGTTGCCTGCCGGCCCTCGTTCCCGTAATGGGCGAGCGCACAAGCGCTCTGTTGGCAGCATTATGACCGTATCTCACGCTTTCATCATCTCCAACCGTGGGCGATATCGCGATCACTGCGCCCCTCTGCTTACCGCATCCGACGCATAGGACCCGGCCAACGCGGCCCCGGCACGGTTTTCCCAAACGCCAGGATACGATAACCTCCGAAGATCCCTGCCAGTTGCGAGTTTTCATGGCCGCACCCCGAATCCGGCTGACCTGCTACAGATGGTTCGAGCGTCGCCTGCAAACGTTCCCATATGCCGACTAAAGTTCTCATCTGCGACGACTCCAGCTTTGCGCGCAAGCAGATGGCCCGCACGCTGCCAAAGGAATGGGACGTCGAGGTCAGTTTTGCCGCGAATGGCGTGGAAGGGCTGCATGCCATCCGTGTCGGTGACATTGAGGTCGTTTTTCTCGACCTGACGATGCCTGAGGTCGATGGCTACGGGGTCCTGCAGGCAATGCATGAGGAGCAACTTTCCGGGAAGGTGATCGTGGTCTCCGGAGACATCCAGCCGGAGGCACATCACCGCGTGACCGAACTCGGCGCCCTCGCGTTCCTAAGAAAGCCGATAGGTCTAGACGAGTTGGTCGACGTTCTTGCCCGCTTGGAACTATGGCATGGCGCCGCCACAAGCGCCGGGCTCGAGCCGGAGGACTTCGACATTCATGACGGCTGCCGCGAAATCGCCAATATCGCCATGGGCCGTGCGGCTGACCTTCTGGCGCGCCTGCTCGATGTATTCGTCGTGTTGCCGGTACCGCGAGTGGCCATGCTCGAAGGCGGCGATCTGCGGATGGCCCTGGAGAACATCGCTCACAGCGAGTCGGTGGCCGGTGTGTGCCAGGGCTTCATCGGCGGGGGCATCGCAGGTGAGGCCTTGCTGATATTCCACAGGTCGAGCCATGCGGACCTGGCGGAGCTGCTGAAATACGAAGGCGCCCTGGATGACTCGGTCGAGCCGGAGCTACTCGTGGACACGGCCTGCATCCTTATCGGCGCCTGCCTCAAAGGTGTGGCAGACCAACTGGGCATTGGTTTCAGCCAGGGTCACCCGCTCGAATTGGGTCGTCACACCACGATCTCCAACCTGGTGCAGCGCAACGCCGCGCGCTGGACCAACATCCTCTCGATTGAAATGGGCTTCGAGATCGAGAATCGCAACATCGGCTGTGATCTGCTGCTGTTGTTCACCGAGGACTCGATCGCCAGTCTCGAGCGACGCCTCCCGTATGCGTTTGGTTGAGACATGAACAACAGTGAATTCAACGTCCGTGAACTTCACTGGTTGATGGACATGATCCAGACCATCGATGTGGGACTGGTGGTCGTTGACCGCGAATACAAGGTACATCTGTGGAACAGCTTCATGCAGAACCACAGCGGCCACTCATCCAAGAAGGTGATAGGCAAGAACCTGTTTCAGGTATTCCCGGACATCCAGGAGGATTGGTTTCGACGCAAGGCCGACTCGGTGTTCATGCTCAGGAGCCCCGCCTTCACCAACTGGGAGCAGCGTCCGTACCTGTTCCGTTTCAAGAACTACCGCCCGATCACCGGTACTGCGGCATTCATGTACCAGAACGTCACACTGATCCCACTGATATCGGCAGATGGCATTACCAAGCATGTCGGTGTGATCGTCTATGACGTCACCGACACCGCGGTCAACCGACTCGATCTGGAGAACGTGAATTCGCAGCTCGAATCACTGAGCCGAACCGATCATCTCACGCAACTCAACAACCGCGGTTATTGGGAGGAGCGGCTGGGTGAAG
>Ga0316189_10002682_pt1 | contig 17408 bp, 18 predicted proteins | sample LowCovwburrow_MG_FD_204930 | JGI IMG/M metagenome (GOLD analysis project Ga0316189, IMG submission 204930) | Coastal sediment microbial communities from Maine, United States - Lowes Cove worm burrow | ecosystem: Environmental > Aquatic > Marine > Coastal > Sediment | place: USA: Maine...
GCTCTGGATATCGTGGCAAGCATTCCTTATGGGTACATTTGGCGCAATTGTCGCTCTTGTTTTTCGACGCGTCGCGCTCGGCAAGTTACACGCTACGTAGCGTTCTGAATTGCATTTTCGACCGGCGGCTTTTGGCCGACTGCAGAAGTTATCCAGGGCGATATATGATGGGCCGCTTCGTGTCGCATAGCAGCCGGTTGAAAAACTTGAGGTAGCATGACGGCTGTTGACAGTTTGTGGTCGTACAAATTTGACATCGATGAGAAATCAAAGGTGATGGTATGCAACTAAATACCGAGGAACTTAAAGAAATTAGAAAAGCGAAAATTGACGTCATGATCTGGCCCTACGCCAGATGGGTAATATTGGCTGCGGGAATTGTTGGCTTGCACTTTACGTTTTGGCTAACCATATCTGCCTCACCTGAGGTGCTCAGCAGCGTCCAGTGTCAATACTCACGTGCCGCAGTCATTGGACTGACGGTAGTGCTGCTTACTTATCCTGTAGTAAATTGGCGTAACGATCGGTCCAAATTGCTGCTTAAACTCACGTCTGAAAATGGCGTTATCACCACTAAGTAGACCAGCGAGAATTCCGCGCTTGAGCTTCCGCTTCTGGCCGACTCCAGCCGCCCAGGTGCTAAACTGCTGGCAGGCTGGTGATGACCCTTTCCGGTCAGCCACAATACCGAGAAGAAGAAAGCTCTTTTGGGGGATCATATGTGGAAGGAAGCTTCAATATTACTGGCAGCAGCGATTCTAACTTTGCCGTTGCTGTCGGCGTGCGAGTCGCAGAAGGAGCAGGCTAGTGTGGAAGAACTAAGCGATTTTGCCACTCGCTACGCGGCCGCGTGGAGCAATGACGACCCGGTTGCTTTCGCGTCTTTCTATGCTGAGAACGGGTCATTCCGAATTAACGACGGCGAACCGTCAGTTGGTCGTGAGGCAATAGCAGCTACCGCTGGGAGTTTTATGGCTGCGTTTCCCGACATGCTCATTCGAGTAGTCGAGGTACGTGAGACCGATGAACATGTGGAGTTCCACTGGCATTGGACCGGAACAAATTCTGGACCTGGTGGCACTGGCAATGCAGTCGACCTCACGGGTTACGAGCAATGGACATTGGGCGCAGACGGACTGATTCTCGAAACCCGGGGATACATGGACGATGCAGAATACCAACGGCAACTGTATGCGGATCCGGCAGAAAGCGCCGAATAAACCGATTAGGTGACAGGCGGCTTCTGGCCGTTCTGAGACGCTAGCTAGGAAACAAACTGAGGGGCTGCTTCGCATCGCATAGCAGCCGGTCGGAAAACTTGAGGTAATATGACGGCTTGTTACCAGAAGCGAGCATTGATGCGCTACTGCTCAATCGTAATATTCACGCCGTTTCTCCAACCAGAGAACCTCGATTCAAATGGCCTGCCAGTCGCTTAGCTCCCAAACATTCTCAGCATGACTACACCTCGCCGATTGCTCGCCGCGACAATTATCGCAATGTTGCTGCTCGCTATCTTTCTAGGAGTTCGGGAGAACTTGAGCGACTCCGATGGCACGGCGTCGACTCCAATTGCGGCTGATGTTCGGCCCGCTGAGGTGTTGGCTGCGCCAAAAGGAGAGTTTTCCCCGGAAGAGTGGCTTGCCGCACTCAATGACGCCTGCTCCACCGAAACGGCAGAATTGGCCGACAAGGAGTGGACGCAAGAGGAAGTCCAGGAGCAGATCGCTAAAATTAGTACTTTGAAACAAAACCTATCAGTATCGGCGTCGGCAGAACATTTGCACCTGGCTGCACTACTCGAGGATGATCCTTCTCTGCGCGTCGACCTGCTTGGCCAAGCAACTTTACGTAGCCCACATGACCCGTTCCTGATCTGGGCCGCTGTTCAGACTTGCTCTGCTTCTCTCATTTCTAGGGATTGCCCGCTGCGGGATTGGGAACAGCGCCTGATCGCCGTTGACGGTCAAAACAGCGAATCGTGGATCCGGGTCGCAGCGAACAGGTACGCAGCGGATGAACTCGATACTGCGCTTGAAGCGCTGCGCCATGCCTCGACGGCTGCAGAGTCTCGCGCCTACTGGACTGAAATGATTGAAATGATTGAGCGAGGGTTCGCCGCTGGCAGCGATTATACGTTCCCCGAACGTGTCAGTATCGCTTTTGGCATCGCAGCTTCGGAACAGCCACGCTATGGCGACTATGTGAGCATGTGCAAGGAACAGTCTGCCCAGAGCGTTGACTGGGCGCATGCGTGCCTCGCTTATGGCGAGTTAGTTGAGAATCAGGGAAAGACCGAGATGGGCGTTGCGATTGCTCGCTCGATACAGATCATTGCGCTCAACGCTTTGGGAGAGTTAGAGAATGCGGCGGCGGTTGAGCAGCAGCTTCAAGCACGTCGCCAGGAAAGTCTTGCCTCTGTCGCGGACTACAACCCTCAAATCGAGCGCCTGATGTTTTCGAATCCGGCCTTGTTTTCGACCTATTTGGCGACAATTAAATCGGATGGCGAGGAGGCCGCCAAGCGGCGCATGACTGTCGAAATCGAGCGATTGATTGAACAGCGATCTTTGCCAGCTTGCGAGTAGCTGGGTGTCTCCTTCTGGCCGCACTGCGATAGTCGCCCAGGTGGTTGGCTGACTTCCGCTCTAGTTTTGAAAGCAGACGGCCAGCTGTTTAGCGGTATAATTTCCGCCACTGACCCTTTCCGGTCATTCAAGAACAAAGCAACAGCTAGGGAGATACGCGATGCTCGGCGCACTTATCACTTTCTTGGTGCTCTTCGGTCTGATCAAGATTTTTGAGCGGAACCGTGATGATCTTGACAGTTTTCAGGTTGGGGTGGTCGCTGTTGTGCCAATTCTTATTGTTGTGATCATCCGCGTTGTCCTCGGATTACTTTATCCCCAGCCGATTCTCATGATGATCGTGCCGCCGTTGGCACTTATCGGATTTACGTTCTTCCTCCTGTACAAAAACCTCGAAATACCGCTTGGTCGATCGATAGGCTACACGGTGGCTGTTGTCGTAGTGAATGAGGTTTTAGCACTGGTACTTGCCTCAAGCTGAGAGTTAAACAGACGAATCGGATGGTTTATTTTTGCACATGGCCTTTGGAGGGCTGTCTCAGATGTCGGATCGTCGGCCTACCAATTTGAGATACAGACCGGCATTGCCAGAAGACGCTGCCGAGTGCTTAGTCGTTCGGGGAAGGACGCGGCAAAATCCGGCCTCGGAAGAATTGCTACGCTCCATTGGAATCACGTTGGAGTCTTGGGGAGAAAACATCCGTTCTGGCGCGCTGCCCGGTTACGTTTGTATCGTCGACGGGAAGATTGTCGGATTCTGCTTCGGTGTGCGTGACACCGGAGAAATACAGGTCCTTGCGCTACTTCCTGCTTTCGAGAATCGTGGTATCGGCCGAGAATTGCTAGCAAGGACAACTAAGGAACTGGCGAAACTCGGTCACGCCCGGTTGTTCCTCGGATGCTCTCCTGATCCGGCAAGCAGATCATACGGTTTCTACAGGCATTTGGGATGGCGTTCGACAGAAACCTTTGACCAATACGGGGACGAGATTCTCGAAATCTTTGTCGAACCGTAGCCCCTCCAGACGTCGGCTTTTTTGCGCACTCCAGGATATCGACGTCCGACACATTTAATTGCGCGAGAACACCTTGGGACACGCCAGCCCCATGACACCTTCCTTTGTGCCGGACGGGTTATTTGTTCAGGGTGTAGTGGTCTTCCAGCACTTGCGCTACGCAGCTTGTCAGGCGTTTGCCGGTTTCTATGTGCAGAAACTCATTGGGGCCATGCGCATTCGAGTTCGGTCCCAGCAGGCCCGTTATCAGGAACTGGGCTTTCGGGAATTTCTCGCCCAGCATGCCCATGAAAGGAATCGTGCCGCCGGTGCCCATGTACATTGACGGTGCGTCGAAGAATGCCTGCGATGCTTTTTGCATCGAGGCCGCCAGCCAGTCGGCGATCTCCGGTGCATTCCAGCCAGCCTGTGCCGAGTCCATTTCGAAACTCACCTTCACTAACGGTGGCGTGTCTTCGGTCAGGATCTTGGTGACGGCGGCTGCCGCCGCGTCTGCGTCGCAGGTCGGTGGCAGTCGGAACGACAGTTTCAGAGCTGTGTATGGCAGCAGCGTGTTGCCTGCGTTCACCAGCGTTGGCAGACCTTCTGCGCCGGTAACCGCCAGCGTCGGCCGCCAGGTGTTGTTGAGCAGCAGCTCTTTGCCCGATTCACCCGGGTGCGGTGCGTCAATCGCCCATGGGAATTTTTCGTAAACCGTGTTGCCCAGCGTCTCGGCGGCGAGCTCGGCCTGTTGCACGCGTTGCTCCGGGATATCGACATGCAGTTCTTCAACGGAAAGCTGGCCAAGATTTTCGTCCTCGAGTCGGCTCAGCAATTGCCTTGCAACTCGGAAACTGGACGGTACGACGCCGCTGGCCGATCCGGAGTGTACGCCCTCCGTCAGTACGTCCACGCGCAGTACGCCGGTCATGTTGCCGCGCAGCGACGTGGTGCACCAGAGCTGGTCGTAGTTGCCGCACTCGGCGTCGAGGCAAACCACCAGGTCGGGTGAGCCGATGCGATCTTCGAGCATATCGATGTAGTAGGGCAGGTCGAAGCTTCCCGACTCTTCGCAGCCTTCGATAAGGACCACGCAGCGTGCGTGTGGTAATCCCTGTTCCTGCAATGCACGGATTGCGGTTAGCGATCCGAACGTAGCATAGCCATCGTCTGCACCACCGCGGCCATACAGTTTGCCGTCCTTGATGGTGGGCACCCACGGGTCGAGGTCGTCATTCCAGCCCGTGAACTCCGGCTGCTTGTCGTAATGTCCATAGAGAACGACCGTATTGTCGATGGCTCCTGGAATCTCGATGAACAGCAGCGGCGTGCGGCCTTCGATACGAATGATCTCGATGCTCATGCCCTTGACAGGTTGAGTTTTGCACCAGGTTTCGAGCATTTGTACGGCCTTTTCCATGTGGCCGTTCTTTTCCCAGTCGGGGTCGAACCCGGGCGACTTATTCGGTATGCGAATGTACTCGCTGATCTCAGGAATGATCGATGAGTCCCACATGTCGTTTACAAAGGCAGCTGTCTTGGCGTTATCCATGATGGTTTCGTTACTCCTGGCCTGACAGGCCGCGGTAAAGGGTGCGGGTCATCCGTTCTGTCGTGATGAAACCCCAGTTGTAGGTGTCGTGATAATCGGCGAGCGGGTTGATCTCTAGTACTTCCTCGATACTCTTGCCGTCGGCAACCAGCTTCGCAACACGCGCCTTGCAGTCAATCAATACATCGAGGTTCTCACGCAGATCCGCTTTGCTCGCGAGCGCCCCGTGGCCCGGGATGATGATGGTCTTGTCGTCCGCCATGGAGAGCAGCAGTTCCTGGCCGGCAATGTAGCCATCAATGGAACCACCATTGTCTATATCAATGTACGGGAACAACTTGTTGAACATGACGTCGCCGGCATGGATGGTGTTCGCCTCAACAAAGTGAATCGCGGCGTCGCCGTCGGTGTGCGCATTTTCTACATAGAAAGCGTGCGCGGTCATGCCATTAACGTGAAACGTAATTTCGTCGGAGAATGTAACGACCGGCAACCCGGCAGGCCCACCTGCATCGGTCGGGTCTTCCGCCAAACGCTTTCTGATGTTGTGATGTGCGAACACGATAGCGCCATCGTCGCTAAGCAACGCATTGCCGCCAACGTGGTCGCCGTGTAAATGCGTGTTGATTACAAAATCGATGGGTCGGCCAGCGACTTCGAGGGCAGCGCTCAGTAACGCCGGGGCAGTCGGTACCATGGCGTCGTCGATAAGCACGATCTTGTCGTCCCCAACCAATAACGAGATGTTGCCGCCGCCAAAGCCGTCAGCGCCTTCCAGCAGGTAGATGCCGTCGGTAACTTCTGTGGACTTGAACGATGTTGCAGAGTCTTGCGCTTGAATTGTGGTGCAAGCGAGCAGCAGCAGTCCCGCGGTCAGGGTTTTATACATCGACGTTCTCCGAATTTTTTGCAAGGTCACCGAGTCTACCGCGATTGACAGGGTGGTCAACAGACCGGCATTCGCGAGACCTAGTTGCTGAGGTCGAGAATCGTCTCGACGCGGCGGTGCAGAGTGCCGTCTTCAAGGTAGCGATAGATATCCGCTCCCGGGCAGGAGGTTTCGCCCGGCGCGTAGTCTCTGTGACCCTTGATGTCCTGCAAGGCGACTGAATATTCGTCGGCGAGGAAAGCCGCCAGCGCGGATACAGACTGCAATTGCTTTGCGCTCAGCTCACGTTTGTCATAGTTGCCTGTGACGACGATCAGGGCATGACCACTCGGGTCGTAAGTCGTATTCGTGTCGCCGGCAATGTCCAGCGGTCTTGCTTCATAGATATTGCCGTCAAGATCGATAACAAAGTGATACGGAATGTCGGGCCAGCCTTTGTCCTCGCGGCTCCATGTCTGCAGCGCCCTCAGGTACTCGACAGGATCGCGGTCGTCAGCGTACTCGATACCACCGTGATGAATCGTGATTCTGGATATCGTGTGCCGGGACGCCGCGATCTCGGAGTCTGTCCAGCCCCAGGCGGACCTTGTGACAACATCGGCTTCGTAGTTGAGTGGCTCAGCAACGTCGGCGCTAAAACATCCCGAGAGCACGGCCAGCGTCGCCGCAGCGAAGACGAGCCTCACGATATTGCAACCCCGTTTGACGCGTGCAAATCAGTTATTCGACGGGAACGAAAACTGTGCGCTTTCGCGAACACCGCCCGACGGCCAGCGTTGCGTGATGGTCTTGCGCCGCGTGTAGAAACGAACGCTGTCGGGACCGTAGGCAAAAAGATCGCCGAACAACGAGCGCTTCCAGCCGCCGAAGCTGTGATAAGCGACAGGCACCGGCAGCGGTACATTGATACCAACCATGCCGACCTGGATGTTGTCGGAGAAATATCGGGCAGCCTCACCATCACGCGTGAAGATACAGGTGCCGTTGCCATATTCATGATCATTGATCAGTTGCATCGCCTGCTCTTGCGATTCAGCGCGGACAACACAAAGGACCGGGCCAAAAATTTCTTCCTGGTAAATGCGCATGTTCGACGTCACGTTGTCGAACAGGCAGCCGCCCAGAAAAAAACCGTCTTCATGGCCTGCGACGACAAGGTCGCGGCCATCAACCACGAGTTCGGCGCCTTCTTCTACGCCAAGGTCTACGTAGCCACGGACTTTTTCGTAATGGACTTTGCTAATCAGCGGACCCATGTCATTGCTGGTGTCCGTGCCGTTGCCGACTTTAAGTCCCTGCAGTCGATCCTGAAGCTTGCTGACGACTTCGTCAGCCGTTTCTTCGCCGACACAGACGGCCACAGAGATTGCCATGCAGCGTTCGCCGCAAGAGCCGAATGCCGCACCCATCAGTGCGCTTACCGCATTGTCGATATCGGCATCGGGCATGATGACGGCGTGGTTCTTGGCGCCACCGAGTGCCTGCACACGCTTACCGTTGGCCGTGCCGGTCTTGTAGATGTATTCCGCGATCGGCGTCGAGCCGACAAAACTGACTGCCTGCACGCGCTTGTCTTCAAGCAATGTATCGACCGCTTCCTTGTCACCATTAACAATATTGAAAACGCCGTCCGGCAGGCCTGCCTCCCGAAACAGCCTGGCGATGAGCAGTGGCGCGGTTGGATCCTTCTCGGATGGCTTGAGTACAAACGTGTTGCCACAGGCGATGGCCATCGGGTACATCCACATTGGCACCATCGCCGGGAAGTTGAACGGCGTTATGCCGGCAACGACGCCGAGGGGTTGGAATTCTGACCAGCTGTCGATCGCAGGACCAACGTTCCTTGAGTGCTCGCCTTTCAACAGCTCCGCGATACCGCAGGCGTGGTCGACGACTTCGACGCCGCGCTGAAACTCGCCCATGGCATCGTCAAGCACCTTGCCGTGTTCGTCAGTGATGGCTGCCACGACCTCATCCGCATGTTCTTCCAGCAGAGCTTTGAATCGGAACATGACCTTTGCGCGCTTTGCCGGCGGCGTATTACGCCATTCAGGAAAAGCTGCCTCAGCGGCGTCGATGGCAGACTCGACCATGGCTCTTGAACCCATCGCGACCTGCTTCGTGATTGCTCCGGTCGCCGGATTGGTTACCGCTTGCGTCCGACTGTCGTCGCTGATGTCTTGTCCGTTTATGAAATGTCCGACGGTGCTGCTGGTGTTCATATTTACTCCGTGAAAGCGGCTTATTCGATGCTGTCCAGGATCTTCCGAATGCTCGCAAACGCTTTTTCCCAGTCAGCAACGTCTGAATTCAGGAATGGAGACAGTTGCAGGATATCCATAGCGTTGCGAATCACAAGGTCTTCTTCCCAGAAGGCGCGTTTGTGCACCTCCATGCCACGTGCGCCCGGAGCGCCATCGCGCGGTGCCAGCTCAATCGCGCCCATCAACCCGATGTTGCGCACATCGATGACCTTGTCGTGGTCCTTGAAGGAGTGCAGGATATCTTCAAAGGGCTTCGCGAGTTCCGCTGATTGCTGGAATGTGCCTTCTTCGTCGTACACATCCATCGTGGCAAGGCCTGCTGCTGCTGCGACCGGATGCCCCGAGTACGTGTAGCCATGGAACAGTTCGATCATGCCCTCGGGGCCCTGCATAAAGGCATCGTAGATGTGATCCTGCACCAGCACTGCACCCATCGGAATGACGCCATTGGTAAGACCCTTGGCTGTCGTAATAATGTCTGGCTTGACGCCGAAGTAGTCGGCGGCAAAGGGTTTGCCGAGGCGACCGAATGCTGTGATTACCTCGTCAAAGATCAGCAGAATGCCATGCTTGTCGCAGATCTCCCGCAGGCGTTCCAGGTAGCCAATGGGTGGCGGCAGTACGCCTGTTGACCCCGCAACCGGCTCTACAATCACGGCGGCGATATTGCTGCCATCGTGCAGGGCGGCCAGGCGCTCGAGGTCGTCTGCAAGGTGTGCGCCCCATGCCGGCTGCCCGCGCGTGAACGCCGCGTGTTCAAGATCGAAGGTCGCTCGTATGTGGTCCACACCGGGTATAAGGCAGGGACTGAACATCTTGCGATTCGGAACCATGCCGCCCACAGACATCCCGCCGAAATTGACGCCGTGATAGCCGCGCTCGCGGCCAATCAGCCGAGTGCGGTTGCCTTCGCCGCGGGCGCGGTGATAGCCGATCGCGATTTTCAGCGCCGAATCCACGGACTCGGAGCCGGAGTTGGTGAAAAACGCCTGCGTAAATCCCTCCGGCGCCATGTTGACGACGCGTTGCGCCAGCGCAAAGGACTTGTCGTGGCCTACCTGGAAACCGATTGCATAGTCGAGTTTGGCAACCTGCTTTTGCACCGCCTCTACAATTTTCGGGTGACAGTGGCCGAGGCCTGATGTCCACAGCCCGGCAAACAGATCATAGACTTTGCGGCCGTCAGCGGTCTGATAGTGATGGCCTTGTGCGGCCGTAATCATGCGTGGCTTTTTCTTGAAATCACGGTTCGCCGTAAACGGCATCCAGTGAGCGTCGAGATTGCTGGCGGTCTCGCCCATGGTGCTGACTCCAGAAGATATACAGTAAGGTGAAGCAGTGTACGTCTGCATTGCTATGTTAAACAATCAGTTAGGCAGATCCGCATAACTGGTTGATTTATATGTTTCTTCGACACAAAATGTTTACTTTAGTAAACACTCGTTGAGAGACTCACCGATGCAGGAAGAAACCGCGAATAGATTGAAGCGCATCAGGCTTCATCACGGACTTTCGCAGCGCAAGCTGGCGCGCCAGTCCGGCGTTGCTAATGCCACCATCTCGCAGATTGAGGCGGGCAAGCTGAATCCCACGGTGAGCATGCTGAAGAAGGTTCTCGACGGCATCCCTGTGAGTCTGTCGGAGTTTTTCGGCGATGAATATGAGCCGGTCGAGAAAGTGTTTTTTCGTGCCGAGGAGCTGACCGAGATCGCCGATGGAGGCGTGTCCTATATGCAGCTTGGCGCTAATCTGAGCGGTAAGGCCATCCAGTTCATCAAGGAGTGCTACCAGCCCGGGGCAGGCACCGGCAAGCACGAGATGCAGCACGAGGGTGAAGAGTGCGGCATCGTCCTCAAAGGGCGTCTGCAGGTCACAGTCGGCGATGAAACGACAGTGCTGCGCGCCGGCGACGCGTACTACTTCAAGAGCTCGCAACCGCACAAGTTCAGCAACCCCGGAAGCGATACCTGCGAGTTGATCAGTGCCTGCACGCCGCCCAGCTTCTGACGCTGCATCATAAGGAGAAATACGCTCTGGCTAATGTCTGCGATTTGCGGCAAAGTTACGGCCCTGTTTTTGAGCTCATGGAATCCTGATGGGTCAGTTCGGCACCGAATTCTGCGATCATTTCGCGATCGCCAAATACGTCAATGGCGCCTGGCAGGCGCCGCAAATACGTCCGCTGGAGCCCCTGCAGCTGCACCCTGCTGCGCACGTACTGCATTACGCCAGTACCTGCTTCGAGGGCTTCAAGGCGTACCGCTGGGAAGACGGCAAAGCGCGCATTTATCGCTTGCACGATCACGTTGCGAGAATGCAGAAAAGCGCAACATCGCTTTGCCTGCCGGTACCCGACGCTGAGATGTTGGCGAGCATGGTCACGGACCTGGTCGCAAGACAGATTGACGACATTCCGTCGCCACCCAGCTCCTTGTACATCCGACCGACACTGATTGGCACACTTGAAAACATCGGTGCGGCGGCTGCGCCGTCGAACGAAGCTTTGCTGTATGTCATCGTGTCACCCGTTGGCGACTACTTCGCTGGCGGTGCGCGTCCTTTGAAACTACTCATTGAAGATCAGCGTGCCCGTTCGACCGAACGCCTTGGCAGCACCAAGACCGGCGGTAACTATGCAGCCGCGCTTGGACCGACGCTGGAGGCGAAAGCAGAATTTGGCGTTGACCAGGTGCTGTTCGCTCCCGGAGATGACGTACAAGAGACGGGTGCAGCGAATTTCCTGTTGATGAATGACAACGAAATCATCACCAAGCCACTGGACTCCACGTTCCTGCATGGGATGACGCGTGCGTCGATTTTGACGCTGGCCGCTGATCTCGGCTACAAGATCAACGAACGCACCTTCACGGTCGGCGAGTTGCTTGAATGGATCAAGACCTATGAGGCGGCATTGTCTGGAACTGCAGCGTGTCTGTCACCTGTAGGTGCAATGGTCTACAAGGGTGAAGAGCATGCGGTCCGCGATGGCGCTGCGGGACCGAATGCGCTCAAACTTCGCAAAGCGCTGCAGGACATTCAGTACGGCCTGGCACCAGACACGCACAACTGGCTGACCGACGTCTGAGAAAGATCAGATCGCTTTGGAAAAGCGGTTGTCGTTCTCTTTCTGGTCGATGTAGCGATCGAACACCATCGCAATACTGCGCAGCAGTAGTCGGCCTTTAGGCGTGATTGTGACGCCGTTGTCATCCAGCTCGATCAGGTCGTCGGCCGCCAGCGGCTTCAGGCGCTCAATCTCTTTCGCGAAGTAGTCGCGGAAATCGATCCCTTCCTGCTCGCCGATGGTGTCAAAATTGACGCTGTCGTAGCACATCAGTGCCTGAATGACGGCCGCGCGTATCTGGTCGTCACGATCGACAACGATGCCCTTGCGAATCGGCAGTTCGCCGCGCTCGAGGATTTCCTCGTATTCCATCGTTGTTAGCGAGTTCTGCGCGAACATGTTGCCAATGTTGCCGATGCCGCTGACACCGAGTGACACGAGATCGCACTGGCGGTGCGTCGAGTAGCCCTGGAAATTTCGCTGCAGTGTGCTGTTACGTCGCGCCTGCACGAGTTCGTCTTCGGGCAGCGCAAAGTGATCCATACCGATGTAAATATAGCCGGCGCCGCACAAACGTTCGATCGTGTTCTTGAGTATTTCAAGTTTCGTTTCCGGCAGCGGAATATCGAGGTCGTTGATCATGCGCTGGCCCTTGAAGCGCTGCGGCAGGTGCGCATAGTTGTATACCGCCAGCCGGTCTGGCCGCAATGCGATAACTTCGTCGAGAGTGCGATTGAAGCTGTCCGCCGTCTGCAATGGCAGGCCGTAAATCAGGTCGTAGGAAATTGAGCCGAATCCTGCAGCACGTGCCGCTTCTGTCAGATCCCTTACCTGCTCAGCGGTCTGGATGCGGTTGACGGCTTTCTGCACATCGGGCTCAAAGTCCTGGATGCCGAGACTCAAGCGATTAAAGCCGAGTTCCGCCAGCACGCGGATGCTGTCGGCATCGACGGTCCTCGGGTCGACCTCGATTGAGAACTCCCGGTTGTCGCTGGTATCAAAATTGAATGCCTTGCCGAGTTCCTGCATGAGATGCCGCAACTGATCTGCATCCAGGTAGGTCGGTGTGCCACCGCCGAAATGCAGCTGTTCCACCTTACGATCTGGCGCTACAAGTTTGGATTGCATTTCAATTTCGCGATACAGGTTGTCCATGTACTTCTGCACGCGCTCTTCGTTACGAGTAATGATCTTGTTGCAGCCGCAGTAATAGCAGAGAGAGTGGCAAAACGGGATGTGCACATACAGGGAAAGCGGCACGCCGCTGTCGTTACTGTCGTTCACACGTTGCCGATAGTCATCCACGGTCAGGTTTTCGTTGAACTGCAATGCAGTCGGATAAGATGTGTAGCGCGGTCCGCGACCTCCGTACTTGACGATAAGGTCGGTGTCGAAACATACGTCGCCGTATTCTGCAGTCATTTTGATTTCCCTCCTGCGCGCAGGCTGTGAACCAGGAGCAGGGCAGCGGTGAACAACAACATGGCGACGCCCTGGTGACTGGCACCCAGCCAGACAGGAACCCGCATCAGCAACGTCGTTATGCCTAACGTTACTTGCAGTATTCCCAGGCCGAGCAGCAACTGGCTTGCCGTGACTGCAAGTGCAGGCAGTTCAGCCTTGCGTGCACGCAGCCAGAAGACAACGATGAAAAGTAGCGTCATCTTGGCCAGCCAGCGATGGTCAAACTGGACCGTCGTCATATTATCGAAGAAATTTCTCCACCAGGGCTCGAGCGCGAAGATGCCTTGCGGTATCCAGCTGCCACCCATCGTGGGGAATGTGTTGAAGATAAGTCCGGCCCTGAGCCCCGCAACGAAGCCCCCGGACACAATGGTTATACAAATCAAAGTGAACAGCGCGATCGCCCACCTGAACCAGGATCGATTGTCGCGTTGGTCTGCTGGATACAGCAGCGACAAAGCCACCCAGAGCATGTACGCGTACACAGTGAACGCAAGCCCCAGGTGAGCCGTCAGGCGGTACTGGCTGACGCGAGGAACATCGACCAGGCCACTCTTGACCATGTACCAGCCGAGCAGTCCCTGCAGCCCGCCAAGAACAAACATCAACAGATACTTCGGCGACTCTCGCCAGCTGATGCAGCCCCTTGCGACAAAGAACGCGAACGGCAGTGCGAAAACCAGGCCAATGGTCCTGCCCAGCAGTCGATGCAGGTATTCGAGCCAGAAGATGCCTTTGAAATCGTGTACGTCCATGTGTGAGTTTATGTTGCGAAACTCGGGCGACTGCTGGTACAGCTCGTACTTTTCCTGCCAGTCCGCATCGCTCAGCGGGGGTAATGCGCCCATGATTGGCTTCCAGTCCACCATCGACAAACCGGATCCCGTCAGCCTGGTAACGCCGCCGAGGACGACCATGGCAAACACCAGCGCACAACAAACCAGCAGCCAGCTTGCGATGACTCTGTTGTGGTTGTCGGGCGCTCCATTCATGCGATATCTGCTCCTCTCTGCCGGGCGGCAGATTTTAGCAGCTTCTGCGTAGGGCGCCGCAATAATCGGTGATAAGCTCTGCTCATGAACATCAGTAAATGCCACAACCTTATGGCGTTTCGGCAGCTGGCGAAGCGCCGCCTGCCGCGCACTATTTTTGATTATATCGACGGCGGTGCTGACGACGAGATATCGCTGCGACGCAATACAGAGGCATTCGACGATTACGAATTGCTGCCGTCGCAGCTGGCGGGAATCGGTGAGGTCGACCTGCGAACGACACTGCTCGGCAAGGAGGTCGAGTGGCCCGTCATGATTTCGCCGACCAGTGCAGCGAAGCTGTACCACGCCGATGGAGAGACCGCCGTTGTCAGGGCTGCCGGCAAAGCGGGTATGTGGTACGGCCTGTCGACGATCGCGACGACGACCATCGAAGAGGTGGCCGCAGCCGCTAGCGGACCCGTGATGTACCAGGTCTACGTGTTCCGGGATCGGGCTCTTACCAGAGATTTTGTAGACCGATGCAAGGCGAGCAAGGTTGATGCACTGTGCCTGACCGTGGATACGCCGGTCGCCGGCAATCGCGAACGCGATCTCGTGACGGGGCTATCGGGCCCGAATTTCTTCAACTGGCGCAGCGTGCTCAGCTATGCGACTCACCCTCGCTGGGTCTATCGAGCTGCGGTGAAGAAAGACGTTGAGCTGAAGAACATCACTGCCAGCGACTACGCCGATGCGAGCTTTGACGAAGGCGTGATGGAGTATATCAACCGCCAGTTCGATCCCACACTGAGCTGGAAGGATTTCGAGTGGCTCGCTGCGCAATGGGACGGGCCGCTGGTTATCAAGGGAGTGCAAACCGTGGAGGACTGCCGCAGGGCAGCCGACCACGGTGCGACGGCGGTGATGCTTTCAAACCATGGCGGCCGCCAACTTGAATCGGCCCCGGCTCCTGTTGATTGCATTGCCGATGTGGCCGATGCCCTGCGGGATCGGCTCGAGATCATTTGCGATGGCGGCATCCGCCGCGGCAATCACGTCGTGAAAGCGCTTGCGGACGGTGCCAATGCCTGTTCCATCGGGCGGGGCTATCTGTACGCGCTTGCCGCCGGTGGTGAGGCGGGCGTCTCGCGAGCGCTGCAGCTTCTCAGAGAGGAGCTCGAGCGCACCATGGTGTTGCTCGGCTGCGATTCGGTCGCAAAACTGGGTCGAAGCTACGTGAAGCGACGCCGTTGATTTTGTTGCGGTTTTGTTCTGAGTTGCCTGAATTTGCGCAAGCGACTGGCTGAATTCAGTTTCCATGGCAACAATCTGCATGGTGGCGTCAGCGAGCCGCGGCTATTCAAAAACCTTTGAATACAGGCCTTATTCGCGATGCGGCGGATAACTTCGCTTTCGTTTTAGCGTCAATGGGCGCGCATTAGCCGATTTTTGGGGTTAACATTACCGCTGCCGCACGCTTACAGCGCGGTGTTTTGCCCGCCGAGGCGGGAGCTATGTTTCAGAGGTTAGATATGTCAGGCGAAAGAGTTACAGGAACCGTTAAGTGGTTCAATGATGACAAGGGCTTTGGTTTCATCGAGCGCGAAGGGGGGGCAGATGTATTCGTCCACCACACCGCGATCCAGATGGAAGGCTTCAAGACCTTGAAGGAAGGACAGAGAGTCACGATGGAAGTGACTCAGGGGCAGAAAGGTCCGCAGGCCGAAAACGTCATGGCCGACTGACCTTAAGTCTGCCTGACGGGCAGACTTAAGTATGCTCAAGCGAGACCGCGCACCGCGTCATAGATTAGCTTTATGCCTACCAGCAGTAGCAGAGCGTAGGCCAGGTTAAAGAAGAAACGGTCCGAGACGCGGCGGTGCATCCATACGCCTAAGCCGACCCCGAGAGGGGCCAGCGGCATCAGTATGACTGATTGCAGCACGTTCTCAGTCGACAACTGGCCCAGCCAGGCGTATGGCACCAGCTTGACGTAGTTCACCACGGCGAAAAAGACGCTGGTGATCGCTATGAATACCGTGCGATTAACGGGCCTGCGTAGCAGGTACATCGTAATCGGCGGCCCCCCTGCGTGCGCGATCATACTGGTGAAGCCGCCAACAGCGCCGGCAATGACCCCGTAGCCGCGCGCAAGCGTGCCGTGCGCAGCGCTCCCACCCAATAACTTGTTGGCCCAGTAGTGCGCCGAGAAACCGATCGCAATCACACCGATGATGGCCTTGACGACCGCCGGGTCCAGGTAGCCGAATAACAGCGTTCCCACACCAATACCCGCCAGTGCACCTGGAATCAGGATGCGCAGTTCGGGCCACTGCCAGTGCTTGCGATAGGCGAGCATCGTGAACAAATCCATCACGCACAAAATGGGTAACAGAATCGCCGCGGCCTGGATGGGCGAAATAACAAGCGACAGGATAGGTACACCGAGCACGCCGAGGCCGCCGCCGAAGCCACCTTTTGCGATGCCGAAGATCATCACCGCGGGTACGGCGGCGAGGTAGAACACTGGGTCGTCGATCAACGGGCACTCCGGCGCGGCTGGGATGTCATAGTATTGCTCTAGCAGCACTATAAGCACTCAGGTAATAACAACAAGGGGTCAGAATGGTTCGATACCGAGGCTTTGACAGCCGCACGCTCAAGTTCCTGACAGAGCTCTCCGCAAACAACAATCGCGACTGGTTCAACGACAACAAGGCGCGCTATGAAGAAGATGTGCTTGATGTCGCGCTGCGCTTTATTCAGTCGATGCAGGATCCCCTGTCGCAAATCGCTCCGCATTTTGTCGCGCTGCCGACGCGCGTAGGGGGTTCGCTGATGCGAATCTACCGCGACACTCGCTTTGGCAAGGACAAGACGCCATATAAAACCAATATCGGCATCCAGTTCAGGCACAAAAAGGCAAGGGACGTGCATTCACCCGGCTACTACGTGCATGTCGATCCGCAGCAGGTCTTCGTTGGCGTTGGCATGTGGCGCCCGGACGCCGATTCTCTTTATAAGATCCGGCGACGTATTGTCGCGCATTCAGCACAGTGGAAGCGCGTGACTGGCGCGACGCGGTTCAGGAATCACTTCGAGCTTGCGGGCGAATCATTGCGCCGACCGCCGCGCGGATTCGACGCCGGGCACGAATGTATTGATGACCTGAAGCGCAAGAGCTTTATCGCCGTAAAGGAGATGGCTCACGGAGATTGTCTGGATTCGCAATTCCAGCGCAAGGTTGAGACGGCTTTCAAGGCAGGATCCGAATACATGCAGTTTCTTTGCAAGGCGGTTGGCGTACCGTTCTGATCGTTGCAATGCTAGAATCCGCGCGCCGGTAGACTCAGGGGCGGGCAATGGCCGTATTCAACGATCCAGCATTTGATAACCACGAACGCGTTCTGTTTTGTCGCGACGAAGCGACCGGACTATTTGCGATAATCGCCATTCACTCGACCGCGCTTGGCCCCGCTGCAGGCGGTACTCGCCTCTGGAATTACGACAACGCCGATTCCGCCGTCCATGACGTGCTGCGGCTGTCGCAGGGCATGAGCTACAAGAACGCTATGGCCGGTCTGGATTTTGGAGGCGGCAAGGCGATCATTGTAAAGA
>Ga0316189_10002683_pt1 | contig 17396 bp, 14 predicted proteins | sample LowCovwburrow_MG_FD_204930 | JGI IMG/M metagenome (GOLD analysis project Ga0316189, IMG submission 204930) | Coastal sediment microbial communities from Maine, United States - Lowes Cove worm burrow | ecosystem: Environmental > Aquatic > Marine > Coastal > Sediment | place: USA: Maine...
CATGGATTGCCCTCACCCTTGGAACGCTTATGGTCGCCGGTTGTACCGGTGACGATGCGACGACAGTCGCGAGCGGGACTGCCACGGACTCGGACACGAGCTCGACCACGGTCACGGCGACAGCGACAGCGACGGCGACGGCGACTGCGACGGCGACGGCGACCGCGACTGCGACGATGAGCGGCACCGACTCGATGTCGGACTCGGACTCGACCAGCGTCACCGCCTCGGCGACCGAGACGGACGCGACGGCGACGGCGACGGCGACGGATACGGCGACGGACACGGCGACCGACACCGATGTGACGGCGACCGACACCGACACGACGGCGACCGACAGCGACACGGCGACCGACAGCGACAGCGACACCGACACGACGGCGACCGACAGCGACACGAGCGACACCGACACCACCGGCGATCCCGGCTTCTGCGGCGATGGTGTGATCGACGCTGGTGAGCAGTGCGACGACGGCAACAACGAGGACGGCGACGGTTGTGAGGGCGACTGCAAGCTGCCGAAGCCGCCGGTCTGCCCCAACGAGGAGACCGCCGTTAAGTGCGACGATATGACCGACCAGTGGTACCAGGCCATGGAGATGGGCTGCTCGAACAACCCTGAGGAGACGCCGGTCATCTACGACCAGAGCATGAACTCCAACAACCCGAACGCCTGGCGGATCGCCAAGGGCTTCGGCACATACATGGAGATGGGCGAGCTGCTCTACAAGCCGCAGGGCGGCGACTCGTTCCTGATGCTCTCCACCGGCGTCATCTCCCAGCCGAACGGTGAGGGGATCGTCACCGAGGCGAACAACTCTCAGACCGGCAACGGCAACAACAACAACGACGACAGCAACTCGCTGCCGCCGCCGATCAACGTCAGCGAGGGCTCGAACAACGGCAACGGCGGCACGCCCTTCGAGATGTGTGACGGCGTCGGCGACTGCTCCGACACCCTCGAGGCCGCCTGGATGCTCGGCTCCGGCGACCCCAACGACAAGGCCTGGGTCACCTGGAAGACGGACGTCCCCGAGCTGGTCGAGAGCTACTCCTTCAGCTTCGCCTACTTCTCCTCGGAGTGGCCGACCTACGTCAACACCACGTTCAACGACCTCCTGATCGGGTGGCAGACCTCCGAGGCCTACACCGGCAACACGACGTTCATCGGCGACGCGCCGGTGACGATCACCTCGCTCGACCCCTACTTCAAGAGCGATGGGTACACCGGCAACGAGCCGCAGCTCCAGGGCACCGGCTTTGAGCAGCACGCGGGCAGCGACTGGTTCGGCGTCAACCAGAACGTCGTCGCCGGCGAGACGGTCACCTTCACGATCATGATCGCCGACATGGGCGACTCGATCCTCGCGACCATGGCGATCATCGACAACTTCCACTGGAACTGCGAGGCCTGCATCCCCGTGGACGACCCGGCCTGTACCGGCGAAGTCCCGGACCCGAAGTGCTGCGGCGTCGTCGAGCCCCAGTAGTACGGACCTCGAGGGCCGGCGGTCGACCTTGGGTCGCCGCCGGTTCTCTATTGGTTGAGCTGGATCGAGCGGGCTGCGAATCTTCCGAGGAGCGTCCCCTCGGATCGTCCGCCAAGCTCAGAGGAAGAGCGCTACGCCGAGCAGGTTGAGGAGGATGAGCTCAAGGGCGTAGGTGACGCCTGCGCCGATCCGCATCGGCGTCGACACCGGCTTCTTGTAGTAGCCGTAGGCGTAGGCGAGACGGGCGACCAGGAACGCGCCGCCGAGCGCCTGCAGCCAGCCCGCGTCGACGCCCTGAAGCTCGGCGAAGAAGAGGAGGAGGGTGAAGACGACGCCGTGCTCGACGCTGTTCCCGTGGGTGCGGCTGGCCCGGCGGATCGACTCCTTGGCGGCGGCGTCGAGGTCTCGGCCAAAGCGCAAGCGGAGGCGCGTCGTGTTGATCGCGAGCGCTGTGAGGAGAACGCCGAGGAAGAAGACGAAGGTCGCGGCTATGGGGGCCATGCTTGAGTCCTTGTTAGGAGGGGCGGGGAGTCGCTCCGGGTCGGGGGAGGCTTCCCCAGTGGCCGTGAGGAGTGCGCTGCGTCTTGCCCTCGTCGCGGCGGGTAGGCGTCGGCGCTCGGTCGGAGACCTGTGCGAGAGTGATGGCAGCGCGAGCGCCCACGGGAGGTCGACCGCAGCTCGCTAGCTGTCGTCGCTCCTGCGCAGGCGTCGGCGGAGCCGCTCGCCCACCCGACCGAGCCGAGCGCGGGCGTGGGCCCGAAGATCGGCGCCGGTCGGCAGAGCCCCCCGCAGGGAATTGGAGGCCATCGCCGGGGCCTGCATGAGCATCTTGGCCAGGTTCAGGGAGAGCTCTAGGGGGGAGTCGGCACGGGCCTCGATAGCGACCGTCTCGCCGCTGATCGCATCCTCGAGGGCGCCGCGGGTGACCGTGCGGCTGCCGTCGGAGCGGATCTCGATCACCAGGCGGGCGACGATCGGCAGCTCGGGATCGTCGACGACGCCTGTCTCTGCACGGCGGGCCGGATGCGCCGGGCGCGGCGCCTGCTCGGGGTCTACGGGGCGCCGGTCGTTCCGGTCGGGGTGTCGCGAGTCGGCCATCCCCGACGACGATAGCACGCGGTTCACGCGCTCATGGGGCCTGGGCCTGGGGGGCCTGGCCTTCGTGGCTCGACACCAAGCTCGGCGAGCAGCTCGGCAGGTCGTTGGCTGCCGGGCAGAATGCTGGAGCGTCGCTGGGGCGAGTCCTGGCAGGTGGCTAGCAGGTGACGAGCAGCGGCCCAGGCTGGTCGCGAGGCGGGTACAGGTCGCGAGCGAGGCCGATGCTGTCTCGGCGGTCGAACTCAGGGCTGGCGTCGAGCCTGGTAGGATCGCGTCGTGGACTTCGTTCTCCCAGACCGGCCGATCACGATGCAGCTCATCAGCGGTCGTGGTCACTACGAGGCGGTGATCGCCGCTGTCACGAAGGCGAAGTGCTCGGTCTGGATCGCGACCGCCAACCTGAAGGAGCTGATGATCGAGGGCCGGCGGGTCAGCGTCCGTTCACGCAGCCGCTATCGCTCGGTGCTCGACACCTTCGACGAGCTCGTGGGGGCCGGCGTCGAGCTGCGGATCCTCCACGCGAGCAGGCCCTCCCGCCCCTTTCGTGAGAGCTTTGACAAGCATCCTCGGCTCTACGAGGGGGGGCTTGCGCTCCGCGAGTGTCCGCGGGTCCACCTCAAGACGGTGATCGTCGACGGCACGAGCTGCTACTTGGGCTCGGCGAACTGGACCGGCGCAGGTATCGGCGCCAAGGGGGAGGGGCGGCGGAACTTCGAGGTCGGGATCATGACCGAGGACGAGGGCGTGCTCGACACGATCCAGGAGCTCTACGACCGGATCTGGAGAGGGGCGGAGTGCGGCGCCTGCAAGCTCCGGGAGGACGGCTGCGAGGTGCCCCTCGATCTCTTTGGTCCGGAGCGGGTCGTCCAGGCGACGAGGGCGGCGAAGACCAAGGCGAAGACCGCGGACACGGCGAAGGCAGGGACGAAGTCCAAGGCGAAGTCCAAGGCGAAGTCCAAGGCGAGGACGCGGGCCAAGTAGGTCTACATCGCTTGTAGGGCAGTCCTGCGCGATCTCCAGCGATCGCCGTCCCTCAGCTCCGCCGACTACGACCCAGCCTTTTACGGGGCTGAGACCGCGCCGCAGTGGCCGCATGTTCGCAGGCTCGCGTCGTCGCGGACCCGTTGGATCGCCGCTGCGAGCTCGGTCGTGATGTCGGCGAGGACAAACCTGTGCTCGTAGGTCAGGCCGCCGCAGCGGTCACAGAGCCAGCGCAGGGCGTCGACCTCGCCCTCGCGTCGGCGTCGCTCGATCACCAGGCCGACAGTGTCGGGGCCGCGCTTGGGCGAGTGGGGCACGCCGGCCGGGAGGAGGAACACCTCGCCCTCGCGGATCGTGATGTCGCGGCGTTCGTCGCCGTCGAGCACCCGCAGGGTGATGTCGCCTTCGAGCTGGTAGAAGAGCTCCTCGCCGGGATCGATGTGGTAGTCGCGGCGCTCGTTGGGGCCGCCTACGACCATGACGATGAAGTCACCGTCCTCGAAGACCCGGGCGTTGCCGACCGGCGGTCGCAGAAGCTCGCGCTTGTCGTCGACGAAGCGGCGGAGGTTAAATGGTTCAGCGAGGCTCATCGTCGGCGATCTCTCAGGCCAGGGCCGCGCGCGCGACGAGCATCTCGCTCTCCTCGTCGAGGGGCTCGCCGTGAAAGCCACCGTCGAGGGCGAGGAGGCGGAGGCCGGCCGCCCCCAAGAGGCGCGGGAGGTCGAGGGCGAGGAGGTAGCGGTGACGGACTCCGGCGAGGACAGGCTCGCCGCCGCCGACCGGTCGATGCTCGTAGGTGACCTCGACGACCTGCTCGCTGGGCCACCAGCGGCTGCTCTCGTGGACCTCGTAGTCCTGGGCCTGCCAGCGGAGGTTGGCGACCTCCTCCGGCGGATCGTCGATCGGCGCCTCCTCCATGAGGAGCTCCTCGTGGACGGGGTCGGCGTAGTAGGCGTCGAAGAGGAGCTCGCCGTCGGGGGCGAGGTGCTCGCGGGCGCGCCCCAGTGCGGCGATGACGGAGGCCTCGTCGGCGAGGCAGTAGAGGCCGCAGTAGGGGATGAGGACTCGGTCGAAGGTCCGCCCGAGCTCGAGCGTGCACATGTCGGCTTGGAGCAGCTCGACGCTCGCGGGGCGCGGGCGGATCTTGTCGCAGGCCCGCCGGGCGAGGTCGAGGAGACCAGGGTCCAGGTCGACGCCGACGAGGTGGGTGGTCGCGCTCCCGAGGGTCCGCAGGAGGCGGCCGTGACCGCAGCCGAGCTCGAGGATCGAGCCCTGGCCTGTGCAGGCGCGGCCGTAGAAGTCGACGTCACCGGGGGTGCCGCGGTGGAGCCGGGCGTAGAGGCCCGCAGGACCGCGGGGCGGCAGAGGGGGGCGGCTGGCGGTGGGATGCGTCTCTTGGGTCGAGGTGGTCATCGACGGGGCTCTGGGATGATTTTGGGGGCCGTGGCGGGTCAGGGGTGGACCGCGAAGCTCGAGCGCAGGGCCGCGTGGTCCGACCCGCCCCAGCCCGACCATCCGTCGCTCGTCGTCACCCGGAAGATGACCGACGAGTCCGACACGTGGGAGCCGGCGTCGGTCGTCGCCATGTAGAGGTGGTCGATCGCCTGCGACTTGCCGCTGTAGACGTAGGTCGAGTCGTCGTCGAGCTCGGAGGCGATCCGGTCGACCTCCGCGGCGGTCTCGAGCGCTGTGAGGGGCGGCGAGCCGGGGGTGTCGTTGAGGTCGCCGCCCAGGACGATGAGCGCGTCGGGATGCTCCGTCGCGCGGGCGGCGAGCCACTCGCCGGCGCGCTGAGCCTCCGCCAGGCGACGGCCGGGGTCGTCGAAGACCTTCGAGCGGAAGTGGGCGGCGAAGACGATGATCCGGGCGCCCTCGAGGTCGAAGTGGACCTCCAGGAGGTCGCGGGTGAAGGAGGTCTCGCCGCCCTCCGGGTGGGGGAAATTCTCGTCCTGGTGGGAGAAGACGGCCATCGCCGGCAGGGTCGCGAAGACGGCCGTGTCGAGCGAGGCGGGGTAGCCCTGCTCGCCGAGGTGGACCGAGCTGTAGTGTGGCAGGCGCTCGGCGAGGGCGTCGATGCAGTTCTGGTTCTCGATCTCCTGGAGGAGGAGGATGTCGGCGTCGACGTCGACGATCGCCGCGGCGAGCTCATCTGCGCGCTTTTCAAAGGATGTCGGCGTCGCGACCTCCTCGAAGTCGTCGCCGTTGCACTTCCCGGAGTCGCAGGTGGTGTCAAAGAAGAGGCGGACGTTGAACGTCGCGATCGAGACGTTCTCCGGGTCGACCGCGGTCGAGGTCGCGGAGTCGTCGGAGTCCGAGCCGGAACCAGACTCGCTCTCGGAGCTCGAGCTCGTCTGCCCCCAAAAGGTGCAGGCGGGGAGCGCTGTCAGCGAGAGGCTGGCGACGATGAGGGCCATCGCCCGGAGCCGGGTTCCGACACCGCTGTGAACCTCCCGAGCGCAGCCGCCCAGCGCCGGTCGGCCTGGGCGGAGCGGAGAGGACGCCGCGTCGCTCGGCCCCAGCGCAGGCTTGGGCGGGGTTGTCGGGCTCTGCGACCGTGCGCCCGCGGACATGGGGCCCTCATCATCGCCAGTGGGGGCGAGCGGGCGTCTGCGCTGCGGGCTCTTGCCGTCGAGCATCGGCTCACGATAGCGCGGGCGTGGGCGCGGGCGCTAGGCGGCTCAGGCGTCGAGGCACTCGACCTCGAAGTCGGCGCAGCGGAAGCGGGCGTGGAAGTGGCGATCGTGGCCCGGAGAGTGGCGGACCAGGCCGCGACCGGAGCCCCGACCGCGGGGGAACTGGATCACCCGACGACGGGTCTCCTTGTCGACCCCATGCTCCTTGGCGGCCTTGTAGAGGCGCTTTTGCATCTTGTAGTCGAGGAAGATCCGGTAGACCTCGCCGGTCTCCTCGAGGGCGACGATGAGCTGCCACAACGCCCACCAGTCGACACGACGGCCGAGGGGCGTCAGGGTCTGGCGGAGGCGCTCGTAGAGCGGGAGGCGGACGTCGACGTCCCGTCCGCATTGGTGCGAGAGGTGGCCGCCGATCGGTCGTCCCCGTTCGCGGCTCATCGCCCCGATCGCGAGCTTGCCGCCGTAGCCGCTGCTCTCCCGCCAGCTGTGGATCCCCGTGACCAGGGCCCGGACGGAGTTGGTCGTGCCCCAGGAGGAGCCGGGGTAGCGCAGCTCGTAGGCGTCGCTCTCGGGGATCCGGGCGCCGTTGACCAGACGTCCCTCGTGGGGCCGGCCGACCGCGTAGGCGCCGGGGCTGACCGAGGCGGCGGGTCCAGGCGGCGGTGCGTCGCCCTCGATCGCGGCGAGGATCGTCGGGTCGTACCAAACGTCGAGCTCTTCGCCCGGCTCGATGCTGCCCTTGACCCGGTGGACGTTGATCGCCCGGAGATCGCTGGGGTCGACGCCATAGCGATGGGCGACGCGCCCCCAGGTCTCCTCGGGGGCGACGACATGGCGGACGTACTGACGCGGCGGCGGCGTCCTGCGGGCGAGGATCCGCAGCTTGGAGCGCGGCTTGGCCTTGGCCCCGGAGGGGAGCTTGTTCCAGCTCCGGATCTTCCCCGGGTCGCTGCGATAGCGGATGGCCAGGAGCTCGATCGTCTCCCTGGGGACGACCGTGTGGGTGATCCAGACCTGGCTCGCGCGGTCGTCGCCGCTGTCCCCGTTGTCGCCGCTGTCCCCGCCTCCATCACTGTTGGGCGGGTCCCCAGGCGGGGCGGTCGGGGTGATCTTCCCACGATCGTCGACCCCCCAACGCGGCACGGAGGGCGCGTCGCCTGCTGTCGAGTCTGCAGCCGAGTCTGCAGCCGAGTCTGCAGCCGAGTCTGCAGCCGAGCTCGCAGACCCGTCGGCGAGGGCCCCGGTCGGGGGCGACGGAGGCGGGGGCGACGGAGAGTCGGCGGCGACCGTCGACCCTCGGGGTGGGGCCGGCTGTGGGGCGGGCTCGGAGGTCGGCGCGGCATCGCCGGGCGCGGCATCGCCGGGCGAGGTCGGCACCGGGGCATCACCGGGTGAGCTCGGGAGCGCGGCGACGCTGGCGTCGAGCTCGCCCGCGGAGGTCGGCGCGGTCGGTCGGTCAGCCTCCGATCGCGGCAGCGTCTTGCCCCCGCGGCCGCAGGCGAGCAGAGCACCTGCGGCGAGGAGCGGGAGCAGATGTCGGGCAGGGCGGGGCACAACGCCGGGGAGAGTAGCGCGCCTCCTCCCATTCCCCTGAATTTGGGGCGGAAGAGGGTCCTACTACCATTCGCCCTGGCTCGGCATCGACGCCCAGGGCTCCTGCGGCGGCAGCCGATCGCCGCGCTGGAGGAGCTCGACGGAGATCTGATCCGGCGAGCGGACAAAGGCCATGTAGCCGTCGCGCGGTGGTCGGAGGATCGTCACCCCCGCGTCGCGGAGGCGGGCGCAGGTCTCGTAGATGTTGTCGACCGAGAAGGCGACGTGGCCGAAGTTGCGGCCGCCGGGGTAGGGCTCCTCTTGATCCCAGTTGTGGGTCAGCTCGATCTGCGCGCTGTCTCCAGGATCGCCGGTTCCGAGGAAGATCAGGCTAAAGCGCCCCTTCGGGTAGTCGTCGCGGCGGAGCTCGACGAGGCCCAGCTTGGTGACGAAGAAGTCGAGGGCTGCGTCCAGATCGAGGACGCGGATCATCGTGTGTAGAAAGCGCATCGCCCCGCTTGATAGCAGAGCCGTGCGCCGTTGACAGGTGCTCGAAGGCGCGCGAGGGTCCGACCATGCGCCGTGCCCCACTCCTCGCGATCTCCGCAGCTCTCGCCCTTGGGCTGACCGGCTGTACGTTCTTGAACAAGTTCTTCAAGAGCGAGCCATCCTCGTCTGCGTCGGGTGGCTCGGGGGTCCAGACGGCCGGTACCCCCGACGCGTCGCAAGCTCGTGAGGCGGAGCTCTCAGAGGCCCATCGTCGCCTCGCGGGGGAGCTCGACGGCATGCGTCAGGAGATCGCCGACGCTGGGGTCGACAGCACCCGGGCTCTGCGCTTCGCCGAGCTCGCGGGCAAGGCCTACGACAGCGAGGCGGTCGCCCGCGGGCGGATCGACGGGCCCGTGATCGGCGCTGAGGCGCTCGGCTATCTCGGCGAGGCCAAGGAGGCCGAGCCGGCGGCGACCTTCGACCTCGCCCTCGCCGAGGGCGGGATCCACCGCCGCCTCGGCGACGACGAAGCGGCGCTCCAGGCCATCGTCGCGGCCTTCGCCGCCGAGCCCCGCCTTGAGGCCTGGGGCGCGATGGTCGAGCTTCCCCGCGGCGCCAGCTCGGACGCCGCGGTGGTCACGGCCTGCGCGACGATCCGGCCTGAGATCGGCGACGAGGGGCTCGCTGACTTCGTCGGTCTCTGCCTCGAGCGCAGCGGCGGCGACCCCTCGGGGCTGACCTGGAGCGGCGCCGATCGTGATCTGGTCGCCTACAACACGGAGATGGCCCGTCGCGAGGAGGCGGCGCGGGTCGCTGAGGAGGAGCGTCGCAAGGAGGAGGAGCTCGCAGCGGTCGCGGCGGCTGAGGAGGCCGCCAAGCGCGAGCTCTATCAGGTGGCCGCGGTCTTCGCCGCCGGACGCTGCGAATTCGGCGACTGCGCCCATCGGGGCTGGAGCGTCCGCGTCGACCAGGGCGAGGTGAAGGTCTCCTGCTCCTTCGGCGATTGCCTGACCCGCGGCTGGGAGGCGCGCTTCCCCGACGGCAAGACGGCCCGCACCGACTGCTCGTTCGGCGAGTGCCTCCAGCGCGGCTGGCAGACCCGCTTCCCCGACGGATCGACCGCGCAGACGAGCTGCTCGTTCGGCGAGTGTGCGACCCGGGGCTGGGAGACGCGCCTCCCCGACGGCAGCACCAGCCGGACCACCTGCTCCTTTAGCGAGTGCTTCACCCGCGGCTGGGAGACGAGCCTGCCAAACGGCGGCCAGATCCGCTGCACCTGCTCGTTTGGCGAGTGCCTGACCCGCGGCACGGAGTGCTCGTAGGCCGAGGACGGCGGCGATGCGCCTCCTCGTCCTCGACGCCTACCACGGCGGATCGCACGCTGCGTTTGTCCGGGGATGGTCGGCCAGATCGCGGCACGAGCACGACCTGCTGACCTTGCCGGGCCACCACTGGAAGTGGCGGATGAGACAGGCGGCGATCGGCTTCGCGGCGACGGTAGGCGAGCGCTACGCCGCTGGGGAGCGCTGGGACGCGCTGGTCGTCACCGACATGCTCGATCTCGCGACCTTCGCGGGGCTCGTGCCGGCGGCCGTGGCTGCGCTGCCGCGGATGGTCTATTTCCACGAGAATCAGCTCACCTACCCGGTCCGCCATCACGACGTCCGCGACCTCCACTTCGCCTTCACCAACATCACCACCTGCCTCGCCGCCGACGCGGTCGTCTTCAACAGCGGCTTTCACCGCGACGCCTTCCTGGCGGCGGTCGACGAGCTGACGGCGAAGATGCCGGATCACCAGCCGACCGCCGCCGCGTCGACGATCCGCGCCCGTTGTTCGGTGGTCCCGCCGGGGATCGACCCGCCCGCGTCGCCGCGTCGCCGCGGGCCCCGTGACGAGGGCCCGCTGCGGGTGCTCTGGCCCCACCGCTGGGAGTACGACAAGGACCCGAAGAGCTTCTTCGCGGCGATCGGCGCGGCCCGGCGCCTGGGCGCGCAGCTCCGGCTCATCGTCGTAGGCGAGCGCTTTCGCGAGGCGCCTCCCTCCTTCGCCGCGGCCGCCCTGGAGCACGCCGACATTATCGACCAGTGGGGCTATGTCGAGGACCACGCCGCCTACCGCGGCCTTCTGGCCCGCGCCGACGTGGTGGTCTCGACCGCGATCCACGAGTTCTTCGGGATCGCCGTGGTCGAGGCCGTGGCCGCGGGGGCCTTTCCTGTGGTCCCGCCGCGCCTCGCCTACCCAGAGACCCTGCGATCCGCCGACGGGGGCCGACGTTCGGAGTTCTTCTACGACGGCAGCGTCGCAGGCCTGGCGGCGCGCCTCGTCGCCTTGGCCGAGGAGCCCGCGGCTCTCTGGGGCGCTGGCGGCCAGGGTCGCGATTGTGGAGCGGAGGTGGTCGCCGGGTACCTCTGGCCTGCGGTCAGCGAGCGCCTCGATCGCCAGGTCGAGGGGTTGCTCGCGGGCGATCGCGTGCGCTGACGCGCGGTGCTCCGGGTCACAACGCGGGGCCCTCGCGTTGACGCGCCGGGGGCAGGGGATGACCATCCGGCGGTCATGACGGTCCTCGTCACCGGAGCCGCAGGCCATGTCGGCGTAACCCTTGTTCGCGCCCTCCTCGCGCGGGGTCGTCGGGTCCGCGCGCTCGTCCGCTCCGACACCGAGGGTCTCTCCGGGCTCGACGTGGAGCTCTTCCGCGGGGATGTCCGCGATCGTCGGTCGGTCGCCGAGGCGGTCGCCGGCGCCGAGCTGGTCGTCCACGCGGCGGCCCGGATCTCGCTGAGCTCGGCCGATGATCCCCACCTCCAGGCGGTCAACGTCGGCGGGACCGCGGCGGTGGTCGACGCCTGCCTCGAGGCCGGCGCCTGTCGCCTGGTCCACATCTCGTCGGTGCACGCGCTCGATCTCGTCGGCGCCGCGACCGTGGATGAGCGCCTGCCCCTCGCCGAGAGCCGCGACGCATCGCCCTACGATCGGAGCAAGGCGGCCGCTGAGCGCGAGGTCCTCCGCGGTGTCGCGGCCGGCCTCGACGCCGTGATCGTGAGCCCGGCGGCGGTGATCGGTCCCTACGACTTCAAGCCCTCCCAGGTCGGTCGTCTGCTCCTGGAGCTGCGGCGCGGATCGTTGCCGGCGTTGACCGGCGGCGGCCAGAGCTGGGTGGACGTCCGCGACATCGTCGACGGAGTGCTCGCGGCGGCAGAGCGCGGACGCACGGGCGAGCGCTACCTCCTCGGCGGCGAGTATCGCTCGGTCGTCGAGCTGGTCGAGATGGCGGCGAAGGAGATCGGCGTCCGGCGACCGCGAGTGGTCCTCCCGCTCGGTCTCCTCGGCGTTCTCGCCCCGACCGCCGAGCGGCTGAGCCGTCTGCGCGGGCGCGAGGCGACCCTCACCCCCGTCTCGGTGCGGGCTCTCTGCGGCTCTCGCGAGGTCTCCTCGGAGAAGGCGGAGAAGGAGCTCGGCTACGCCCGGAGACCGCTCGAGGAGACCGTCGCCGAGACGATGGCATGGCTCTGTGAGCATCACAGGCGTGAGGTTGGCGCGGGGCGGGGCTCGGCGCGGGGCGTCGCTGCCAGCGGCGCGTGAGAGCAGGACAAGGAGCATCAAGATGACCCGATCCCTCGTTACCGGTGGTTGTGGCTTTGTCGGCCGTCGACTCGTCGACGCACTCCTCGATCGCGGCGACGAGGTGATCGTCTTTGATCTCGCGGGCGAGCCCTGGCGCGACGGCATGCGCCTCGTCCACGGCGATCTTTGCGACGCGGAGGCCGTCGCGGCCGCCTGCGAGGGCGTCGACGTCGTCTTCCACTCGGCGTCGCTGGTCCACACCAAGCAAAACCGCGGCGAGCTGGTCCGGGCGGTCAACATCGACGGTTCGCGCAACGTCCTCGCCGCCTGTCGACGCCACGGCATCGGCAAGCTCATCTATGTCTCCTCGGCGAGCGTCGTCTACCACGGCGAGGACATCCGCAACGGTGACGAGACGATGCCCTACCCGGAGCGGTTTCCAGCGCTCTACGCGGAGACCAAGGCGATCGCCGAGCGAGAGCTCCTGGCGGCGAGCGGCGATGGCCCGCTGACCTGCGCGATCCGACCGCACGTGGTCTTCGGCCCCGGCGACACCCGCCTCGTCCCGGCGCTCCTGGAGCGGGCGAAGGCCGGCAAGATGAAGTTCCAGGTCGGCAGCGACGACAAGCTCTCCGACTTCACCTACGTGGGCAACGTCATCCAGGCGCTGCTCCTCGCCGAGGAGTGTCTGACGCCGGGCTCCGCGGCCGCAGGTCAGGCCTACTTCATCACCAACGGCGAGCCGATGCCCTTTTGGCACTTCGTCCGCCAGGTCGTCGAGCCGCTCGGCTATGCGGCGCCGAAGATGCGGATCCCCTTCGCCGTCGCCTACGCGGCTGCGGCGGTCCGCGAGGGCGTCGACACCTTCCTCCGCGGCGGCACCCTCCACGCCGAGGGCGGCCTCTCCCGCTTCGCTATCCGCTACCTCTGCACGGATCACTACTTTAGCCACGCCAAGGCGACCCGCGACCTCGGCTACGTGCCCGAGACGAACCTGGAGCAGGGGATCGCCGAGACCGTCGCGAGCCTGCGCTGAGGTCGATGCAATCCCTTGACCCGCCCGCGAGCAAGGCCAACACTCGCCGGCGGTGAGCGTGCCCCGACAGTCTCCGAATCCCGTGACGATCCGCCCCTCGACGCGGGTTGAGCTGCGCTGATGGAGCGCTCGGAGGTCAGGTCGACCCTGGAGGAGCTGGGCTGGGATCCTGAGTGGGAGGCGGTCGCGAGCGCCAGCGGCGGGGTCGGTCGACCGGCGCGGGTCACCGTTGTCTATCAGGACAGGCTCGCCGTGCTCGACGATCGCGGAGTCCGCTGGGCTGGGCTGCGCGGGCGGCTTCGTCGGCGGCAGAGCGACGACCCGCTGGCGATCCCGGCCTCCGGTGATTGGGTCGTGACCGCCAAGAACCCCGGCGGCGGGATGGACACAGTCGAGGCCCTGCTCCCCCGGAGGACCTGTCTTATCAGGCAGGCTGCGGGGCGGCGGACGATCCCCCAGGTGGTCGCCGCCAACGTCGACACGGTCTTCGTCGTCACCACCCCAAACCGTGACTTCAACGTCCGCCGGGTCGAGCGCTATCTCGCGGCGATCGCCGACGGCGGGGGGGCTGCGGCGGTCTTGCTCAACAAGATCGATCTCACCGAGGATCCCGAGCTGTGGCTCGAGCAGCTCCGGTCGCTCGGCGAGGAGACGCCGATCTACGGCCTCTCGGCGGAGACGGGGCAGGGGATGGAGCAGCTCCAGGCTCACCTCGGCCTCGGCCGTACGGTCGCCTTCGTCGGCTCCTCGGGGGTCGGAAAGTCGTCGCTCATCAATCGTCTGCTCGGCAGCGAGCGGCAGGTGGTCGGGGCGATCCGCGAAGAGGACGATAAGGGGCGGCACACGACCACCCACCGCGAGCTCCTCCCGCTCGGCGGCGGCGCAGAGGGGATGCTCATCGACACTCCGGGCATGCGCGAGCTCCAGCTGTGGAGCGAGGGTTCCTCGGTCCGCGAGACCTTTGAGGACATCGAGGCGATCGCGGTCGGCTGTCGGTTCCGCGACTGTCGTCACCGTCGCGAGCCGGGCTGTGCGGTCCGGGTCGCGGTCGCCAAGGGAAAGCTGAAGAAGGTCCGCCTCGCGGCGTTCCACAAGCTCCTGGACGATGCGGCGACCAACCAGGTCCAGCGGGTCGGCTCGGCCCGGATCGCGACCCGTCGGCGCTCGCGCCTCGCCCGGGCGGAGCGCGACGAGCCGAGCGGCGTCGAGTAGACCGATGCGCGGGTAGGCGAGTCGGCCCTGGGGGACCTCTCGATGAGGGCGGCGTTTGGCAGGCCGACATGCGAGTCGGCCCTGGGGGACCTCTCGATGAGGGCGGCGTTTGGCAGGCCGACATGCGAGTCGGCCCTGGGGGACCTCTCGATGAGGGCGGCGTCGGGGGGCCGCAGCCTGTCGATGGTGTGCGAGTGGGAGTGCGCCGGCGGAGGCTGAGGCGCTCGGCGAAGAAGTGCTGAGCTAGGACACTGTGAGGGGGGGGCGGAGGCTGAGGCGAAGGCCGGGCGAGGGGGACAGCACTCTCTCAGACAGGTCGGAGCGCGGGTGGACCCCTTGTCCCAAGGGGTCCACCCGCGTCCTAGACTCGTTCGCGCTGTCCCCCTCGCCCGTCCCCGCAGCTCGTCCTCCGCTTGAGGGAAGCCGGGGGAGCGGGGGCAGAGGCGTGCTCTTGCAGGACCGGGGATACGGGGTGCTTCGCTCGTCGAAGCGGGGGCAGAGGCGTGCTCTTGCAGGACCGGGGATACGAGGTGCTTCGCTCGTCGAGGGCGGGGGCAGAGGCGTGCTCTTGGAGGACCGGGGATACGAGGTGCTTCGCTCGTCGAAGCGGGGGCGGGGGCAGAGGCGTGCTCTTGGAGGATTGGAGATACGGGGTGCTTTGTCGTGCCCGGAGGGAGGGCTCTGCGAAGCACCCCATGAGCTTCTCGGGGGAGGGCGAAAGTGACCATTTCGTGGCGCAAGGTGGGTACTGGTGCGAAAATTGCGCTCACGGGGGAAGGGATGCGTTAGCTTTGGGGAGATGCGTTCCCTTAGTTTTGGTGGCCCTGCTGCTCTTCTGGTGATGACCTTCCTGTGTTCTTGCGCGCTCGGTGGTGAGGACTCAGCGCCCGCATCGCTCTCTGCCGGCAACCAGAGCGGAGCGACCGAGGGGACCGGCGGGACTGAGAGCTCGAGCGGCGGGGAGACTGGCGTCAGTACGAGCGGTCCGAGCGGCGGCAGCGAGAGTGAGAGCGGTGACACGGTCGCGCCGCCAGGCTGCGGCGACGGCGTGGTCGAGGGGGACGAGGCCTGTGATGAAGGGGCCAACAACGGCAGCGGCTACGGCTGGTGCGACGGCGTCTGCGAAGGCATCCGATCGACCTCGCCGAACGCGATCTATGTCGCGACCGCGGGCGATGACAGCAACCCCGGCACCCGTGACGAGCCGATGCTGACGGTCAGCGCTGCGATCATCAAGGCGGACGCGGTCGACGCGGACGTCTATGTCGCCAAGGGTGCCTACGACGAGCCGACGACGCTCGACTTGGTCGATGGTGTCTCTGTCTTCGGCGGCTTCGACGAGAACGACGACTGGTCGCGCTCGGCTGACAACCTGACCCGGATCGAGGTCGCGGAGGCGACGGCGGTCAGCGCCCTCAGCCTCGCGTCGACGACGGCGCTCACGGTGTTGACGCTCGCCAGCGGTGATGGGAGCGCAGGTGAGTCCTCGATCGGCGTGTTCGGCAGCGAGAGCGACGGCCTTGTGCTCGAGGCCTGCGTCATCGAGGCTGGCCGCGGCGGTGATGGGGCGGCGGGCGAGGACGCTGCAGGGGCCGCAGAGAACGGCGGCGCCGGGCAGCCCGGTCAACCTGGTTGTGAGGACAGCACGGGGCTCTGCTCGACCTGCTCGAAGCCTCTCGGAGGCGCCGGCGGAACGTCGAGCTGTGGGGCGGCAGGCGGGGTCGGCGGGACCCCTGGCAACGGCCCCCAGAGCGGAAGCCCGGGCGGGCAGGGCGGTGGCGGGACGGCCGGCGGGATCGGGACCGCCTCCGCGAAGGGCGACTGGAACCCTCCGTCGGATCATTGGGGCAAGGACGGGGCGAACGGCGGGGTCGGCAGCGACGGTGGAGCTGGGGCCGCGGCCTACACTTCATCGGGCTATCTCGCGAATGACGGCGAGGCCGGCGGTGACGGAGAGAACGCCAAGGGGGGCGGCGGTGGAGGGGGCGGCGGCGGTGGTGAGACCCTCTGCGACTCCTTCGGCGGAGGCGGAGGGGGCGGAGGTGGAGGTGGCTGCGGAGGTCTAGGCGGAGGCGGAGGGGGCAGCGGTGGCGGCTCTTTCGCGGTGCTCCTGTGGGGATCCGACGCGATCATCGAGGACTCGGAGCTGTCGACCGGCGGCGGAGGTGCGGGCGGCGACGGGGGCAGCGGTCAGCCTGGGGGGAGTGGCGGCGACCCAGGGGTCGGCTCGAAGAGCGGCGCCGGCAACAACTACGGCGGCAGCGACGAACAGGACGACGGATCCAACGGCGGGCGCGGCGGTCACGGAGGGGACGGCGGTCGCGGAGGGGACGGCGGAGGCGGTGCCGGGGGGCCCTCGGTTGGGGTGGTCTCGGCCGGCGGCTCGGCGCCGACCCTCGTCGGGCTCACCTATGCGATCGGGCCGGCAGGGAAGGGCGGCGCGTCGGCGGGCGGCGCTGGCCCAAACGGCGCCGAAGCGGAGACGCTGAGCCCCTGAAGGAGCCTCTCACGACCTCTCCCTGCGCGGAAGCGCGCTGTGTAGGAGTCTTCGACAGGGCCTCGTCGGGCGGCGGCTTCGGCTCGAGGCTCGGTCCTCCAGGGCTCTCCAGAGGTGTTACTCTCGGCCGCGTTGGAGCGACGGAATCGAGCGTTGGCGGCCACAAGCAATAGCTTCGTCCAGATTCGCCGGGGGGATCAGCTCCTCCGCGTAGTCCCCCTCGTCGGCGATCGGATGGTCGCAGGTCGATCACCCGATGTAGAGCTGGTGCTCCAGAGCGACACTGTCTCCCGACAGCACCTCGAGGTCGTCCGCGATGAGAACGGCCGTTGGTGGGTCCGCGACCTCGCGAGTCGCAACGGAACGGCGGTCAATGGCCAGCAGATCACCGCGCATCTCCTGACCTACAGCGACGTCATCCAGATCGAGGAGTACACCCTCACCTTCGTGCGCAGCCCGAACGAGGGGCCGCAGGCCAAGCCGGAGCCGCGTCGTCCTGCGGGGCCGTCGATCCAGCTGACGATGGTCGACAGCCCGGTCGGTCCGGTCCGCTCGCTCCGTGATCTTGGCGCGCCGAAGATCGACGCCTCTCACCTCTCGCGCCTGGTCTCGCTCAGCGCCGAGCTCCTCGCCACCGAGGGGATCGAGGAGCGCCTGGCGACGCTCTGCAACCTGATGATCAGCCGGGACATGCGGGGAACGGCGGCGCTCGGCCTCCGGGTCGCGGTCCGCGGCGACGACGAGCCTGTGCTCCTCAGGCGGCCCTCCGTCGCCTCCGGCGGGGTCCCGCACATCTCGCGGACTGTGCTCCGGGCGGTGATCGCCCAGGGGACGCCGGTGCTCGCGTCGACGGCCGCCTCCGG
>Ga0316189_10002684_pt1 | contig 17395 bp, 11 predicted proteins | sample LowCovwburrow_MG_FD_204930 | JGI IMG/M metagenome (GOLD analysis project Ga0316189, IMG submission 204930) | Coastal sediment microbial communities from Maine, United States - Lowes Cove worm burrow | ecosystem: Environmental > Aquatic > Marine > Coastal > Sediment | place: USA: Maine...
GCAGGCGAAATACCGTGTGTGAGGTATTTCAAGGGATGTCGTTTGGGGGGACTGCCTGCTCTAAGCAATTCTTGCGCTAGAAAGTCACACCTCTTAGCTTTCATTTTGTAAATGAAATTGCTCTCCAACATATATTGCATTAAGTGATGAAACCGTAATTGAAATGCCTTAAGAATACAAGATTTTTATCAAAAAACATCTAAAAAGCTCCTTAACCAGTAACCCATTCAGATAGTTGCGCACGCATTTCACTAACGCCTAAGTAGCTTTCAGACGAAAAAGGTTCTACCGCGAACTGGCCAGGTATTTTGTCTAACTGCTTTTCTACGTTAAGAGCGGTGGAGAGCACCTTGCCGCGCTTAAATTTATCAGCTTTGGTTAACAGAATCTGTGTCGGTAGATCAGAGTCGCTCGCCCAATTGACCATTTGCCAGTCTAGGTCGGTCAGCGGGTGGCGAATATCCATCAACAAAACCAAAACTCGTAAGTTTTCGCGATCGGCAAGGTATTTGTGAATAGTGTCCTGCCATTTTTTCTTCACTGATAGAGGCACTTGCGCAAAACCGTAGCCAGGTAAATCCGCGAGGCGAGCCGTCTCTCCCAAGGAGAAAAAGTTGATTTGCTGAGTTCTACCAGGTGATTTGCTCGTTCGAGCGAGCTTGCGACGGTTGCAGATAGCATTTATAGCACTTGATTTACCTACGTTTGAACGTCCGGCGAAGGCAATTTCAATAAGATCATCGCTCGGGAATTGATGGGGCTCAGCTGCACCGAGCAAGAACTCTGGCTTGCGCAGAATCTCGGGTAATTGAGCCTTAGAGTCGCCGGCATTGTTACTTGGCGTGTTTGTATTATCTGACATAGGGCGATTGTAGCAAAAAAGAGGCGCGCTAGTATGCTCTATGCTGATTCAGCTGCGGGCTTAAATTTTGCGAAAAAGCTCACCTGGACTTGAGAGACATGGGTTAGCATGATATAAAACCGACCACAGAGAAATACATCTCTTCGAGCTCATTTTTGGAGGCTCCAAACATGTTTAAAAAATTATTATTATCTGTCGCTATATTCGTTTCATACATTGCTAGCAGTAATGTTGCATTTGCTGCTGGAGATGCTGAAGCTGGTCAAGTTAAATCAGTTGTCTGTGCCGCGTGCCATGGTGTACAAGGTATTAGTTCGCTTTCGGTTAATCCAAACTTAGCCGGTCAAGTTCCTGGTTATATAGCCGCCCAATTAGCGGCGTTTAAGTCTGGTGAGCGAGCTAATCCAATTATGGCTGGTCAATCGGTTGGCTTGTCTGACGACGATATGGCGGATCTAGACGCTTACTATTCGTCGCTGGTTCCCAATGTCGAGGTCAAGTTAACTGAGCAAGACAAAGAACTTGCTGAGGCTGGTGCCAAAATTTACCGTGGTGGTTTCGCCGATCGCGGTATTGCTGCTTGCATGGCTTGCCATGGACCGAGCGGCCACGGTATTCCTAAGAATTATCCGCGTGTATCGGCGCAGCATAAGGAGTATTTAGAGCAATCTTTGTTAGCCTACAAAAAAGGCGAGCGTAAAGGTTACAACGGCATCATGAACAGCATCGCCTTTGGTTTGTCTGAGCTGCAGATTAAGCAACTTTCGGCCTATATGGCGGGTTTAAACTAGACGCCTCTAGTTTGAACCTTAAGGTTTAGTGCCAATTTGCCAAGTGTGTTTTGCACTTGGTGAAGTAAAAAAAGACCGCAACCTAATTTGGCTACGGTCTTTTTTTGTACTGCTTATTTATCTTAGTGTTAAGGAAGTGTTAACACGTCAGTTTACTCATGACGGTGTTGACTAGATCTTACTCACCTGGTTCTCGTTGCGTGCTTCGGCCTCGGCCCAATCTTTAGGTAGAGTTTTGGCTGCCCAGAAGAACGCAATAATGGATATAGCATAGGGAACAATCAATGACGTAAGAGACAGTCTTAGGGCATGAACTTCGCCATACTGTTCAGTCAAGGCCGAGCTTGCTAGGCCAATATAGGTTGGCCCTCCGCCAAGTGCGATCAAGTTTAATATTAAAAAGAACAGTGCGGTAGACATTGCACGCATATTAATCGGAGCTAGCGTTTGTGCAGCAGCAAAGCTTGGGCCTAGGTATACACCAGCTGAGACTAAATAAACCGTGATTAGGGCTAAATGCAGATATATGTTTTGAACCCAAAATGCGGCGATTAAAGCGGGTACACCTACCAGTAGCACTGAACCCGGCAGCCACCCGTAGGCACTGATGTTTCTTTTTGCCAATTTTTCGGTAATCAGAGCGCCGTAATAGGTGCCAGCGCCATAGCCGACGAGGTTAATAAGGCCAAGCATTAGCATCAACGAGCGAAACTTTCCGTTGCCGACACCAGGCGCGTATTCCGGTAGAAAGCGCACAATATAGTCTACACCCCAGTTAGCAACAGCATATCCACCAAAGCTTACCCAGGCGATGCCCATACACATAGCCCACCAACTTGGAATTTTAGCCAGTGTCTTGATCGACTCGCCAATACCAACAGGCTCTAAAACGATGTTATCACCTTCCATTTGACCACGTTTGGGTTCGCGCACCACCAGCGAAATAATTAACGCTAAAACGATACCCGCAACACCGAGTGAAATAAGCGTTCCTCGCCAACCTAGAGTCTCAACCAGCATTCCGGCTAAGATATAAGAAAACGCAATGCCAATTGGAATGCCTAGAGAGTAGACGCCAAGGGCACTCGCGCGCTGTTCCTTTGGATATAGGTCCGAAATTATAGAGTGTGAAGGTGGCGAGCCGCCGGCTTCACCAACGCCAACTCCTGTTCTAGCAATGAGCATGGTTGTAAAGCTATTCGCCATGCCGGTAAGCGCGGTAAATAAACTCCAGAAAAAGACTGAAAAGCTGATGATTTTTTTACGGCTGTAGCGGTCAGCCAACCAAGCTATTGGTATGCCTACAGTAGTGTAGAGTAATGCGAATCCAAAGCCTTTGAGTAGGCCTAGTTGCCAGTCTTCAAAGCCGAGATCGGCCTTGATGCTGGGTGATAATGCTCCCATGATCTGGCGATCTATAAAGCTAAATACATAGGCTAGTGTCAGTAGCCATAATACAAACGTGCGGTAGTTACTTGTCTCGGCCATATTGGGCTGACTCATACAGTCTCCTATGCTTATTTGGTCTGTTTGTCAGACACTTATTATTTGAGAATTTTATAATAATTCTTTTGCAGCGTTCCTGACTCATCAGAATATCAGGTATCACTTAAAAGGAAGATGATTTTAAGTTTGTTGTAAAACTCAGGTCAGCGTTTTTAAGATTAGATGACGACTCGGCCGTAAACTTGTTGGAAATGCCGAACAAAACAGCGAGACACCATCGACTCGAATCTGAAGTCTTGGAGGGACGTAGATGGGTAATAATTGTCTTACTAAGACTACTGGCCTCAAGACAGTGCCGAGGCAGGTCGTTAGTTAAATAAATCTTGCTCAATCGCATTCGCGCGCGTTGACTTCTGCGTGCAAGGCGTCTAAGTCTCGCACTAAATATCGGCCATCTTGCTTGATGAGAGTGCCAACGCAGGACCATGTTCGAAATATCTTGTTGACGCGTTGCCTTGAGCCGCCACTCATTAGGGCGATGTCAGATTGAGAGAAATCGAGCGGCAACTTTATACCTTCTGGCGTTTGTTCACCGATTAAGTTTACTAGGTGTAATACTTTGGCAGCAACCCGTGCTTGTAGTGTTTTAAACAGTAGCAGTTCTACCAAGTGGTATAGTTGCTGTGTGCGTCCAATCATGTCGTGTAAAATATTTCTATAAAATACAGTGTGGTTGTCTAATGCTGAATCGATTGCAGCGATCGGAATCATTAAGACTTTTGTATTTGCGGCGGCTGATGCCTCTACTGGCATCACAGAGCTCTCATGCAATGCGCCCTCACCAAACCAATTGCCAGCTTCCCAAATCGTCAGCGGAAAAATATCACCTTCATCACCGATTAGTGAAATGTTAATTAACCCCTCAATAATGCAGTATAGATTTTTTTGTATGTCGCCAACGGTATAAATAACCTCATCAGTCGCATATGTGGTTACTTGAGAAAGCTCTACCAACCTTGAGCTTTCTTCGTCATTTAGGCCAATAAACCATCCTTGATTTGAGACTATCTTCAGTGCTTGTTGTTTTTCTAAATCGATCATATTAGGTTTTAGCTAAGTATAAAATGGAGAAATCTTGGTCGCATACTCTAAGCTTAAAATAGCGGCGCTTATATTATATAGCTGCTCTGGAAGCACGGTCATCCGAGTCATTCTGTCGAGGTAAGCTAATAGTTTAATCTGAGAATGTAACTTTAGTGACATTAGCACGAATACCCTTATGAATGGTGTTTTAACGTAATACTTTACAAAGAATAACTTTTTCGAGTTTTCCGCTATTACGGTTAGCGCTAATTTATCCAGTTAAAATTTAATGTCATCATGATCCACATCGTTGAAATTTATAAATCCAGTTTTAACAAGGTCCGCTTGTGGAGATCTAGAATTATCACAAAAATGGCGCCGCCAATTAAGCCTGCAAAATGAGCTTCTGGGACAGCTGGCCATGGCAGCGTTGAGAAAATCGACAGCTCGAAAAAATACTCCACTGCAATTTTTACTAGTGATAGGATCAGCGTAATCACGCTGGCGGCTTTATAGTCGGCAAGTTGATATAAAAAGTAAAGAGCTACCAATAGTAGCGAGTTCAGCACTCCGGATAAACCCGCGTAGGCATCGAGCGTAAATAGGCTTGCCAGATAAATGTTTACGCTAACAGTACCGAAGACTAGCGCCAGCCCGAGCACCACTCGTGAGGTTTGCTCGATAATACTTCCGAGTAGTAGCAAGGCCGTGAAGTTCCAAATTAAATGTTCGCCGCTTATATGGGCGAAATGGGCGCTGACCCATTGCCAATTTTGTCTGTCTGCACCACTGTGCCAAACAAGATGATCAGGCAATGCGCCAGCGAATAGGAACACGCAGATAGTTGTTATGCTAAGGCCGATGGTTACAATTGGTAGTCTCATAATAGCCAGTCTCATAATTAGTTTGGGCCAAGCAACATTAAGGGAGTTACTTCATTTGTCGATGAAGTAGCTCGATTTAACTTCTTTTAAGCTTCCGCGCGCTATGACTTGTAAGCTAACCCCGGTTTTTGCTAATAAGACGACGGCGTAACCAAGCGAGGCCGATCGGCAGCAACATTAACAAGGTCAGCGGATTAATAGCTCCGCCGCCACCGCTATAACTTGGTCGTTTAGACGGAAACGCAGGGGCATTTTGATCGACTTGCCTCGGTGTTATTGGCGCTGTGGCACGGTTACGTTGAGCTGCTTGTTCTGATTCGCGCCGCTCTCGATTGCTGCGCTTAATGCCGTTAGCCTCAAATTGTTCATCGCTCATGACAATCATAGAGGTGTAGTCGGTAACCAAACCGTATTCGATAGCGGTGCTGATAATTGCCGATGAGTCATCTTCTAGTTTTGTTCCGAGGTAGTTAGATTTATCTTTGAGCTGAGCGATGGTAGCGTAAGCCCAGAGACGTTCGATTTCGGGGTTGCTAGTGGCCTGTTTGGGGAAAGAAAACTCAGTTTTATACTGCTTGTCTTGGCCCGAAATCTTGGCGTTTAAAACCGCGAGCGCTTGACCGTCGCCGTAGTAATGACCAAAGATGACCATTTGTTGACCGCGGTAGAGAGTTGCGGTCTTATTCGAAACTACGTCAGATATTTTTATTCCCTTTATGCCGAGACTAACATCGTGCATTGCCTGATACTTTACTTTTTCTGTCGCGCTGAGCAATACCCCCATGATGTCATCACTATTGGAAACGCTAATGGCGAAACCCTTAGAGGCCTTGGTCATTGCTTCAAGCATTGGCCTATTGGCGCCATTGCCCATGATGGCCGTAAACAAACGCACGTCTTGCCTATTGATTAAGTTTAGAAAATCTTGTCTTTCTGTTTTGCCAACGTTAGCAACACCATCGGTAATCAAGACGATACTTGAAGTGCGGTCGCTATCTAGTTTGCTGATCGCCTTGTTTAAACCCTTATAAAGATCAGTACCGCCGCGTGGCGACGAGCTATTTAGGGCCTTGGTGACGTTGGCGACTGAGACGTCGCCGGCATTCATCCAACCAGTGCCGAGCTCTTCAACGCGATCATCAAAAAGCAGTACACGAAAACGGTCTTGATCTGGAAGTTTGCTCAGCGCTTGACTGGTAGCATCCATCAGAGTTTGGTATTTACCTGCCATCGACCCCGAACGATCAAGCACAAACACCCAGTCGCGGCCTTCCGTGATTGGCTGAAGGTCAACACCTGGGGTAACCGTTAACATGAATGTGCCGCGACGTTTGCCTGGTTCTCTATGGGCAACTAATTCTATTGCGCCTGGCAAGTCTTGCTGCAAGCGCCAGTAAACAACTACGTCTTGATTGAGTTTGTCTATAGCTCCACCCTTGTTGATAAGCTTGGTATTGGCAATTTCAGAATGAGCAAATTCGGCGATACGCGGCTCTTCTTGGCTCGCTGGTTCTGCAGCAGTCGACTCGCCATTTATGTGCGTTGAAACGGCTGTCCCATTGCGACTAATTCCATTGCGACTAATTGCCAGTTGCCAATTTTGTGCATCGGTTTTTATGATAGTGGCGTGACTATGGGCTGGTGCTCTAACGGCATCGACCGGAAAGCCAGAACGAAGTGTTAGATCAAAATTAAAGCTACCAGTCACTTTACTATCGGTTTGCCAGAAATCGATCTTGGCTTGGTCTGTGCCACCGTTCTCTAGCGGGTAACTATAACGGCCAATACCTCCTTCTACATCGGCTGCTTGCATATACACCAAACGTGTTTTGGTTGTTTGTTGTGGTCGCACTGGCGACACGCTCGATTCAAAACGAAAGAATGATTTCTTCTCGGTTAAACCTGCGTCGCGCCCAGCAGCTTTCTCTGATTCGTAGAGCTGCTTGGCTCGTTGTTTCTCGACCACTTCGCCAATAATCGGCTTATTGTCGATCCATACGGTGAATTCAGCTACTGAGCCATTGTCTGGAACAGGGAACTCATAGACAGCTTCTAGCTCACTGTGTGATGGGTTGAAAAAGGTATTTTCAACCGTGGTGATGGCATAGCCATCTTCAATCGTCACTGTGACGTTGTGATCTTGAATTTGTAATTGTGTATTACTGCCTTTGGGTGTGAGAAGGCCGCTTGCACTGACCTGAGTGATACTAATCAATAGGCAAGCTAATGCGATAGCGGCTGTTTTTACTGTTTTTACTAACGTATTCATTTCTAGCTCCTACACTCATTGAGTGTTTGTATTGGCCAACGCAGCTATGCGCCGGCTTGAATAGTAGAAAGCTGACAATGAGTAAAGGTGGCGTAATTGTAAACTTTTAACTCAATAGTTAAAAATACTGGACTGGGAGTTTATTATAATTGAACTTTATTGTTTTCTCGGGTTTCTTTATGAGTCTAGTTTAGTTATCGCCAAGCGGCCTTATTGACGGAAAATTAACGGAAGAATCATATCAATGGAGGATTCTCTTGCCTGAATGTGAAACCGAACTAATGCTTAGCGCTCTAGTCGATAGCACCATGCCAAGTGAAAGAAGGAAGTGTCGGTGTTGTGATGGGCAATGATTGTCTATTTGACGGGTCTAAACGAGATTGTTACTATGCGAACCAGTACAGAAATCACTAGAAAACCCTATGGCGTAGAAAGTTATTGCTTAGCGGTAGGCTTTCCAAGGCGCTTAGGAGTTGAACGTGTGACTATTCATCCGAATGTATCTGAGCAAACCGCTTGCAGTTTTTTCTTGCTTGGCCCATTCGCGGTGGTTGATAGGCAAGGCACTGTGATTACTCCAAAAGCTCAAAAGACCTGCGCCATGCTGGCGATGTTAATTCTCTCTCCGCGGGCGACCAGAACCCGAGTCTGGATTCGAGATAAGCTTTGGAGTGACCGATCAGAAGAGCAAGGGGCTGCGAGCCTACGGCAAGCGTTACTGGAAGCTAGAAGATCATTAGGGGACTTAGGCCCTGAGGTAATTCTCGCTGATAAGAAATCAATTTCATTAGATTTAACTAAAATCACTCTGGATACCGATAGCCTACTATCAGGCGAGTACCATCTAACGTCTGACCGTGAGCAATTAGAGCGCGCACTCAATGAAGACTTGCTTGAGGGTATGGATATTCGCGACCCCGAGTTCGAAGACTGGCTAACGTTGGAGCGCCAAGTATGGCAGCGACGCGTTACTCAACAGCTCGAATCAGAAAAAAAAGAGGGGGCAATTGGCTTATACCCCGTGACAGAAGATGCTACCCAAGCCTCATCTAAGCAAACTCAAGCGGTGACAAGCAATTTTACCGGCACCGACGGGCCGTCGATCGGAGTTCTGCCTTTTCGAGTTGCTGATGACTCTGTTCATGAATATATATGTGAAGGCTTAGCTGACGATATCATTTTAGCCTTGTCGAATAATCATTGGCTAAACGTAATCTCGCGTAATTCTAGTTTTGCCTATCAATATGAAGCGACTAATTCGAAAATGGTAGCCAACGATCTTAAGGTTAACTATATCGTTGGTGGTACCGTAAAAGTTTTAAATTCGGTCATAACCATCACGGTTACCCTTGAGAGTGTGACGTCAAATTGCATAATTTGGTCCGAGTCATTTTCGGTAGAAATGACGGAAATAATGAATTTGCAAGAACGCATCGCTACCAATGTTACCGCGCATCTATTGCAGGAGCTTGGTAAGCATGAGCAGGTTCGTGCCTATGAAAGTAGGATCGATGACTTGACCACTTGGCAGTTAGTTCATCGAGGCCATTGGCATATGGCTAGGCGAACATCAACGGGTGTCGCGCAGGCAAGAACGTTGTATCAGCGTGCTCTGGACCGTGACGAGTATCAATCGGACGCATTAGTTGCTTTGGCGTGGTGGCATTTTTGGAAAGCTTGGTCTGAACATGGCACTGGAGAAACTGACTATGATTTAGATCAATCGATGCGCTTATGTCGTAGAGCATTGCTAATGGATCGCTCTGATGGCCGCGTTCATGCATATCTAGGAGCGATAGCCATCATGCGCAACCAAGCGAGCGCCGCAGTAAGCTTTTTTGATGAAGCGATACGTCTGAATCCCAGCCTATCGTTTGCTTATTCGTCTCGAGGCAGTGCAAACCTGTTGCTCGGTAAGCCTGAGCTGGCACCAACTGATATTCTTAATGCCTTAGCGTTAAATCCTGCCGACTATTATCGCTTTCATAGCTTGTCAGAATTGGCAGCCGCCTATTTTTTCTCAGCCGATTTGGATCGAGCAATAAAGGCGGCAGAGAGTTCATCGTTTTTAGCACCAAGATATTGGTATGCCCGATTGATTAAAATAGCCTGCCTGATTAGTCGAGGTAATGCCGGAGATCGTCAAGTGGCAGTAAAAGAAAAAGCTGAAATCAGCAATCGAGACATTAAAGTAAGTGATGAAAAGATTCGAGCAATTCCATTCATTAATCGTCAATATAATCAGCGGCTGATCGAAATTTACAACGAGGTATAGCCATGCCTAAGGTTAAATATTACGATCGAGTCAACGATCTGAAATCGACTAATCTTGAGTCAAGCCTGCCGCCATTTGATATTGAAAAATTACGCAGCAAAGGCTTTGTCGCAAAGATCTTATCACCACTTTTGCGTGCCCCGCTGACCTTGCTCAAAGTGCTGCGTTGGGGATGCCCTACGCTACGCCTTGGTAATATTGTGTTGCTTACTCGCGCTGACGATGTGCGAGAAGTGCTAACCAACACCAAAGTGTTCAGTGTGCCTTTTGGCATTGAGATGAAGGTCGTTAGTGGCGGTGGCGATTTCATTCTTGGCACCAACGATGGCGCGGTATATCGAGCTCAAAAAAAGGTCATTTTGAAAGCCTTTCCGCCGGATCAAATGTCTGGCCTTATTACCGAGATAGCAAGCGATGCAGCACAGCAAAGCATTCGTACACTATCATCAGAGATTAACCCTATCGATGATCTTTTTAAACCGGCTGCAATTGCCGTGTGTGAGCAATACTTCGGTCTAGTTATTGGCAATAAAGAGCAGTTTTATGAGTCGTCGTTAGCGGTTAGTTCGTTGTTGTTTGCTGATGTTTCTGGCAGCGCCGAGGTACGCGAGCTTGCCATGAGTGGCGCACAAACATTGTTGGAGGTAATCGATTACTCGATTCACCGAGCGAAAGAGCCCGGTGATGTGGCCAATTCGGCCTTGGCAAGGCTGGTCGAGGCGCATGAGTCAAATCCTGAGGGTGTTCCGTTAAAAGATGTTCGCTCTATTATGATGGGTATGATTCTTGGCTTCCTACCCACGACCATGCTCGCATTAGGCAATGTATTAGAAGTCATTCTCGATAAGAAAGAGGCTCACTCAGCAGTATTAGCTGCGATAAAAGAGGGTGACGATAGCGTATTAGAATCAGTAGTCGGCGAAGCTATGCGATTTAAGCCAATTCAGATTGGGCCATTCAGAATCTGCCAACATGACTACGTTATTGCTGATTCTACTAAGCGCAAAAAGAAAATTGCCAAGGGCTCGCTAGTGATACCGTCGACCCTCTCAGCTATGTTTGATCCAAGCAATATTGAGCAGCCAGATGAGTTTCGTTCAAATCGGCAAGCCCGGGACTCTATGATTTTCGGTTACGGTTTGCACAGTTGTATCGGCGCTCCAATGGCGAGAGCGTTTTCAACTCAAGCAATTAAAAAGCTATTTGAGCTACCGGACTTATGGCGTCATAAGGGCAAAGCGGGCAAGCTGACTCGAATCGGTATTTTTCCTGAGTCGATCAGCATGAGTTGGAATCAATCAGATAAGTTTGACGATCAACAACAATGGTTTTCGACTATTTGTATGCCAATCAAGAACGCCGAGGAGCTGTCAGCGCTAGAAGGAGCACTCGAATCTTTGGGAAACGTTGCTTGTAGCTCTGCGAGCATAGAAGCTGGCAATCAAATGTTAGTCGATGCCTTGAAACTCTCTGATGCTATACATTTTGCCAGCGGGTGTATTAGCGCGGCTCATTTAGAGGCCAATGGCGAGGAAAAAAAGGTTGTTGAACCGGCTCATCTTTTGTTCGAAATTTCAGGCGATTTGCCTGAACATTTGCTGATTGATCATTTTGCTAATATCGTCGAGCCAATTCTCGGAAGTCAGATCAAAGCTGCAGGTGGCTACTCTCTTAGAAAAACATTAGTCTCGGTGCTGATGGCGCATCGCTTGCGTCACGTCGGCCCACTTAGCCCTAACCTCGGGCTAAATTTTAATGGCACCCCTGGGCATAGCGTGAAACGCATCAAGAAGGAAGCAGAGCTGTCAAAAGTGATCTATCAAATGATGCTCAGTGAGCCTGAAACAACGGCCAGTAATTCGCTTGAACGACTGCAGCAAATTCGTCAACAAGTTGCCTCACAAGGTGGCTTTAATTGGGCTTTTACGCCGGTGAGAAACCGTCTCAGTGAACCGCAAAAGGGCTTGCTCAAATACCTGTTTGATTATCTACGACGGCCGTGGTCACTTGCACTGCTGATTACTCTTGTATTTTTCATCATTATAAATTTTCAAATTCTGGGCGGAGCTCAGTCGGGTTGGTGGGCCAATATAGGGCGTGTTGGTGCGGCAATCAGCATGACGGTCATTGGTGCTGTCTTGCTGATAGGCTCAGTTGCGAGCCTTATACTGATTTACTTGCGCCGTTTGGAGAACCGTGACCCAGCAGACTTGATAGTGCCCGACCAGACGAACTATGACCAAGTCACTTCTAGAGAAAATCAGCTAAAACAAAACCATATGTTTTCCGTCTCGCGAATTAAAAGTAATTCTATGCGGTCACTATTTTTGCGAGGCGTGCTTTGGTGGATAAGGTTATCCGCTGGGTATAAAAATCCACCTGGCGTTATTTCAGTTATCAACTCAATACACTTTGCCCGTTGGGTTCGAATTCCGGGTACGCGCCAGCTGGTATTTTTTAGTAATTATGGCGGTAGCTGGGAGTCTTATTTGGAAGACTTCATCACTAAAGCGTCAGCGGGTCTGACCAGTATTTGGAGTAACACCGTTGGCTTTCCTCGTACACGATATCTTGCTCAAAGCGGAGCTAAATTAAGTGAGCCGTTCAAGTATTGGGCCAGACAACAACAAAGACCAACACCGTTTTGGTATGTCGCATACCCCAATTTGACCACTAATGAGATTCGCAAGCACGCCATGATACGAGAGGGCTTTGCGGCTATCAACGACGTGGGTGAGGCGGATCAATGGTTTTCTTTATTTGGCTCCTCATATCGCCCTCGTGCAGGCTTGGATAAATCGAATATTCAGTCTTTGTTATTTGGCGGCATGGGTAAGCGCTTACCACATAGCAGATTGCTGTTTATTTCGCTGCCCGAAAAAGCCAATCAAGTGGCCGTTAAGGCGCTATTGGCACATATCGTCGAGCGAATTAACTTTGGCGAAAAAGCACATCGTAAACCTGTATGGCAAGTGGCATTCAGCTACCGAGGTTTACAACGATTAGGCTTATCGGGTGAAAACGATGCTAATCGAATTTTCCCTAACGTATTTTGCCAAGGCGTTGACAGTGTCGCGCGCTCGCAAATACTTGGCGACCGAGGCGCAAGTCACCCGGGTAATTGGCAATGGGGCAGCGGTGAAAATAAAGCCGACCTAGTGTTAATGTGCTACTACAAAGAGCAAGCCCAAGTCGACGTTAACTTAGCCGGGCTTGAAGAATTAATTGATGTTGCCGGTGCTAAAATTGTTTGGCAACAGGAGTGTCAGGTAGAATTTAATGATCAAGGGCAGGCCGTTGAACCGTTTGGTTATGCCGATGGTATTTCGCAACCAATCATCAAGGGTACTAGCAGAAGCCAGCACAGCGATCAGCAAGATCACCTAATTGCCCCCGGAGAAATACTATGTGGTTACCCCGACCAGCGCGATAATATCTCACCATCGCCAGTGGTAGAGTTTGCCAAAGACATTTCAAATGTGCTTCCGCAAGAGCGATTTCAGGCGAGGCAAGATGCGCGTAAGGATTTTGGTTTTAATGGCAGCTATCTTGTGATTCGTCAGTTGCAGCAAAATGTTGAGGCTTTTAACGCGTTCTGCGTAAGTAAATCTGATCAGCTTAAACAGAGCGAAAAGATAGAATCGGCTAGCGCTGAATGGGTTGGTGCAAAAATGCTGGGGCGCTGGAAAGATGGGCGGCCGTTGATAAGGTTCCAGTCTGAGAAGACGTCCGGTGAAGCAACTAATAATTTTCGATACCGCAAAGAAGACCCACAAGGGTTGCAATGCCCTCTTGGCTCTCATATACGCCGTGCGAACCCCAGAGACAGCTTAGGCGACGATATTGAAACGCAAATAGGCTTATCTAATCGGCATCGAATTTTGCGTGTGGGGCGTTCGTATCAACGCGACAATGGAACCGAAAAAGGCCTGATGTTCATGTGTTTGAATGCTGATATTGAACGCCAGTTCGAGTTTATCCAACAAACGTGGCTGGGCAACTCAAGTTTTCATAATCTGATGGGCGAAACCGACTCAATTAGCGTCGGTGAATGCCCGATGAACAATAAGTTTACTATTCCATCGTATCAAGGCAGTGCCACGCTGACGGGTTTGCCATCATTTGTGACGACTAGAGGCAGCGGTTATTTTTTCATGCCGGGGCGGCAGGCGCTTAATTTTTTACTAAATTTATAGCCGTTAGCACTACTGTTGTTTCAACCGCTAATTTAGCTGCTAAGTGCGTTCGCGGCCTTAGATTGGTTGGCTCGATTTAAGCGCTTTGAAATAAAATTACCAGTATCAACAATTGACTGCAGGTTGACGCCTGTTTCAATGCCTAAGCCTTCTAATAAGTATAAAACATCTTCAGTAGCAACATTGCCTGACGCTCCTTTGGCGTAAGGGCAGCCACCGAGCCCTGCAACCGAGCTGTCAATTACTGAGATGCCCGCCTCAAGGGCGGCGACAATATTTGCGATCGCTTGGCCGTAGGTGTCGTGGCAGTGAATGGCTAGTTTATCAACCGCCACCTTGCTTTTGACGGCCTCGATCATTGCTCTCACATTGTTTGCGGTGCCTACGCCAATAGTATCGCCTAAGGATATTTCATAGCAGCCTAAATCAATTAGCTGCTGGCTCACCTTGGCAACTTGTTGTGGTGAAATTACCCCGTCATACGGGCAGGCGATTACGCAAGAAACATATCCTCTAACACGAATATTATTATGCCTAGCTTTTTCGACAACGGCCGCAAAGCGAGCAAGGCTTTGCTCGATGCTACAATTTATGTTCTTTTGTGAGAAACCTTCGGATGCCGCCGCGAATACGGCGATTTCATCGACACCGGATGCGATAGCATTGTCCAAGCCTTGCAGGTTTGGTGTCAGAGCTGAATAGCTAACGCCAGTCTGACGATTAATCTGCTGAAACACTTTGTCAGAGCTTGCCATTTGCGGCACCCATTTGGGTGATACAAAACTACCCGCTTCAATGTTTTTCAAGCCTGATTGAGATAAGCGATTAATCAGTTCTACTTTATCTTCGACTGACAATAGTTCGGCTTCGTTTTGTAAGCCGTCACGTGGGCCTACCTCAAAAATTGTGGCTGACCTCGGCAGGCTGGCATTGCTCATCACGCTGTCTCCTCGGCAGCGCCTTCAATTATAAAGGTAAGCAGTTCAGAGCCACCATCAACAAGCTCCCCTTTAGCGAAAAACATCTCCCCTATACGGCCGTCACTAGGCGCCTTGATGGCGTGCTGCATTTTCATTGCCTCCATAATAATTAAGCTGTCGCCCTTTTTCACTTGGCTGCCGGCTTCGACTAGCACCTCAACCACAGTGCCGTTCATTGGGGCATTAAAATGACTGTTTGAAGTAGCATTTTGAGCATCGCCGTAATCAGGGTAAACGAGATCAAAAGCGATTGTCTGACCGTCAATAAATAAACTATAGCCGACAAGACTGTTTAGTATTCTCACACCTTGCTTATGACCGTTAACGTTGGCTTGAAGTAATCCATCGTGGAAGTCGCCAGAGACATCATAGCTATTGTTATCGACCTCAATTCGATAACTCTGAGCGCTAGGATTATGTGCTACCTTGGCGCTGTACTCTTGCTGATTAATGCAAAATGTCAAACCTTGAGTATTGCTTTGGTTAAGTCGCCAGGTATTTACCTTTGTCCACGGCGAATTAGTTTGACTTTTATTTAGCGCTAAAAATAGACTCACTAAAGGCAACACCAAGTCAGTATCAATGCTGGGCTTTGTGAGCAAGTCATCAGCATGTTTTTCAATAAAACCAGTATCAAGCTCGGCATTTGCGAAGGCTTTATGGCTGGCTAATGTGCGTAGAAACGACACATTGCTGGTGATACCACTAATATTGTATTGATCTAACGCCACTACCAGTTTATTTAATGCCAGCGCTCGAGTTTCTGCCCAAACCACCAGCTTAGAAATCATCGGGTCGTAGAATGGGCTAACTTCATCGCCAGCGACAACACCGGTGTCGATGCGTACTGTTTTACTCGCTTCAGGTAGTTTTAACCCAATCAGTTTGCCAGCGGTTGGTAGAAAATCATTGTACGGATCTTCGGCATAAATGCGCGCCTCGAATGCATGGCCGCGAATCTCTAGGTCGGCCTGCTTAGCCGGTAATTGCTCACCGGCAGCGACTAATAATTGCCACTCAACTAAATCTTGGCCAGTAATCATTTCGGTAACTGGGTGCTCTACCTGAAGGCGGGTGTTCATTTCCATAAAGTAGAAAGAGCCGTCTTGGTCTAATAAAAACTCAACCGTTCCCGCGCCTTGGTAATCAATTGCTTGCGCAGCTCGAACTGCGGCGTCGCCCATTTGTGTGCGAAGCTGATCTGAAAAATCAGGCGCTGGCGCTTCTTCAATTACTTTTTGATGCCGCCGTTGTACCGTGCAGTCGCGCTCAAATAAATGTACGGCATTGCCATGAGCATCACAAAATACTTGAAACTCTACGTGACGAGGTGCGGTTAAATATTTTTCGACCAACATGTCATCACTACCAAAACTTGAGAGTGATTCTCGTTTTGCTGCTTCTAACTCGGTATCAAATTCAGCTTCTGACCATACTTGGCGCATGCCTTTGCCGCCGCCGCCAGCAGTTGCTTTTAACAATACCGGATAGCCCATGTCATTTGCAGCATTCTTTAAAATCTCAGGGCTGGGGTCATCGCCATGATATCCAGGCACCAGTGGAACACCGGCCTTTTGCATGATGGTTTTCGCCGCCGATTTTGAACCCATTGCCTCAATTGCCGAAATAGGCGGGCCTATAAATACCAGCTTATTATCGCTACATGCTTGCGCGAACTGAGCGTTCTCCGATAGAAAGCCATAGCCCGGATGAATCGCCTGGGCACCGGTTTTCATGGCTGCCGCAATAATTTTTTCGATAACTAAATAAGATTCACTGGATGCCGCTGGGCCAATGTAAATAGCTTCATCGGCCAACGTGACATGTAGGGCGTTTCGATCGGCTTCAGAATAAACGGCGACGGTTTTAACCCCAAGTCGTTTGGCCGTGCTAATGACGCGACACGCAATTTCGCCGCGATTGGCAATAAGTATTTTGTTAAACATAGTGTTACTCAGGTGAATTTTGTTGCCAAGAAGGAGAGCGCTTTTCAAAAAACGCATTCAGGCCTTCCTGCCCTTGCTCTGACGCTCGCAGCCGGGCAATAACATCGCTGGTTTCATTCATTAGTCGCTCATCAATACCGCGATGTTCGACTTGGCCAATCAATTGTTTAGAAACCTTAATCGCGTTCGGGCTATTGGCTAATAAGCGAGTGACTAATTTTTCAAGAATATTGTCTAGCTGCTCAAGCGAGGCAACGTCGCTTACCAAGCCTAGAGATCGGGCGGTGTCGGCAGAGAAACGCTCGGCGGTAAGAAAATATCGGCGGCACGCACGTGCGCCAATGGCGGCAATGACGTAAGGCGAAATAGTCGCCGGGGCGATGCCGACTTTCACTTCGCTTAGGCAAAAGCTAGCGTTATCGCTGGCGACGACCATGTCGCAGCAGCTTGCCAGACCGACAGCGCCTCCAAAGGCAGCGCCTTGCACACGCGCTATTGTCGGTACACTGAGGGTGTTCAAGGTTTGCAACATGAGCGCCAGTTTTCTTGCATCGGCTAGGTTCTCTTCATGCGAGAAGTTAATCATGCGCTTCATCCAGTTTAGATCACCGCCAGCGGAAAAATTCTTACCGTTTGCGGCCAACACCATCAGCTTGACGTTCT
>Ga0316189_10002685_pt1 | contig 17386 bp, 16 predicted proteins | sample LowCovwburrow_MG_FD_204930 | JGI IMG/M metagenome (GOLD analysis project Ga0316189, IMG submission 204930) | Coastal sediment microbial communities from Maine, United States - Lowes Cove worm burrow | ecosystem: Environmental > Aquatic > Marine > Coastal > Sediment | place: USA: Maine...
GAGAAGTGACCTTATTGGGTCAAAACGTTGATTCTTATAAGTGGTCAGCTGACCAAAACAACAAAGCTAAACTTGAAAAGCAAGAAAAAAATGGTAAGCAAATCGATATTGTAAGCTTCGCCAACTTGCTGGAGTTAGTTGCCAAAATTCATCCAGATTTAAGGGTGCGATTTTCAACTTCACATCCCAAAGACATCACAGATGAAGTACTTCATACAATTAAGAAGTATGAAAACATTTGTAAATATATTCACCTACCCGTACAGAGTGGGAATACACGTGTACTCGAATTAATGAATCGTACCTACTCACGAGAATGGTACATAAACCGTGTCGATGCGATCCGTACGATTATTGGTGAAGAATGTGGCATATCATCTGACATGATCACAGGGTTCTGTACAGAGACTGAAGCCGAGCACCAAGAAACCCTCTCTATTATGGACTATGTCAAATATGACTTCTCCTATATGTTCTTTTATTCTGAGAGACCAGGTACGCTTGCTGAAAAGAAGTACGAAGATGATATTCCACTTCTAGTGAAGAAAAGGAGACTTGCTGAAGTCATCGCCAAACAGCAAGAACATTCTTTGGAAAGAAATAAGCTGGATATCGGAAAAATTCATAAAGTATTGATAGAAGGCACATCAAAAAGATCCGAAGAACATCTTCAAGGTCGAAATACTGCCAATAAAGTGGTGATATTCCCCAAAGGGAATCATAAGAAAGGCGAATACGTAAATGTACTAGTTGAAAATTGTACAGCTGCCACCTTGACGGGAATATCGCAAAATAATATATAGATGAACTCAGAAACTCTAAGCATTAAACAGCGATTCGGGATCATTGGTAACTCACCATTACTGAATCATGCAATTCAAGTGGCTGCACAGGTTGCTCCTACTGACATGACTGTACTAATCACTGGTGAAAGTGGTAGTGGTAAAGAATCCTTCTCAAAAATTATCCACCAACTTAGTGCTCGCAAACATGGTCAGTTCATTGCAATCAACTGTGGAGCGATCCCTGAAGGAACCATAGATTCAGAACTTTTCGGTCATGAAAAGGGATCCTTCACCGGTGCTCATGAAGCTCGAAAAGGATACTTTGAAGTGACCAATGGTGGCACCATATTTCTTGATGAAATTGGTGAAATGCCTCTTGCCACTCAAGCAAGACTCTTGAGAGTTTTGGAAAATGGAGAATTCATTAAAGTAGGTTCTTCAAAAGCGCACAAAACTGATGTTCGTGTTGTTGCGGCTTCCAATGTTGATTTGATGAAGGCTGTTGAGAAAGGCAAGTTCAGAGAAGATCTTTATTATAGACTTAGTACTGTTCCGATATATGTTCCACCACTTAGAGAAAGAGGAACAGACATCGAATTACTTTTTAGAAAATTTGCTAGTGACTTTTCAGAGACTTATCGTGTCAAACCCATCAGCCTCACGCCAGAAGCTGTAGAAGGCTTACTCAAGTACAGATTCCCTGGTAATATTCGTCAATTAAAGAATTTGACTGAGCAAATCTCGGTATTATCTACAGAGAATCGTGTTATTGACGCTAGCACATTGGCTAGTTACTTACCCAATCAAGGGCGCAATCTGCCAGCAATATATAAATCTGAATCAGGTGAAAAAGAGAATTTTTCTGAAAGAGATTTATTGTACAAAGTCCTTTTCGATATGAAAAAGGATATGAACGAATTGAAGAAATTGGTTCATGATGTGATTGAAACAGGAGGTCAAGACAAGCAGGTACTTGAAGACCACAAGTCTCTATTTGAAAACTTAGAGGACAATGTAAAGGGTCTCGAACCAACAGAGAGCTCTAACCCATACATACTCGAAGTCAATTCTCCTACCCCATCACACAATACACCGCCATCTTCTTATGAAAGAAGTGGTCATGATTCTCGCAACATGAATATCCAAGATATCACGCTTGAATCAGAAGTAGAAGAATCACTATCAATCGAAAAGAAAGAAAAAGAATTGATCATCAAAGCCTTGATCAAGAATAACAACAAACGAAAGTACGCGGCTCAAGACTTAGGTATTTCGGAACGAACTTTGTACAGAAAAATCAAACAATACGAGCTAGAAGGATGACTAAATACCTCTTAACGATCTGCACTATTATATCACTTGGATTTATCAATGGATGCGGAATTTATTCTATGTCCGGTATATCTATTGACTATGACAAGACCAAGACTATCTCTATACAGAATATGTATAATGATGCAACTCTTGGCCCGGTCAATATGCCTCAAACATTGACCAACCTATTGAGAGATTATTATCAGCAAAACACCAACCTGGTGCTGGTCGATGGAAACACAGAAGGCGACCTTCAAATAGAAGGAGGAATCGTGAGTTACAGAACTAGTCCAGTATCTCCTCAGTCATCAGGCAACAATCGAGTTGGAGATTCTGCTGCACTTACGAGACTCACCATCACCGTGAAGGTCACCTATATCAACACTGTTGATGACACATTCAACTTCGAAAACAAGTCATTTTCATTCTTTAATGATTTCGATAGCAATCAAAATCTGACTTCAATCGAAAATCAATTGATTGATGAGATATTTGAGCAGATCACATTGGATATATTTAATGCCTCAGTTGCCAATTGGTAATTTTTATCTATTTTTATAAAAAAATCCTACTTACAGAACACCTTCGTGAACAAGCATCAATTTACAAGCATTGTTGGAAATCAATCCATTACCAATCCGGAGGATACTATTGCGTTGCAAAAAATAGCTAACCAGCATCCTTATAGTCAGATCATTCACACCTTATTAGCCAAGGCATATAAGCAATCTGGCAGTGAGAAAACAAAGGCAGCCATACAACATGCGGCTATATATGCTACAGATCGTGTCGTGCTTAAAAATGTAATAGAGTCAAACAAGCAAAAAGAAACAGTTGTTCAAGCATCAAATGTAGATTCTAACCCTGGTACAATTGAGAAAGAAGTCGAACCGAAAAAATTCGACCCAGGAGAGTATGTGGTTTCAGAAATCGATCAAATAAGGAAGGATATTTTTAAGAATCTTGATCTACTCAAGATTAGTAAGCAACCGTTTTATTCTGAAACCACAGAAACACCAGTAAAGACAACTAAGAAGAAAGCTGTCACGAGCAAAAAAAAGGACCCGTCTAAAAAGACATCTTCAAAAAATACAGAAACAAAAGTAACAGCAGCAAGCGTAAAGAAATCGAGTGTAAAAAAAAAGGCTAAGCCCGTAAAAAAAAGGGAAACTAAGGCACCCAAAACCAACACTGGGAAAAATGAAACTCTCAGCCAGAAAGAGCAAGTCGATCTGATTGAAAAATTTATCAAATCCCCTCCTAAGATTAGCAAATCAAAGAGCAAAACTAAAGAAGAAACAGAACAGCCAGACCTCTCACAAAATACTGCGAATTTTGAAGAGGAGTTTGCTTCAGAAAATTTAGCTCAAATCCTCGCTAAGCAAGGAAATAATGAGAAAGCGATTGAGATTTATAAGAAGTTAATTTGGAAATTTCCACAAAAAAAGGCTTACTTTGCGACTCAAATTGAAGGACTCAAAAAATAAGAAGGTCGTATGATATTAATTACTGTTTTAATTGTAATAGTTTCGGTACTATTGGTACTCGTAGTACTCGCTCAAAATTCCAAAGGAGGAGGATTAACTAGCCAGTTTGGTGGAGCAGGAGCTAGCAACATGATAGGTGTGAAAAAGACGTCAGATCTATTAGAAAAAATTACTTGGGGATTGGCGATCACGCTTTTTGCATTAGCAATGTCTTCCAAATTTGTAGCAGAAAGTGATCTACCTGACAACACGTTCACAAGTCCCAATATCGAAGCCGCACAAGAACAAGGTGCTGCTCCATCGCTTGACTTAGGTACTGATTCAGGAACTGAAGACCCAGTAAGTACAGATGATGAAATTGAGGCTACTCCAACTGAAGAAGAATCGTCAGAAGATGATAACTAAGAACTACAAGTAACTTCTAACAACACACAAGAGGCTGAGCATATGCTCAGCCTCTGTTGCGTATATAGGATTTCACACATCTTTTTTCAATCAAAATGAGTGCATTTTAGAACAAGAGTGAAATTTTGTCATACTGTCATGATGTAGACTTGGATTTGTTCTGCCAAAATATCCTAATTGTTACTTGGCACAAGAAGTGATAGCCCAGTGTATAAATACGTATTAGTTCAACAATTAAACTAAATAAACAAATGTCAAAATTAAACATCAAACCTCTAGCGGACAGAGTTCTAGTAGAATCTGCTGCGGCTGAAGAAAAAACAGCATCTGGAATCATTATTCCTGACACAGCTAAAGAAAAACCTATGAAAGGTAAAGTTGTTGCTGTAGGTAATGGTAAAAAAGATGAGCCAATGACTGTTTCAGTTGGTGATGAAGTTCTTTATGGCAAATATGCTGGTACTGAAATCACAGTTGATGGTACGGAGTACTTGATCATGAGAGAAGCAGATATCTTTGCTATCATATAAATCAATCTAGGACAATAATAAACCAATAATAAAATGGCTAAAGAAATAACATTTGACACAACAGCAAGAGAAGCACTCAAAAAAGGTGTTGACAAGCTAGCTGATGCGGTAAAAGTAACATTGGGACCTAAAGGAAGAAATGTAATTCTTGATAAAAAATTCGGTGCACCAACAATCACTAAAGATGGTGTGTCTGTAGCAAAGGAAATTGATTTGAAAGATCCTTTGGAAAATATGGGAGCTCAATTGGTGAAAGAAGTAGCTTCGAAAACTGCTGATGATGCAGGTGACGGTACTACTACTGCTACTGTATTGACACAAGCGATATTCTCACACGGTATCAAGAATGTAGCTGCTGGCGCTAATCCAATGGACCTCAAAAGAGGAATTGACAAGTCTGTGATTGCTATTGTTGAGGATTTGAAATCTCAGTCCAAGCCAATCAAAAATAACAGTGAAATATCTCAAATCGCCACTATCTCTGCTAACAATGATAGTGAAATAGGCGAAATGATCGCTGCTGCGATGGACAAAGTGGGTAAAGACGGTGTGATCACTGTAGAAGAAGCAAAAGGTACTGAAACAGACGTAAAGACTGTAGAAGGTATGCAATTCGATAGAGGATACCTTTCTCCTTACTTTGTAACAAACACAGAGAAAATGGAAGCCGAGCTGGAAACTCCTTACATTTTGATATACGACAAGAAGATTTCTAACATGAAGGAATTACTTCCTGTATTGGAAGCTGTATCTCAAACGGGAAAACCACTATTGATCATAGCTGAAGATGTTGATGGTGAAGCATTGGCTACACTAGTAGTAAACAAAATCAGAGGTGCACTCAAAATTGCTGCTGTAAAAGCTCCTGGATTCGGAGATAGAAGAAAAGCAATGTTGGAAGATTTGGCCATTTTAACTGGAGGTACTGTAATCTCTGAAGAAAGAGGTTACAAACTTGAAGATGCAAAGCTTGAGTACTTAGGTACTGCTGAAAAAATCAACATCGATAAAGACAATACGACTATTGTAAACGGTGCTGGTAAAGCTGGTGACATCAAGGCTAGAGTAAATCAAATCAAAGCTCAAATAGAATCTACAACTTCTGATTACGACAAAGAAAAATTGCAAGAGCGTTTGGCGAAGCTTTCAGGTGGTGTAGCTATACTATATATCGGAGCTGCTACGGAAGTAGAGATGAAAGAGAAGAAAGACAGAGTAGACGATGCATTGCACGCAACTAGAGCTGCTGTACAAGAGGGTATCGTAGCTGGCGGTGGTATTGCACTCATCAGAGCAATCGCCTCACTTGATAAAATCAAAGCGCATAACGAAGATGAGGCTACTGGTGTCAACATCATCAGAATGGCTGTTGAAGCTCCTTTGAGAACTATCGTTGCTAACTGTGGTCAAGAAGGATCTATAGTAGTACAGAAAGTGAAAGAAGGCAAAGCTGACTTTGGATACAATGCTAGAGAAGATAGATATGAGCCAATGTTCAAAGCTGGAATCATCGACCCTACTAAAGTGACTAGATTAGCATTAGAAAATGCAGCATCTATCGCTGGATTGTTATTGACCACTGAAGCAGTCGTAACAGATGTAGAAGAAGAAGGTGGTGCTCCTGCTATGCCTCCAATGGGTGGTGGAATGCCAGGAATGATGTAATCAACACCTCATCATAAATAACCAAAGCCCTTGCAGTAATGTAAGGGCTTTTTTATTGATAGAATGACATTACCGTAATACTAATTCACATGAAGCAAACCATCTTAAGATATTAATTGGCTTCATATATGATGCGCCCATAGTACAGTGTAATTATTTTATCCTAATTCTTTCATCTTAAGATCCAGCCATTGTTTGGCCTGATCATAATCAGGAAATACCTTACATTGATATCCACGTTTGAGGCATATGGATTCCCAAAACTCCATTATCTCATAGTTCTCATCATTCCCTATCGTACTGATTACGATTTGACTAAATGCAGGCAATTCTTGCTCGTAGAACCTGACCAAATTGAATGCATCAGGATTGGATATATCCACATATCTTAACCTGCTGCAATCCATCAGTACGAAATTTACGCCACGGCTCTGAGCTGCAGCATACAAGCTTTTGGCTCCTGTCACTACCCCTTCAAATCCCTTGCGTTCGCCAACAGACACTATGTGTAAATAATTATCCTTTTCTTCTACACTTACAGTGGTCTCCATTCTCGTGGTTAAATTATTTTTGATTCTAACTTCAAAGATCGCTAGATGCTATTTATTCTCTAAGAACTATTATTAATAGTTTTATTGATAGTTGAGTCAAAAATTACATTTCAAAAATTTCTTCCTAGTATGATATTTTTTTTTTAATTATGTACTAATCAACCAATTGTACCAATCAACCAATTAAATTTATAGAATGAATCCTGATCACAAATATACCTCATTCAAAGATTTCATATTGTTTTTATATGTTCACATGGCGTTTGCTGATGACCATTTTGACAAAACTGAGGAAGAAGTCATTCTCGCTAAGATGGCTAGGTTATACCCAAAAGAAAAAGATCAGACCATTAAGTATGAAGCCTTCAAGAAAGACTACAAAACTTTAGACCCAAATGATGTGGATCAATTAATTAAAAATAATTTTGATCAATTCTCTCATGTGAGCTTTTCTGATAAATATCGCGTCTATCGTGAAATGTATGACATTATCAATGCCGATGGTGTCATAGACGAATCTGAAACTGAAGCGATGGATAAGTTGAAGAAAATAATTGATTATGAAGTCAAGAAATAGGTTTTAACCTTCTTGCATGAAATCAATATCTCTGTAGTAGTAAGTATTACCATATTCCAAGAACATAATACTTCTATTCAAAATCTGTTGTGTTTCCTTACTGATTTTGTCTTCTTGTTTGACAATCACTTCTTTGAGGTATTCCATCTTATGATCGTAAATGATGAATTTTTTATGGATAACTGAAGTAGTTGACATGAGTTGTTTATTTTGAGTTTTTGACATTTTCTCTTTTCCAAATAGTATACCAAGATCACAACACGTTGATTAATAGATTGTTATGACAACTGAACACCTCTTCACTGTCCGATTGTGTACAGTAAAATTCCATTCTGATACAGCACATCATTCTTATTTAAATTAATCTAACCCATGGCCAAAAAAGAAAAGGACCTAGGGTTTGGGGTCAATTATAGAAGACAAACCAAGCGAATGATCAACCGTGATGGCTCTTTCAATGTTGTCAAACTCGGGCAAGCGTTTAGTGTCAGAGATACATACCAGGTATTACTTAAAATGTCTTGGACACGATTCACGCTTATCATCTGTACTTATCTTTTGGCCATCAACACATTATTTGGTTTCATTTTCACCTTGATCGGTGTCGAACATATTATGGGTATTGAACTTGGAAGTCCACTTCAAAATTTTGCTCAATCTTGCTATTTCAGTATTCAAACCTTTACCACAGTAGGCTACGGACACCTCTCTCCTAGTGGTCATCTAGTGAGTCTTATTGCTGCTTTAGAATCAATTATTGGGTTGGCTTCCTTTGCCATGATGACCAGTATTATCTACGGACGATTTTCCAAACCTTCCGCTAGACTCATCTATAGTGAACACGCTATCATCGCTCCCTATAATGGTGGAAAAAGTCTGCAGTTTAGAATTGCAAACACAAGAATGAGTATGCTACTGGAGTTGCGAGCAACTGTTGCTGTACAGTTCACTACCAAAACAGACGGTAAATACCATCGACACTATGAAAAGTTATCACTAGAAAGAGATAATATCTTATTCTTCCCGCTGAACTGGACCATTGTACATCCTTTGGATGATTCAAGTCCTCTTAATAATTTCACCATTGAAGATTACAAAGACAATAAAGTGGAAATTATCGTACACATCAAAGGCTTCGATGATACATTCGGTCAAACCGTCCACTCTAGATACTCATATTTACCCGAAGAAATCGTCTGGGGCGGTAAGTTTGAGCCAGCCTATGAGACATCAGTAACTGGAGATATCATTTTTCACATGGATCAAATCCATAATTATAAACCAGTTAATATGAATTAAGTATAACTGATGTTAAAAAGAAAACCTGTCTACAAACTCCTGAATCTCATCTTTAAAAGACCTCGGTTCTTTTAATTTTATGTAATCACCAATTTTGAGATTGGTATCTACTTTGATACCTCGCATCATCAAGTCTTGATTGATGAATATGAATTCCAACTCTGGCACAACTTCTTTGAAAGTGTCTACTACATCAAGAATTTCCATGTTCCTTTCGACCAAGTTGTATGTTCCTGATGGCACTTGATTGAGAATGATTTCGGAAAGGGCATCCACCGCAGAATCAATATGAATAAAAGGTCTAAGCTGCTTTCCATTGCCATTTATTGATATTTTTTTATGGAAATTGCTTTCAAATGCGAATCGATTGATGACTGCATCAAACCTCATACTAGAGTTATGTCCATAGATATTTCCACATCTGATCACGTAAGTATCAATCTTACTTGAAAGTCTGCTAATATGATCCTCACCTCTGAATTTTGATATTCCGTAATATGTTCTTGGGTTAGGGGTGAAAGTTTCGTCTATCACCTTCTTGGCTCCTGTGCCTCCATAGATACTTATACTACTCGTATAGATTACTTTCTTTACATTGCTTTCTTCAATAGCATAAGACAATTCAGCAGTTCCCCAATGGTTTACTTGCTCATAAAAATGAGGGTCTGCATTGGCAAATGGGGTTGTTACCTTAGCAGCCAAATGATAGACTACATCTATGTCCATGAGCGCCTTTTTCAATCCTCTGGAGTCCAAAATGTCTCCCTGAACGAATTTGATCTTTTTCGTACCAGCCTTGATATCGCATAAGAAGAGATTATAATTGAACCTGTCCAAGTTATCATAAACCACCACTTTAGTGATCTCAGGATTTGACACTAACTTCCGCACTAGTGCAGTTCCTATATATCCTGCGCCTCCAGTTATTAATACTCTCATGCTATTTGCTAACTAATTCTGTGTGCAGCCCACACTCTGTTTTATTTTGACCATACCAACGCGCCTCTCTCTCTTGCATTTCTGGATCAACACGCCTAGTACATGGTTCACAACCTACACTAAAATAATTCTTAGCTTCTAATGGATGCTTAGGTAGATCATATTGCTTTTGGTACTCATATATCGTCTTAGGATTCCAGTCCAGCATTGGGTGAAATCTTATGGTATCATGCGGAGCTGGCTGCTCCACTTTCATAGCTCTTCTTGTTGCACTTTGGTCTCCCCTCACCCCATTGATCCATACGTCATTGGTCATCAGTATAGATTCTAATGGCTGAGTTTTATTGACAAAGCAGCAATGATCAGGATCAGAAGCAAACAATAGTCGACCCTGATTATCCTTCTGCATATTGCGAGGTGTCATTGATTTGAGATCGACTACATTCATCCCGAATTGCTCCGCTATATGATCACGAAAAGCTACAGTTTCTGGGAAGTGATAGCCAGTATTGATAAATATCACAGGTATGGATCTATCTATCCTACTCAAAATATGGAGAAGTACTAAACTATGAGACTGAAAAGATGATGTAGTGAACATCCTTCTTCCCTCGCTTTTGTAGTGTTCTATTTTATATTTTATCGCCTCAAAATCCATCCTAATTCCTTATTTACATGACCGATCTTAAACAAAAAAACCTCTTATTAAATTCACAAGAGGTCTGATATTCTGGAAGAACTTCAAAACTATTGACCCGCTGTCCAGACAATATTACGATCCTCCTTATTTATTTGAAGCATAATCCTTGTAGGATTAGGTAGAATCACAAGCTTGGTATCTTGGTCAAGGTAATCATCAACTTCTACATATACGCCTTGGTCAAAATCTACATCATATTTTTCGCCATCAACAATATACTTCTTGGCCAGATACGCTATCGGCATCAATACATCGCTATCAGGACAAAACTCATCATGAACGTCATAGAATGCGTCTTCTAGAAAGTCTCCAAATTTCTCAGAGAAATCATCTTCCAAATCATGCAACTCTTCCTCAACATCATCATATGCCTCATTTCCATAGTCCATCTCACTCAATTGATTTCTCTTTCCAACCAATTTTCGTAAATCATTGTCCAGCGCTACTAAATCCATGTTTTATCCGTGTTATTATTTCCACAAAACTCAAAATACTCTCGCTAACATGCAAATAATTAAAACCTTATTTTATCAATTGACTAAAAATCATTAGGTATAATAAAGTGATGGCGTAAATTTGTTTTCTTTAATATTAGAAACTCAATTTAACATGAATTCACCTGCATTAGAAAGAGCCAATCAATGGCTCAATAGTAATATTTCTGAAGAAGAAAAAAAGCAAATTCAGTCTCTTCTCGACAATTCAGACGGTACTGAGTTAGAAGACTCATTTTACAAATCACTTGAGTTCGGCACAGGTGGTCTCAGAGGGTTGATGGGTATTGGATCCAATCGCATGAATAAGTATACATTGGGACTAGCTACGCAAGGATTGTCCAATTATCTGCTTTCTACTTATCCCAATGTGCAGATCAAAGTCGCCATCGCTTATGACTGTCGCAACAACAGTAAGTATTTTGCTGATATTACTGCTGATGTGTTTTCTGCTAATGGAATTAGAGTTTTCTTATTTGAGGAATTAAGACCGACTCCTCAACTGTCTTATGCGATTAGGCATTTCGAGTGTCATAGTGGTGTAGTCATCACAGCATCACACAACCCCAAAGAATACAATGGGTATAAAGCATATTGGAATGATGGCGCTCAGCTCACTGACCCTCATGATGTCAATGTCATTGCAGAAGTCAATAAGATGCAAAGTATTGATGAAGTGAGTTTTTCTCGAAATGCTGAATTGATTTCTACTATTGACAGTTCATTTGATGATTTATATATTGATGAAATAAAAAAGGTCTGCCTTTCTCCAGAACTCATAAGCAAGCACAGTGATCTGTCTATTGTCTTTTCTTCGATACATGGGACAGGTATCACACTTGTTCCTAAAACACTACAAACCCTGGGCTTCAACAACGTGACTGTAGTAGAAGAACAGAGAGAAACTGATGGCAACTTCCCGACCGTTGTTTATCCCAACCCAGAAGAAAAAGAGGCCATGACCCTTGCCTTAAAACAAGCTAGTATTTCAAAAGCAGATGTAGTCATGGCTACTGACCCTGATTCAGATCGAGTGGGTATTGCTGTGCCCAACAACGAAGGAGAATATATCCTGCTCAATGGAAATGAAACTGGTAGTCTCATCATTTATTATGTCCTCAAACGACTCGAGGAGTTAGGGGAATTACCAAGTAACGGATACACCGTTAAAACGATTGTGACCAGTGATTTGATTTGCAAAATATCAAAATCTTTTGGCATAGAATGCAAAGAGACTCTTACTGGTTTCAAGTACATCGCCACCATGATCAGAGAACTAGAAGGGAAGCAAAAATATATTGCAGGTGGTGAAGAAAGCTATGGATATTTGATAAGTGATTTTGTCAGAGACAAAGATGCCATTACATCATGTGCCATCATTGCGGAGATGACGGCTTATGCAAAAGAGCAAGGACAATCACTCTATCAGTTGTTAGAGGTCATTCATAAGGAATTTGGATTGTATTATGAAAACCTCATTTCAATCACAAAAAAAGGCAAGAAGGGTGCTGAAGAAATCACTACAATGATGCAAGAATACAGAGATAATCCTCCTGTTGAAATCAATGGATCAAAAGTAGAGTATCTACTAGACTACAAAAGTTCTGAGAAAAAGAATTTGCTGACTGGCAATAATGATCTTATGGATTTTCCTTCTTCGAACGTATTACAGTTCATCACCGAAGATGGAAGTAAAATATCAGCAAGACCATCAGGAACAGAGCCAAAAATCAAGTTTTATTTCAGCGTATTTTCTGATAAATATGATGATTACAAGCTAGCCAAATCACAACTAGTCGAGAAAGTTGTCTCAATTCAGAAGGATATGAATCTCTTGTAAATAAACGAAAATAGACTCAATTTACAGACTATTAGACCTTTACAACGTCTTATACCACCTGAATTACAATAAAAATTGGTACATTTGGTTATTCAGTTGCTTTAAGCATTTTTTTAACTGTACTAATCTCTAGGAGAAATGAGAATTTTAAGGTCCATATCGGATTCTTTTTCAACTCGATTTTTATATACGCTTATAGCTGGTTCTTGCTTATGGAGCATTATGCCAGTGTGTTCAGTCAATGCTCAAAATCAACCTATCTATAATCAGTTCTTCTTAAACCCATTCATTTACAATCCAGCTTACGCTGGTAAAGACCCAAACTCCATGGGGTTTTTCAATTACCGCCAGCAATGGGTAGGTATCGATGGAGCACCTATATCATACACTTTCTTGTTTGACACAGAGCTCAAGAAAAATGTCTCATTCGGAATTATAGCTCAAAATGACACTAGGGGAGTGATTTCCACGAGCAGTGGACAGATCACTTTGGGGTATGGGATTAAATTCTCTGATGACCAAGGATTGAGATTTGGACTTTCTGCAGGTGCGGGTACCAATAGTCTCGATATTGATGATGGGTTTACTGATGCTGCCATCCAAAACGCATTGGATAATAATTTTTTTCTATTAGGAAGAGTAGGCCTCAATTATTATTACAAAAATTATAACCTTAGTTTTTCGATACCTGATATTTTCAAAAGAAATCTCATTTCTACAAGTAGCCTCTCTCCCATCGAAATCGATCCATTGGAAAACTATATCGCCATGGCAAGTGCCAAAATAGATATAGTTCCAAAGACATTGAGTTTCAGTCCCAATATCTTATACCGAGGTACATCCGTTGGCACGAGCTATGTCGAGGCAGTAGGTACTTTTGACATCAAAGAACTCATATGGATAGGTGGGTCATACCGTCAAAATTATGGGATCACTGGGCTCTTGGGTATCAAAGTAAAGAACTACATCACCATTGGTTATGGATATGAAATCCCAACTGCCAAACTAGCTGGACTTAGCAATTCAACGCATGAAGTTCAACTCAGTATTCGAATGGGTAAGGATAAGGTCAAAGAAGCTGAAGAAAAAGCAGCAAGAATAGCTGCGAAGAGAGAAAAACAAAAATTGGCAAGAGAAGCCTACGCCAAAAAAGTAGCTGACGAGAAAGCTGCCAAAGCAGCCGCTGCACAGAAGGAACTCGAAGCTAAGAAACGTGCTGAAGCACTCGAAGCACAAAAAATAATAGATGCTGAAAACAGAGCAAAAGCAATAAAAGAGCAATCAGAAAGAGAAGAGCATCAAAGGGTACAAGAATTAGAGAAACAAAGAGCATCAGATGCTGAAAAGGCAAAAGAAGAAGCACGTAGAATTAGAGAAGAAAGAGAAAAACAACTGGCTGATAAAGAAGAAAAAAAGTCACCCGTAATAGTTGAAACCAAACCAATCGAACCTGTAGAGGAAACTCCAATAGTAGTGGAAGAATTAAAAGTGGAGGAAGTTGAACCTATAGTTGAAACAAAACCAGATCCCGTTGTAGAACAAAAGACTGTAGTCGTAACCAAGGGAGATGATCAAGATGAGCTGGATGAAGATCACTACGTGATTGTTGGATCGTTCAACAATAAAGAGCATGCTCTAAAGATGGTCAATCAACTGAAAAGTCAGGGGTATAATACAGGGTATGGTTACTCCACGGCAAGGTCACGCTACTATGTACATTTACATAAATCATCCTCTGCTTCTGAAGCTAGAAATGAACGTGACAAGTACCGCAAGATGAGTCAATTCAAAGATGCATGGCATCTTGAAGTACAATCAGATGACATCAAGGAATTGGGTAAGGCTAAAGTTGCACCTGTAGAAAAAACACCAAATGTGACTACCACAGAATCGACAAAGGCAATTGACACACAAAAACCTGTCACCATAAAAAAAGGCAATCATATGCTTGAGTTGGACAATGGGCACTATGTCGTAGTCGGTGCCTTCTCAAACTTCGACAATGCAGAGAAATACAGTGATCAAGTCTTCAAAATGGGATATCAAAACTCTTTTGGGTACGCTAGTGCCAAGAAGCTATACTATATATATATTCATAAAGGAGAATCGGATAATGATGCCCGCACCAGAAGAGACCAAATCAGGAAAGTCAAGTCCTTCAGCAAAGCTTGGTATTTGCTTGTAGAAGACTAAAAAAAAATTATTTCTTTCTTTTCTTTTTGCTACCTACTTTAGAAGTAGACTTACCTTCTCTTCCTTGACCAATATCCATCCTGAATAAATAACTAACGCTCATTGCTAATGAGATCGATGAAGCTCTGAAATCCTCACGATATTCATCCACTCCCACAAGTATATCATGGTCTCTTGCCAACCAAGAGTGGCCATACTGTACACCAAGATCTACCATTACCTTATTCTTAGAGTGTAACGTATTGATCATTGCGCCTACACCAAAATCAAGCCCCACCTGTATTCTATTCGGTTCGAGTATGAAAATATCGCCTTCCTCATCATCTAAATCATTTGCATCAAATAAAATTTTATAAACACTGGCATCCGTATTTGACTCATCAAATTCGTAACTGTAAATCTCCCCTTTGCCAGAGAGCCAATGGCTAAACCGACCTCCAGAATAAACGTATCCTGTGAAAGTCTTCCTAGGAAAGTAATACTTAAAATTAATAGCCCCCTCTAAGTACCTATAATTAGCTTCATGAGAAAATTCATCTTCGATGCCCCCTGACAACTTTCTATTCTTAGAAGCATAAAGGACTTCTATCTGGAGACCGATTTTTTTTTGGGCTCTATAGATCATCACTATTCCTGCATTATAACCCCAGTCAAAATCTGTTGTGATATCACGATCTTTAAACTTAGATTTATCCTCATGATTGTAGGTTTGATAAAGTGCACTCACTTTAGGGCCTAACATGATTTGAGAAAAAACAGAACCAACTGATAGGAAGATTGTGATTACTGTAATTATAAGTCTCATTCGTTGAATTTAGAAAAAATTAAATATACATTAATACCTTACAATATGTTACTTAATTATAGTTTTAGGTATATATAGTCTCAAAACAAATTACTTCACGTATTCATGAAAAAAGTCGTTATTATATTATTAACACTAGTTTCTTCCTATCTATCTATTGCTCAAAGTATTACTATTGACAATATTAGTAAAAAAACTACTTTCTCTGGTGATAAATTGGTCATTTCTGGAAGTGGATTTGATGCAAATTCCAGTAATCTAAAAGTAACATTTGGTGCTGTAGGTAGCAATATTATTTCATCTACACTCTATCAAATTGAGGTGAGGGTTCCGAAAGGTGCTACTTATGACAACATCATAGTTCATAACCTAAGTACAGGTCTGAGTGCAGCATCTAATGCCTTATTCCTACTTGCCTATGGAGGCCGTAGTTTCGATCCAAACAAAATGTCGGAAATCACCGACTTCACAACACAAAATGGTCTTTACGACTTATGTTTATGTGATTTCAATAATGATGGAAAAGTTGATATTGCTACAGCAAATACAGCATCTAATTCAATAACCTTACTCACTAATACTAGCAGTGGAATTGGGGATATTAGTTTTAGTAGATCTCCAGTCTTAGTAAATGCCGAAACGCTGAACATACAATGCGCTGACCTGAACAATGATGGTAAATCAGAAATATTACTTTCTAAAACGGGCACTGTGAGTAATGTGGTTTATTATTTGGAAAACACTTCCAGCTCCGGGTCCATATCCTTCGCTTCGCCAATTCCTCTTAATCTTGAAGGCAGTACGGCTAGAAGAGTTGAAGTCGCAGATCTTAACTTGGATGGTAAGCCTGACGTGATCGCCACAAATCAGACCAATAATAAAGTTAACATCTTCAAAAACACGAGCACCAGCTCAACTATTTCCTTTGATCCTACTCCTATGACATTTGAGGTAGCAGGAATTAGCAATAGTGCTGGTCTCAAAGTAAAAGATCTCAATAATGATGGCTATCCTGATATTGCCATGGCTCCATATCTATCCTCCAATATTTATGTATTAAAGAATGTGAGCAATACAAACACCATTATTTTTGATAATGCTTCAACTGTATCAGTACCTGGGACTATTGTAAATTTGGAAATAGGCGATATAAACGGAGACCAAAAGCCAGATCTGATTACCACTAAACTTAGTGGTAATAATATCTCCATCATTCAAAACACATCTGCGAATAATGAAGCTATTTCTTTCGGAACTAAAAAAGATGTAGCTACTGCTCAAAGACCATGGGGCATCGGTCTAGGTGACTTCAACGGTGATGGCAAACTTGATATTTCTGTAACTTCCATAAATGAAACCTCACGATTTCTCAATGTATTAATAAACAAATCTACCTCAAGTTCGGTGGACTTCAACAACTATGAAGTGACTACTAATGAAAAAGCCCAAAACATAAAAGTGGGAGATTTGGATGGTGATGGAAAACCAGAAATCGCACTTACAGGGATTGATAATGAAATGATATCTGAATTCTCCAATAAGCACTGCCTCGTACCAACCATTTTTGGAGACTTGTCAAGAACACTCTGTGATGGTGGTGAACTTGGAATCAGAACTTCTGGAGGACCTGGCGCTACTTATAAGTGGTTCAAAAGTGATGGGGCGACTGAATGGGAAGTGAAAAACAGTAGCGAGCCTTTTTATTCTGAGGTCGTCAATACTTCAGGTACCTTTACATATAGAGTAGAGGCAGTTCAGGGGTCTTGTAACGAATCATCTCCTGAATCTATGACATTGGAGGT
>Ga0316189_10002686_pt1 | contig 17381 bp, 16 predicted proteins | sample LowCovwburrow_MG_FD_204930 | JGI IMG/M metagenome (GOLD analysis project Ga0316189, IMG submission 204930) | Coastal sediment microbial communities from Maine, United States - Lowes Cove worm burrow | ecosystem: Environmental > Aquatic > Marine > Coastal > Sediment | place: USA: Maine...
ATTTTGCTGGTCAAGCCAGGCACGGCCCTTACCTTCGTGCACATACCAGAACGGGGTGATGTTCACTGGCGCATCTTCGGTTTTTGGCATCACCGCCGCACGGGCGCTGAAGCCCAAATCACGCACGGCAGCGGCGGCCTGTTTCGCGCCGGATGAAAACGCGCCTGATGTCGTCAGATCACCCGTCGCAGCACCCGCAACTGTCATCCCGTCGGGCATATCTTTGCCAGGTACGAACGCCGCTATATCGTCGTTCCAGACGGGTCGGCCGCGTTGATGACAGGTCAGGTGCACATTCGGGTTCCAGCCTCCGGAAACACCAAGTGCGCCGCATTCGATTGTGCGGGAACTGCCGTCTTTCAGCCGAACCTTAACGAATGCCAGTCCAAGCCGCCCGGCCGTATCAACCACCTGCGCCCCGCGCAGCAATTCAGTGTCGGTCAGACGCGGTGCATCTGGCCGCGTGTCAATCACCGCTGCAACCTTAACGCCCTTGGCCATCAGGTCCGCTGCGGTTCTGTGCCCATCATCGTTGTTGGTAAACACGGATACAGTGTGCGCAGGCGTTGCCGCCCAACGGTTCGCATAGGACCGGATTGCACTGGCCAACATGATGCCCGGACGATCATTGTTTTCAAATCCAATGGGCCTTTCAATCGCCCCTGCACACAGCAGGCTGCGTTTGGTATAGATTCGCCACAGGATTTGGCGTGGCTTACCCGCGTCGGGAACCGCAACATGATCCGACACACGCTCGACCGCACCATAAATACCGTGATCAAAAGCGCCGATCACCGTTGTGCGGGTCATCAGCCGAACATTTGGCAATGAGCCAAGTTCTGCAACACTTTCTGCAACCCAATCGCCTGCTGCCTGATCGCCAACCGCCATAGTCTCGGCATTCAAACGTCCACCAAAAGCGAAATCTTCGTCAGCCAGAATAACCTCGGCCCCTGCCCTGCCCGCAGTCAGCGCGGCTGCCAAACCAGACGGTCCCGCACCAATGATTAACAGGTCGCAATGAAGGAAGCCCTTGTCATAGACATCCGGGTCATCCTGCATCGACAAAGACCCGAGGCCCGCCGCTCGACGGATAATAGGTTCATAGAGCTTTTCCCAAAACGCTTTGGGCCACATGAAAGTTTTATAATAAAAACCTGCGGTTAGGAAATTTGAGAACCTGTCGTTTATCGCCATCGCATCAAATTTCAGCGACGGCCAGCGGTTTTGGCTTTGCGCCTCTAGCCCGTCAAAAAGTTCTGCCGTGGTTGCGCGCGTGTTCGGCTCTTGCCGCGCACCGCTGCGCAGTTCTACCAGTGCGTTTGGCTCTTCCGATCCTGCGGTCAGCGGACCGCGCGGGCGATGGTACTTAAAGCTTCGCCCCATCAGGCGCACGCCATTCGCCAGCAATGCCGAGGCGAGCGTATCGCCCGGGTGGCCCTGATAAGACGCACCGTCAAAACGGAAGTTCAGGGTTTTTGACGTGTCGATCTGACCGCCTTTAAGTCTGTTGATCTGGCTCATTTGCTTCGCCCCCGCGCGCGGGCCACATCGCGGGCCAGTTCCACCTTGGATATTTCATGTGTCAGTGTGTTCCGGGTCACAACCAGCCAGGACCGGTCGCCCTGTTCATGAAACCAAAGCTCCTGGTGTTCACCTGCGGGGTTGTCGCGCTGGTAAAGATATTCGGTGAACTGGTCGACAGCATCTTCGGCCTGCCAGTCAGGGCGGTTGATCAGGCTCGCGTCGCCCAGATAGGTGAATTCCTGACTGTCGCGGGGGCCAAGAAGCGGGTGATTGATAATCATCGTGTCATGCCTCCGTTAATGCAGGTTGGGCTGTGCGCCCTGCCCTTTTTCGTCAATCATCAAGCCCTTGCGGAACCGGTCAAACCGATAGGCCGTGGCGGTGTCATGTGGTGTGTCAGTTGCCAGCAAATGCGCATAGGCAAACCCTGATGCAGGTGTCGCCTTGAACCCGCCGTAACACCAACCCCCGTTGAAATAGAGCCCGTCAATATGCGTGCGGTCGATAATGGGCGAGCCATCCATGCTCATATCCATGATCCCACCCCACATCCGCAGCAGACGCGCACGACCGATCATTGGCATAAGGGACATGCCACCTTCGCAAACATCCTCGACAACTGGCAGGTTGCCGCGTTGCGCGTAGGAATTGTAACCGTCAATGTCACCGCCAAACACCAACCCGCCTTTATCAGACTGGCTGACGTAAAAGTGCCCTGCCCCGTAGGTAATGACACCCGGCAAAACAGGTTTCAGCCCTTCAGACACGAAAGCCTGCAACACATGGCTTTCTATCGGCAAGCGCATCCCGGCCTTGGCCATCAGGCGACCAGAAGATCCGGCAACCGCACTGCCAACCTTGCCCGCGCCGATAAACCCGCGCGACGTTTCAACACCCAGGCATTTGCCGTTTTCAATTCGAAAACCGGTCACTTCGCAGTTCTGGATAATATCTACGCCACGGCTGTCCGCGCCCCGCGCGTAGCCCCAGGCCACCGCATCATGGCGTACTGTGCCGCCGCGCCGCTGTGCCAAACCGCCTTTGATCGGGAAGCGTGCATTTTCAAAATTCAGGAAGGGGTATTCCTTACGCACCTGTTCGGCCGTCAGCATTTCGGCATCGGCACCGTTCAAGATCATCGCATTGCCACGCCGGGTAAACGCATCGCGCTGTGCATCCGTATGGACAAGGTTCAGAATACCGCGTTGGCTGACCATCGCGTTAAAGTTAAAATCCTGCTCCAGCCCTTCCCAGAGCTTGAGCGAGAATTCATAAAACGGCTCGTTTCCATCAAGCAGATAGTTTGAACGGATGATCGTTGTGTTTCGCCCGACGTTCCCGCCGCCGATCCAGCCCTTTTCGATAACGGCTATGTTTTTCTGACGATATTCTTTGGCCAGATAATAGGCCGTCGCCAGCCCATGCCCGCCACCGCCGATAATCACAATGTCATAATGTGCTTTTGGTTCAGGGTCACGCCAGGCCGGAGTCCAGCCTTTGTGCCCAGTCAAAGCCTCTTTGATAACCCTGAATCCGGAATACCGCATGATGTCCTCATCGTTCTGTCTGGGTATAGTCACCAGATTCTTTCATTTTGCTGCATCTGAATCGGTCATCAACTGTTTCAGTTACGACATCGGCGCGAAAGACTGGGTTTTCGCAGGCGGGCGAACGGAGAATCGCTATTGTATTAACCGATAGCCTTTCAGGCTCGGGTCGACACGCCTAAGCGAGGATATCAGACGTTCTGACAAATGTGTCTGAATGTAAGACGCGTGAAATTTTGTGGGAACAGCCAGAACCAATGTGTCCCCGTCCCTGCCCGCCTCGCTCAATTGGTGAAACCATGAACCATAACTAACAGGGTCATCGGCAAAAAGAATTGCCTGCGCATCTGACCATAGCGTGCCATCCGCTTGCGGCCCGTTTTGCAGAGCCTTCGAGAAGGGAACGACATTACTGTCAGGCCGATCCGTGGCCCTGCCCTGCATCGTGATCATCCGGTCAATAAAATCCGGGCCGATCTTTTCCCAGCACGGGCGCGTCGCCTCGAACACAATATCCAGTTCAAGACCATAGCTTGTCACCCTGCCCCGGGCCCCCGCCCTTTTGACCGTAAGCCAGCCGAGACTTCGAAGCTTTGCCAATTCACGTTTTACCGTGCGTTCATCAACCGACCAGAGTTTTGCAATTTCCCGCTGACCCATCGAAAGCTCGTTTCGTTGCCAGTTATACCGCGATGTGATCAGGGCAATCAGCCGCATCACCTGCCGCTGCCTGTGTTTATCCTCGGACAAGGCAAATGTCGTGAGGGCAGTTAGGATATCGTATTTCTTCGTTGCGGCATCACGCCCAACTGCTTTGTTAACCAGCATCGAATGCCAGCTCCTTCCTGCTTCCATTTCCGACGAGCGGAATATAAATCTGCCTCAACGTCTTCGTATCTTCGAAGATCATTCACGTGTTCAGTATGCGCCGTTCCCAACGCTTTTCCCGACCACACAGGTATTTGCGTCCGATTGTCCGATTCTGTCAAGAAGCTTGTGCTTTGAAGCGCTGGTTCGGGCTGCCTTCATACCCAATTCAATTAAAGAATTAGGTAAGTATTGGTAAAGGGGGACATCCTGTCTGTCACCTTATTAGGCCTTTGTGTCACCCTATTGGCGGTGTGGCGAGTCGACCTGTCCCCCAATATTTAGCGTCGCACCCTAGGGCCTTGGCGTTAAACCCGGACGCGTGGGCTGCCCTACCCGATTCGCGCTATACCCCTTTGTTCCTAGCAATCTTCCCCGCAGGGAAGGTCTTTGAACAAAGTCTATATTCCCTTTTGCATTTTTTGCAAATCCAGCGTAATTACAGAATTGAGCAGAATTAACGTCCTAAAAATAACGGAGTGAAGATGTACACCCACGAGGACCTCAGTAACCTACAGGCCCAGTCCCTGAAAATGCAGACCTGGATTCGGCGTCAGACCTTCAGCCCCGAGCTTGAAAAGACCCTGCGCCGGTTTTCCAGCTGGGAAGTGTCCGAGCTAATCTTTAAGGTCAACCAGTCTACCTTTCGTGGTCGTCTGGCAGCGGATCCGTCGTTGCCCGCCGGCACGGTTGAAGAAGATGGCCGTCAGCGCTGGTTTACATTGGATGAGATCAATGAGCTGCGCCGCCGGATCAAGGTGAACCGCAAGTCCCTTATGCCAACCCGCCCCGTCGGCAAACGCGCAGTCCGTGTTGCGATTGCGAACTTCAAAGGTGGTGCTGGCAAATCAACCGTTGCATTGCACCTTGCCCATGCCTCGGCGCTGGATGGGTACCGGGTTCTCCTTGTGGATTTTGATCCACAGGCGACGCTGTCACACTCTATGGGCCTGAACGACGTTGCCGAGGATCATACCGTCTGGGGCATTATGGCGCGCGATCTGGTGCGGGAAACCGACAGGATGAACGCAGTCTCGCAGGGCGCCGAAAGCGGCACCACCCTGCCCCAGCGCCGCATCCCCGCGTCAATCCGCGATCTTGGGCTGGATGAACTTCGTATCAACGACTTTATCAAACCCACCGCCTGGTCAACGATCGATATCGTTCCGTCCTGCGCCAACGCCGCCTTTGTTGAGTTTGCTTCGGCTCAGTACAGGCACCTTAACCCCGAATGGTCCTTCTTCGGGGCGGTCAGCCGTTATCTCGATGCTTTGCCGGACGATGCCTATGACCTGATTATTTTCGACTGCCCGCCAGCGATTGGATATCAGTCGATGAACGCGGTCTTTGCAGCGGACATGCTCTATATTCCTTCGGGTCCCGGTTACTGGGAGTATGACAGTACCACCAGCTTTATCGGCCAACTTGCCGAAGCTTTGGGCGATCTTAGTCATGGTTTTGACGGAACCTTCCCCGCGGGGAAGATAACACTTCCTAAAACATTCTGTGATATCCGCTTCCTGCTCACCCGGTATGAACCCGGCAATGAATTGCATCGCGCGATGTTTGATGCCTTCAAAAAGGTTTTCGGTGACCGGGTAACAGAGCACCCTGTGGAAATGACCCGCGCTGTTGAACAGTCGGGGCGGTTCCTGAGTTCAGTTTACGAAATTGATTATCGAGAAATGACACGCGAGACATGGCGGCGCGCCCGCGCAACCTTTGATCGGGCTTATGACGAATTCAAAGACTCTGTCATCAACGTGTGGGACAAACTGGAGGATGAAAAATGAGCAAGAGAAGACGTATCTTTGACATCGATATCCCCGAAGATGAAATCATCCCCGCGGGGAAGGTTGAGGAAAGCGCACCCGAAGAGAAGCGTCGTGGCCCGATGGCGACAGCGATAACAGAAAACGCCGAAAGCTTGCGGGAACGGCGCGATCTCGAAAGTCAGATTCGCGCTGAAAACGATGCGCTGGCCCACGAGCATGTCCGCCTGAAGAAGCTTGGCCTGATCACCGATCTTGTCCCGCTGGATCAGATTGAGACATACAAGCTTACGCGTGACCGTTTCAAAGCCGCGGATATGGAGCTGGCGGACCTTGCGGCCTCGATCAAATCAATTGGCTTATCGAACCCGATTCAGGTGGAGCCACGTGAAGACGGCAAATACGAACTCATCCAAGGATACCGCCGACTGAGCGCCTACAAAGTGTTGCTTGCAGAAACGGGTGACAAAGACGCATACGGCGCAATTCCCGCAACGATACTTATGGCGGGGGAAACGCTTGATAGCCTTTATCGTCGGATGGTCGATGAAAATCTGGTGCGCAAGGACATCTCATTCGCCGAGATGGCGCAGCTTGCTATTCACTATGCGATGGATCCGGACACCGAAGAAAAAGATTCGGACAAGGCGGTCGCAGTGCTGTTCAAATCAACCGGGTACCAAAAACGTAGTTATGTACGCAGTTTTATTAAGCTAATGAGCAGGCTCGGGGATGTGCTGCAACATGCGCCGGATATTCCCCGGTCGCTCGGGCTCGCGCTTGTAATGCAACTTGAAGAGGTTGAAGGCACCGCTGCCGCGATCAAGGCAGAGCTTAAAGATTGGGAAAACAGGTCTGTTCAGGACGAGTTGACGGTGCTTCGCAGATATGCGGGAACAGAGACTAATAAGCCAATTAGAGCCGAAAAAGCAACCGTTCCTGCTGCGAAGACAGAGTCAACTGGCAAAGCCAAGACAACTTTTCAAATCATCCGGCCGCAGGGCAGGGCGAAGTGTACTGCGTCATCTGGAAAGCTTGAGGTGCGTTTGCCCAAGGATTTTTCCACCATCGACCGCCGCAGGCTAGAGGCCGCAGTGCGGGGGATGCTTGATCAGCTAGAGGGATGAAACCTTCCCCGCGGGGAAGGTCAGCCAAGCAGGTCGGTCGCCGGGTTGTCGGCCACATCGACGTCATCATAGTATTTTTGCGCCTGTGCCATTGAACGATGAAGGCTCAGGCGCATCGCAGCCTGAAGTGGTGCGCCATCAAGCGCCGCCTGCGTCAGAAAGCCAGATCGTAAGCCGTGTGGCGACGCAAAGCCTTCGTCATAACCGGCAAGTTGTAATCGGCGCCTGACGATCTGGTAAACAGCATCGGGTGACAGGGCGCGGTCCAACGGGTTGTCTGACTTGCTGATAGGACGAAACAATGGGCCGTCAATAATCTCTGCCATGTTGATCCAATGAACCAACGACCTGGCCGCGCGACCCTTCAGGACGAGTCGCGGGGTTTTGCCTTTGGCAGTGGTCTTGGTTTCCAGCATGGTGATCCAGACAAGCCCCTCAGACTCAAAGTCCCTTAGTGAAACGTCTTCACGCCTAAGGCCGGTGATTTCAGAACGCCTACGGCCACCAGACGCCCAGCCAAGCATCAGCAATGCGCTGTCGCGCAAGTCACGCAAGGAATACCCACATGTCGCCAGCATCGCGTTCAAAATGTCTCGGGTGATCGGGTGTTCTGATTTTGGGGCAGGGGCACGCGCCGCAGCCCGCCGGGCCTTTGCGCGGGCTTGTCGCAAGATCGGGGCGTCAAAGGGGCTGTCGAGGTTCCGCATCCGGTGAAACGCACGCCAGCTTGCGATGCGGCGGTCCAGCGTCGCCGGGGCAGGGCAGGCGAGTGTCTTGCGCAGGCCCTGACGGATCAAGCCTTCAGCGGCGGCTCTGGCCGGGTCTTGCAGGTTGGCATCACCCAGATCGCGCGCGTGATCCAGAACGAAGCGCAAAGCCACAACATCACTTTCGGGCCATGTTAGAGCCTGATCATAGACCGCGCGCTTCCATGCGGTGATGTAAATCAGGTCTCGCTCATACGCGCGCAGCGTATTCGCGGGCGTGCCCCGAATGTAAAGATCTGTCAGCGCTTCCTCGTCGGCCTGCGAAAGGGCAGGAGGGTAGGCGTACGAGAGGGCTGCGTCCTGTGTCATGGTGCCCATTCTGAGTGGTTTTGGATGCGAAATCAATAAAGCATGATAACTGTAACTTATCATGTATAATATGTGCTCCCCGAAAATTGCATTAGTGCTGTGCAAAATAGGCAAATTATGCACAATGGATAAAAAGAGCACCTGAAGCACAATGAAAAATACGACGCCTGACGCAGGCCCAAGATCACCCTATGATCCGGATCCGACCGGTGAAGAAGATCTCTGGTTTCTTCCAGAGCTTGATGCAGCTGAGCAGGCGGCAGATTTGCCATGGCGCGTCGCAGACGTTGAAAAAAGTGACGTAGAAACATGGCGCGCAGCGGAAGCAGCAAATGCAGTGGCACTTGCGCGCGCAGCCGCGGCCTTTGGCGCATTGGATGAGCGGTTACGCCATGCAGCGAAAGGTGCGCACCACAGGATCGGGCTGATGCAGGTGGCAGAGCTTAGCTGGCACCTTGGCGATCGGCTGACGGAAGATCGTATCGCGCTATTCCTTTCGGCACGGATTACCCGCGCAGGAAGCGACATTGCGGGTTTTGCCCGCGCTGGATGGGCGCACAGGCGGCTGCTGGACGGGCAGGGGGCGTTGCCGGGCGCGCTTGGCGAATTTCTGGGGCGGGTTCCTGTTCCTGAGGCCGCCCCTCGGGATTTGATAGAGCGGCCACAGGGTGCAGAGTTTGCAGCACTGGAAGACCGGTTTTGGGCAGCTCTTGCGGAGATGCAGGAAAATCACCCGATCACGCGCGCAGCATATGCCTGGGCGCTTTGGCACAGGTTTGATCTTTCCGGAGACACCGCCCGTATCGAGGGCGCAGTGGTTGTTTCGAAAATCGGAGCAGAAAACAGCCGTGGTGGCGCTCGTTTCTTGCCGTTTGATGGTGCAACCCCGATTGGCGCCCCGGACGTTCAACTGAGTAGGTTTTGCGCAGGAACAGAAACGTTTTGTTTGCGTGCCATGATGGAGCTTGACCGGATTACAGTCTGGCAAAGGAAAGCAACCGCCGCAACGGCCCACCTGTCTGGCCGTACACCCGCCCGCCTGATCAAAGCGCTTTCCATTTGGCCGATGTTGTCAGCCGAGGCGCTGGAGTTGCAAACTGGCGCCTCGCGCGCAGCCGTTCAAAGAAACTTGGACAAGCTTTCAGAACTGGGTCTTGTTCGCGAGGTGACGGGGCAGGGACGGTTCAGAATGTGGAAGGCGAAAGGGTAGGGGGTGAAAGAGGATGATCTATCTGGAGCGCCACATTGATGAGGATAACCTCCATCGCTTTTATGCGGTCGATATTAATAGGGATTTGTTTGGCACATGGGTTCTGATACGCAGATGGGGCAGGGTCGGGCGCCATGGAGGGCAAAGCCTGACAAAGTCTTTTGAAACACTGTCTGATGCGGTGGCAGAGCAGTCCGCGCTGCAAAGGACTAAGTTGAAACGCGGATATCTCGATGGACCGGGTCAACCTAACTTGCGCTATTGATCGCTCTTAAATCACCGGAAAACCTCTATGGAAACCCTAGTCAACGATTCTGACTGATTAAACCATATGCTGCTTTTTTCGACAATAGAGCCGATTTTGGACTGTTCCTTTGCGTCAGCGCGGGTTTTAATTCATCCTGCCAGTTGTAAGTTTTGGCTCTGGATAATCACGCAGATGAGATTGCAAAATCTATGAATACGGCACAATTAAATTTGTTCGAATGTGTCTTCTCGCGCTGGTATCCTGGCATAAACGATCCTTTTCTAACCAGTTGGATTATGGTCCTAGTTTATCTTTTGGTTGCAGTTTGCGCGTTTGTTGTGGCCAAGAGAGCAGCCTTTCCAGACAGTACCCGGAATAGGGAACGGGTATTTTGGGGTTTGATTACATTCGTGATGATCGTGATGGCCATCAATAAGCAGTTAGATCTTCAATCGCTTCTACCTGTGACCGGGCGTTGCTTATCCGAAGCGCAAGGGTGGTTTGAGCATCGTCGGGTGGTGCAACGCGTTTTCTTTCTTGTTCTGATAATATTGGCAGCTAGCGGAACTGCGATTCTGCTTTGGCGATTACGGCACACACTCAAACGTTCGTCTGCGCCGTTGTTGGGGCTTGTCCTGATGGCGGGGTTCGTTCTGAGCCGCGCTGCAGAGTTTAATCACATTGAATCGGATATCGTCACCTTTCTGACCTCTCGCTGGGGAGCGCGTATGCTGGAGGTAGCGGGGCCTCTGGTCATTCTTTTGGCGGGGCTTAAGCGGTTGCAAGACGAACCGTCCAACGACGCAGGACACAAATAACCAGGCGAAGTACAGTCTAGTTTTGCTCGTAATCCCACGTTGCACGCCCTGACTTTGGCAACACAAATTTCGAAGAAACTTGTAGCATGGACTTTAAAACTTGACCTCAGATTTTCTCGTGGATAATTACTTCGAGTGTGGGGCGCTTTACGTGCTTGGATAAGATGTTTATCGCGGTTTTCTGTTTTACCATTGTATTGGTTTATTTGCTGGTCTGGTTCGCTATTCCTTCCCTAATTCGTTTGTTTGCGACCCGCCGTCTTGCAGCCCTTTGTGCTGATAAGAAAGCAATTGTTCTAACTTACGACGATGGCCCCAACGCTCAGTTTAGCCCAGACTTGATGAATCTGCTGAAAGTACGTGAGGTGCCGGCCACGTTTTTTCTATTGGGCAATAATGCCCGGCTTCACCCGGAACTTGTCAAAAGGCTTGGTGGTGAGGGGCATGAAATAGGTAGCCACACCAGAGATCATTCAAATGCCTGGAAAACTGCACCCTGGGTGGCTGTGAACGATATACGTGCAGGAAACGATGCATTGGTCGAGCTTGGTGCGCATACCAATCTATTCCGTCCACCCTTTGGTAAAACCACTTTTGTCAGTTTGCTTTATGGCCTGTTTAGACACTTAAAGTTTGCTTTCTGGACCATCGACAGCCGTGATAGCTGGGACAGGCGCCCGGTCGAGGATGTTATTGAAATGGTAAAGACCCAAGGCGGTGGCGTTGTTCTGATGCACGACTTTGACGCCCCAAAGCGGGGGCCATCTCCACACCTTCACCAAGAGTATATTTTGAAGCTGACAGAAGCCTTGATTGATTTTGGGACGAAAAACGGTTTTCAGTTCATACATTTCAGTGATCTTTTCGAAACCCAAGAACCTGTTTTCGCAGCAGGTCTGGAATGATACGGCCAACGCACGTCATGGCGATCTCTTCGGCCGGAGGTCACTGGGTTCAACTCATGCGGCTGCGGCCCGCATGGCGTGGGCTTGATGTGACCTATGTGACGACTGATCCTGGTCTGCGTCAGATGGTTTTGGATGAGGCAGACAAAACCGGTGATGTGGTGTCTGGCTTTAAGGTAATTGTTGAAGCCAACCGCTGGCAAAAGTTTAGGCTTCTGAAACAGCTTTTACAGCTCTTGTTTGTTTTCGTGCGGGTGCGCCCGGATGTCGTGATTACGACGGGTGCTGCGCCTGGTTATTTTGCGCTCAGGTTAGGAAAACTATTTGGTGCGCGCACTGTCTGGATCGACAGTATGGCAAATGCTGAAGAATTGTCTCTGTCCGGGCAACGAGTGAAAGCCTATGCAGATTTATGGCTTACGCAATGGGAACATCTGTCAACGCCAGAAGGGCCAAGTTTTATGGGGTCTGTGCTGTGATTTTCGTGACGATCGGTACCCACGAACCTTTTGATCGCCTCGTGCGCGCCGTTGACGACTGGTACGGTAAATCAGATAAATCGCAGGTAATTTTTGGACAAGTAACAGAGAAAGGTTTGAAGGGTTACCGACCAAAACATTTTGACGCTACTGATCGCCTATCACCTGCTGACTATTCGGTTCGTTTTTCCAAGGCAGATTTAATTGTATCTCATGCTGGAATGGGCTCGATTATTACGGCACTGCAAATGGGCAAGCCGATTGTAGTTATGCCTCGTCGTGCACATCTGGGTGAAACCCGAAATGATCACCAGTTCACGACAGCCAAAATGATCGGAGACCACTCAAGTATTTATGTTGCCGAAGATGAAAAAAAGTTCGCCGGAACAATGGACCGTGCTCTTGTTGAGATTAAGACATCTGAGCGCAATCAAATTTCAGAATATGCGGAACCGGCTTTTACGGATGCATTGCGACATTTTTTGCTAGAGACAACGAGGAGTAAGATCTAGCGCGCTGTAATGGCCAATTCGTTAAGAACATTTTTTGTAATAGACTCCATTCCCGAAAAGGAGAACTTCATTGACTAAGACGCCTTTTAGTAACCTGCTGGCCAGAATAGAAAACAAGACTGCCCGTGTTGGAATTATCGGATTGGGCTACGTCGGTTTGCCACTTGCCGTCACTGCGGCCAAACGCGGTATGTCTGTTGTTGGCTTTGATATCGATCCCGTCAAAATAGAACGACTTGGCATAGGATCGAGCTATATCGAAGCAGTTGATAGTGCCGATTTGAAGACTCTGTCTGCGAGTGGCGCTTTGGAATGGACGGCTGACTTTGCGACGCTCGCGAAAATGGACGTCATCGTGATTTGCGTGCCTACACCGCTGACCGAACATCGGGAACCAGATTTGTCGTATGTTTCTGAAACGACAGAAGTTATTGCAAAGCATATTACCTCCGAAACGCTGGTCGTGCTGGAATCCACGACATATCCGGGGACAACGGCTGAAGTATTGACCCCAATATTGGCGGGGTCGAAACTTGAGCCGGGACGCGAAATTTTTATAGGCTTTTCGCCAGAGCGAGAAGACCCGGGCAATGTTAGCTTTCGAACGGCCACGATCCCGAAAATTGTAGCTGGCGACGGACCCGAAGCAGGTCAATTGGTTGAAACTTTTTACAAAAATGTGGTGGACAAAGTAGTACCGGTGTCCACCAGTCAAACCGCCGAGGCGGTTAAAATCACGGAAAACATCTTCCGCGCTGTCAACATCGCGCTCGTAAACGAGCTAAAGGTGATTTTCGATGCAATGGGAATCGACGTCTGGGAAGTCATCGACGGCGCAGCCACTAAACCCTTTGGTTTTATGCCCTTTTATCCGGGACCGGGGCTTGGCGGCCACTGCATTCCGATCGACCCGTTCTATCTGACCTGGAAGGCGCGCGAATATGAACTTTCGACCCGTTTTATCGAACTTGCAGGCGAAATAAACTCCAACATGCCGCGCTACGTCATTGCCCGGCTCCGCGAAGTTTTAGACCAAAAACTTGGGATAGGTCTTAGCAAAGCGCGTGTTTTGATAATTGGTATTGCCTACAAAAAAAATGTCTCGGACATGCGTGAAAGCCCTTCGGTTCGGCTGATGTCGATTCTACGGGAAAGTGGAACAGACGTCGACTTTTTCGATCCTCACGTGCCGATGATCCCGAAGATGCGGGAATATCCCGAATTTTTGGACAAGGCTTCGGTTAGTTTTGAGACTGTTCGCGCAGAAAAATATGACGCTATTCTGATAGCAACAGATCATGATGATGTTGACTATGAGGCGCTTACAAATTTGGGGATTCCCATCATAGACACCCGTAATGCGATCTCAAAGCGAAACCTGCCAATGGATCATGTAACGAAAGCATAGGATTGACCCTGAAAACCCCCGCGAATTTCTATGACGGAAGTCAATTAAAAACGGAAACGCGTTTGTATAAAGAGTTCTATCTAGAAAAGGAAAATGTGGCCTACGGCCTCTTGGGTCCAACGGCGTAAAAATACTCAGCAATAGTCAGAAAATTGACGTGTTCTTAGTTATTTTTGGAATCGGAAAGTATTCAGGTCGTTTTATAACGGTTTGCTCCTACGAAACCCAAAGAGACAGAATAAATTTCTTTTAAGGAGGTAACATTGAAAGTTGCAATTTTCGCGGGCGGCAAAGGGTCACGATTGATCGAGGAAACCCGTATCCGTCCAAAGCCGCTTGTTGAAATCGCGAACCGGCCGATCCTGTGGCATATCATGCAGCATTATTCAGCCTATGGGCACCATGATTTTGTGCTGGCCCTTGGCTATATGGGTGATTTGATCAAGAAATATATTTCGGATCTTTGCCAGTATAACGGCAATCTTCGGGTCGATTTTGCCAATCGTGAATTGTTTGGTCAGCCTGACGCTGATGGGATGGAGCATGTACCTTACCCACCCTGGACCGTTGACTTGATTGACACGGGTGAAGAAACGATGACAGGGGGCCGTTTAGCCCGACTAGAGCCTTATCTGGGCGGTGAAACCTTTATGCTGACCTATGGGGACGGCGTGTCCAACATCGACATTGACGCCTTGCTAAAGTTTCACCGCGCGCACGGAAAACTGGTCACCATGACGATGGTTCATCCGCTCACAACCTTTGGTCACCTGTCCGTGCGCGATGACGGTCTGGTTGAAGGTTTTCAGGAAAAACCCGAAGCGGCGATGGATTGGATCAACGGTGGATTTTTTGTAATTGAGCCCGGTGTTTTTGATGCCGTGGCCGATGTAAACGGAGAAACGATCATGTGGGAGGAAGGACCCCTTCCCAAGCTCATGGAAATGGGTGAACTGATGGCCTATCGCCATCCGGGGTTTTGGTATTGTATGGATCATCTGGCGGACAAGCGCCGGTTAGAGGAGATGTGGAAGAATGGCAACCGACCTTGGGCAACATGGGAAGATAAAACGCGTCCTGCTAACGGGTCATCTGGGCTACGTGGGGACAGTAGCCGCGCCGGTATTGGCCGCGGCGGGCATCCAGGTGACTGGGTGCGATATAAATCTCTTTGACCGGGCTGATTTCGCACCGGGCGGGAACGTTCCTGAAGTTCCGAACCTTGGCAAGGACATTCGCGATCTGACGGTCGCAGACCTTGAAGGTTTTGATGCGGTTGTGCATCTTGCAGCGCTGTCGAATGACCCGCTTGGTCAATTGCGTCCGGGGCTTACGCAAGAAATCAACCACAAGGGCACAATCCACGTCGCCCGTTGTGCGAAAGAGGCCGGAGCCTCGCGCTTTGTCTTTGCATCGTCTTGCTCAAACTACGGCAAAGCCGGTGAGGGCATGGTGGACGAGGGTGGCAAGCTTAATCCGCAAACCGACTATGGTGTTTCCAAGGTTCTGGCCGAGCGTGATCTGAAACCACTGGCTGACGAAAACTTCTGCCCGGTCTTCCTGCGTTTTGCCACCGCCTATGGTGCAAGCCCTCGGATGCGGTTTGATATCGTGCTGAACAACCTTGTCGCCCACGCCTATACCTCGGGCAAAATCATGATGATGTCAGACGGCACCCCCTGGCGCCCGATCATTCATGTTGAGGATATGGCGCGTGCCTTTGTGGCCGCTTTGGAAGCGGATACCGATGGGATCTGCGGCGAGGCGTTTAACGTCTGCCGCACTGAAAATAACTATCAGATCAAGGATCTGGCAGAAATTGTTGCCAAAACCGTGCCGGATGCTGAAATTGATTATGCTTCGGATGCCGGACCTGACAGCCGGTCTTACCGGGTAAGCTCAGCCAAGATCGAAAAGCATATTCCGGGCTTCAAGCCAGAGTGGGATGCCGAAAGGGGCGCAAAGCAGCTTTATGATGCGGTGCGGGCCTGTGATCTGAAGGTCGAGGATTTCGAGGGTCGCAAATATAAGCGTCTCGCCCAGCTTGAAGCGCTGGTGGCTGAAGGAAAATTAGACGAAGAGTTCCGGCTGAAAACCTCCACCTGATCTTTCCGGGGCAGTGATGCCCCGGTCAACCACGTTGCTGCTTGAACCGCGCCGTCGTCAAAGCGTCTTGGGTGATCTCAATCTTTTGAGGAATTTTGTAAGGCTCAAGCGCGCCGGCAAGCCCGGTTCGAATTGCCGTGCGGACGGCAGGGGCGGTTGTTGTGGCGTCTTTCATACGCACTCGGGCGCAGACGGTGGCGCCTAGAATAGGATGTGCCTTGCCAAAAACTGCAACCTCGGCAACGCCGTCAATATTGCGGATCGCAGCTTCGACCTCTGCCGGGAAAACTTTTTGCCCGCCAACATTGATAATGTCGCTATCGCGGCCAAGAAAGCGGATAAATTCGCCCTTTACCTCAACCTGATCACCGGTTTTATACCAGCCGTCTTTGCTAAAGGGGGAGGGAGCATTGAGATACCCCAGCATCGCCGTGCGGGTTTTGATTTCCAAAAGTCCGTTGGCCACGCGCCACTCAGCCCCGCCGAGCCTGATCCAGCGCGAACGGCTGTCTTCGGATTGCGACCGCAGCGCCCCGATTTCTGAAGTGCCGTATTTCTGAATGATACGGGCCTTTGGAAAGGCTTCGGTCACCCTTTCCAAAAGCCCCTGGGGCATCATTTCCGCCCCATATGTGATGATTTTGAGACTGGACAGGTCATGGTTTTCGACCACGTTCGAAAGCAGCAATAGGTTCAGAAAGGACGGGGCGGTGGGCAGCACTTCGACCCTATGATCTTCGATCAAACGGCAGATTGTAGAGGGTCCGCGATCGGGCGGGCAGACGATGGTCGACCCGTTGGCCAGACAGTAAAAAAGCGTGTCTATTCCTGCGATATGGTCAAAAAGCAGGAAGGCGAGCGTGACGAAATCTTTGCCCGGGTTTTGAAACTTACCCAGAAGCCGGGTTGCATCATGAAGCGCGCCTTTTGATGCGCCAGTGGTGCCCGAGGAAAAAATGATCAGCCCCGGCGTTTTGTGGCTGCGCAGTATGTCGTAAAGGCTGTGCTTGGAATTTCCTGCTGCGCGCGTGATCTGGTTTGTCGCGGGCTCGGCTATCCATTCTGCCGCTGCGACATCTGCAAACTCATCCGCTTTTTCATAACTCGACGGCGCAACCGGCGTTACGATAGCACGAACACGCCACAGCGCAATCAGCCATGCAGCCGAGGCTGCGCTGAAATCGCCACGCAACTGCACAGATGCGCCGGGTGTTACGTCATTTGCGTTCAGTATTTCTGTGGCGCCTTCGATAAGACCTAACAGCTCAGCGTAGGAAACAGCGCTGCCATCAGGCTCTATAAAGGCGGTTTTAGGCCCGGCCGTGCGAAAGCGGCCCAGGAGAAAACCGACTGTTTCGGGCATTGCTTAAATACCACCCAGATAAAGGGTTTGTCCTGTGATGAAGTCCGAATCATCCTGTAAAAAGAAATCACAGACATTCAGCACATCTTCCATTGTGCCATAACGCGGGATGGCCTGCCGGGCGATCAAAGCCGTCATCTTTTCCTCGGGGACAGAGCCAACAAGATCCGTGGGAACCGGGGTTGGGCCAACGGCGTTGACGGTGATGCCAAGCGGTGACAATTCGCGCGCCAGCACCTCGGTCAGCGACACAACCGCAGCCTTGGAGGCGGCATAGACTGCTTCGCCTTCCAGCTTTAGCGGCGTTGCAACGGTGGCGAAATTTACGATACGTCCGTATTTGCGGCGGCCCATCAGTTTGGCAGCCTCGCGGCAGAAGAAGAAGCTGCCAAACACGTTGGTGGCAAAGACCCGTTT
>Ga0316189_10002688_pt1 | contig 17377 bp, 15 predicted proteins | sample LowCovwburrow_MG_FD_204930 | JGI IMG/M metagenome (GOLD analysis project Ga0316189, IMG submission 204930) | Coastal sediment microbial communities from Maine, United States - Lowes Cove worm burrow | ecosystem: Environmental > Aquatic > Marine > Coastal > Sediment | place: USA: Maine...
TTGTTGCCAGCGACAAGAACGCCGAACACCAGGATTATGACAAACGACTGGCGGCGTTCCGCGGCAACCGTTCAGCCTTTGCCTTTACCGACAAGTTCGCCGACGCATTCAACTACTACCAGGAACACGATTACACCGATTTCCCCGCACAGGACCAGCCAACGCCAGATGTTCTGGTTGAGGATAAACTGGTATTTGAGTTGGGCGGCGTCATTTTCGAAATCATTGCCGTGCCGGGAGCGGAGACCAACGATTCGCTGATCGTCTGGTTACCTCAACACAGGATATGCTTTACCGGGAACCTGTTCGGCTGTCCCTTCGGCCACTTCCCCAACCTCGTTACCATTCGCGGAGACCGCTACCGGGAGGCGCTGGTGGTTGCCAGAGCCGTGGAGACAGTGCGCGCCCTGGAGCCGGAAATGATCTGCTACGGCCACCACGGCCCGGTGATCGGCAGGCAACTCATCCAGGATGAACTGACTGCCCTGTACCAGGCCATATACCATGTTCACGACGAAACTGTAAAAGGCATGAACGAGGGCAAGGACGTCTACACCCTGATGTCCGAAATCAGTCTCCCTGCGGAAATGGAGGTAGGGGAAGGTTACGGTAAAGTATCCTGGAGTGTGCGCGCTATCTGGGAGAGCTACGGCGGGTGGTTTCACCACCGCTCCACCACGGAGCTTTATGCAGTGCCCCAGTCCAGCGTGGCCGCTGATATCGTGGAAATGTCAGGCGGCGCAGCCGCCCTATTGCAGCGCGCACAGGAGAAGTTCGCCTCCGGTCGCAACGAGGAAGCCCTGCACCTGCTGGATATTATCCGCGACGCGGATGCAGATACGATGGAAAGTCGCACGCTGGGCGCCCGGATCCATGAGACCCTGCTCAAACAGACAGATAATTTCTGGCTCTCCTCCTGGTTGAAAAACGAGATCAAACGCCTTCAGGCCTGAGTAAGTTCATGAGCGCAACGCCCGATAAAGGCCTTAAAAGCAGTGGGCTAACGCCTGTCCAGGCGCCCGATTCGTCCTTACAGCGCTTTCAATTCCAGTACAGATAAGGATAATGACCGGCTGGTTTCCACGTCGCAGAGCACAAGGCAATTGAAAACATGAAAAAGTACAAGGTTTATGGCATTGGCGCAGCCCTGGTAGATACGGAAATTAAAGTCGACGACGCCGACCTGGCGGCCATGAACGTGGAAAAGGGCCTCATGACCCTGGTTGACGAGGATCGCTTGCAAGAGCTTCTGGGCCACCTGGACGGCCACCTGGTCAAGGCGACCCATGCCAGTGGTGGCAGCGGCGGCAATACCATCATCGCCACAGCCCTGTTTGGCGGACCGACTTTCATGTCCTGCAAGGTGGCCAACGATCCCGATGGTGATATCTACCTGGACGACCTGAAATCAGCCGGTGTCGATCACAGTATGAAGGGTGAGCGCGAACAAGGGATCACCGGCAAGTGCCTGGTGCTGATAACGCCCGACGCCGAGCGCAGCATGAACTCCTACCTCGCCATCAACGACACACTGTCGGTAGATCAGCTGGATGCCCAGGCAATAGCGGATTCGGAATGGGTCTATATCGAGGGTTACCGGGTCACGTCAGACACCAGCCGTGAGGCCGCCATCAGGACACGGGAAATCGCCGAGGAGAGCGGTGTTAAAACAGCATTGAGCTTTTCTGATCCGGGCATGGTGGAATTTTTCCGCGATGGCATGGAACAAATGGTGGGTGAAAAACTCGACCTGTTGTTCTGCAACGAGGCAGAAGCCAAGGGCTGGTCGCAAACTGACGATCTCGATGTCGCTGTTGAGCGCCTGAAAAACACCGCTCACAGCTTTGCGGTTACCCTGGGCGCCGAGGGCGCCCTGGTTTTCGACGGCACAGAATTAACACCTATTCCACCGCACCAGGTACATGCCCTGGACAGCAATGGCGCTGGCGACATGTTTGCCGGGGCTTTTCTCTACGCCATTACCCGCGGTGAAGACTTCGCCACTGCAGGGCGCTTTGCCAGCCTGGCGGCGGGTAAAATTGTTGCCAATTACGGTCCCCGACTGGCCTCACAGGAATACAGCGCCCTCAGGGCCGAGTTTTTTGGCGACTAGCCGAGGCTAAGCTGCGCATCTATAGCAAACCTAAAGCGCATCTAAAGCGCATCTAAAGCCCAGTAAAGGAATCTAATTGAAAAGAATCTGTGTTTACTGTGGATCCAACCCCGGGAAAAGCGCCGAATTTCTGGCATCTGCCAGAACCCTTGCGGGTGAACTGGTGCAGCGCGACATAGGCCTGGTATACGGCGGCGCCAGCGTCGGCTTAATGGGCGAAATTGCCGACACCGTGCTCGCCGGCGGTGGCGAGGTCATCGGTGTTATCCCCCAGGCACTGGTCGACAAGGAAGTCTCCCACGCCGGGCTGACAGAGCTCAAAATTGTCAACTCGATGCATGAACGCAAGGAAATCATGGCAGACCTTTCGGATGGCTTTATCGCTCTCCCGGGTGGACTGGGAACCATTGAGGAAATATTCGAAGTGCTGACCTGGGCACAGCTTGGCTTCCACCATAAGCCCTGTGCACTGCTCAATGTCAAAGGCTACTACAATCAACTGACCCAATTTCTGAACCACGCTGCCGCGGAAGGGTTTATTGCCGACACCCACAGAGAAATGCTGCTGGTCGGAGAGCACCCGCACAGCTTACTGGAAGTTATGGCTACCTATAAAGCACCAGCAGTAGACAAATGGATTGGCCGCGAGGAAACTTGACGGTCTGAAGCACGCCCGGGGAGCGCAGTATGAAAATCACGATTAACGGTGAGGAACAGGAGCTGGATATTGCGCCTGACGTACCTTTACTCTGGGCCCTGAGAGACCACCTGCAACTCACAGGTACCAAGTTCGGTTGTGGTAAGGGGCTGTGTGGAGCCTGCACTGTGCACCTTAACGGTGCTGCCGTAAGATCCTGCCAAACCCCCGTCTCTGCGGCCGAGGGCAGTGACGTGCTCACGATTGAGGGCCTTTCTTCCGATGCCTCACACCCGGTGCAGGTCGCCTGGAAAGAAAACAATGTCCCCCAATGTGGCTACTGCCAGTCGGGGCAAATCATGTCTGCGGCAGCCCTGCTCGAGCGCACACCCTCTCCCAGTGACGCGGAAATAGACAATGCCATGTCTGGCAATATCTGTCGCTGCGGCACCTACACGCGTATTCGTACGGCGATCAAGCAAGCCAGTAGGCAGACAGGGGAGGAGCAGGCGTGATGACAATTCGCAAGATATCCCGCCGTCGTTTCCTCGCTCTCACCGGCATCAGTGCCAGCGGCATGGTGTTAATGGGGTCACTGCCCGGTTCTGCCCTGGCAGGTATATTAGACTCACCCCAGGGCGATACATTGAATCTGTTTGTGAGCGTTAAAGCTGATGGTGTAGTAGAAATCATCGCCCACCGCTCCGAGATGGGCACAGGTATTCGAACCAGTCTGCCCCAGGTTGTCGCAGACGAAATGGAAGCGGACTGGAGCCGGGTAAAAGTTATCCAGGGATTAGCCAATGCTGACTACGGCAGCCAGAACACCGACGGTTCTCGCTCCGTGCGCGATTTTTACCAGATTATGCGGCAGATGGGCGCGGCGGCCAGAGCCTCCCTGGAGCTGGCGGCCGCCAACAGGTGGTCTGCGAATATCAGCGATGTTGCCGCCAGCAATCACCAGGTTGTTCACCAGGACGGTCGACGCCTGGGCTTCGGGGAACTGGCAGCCGAGGCCGCCAAACTACCCCTGCCCGACATGGCGCAGTTACCGCTCAAGGAGTCCAGGGATTTTCGCTATATCGGCAAGGATATTCCTATTGTCGACCTGCAGGACATGTGCACCGGCAACACCGTATTCGGTATTGATGTGCGGGTACCGGGCATGCTGTTCGCCAGCATTGAGCGCACGCCAGTGCTGCAGGGCAAGGTCCTCTCCTTCGACAAGGACGCCACATTGAAGGCGCCCGGGGTTGTCGACGTCATCAAGATCAAGGGACAACCGCTGCCTTCAGGATTCAACGCGCTCGAAGGCGTGGCGGTTTTAGCCAGTGACAGCCACTCCGCAATAAAGGGGAGATCCAGGCTCAATATCAGCTGGGACAGGGGCGTTCACGCAACACATAATTCCGGCGCCTATATAAATGAGCTGGCCGCAAAGGTCAGCGCGGGACCCGGGAAGGTTGCCAGGGAGCGCGGAGATACCGATGCAGCGCTGGGCAAGGCGAAAACCATTGTAGAGGCCACCTACGTTACGCCCTACCTGGCCCATGCCTCCATGGAACCACCGGCGGCCACCGCGCACATCCATGACGGTATCTGCGAGATCTGGGCTTGCACCCAAACGCCCCAAAAAACACAGCAGATAGTTGCCACGACCCTGGGGATGGATGAAAAAGCAGTCAAAGTCCATGTCACCTTACTGGGCGGCGGTTTCGGTCGCAAATCGAAGCCAGATTTCAGCGTGGAAGCCGCCCTGCTGGCCAGGGAGACGGGCAAGCCGGTACAGGTCACCTGGACACGCGAAGACGACATCCGTCATGACTACTTCCACTCCTGCTCCGCCCAATACTATAAGGGGGGCCTGGATGATGGCGGTAAACTTGCGGCCTGGCTGGCGCGGGAAGCGACTCCGCCAATCTCATCTCTTTTTCAGGCCGGTGCCAATATCCAGAACGACGGCAGCCTGAGTCAGTCCTTTGGCAGCATTCCCTTTGCCGTTGAGAACCTGCGTCTGGAAAGCCACGAGGCCGACGCACATGTGCGTATAGGGTGGCTGCGATCTGTATTCAACATTCCCTATGTATTCGGCATTGGCTCCTTCATGGACGAACTGGCGCACGCCGCGGGCAAGGATCCTCGCGACTTCTGGCTGGAAACAATCGGTGCCGACCGAGAACTGGATTTCGCCGACGAGGGCTTCAAATTCAGTAACTACGGTCGCTCACTGGCAGACTTTCCCTATGATACCCGCCGGCTGAAGGGCGTGATTACCCGACTTACCGATACCCTCCCCTGGGGGAAAGCCCTCCCTGCCGGGCAGGGCTGGGGACTGTGTGCAGCGCGCAGTTTCCTGAGTTACGTGGCTGTTGCTACCCGGATAGAGGTAAAAGATGGGCGCCTGAGCGTGATGGAAATGCATTGCATGATGGATGCGGGCACGATAGTTAACCCCGATCGCGTCCACGCCCAGATGGAAGGTGCAATGATTTTCGGGCTCAGTCTCGCACTAATGGGTGAAATCGATTTCAAGGAGGGAGAGGCCGTGCAGTCAAATTTTCACGACTACCCCGTTGCCAGACTCAACCAGACTCCAAATATCGTAAAAACTCATATTGTTCCCAGCGATGCTCCGGCTTCGGGCGTGGGAGAGCCGGGCGTACCTCCGGTTGCACCCAGCATAGCCAACGCGATTTTCGCGGCTACCGGCCAGCGCATTCGGGAGTTCCCCTTTAACAAGGTTTTTTCTGTATAGGTAACAAACCGGGGCCCTGGGCGCTCTAACTGAAACGGGCCAGTCCGCGTCTTAGATCGGCCAATCCGCCGCGTCCGTTACATACTCAGGCTGCTGGGGACGCACGCCGTCCCACTTGAGGGTAAACAACTGGTCAGGGTCGTGTTCCGCGGCCTGTTTCGCCTGATTAAAGTGCCTGCCACCGCGCGGGTCCGCGCCTACACCGGCCAGGTACTGCCAGTTGCCGTAGTTACTGGCCACATCGTAGTCCAGCAAGTGTTTTTCAAAAAATGCAGCGCCATAGCGCCAGTCGATGCCAAACTCGTTCACCAGGCAACTGGCGGCAATTTGCCTACCGCGATTGCTCATCCAGCCGGTGGCTACCAGCTGGTGCATCAGGGCATTGACCAGGGAAAAATTGGTGTCCCCCTGGCACCAGCGGGCAAAGTTGCGGGGCTCGAAGGTACAGCGGGTCAGTCGGCGGCGCGGCCCGCCTGCTCGAAACAGGCTCACATCATCGCCTCGTGCACGCCAGTGGAAAAATTCCCGCCACAATAATTCGAACAACAGCCAGCGCGTCGATTCATTGCGCTCTATGCGCTGTTGGTAATCGATCACGGCAGCGGCAACCTCGCGCACCGACAGACAACCATTAGCCAGCCAGGGCGACAGGGTGCTGGAGCCATCCAGTGGGTCCAGGCAGTTGCGCGTGAGCTTGTACTGCGCAATGCCCTGCCGCTCAAATACCCATTGCTGCAATCGGCGCTGTCCCTCTACGGCTCCCCCGCGCAATGGCAGGGCCGTATGTGGCGGCAGCTCGGCTTTCTCCAGGGGCACAAAGTTCACGCCTGCCGGTGGTGGTGGCAGCGTATCCGGGCGCGCCACCACCTGCGGCGCCAACCGGGGCTCAACCCGTTCCCTGAAGGGGGTGAATTGCCCTGGCAACGCGCCAGATTCAAAGGGTAAGTCCCGCTCTTTGAACAGGGTATTACCGCTGTGCAGTTGCAGTGGCACCTGCAGGGCATGGAACAAAGTCTCGCGAGCGCGCCGCTCGTGGTAACCCGGACTCAAGGCGGTGCCCACCCGTTCTATGCGGAACTGACGCACCAACCTGGGCAGCACCTGTTCGGGGGCCTCAAAGCACACCAGCAGATCCTGGCCAAACGCGCGCAGTTCATCACGCAGGCTCTGCAGGCTCTCCCGCAAGAAGCGCTCACGCTGCCCGCCCATACCCTTGAGATTGCACCAGGGGGGCGCATCGGGCCAGCAGTACACCAGCAACAACTCACTGGCACTGGCGTGCTCCAGCAGTGCCGAATTGTCCTGCAGGCGCAGATCGTGCTGGAACCAGTAAAGTTCGCGCATAGCTTATTCCATGAAAAGAATAACTATTTTACGCATCCGGTGCGTTAGTGGATCGGGCTTGCATCCATGCGGGACCTGATCTGGGAATACACTTAATTTACTGGTCTCTTTCCTGCTATCGGCCCCGGACGGGAAAGACGAGTTTCCAGGCGCACACTGCTAGTCAGTGAAGTCATCCGCCGAGGCCTTCATCATCTCCTCGAGGAACCAGGCGGGAAACTGCCCGACAAATTTCTGCATATCCCAGTAGTCACTCCAGCGATAGACCAGGCCATCCTTAACCTCGTGCATGGTAGCGAAGGTATGGGCCGCAGTTTCGCCGGACTTGAATGTCCAGGTTTCCGTATGGTCCAGGAATACCACATCCCCTTCCGCGACAATATGATGCGTCTCCTGCTCCTGCTTACTCAGGTGGCTGAAGGCAATTTGCAGGCGTTTCACGCAGTTTTCCGGGCCGTGTGCCCCGGGGTCGTCACTGGGCACATCCCGGTAATGGATTTCCGGGTGCATGCAACTCTTCATGGTTTCCCAATCCATGTCACCTAATGCGCGCCACATTTTTTCAACAATAGCCTTGTTTTCACTCTCTGACATTTCGGCTTTCATCCCGTTAGAACATGTTTTGACAGTATGGCATACGTTATTGCGCGGTCACTCGAGTATACTGCCGGAGTTCAACATATTAGGCCTGAACACTTGATCCGACTGCGGGCTGTGACACGCTGTCTGATCCACCCCAGGAGACCTCTTTCGATGCCCGTTACAGACAAGACCAGTATCGCTATTATAGGCGCCGGGCCGGCCGGCATTGCTGCAGGCAGGGAGTTGCTGCGCAAAGGCTTTGACCAGTTCACTATCTTTGATGCCCTGGATGCCCCCGGCGGCACCTGGCGACTGCACAGCTACCCGGGACTGGCCTGCGATGTATGGGCACATTCCTATACATTTTCCTATGCCCCTAACCCGGACTGGTCGGCAAATTTTGTCGACCAGCCTGAAATACAGGCCTACCTGCAGCGTTGCGCCACCCAGTTCGGGCTGGATCCCCACTTACGCTTAAACACTCATATCAGCAGCATGCGCTACCTGGAGCGCGGCGCCTGGGAGTTGCACACCAGTGCTGGCGAAACCCAGGTCTTCGACGTGGTGATAAACGCCATGGGTAACCAACACACGCCCCTGTACCCCGACGTGCCGGGCCTTGACACTTTTGCCGGAGACAGCTGGCATGCAACCCGCTGGAATCACGACGTGGATCTGCAGGGGAAACGGGTGATTATTGTAGGGTCGGCTGCCAGCGCGGTACAGATTGTTCCGGAAGTCGCCAAACAGGCGAGACACCTCACGGTGATGCAGCGCTCCGCAAACTGGATCATGCCGCGCAGGAAGAAGGACTACAGTCCATTGAAGCGGAAGATGTTCCACTATTTTCCCTTCCTCATAAAATTGACCCGGGCATGGCAGCGGCTGCTCATGGGGCAGGTGGAATACGCGGTCACCCACGGCCACAAGCGCATGGGCCAGTTTGAGGGCATGGTGCGCAACTTTATAGAACGCACTGTCAGCGATCCCCAAACTCGCGAGCAACTCACTCCCGACAGTCACTATGGCTGCAAACGTGGCCTGGTATCCGATGACTTCTATCCGGCGCTGGAGCGGGACAACGTTGATCTGGTGGCATCCGGCTTGCGCGAAGTCACGCCCACTGGCGTGATCACGCAGGATGGCGAAACTCTGGAGGCAGACGTAATCATCTACTGCACCGGTTACCGAATTCTCGATTTTGACCGCATAGAAGTGCTTGGCAAGGATGGTCTGTCGCTGGCAGATGCAATGGCAGATGACCCGCGGGCGCACAAGGGTATCGCCGTACCCGGCTTCCCCAACTATTTCCTGGCGGTAGGCCCCAACGGGTTGGTGCTCAATGTTTCCTACTTCCTCAGTGCGGAGAAGAATATCGAAACTATCGTCAGACTAGTGGATGAAGCCCGGCGCACCGGCTTGGAAAATTTAGAAATCAGGCAGGAAGCATTCGAGCATTACAACGACTGGATGGCGCAGCGTTTTTCCAGGTTTTCCTGGGGCAGCAGCGACTGCAACAGCTACTATCGCAACGCCTCCGGTCATGCACCGTTCCTGTTTCCGGGGAACTACAAGGAATACTGTAAGCTACACGCCGAGAGCGGGCTGCAAGAGTTCGAACAGGCTTAACCGACCATGCGACACGGCAACTACCACGACGACAGCGATAAACCGGTCAACTGGCGCATCGTCAAGCACCTGATCCCCTACCTGATGGAGTCACGCAAGCGGGTGGCCCTGGCCATGGCGTGCCTGCTGCTGGCCAAGGGGGCCATACTGCTTATTCCGTTCCTGCTGAAATACCTGGTGGACTCCCTGGAAGGGGCCAACCTCCAGTCACTGGCGCCGACACTGCTGCTGGGACTGGTAGTGGCCTATGGCGCGGCGCGCTTTGCCAACGTGTTTTTCTCTGAACTCAGGGACACCATATTCGGCAAGGTTACAGAGCGCGCCATGCGCCGCGTCGGCCTGCAGGTGTTTCGTCACGTGCACGCCCTGGACCTGGATTTCCACCTGGACCGTCGCACCGGCGGCCTGGCCAGGGATATTGAGCGCGGCACCACCGGCATCAGTTTCCTGATGCGCTTCTTTGTCTTCAATATCGCGCCCACTCTGTTCGAAATCGCCATGGTAGTCGGCATCCTGTTGTTCAATTACGGGGCCAGCTTTGCCATGATCACGCTGGTGGCAGTCACCGCCTACGGCCTGTTTTCGCTGCGCGCCACCGAGTGGCGCACCCAGTTCGTGCGGGAGATGAATGCCGCGGACTCGGCCAGTAATACACGGGCGGTGGACAGCCTGCTCAACTTCGAGACGGTCAAGTATTTCACTAACGAGGAATTTGAAGCCCGGCGCTACGATCGGGAACTGGAGCGCTGGGAAACGGCCAGGCGCAGAAACCGTTTGTCCCTGTTCGGACTCAATGGCGGGCAGGCCCTGATTATCGCCGTATCACAAACCTGCATGATAGGCCTCGCAGTATGGCAGGTACGCGAAGGACTTATCACCCTGGGCGACTTCATCCTGATCAACCAGTTCATGATACAACTGTTCCTGCCGCTGGGTTTCCTGGGCTTTGTATTCAGGGAGATCAAGGGCTCCATGGCCAACATCGAGAAGATGTTTGAGTTGATGGCGGTGCAACCCAAAGTGGTAGATGACCCGCTGGCCAAGCCCCTGCAACTGACCCGGGGAAGCATCGAATTTGAAGGCATTCAGTTCGGCTATACCCCCGATCGGGAAGTGCTGAAGGACGTCGGGTTTAGCGTACCGGCGGGACACAAAGTCGCCGTGGTAGGCGCCAGCGGCTCGGGCAAGTCCACTCTGGTAAAGCTGCTGTTTCGTTTTTATGATCCGGACGCGGGTCGCATTACCATCGATGGGCAGGATATTCGCCAGGTTACCCAGGCCTCGCTGCGGCGCGTTATCGGTATCGTGCCGCAGGACACCGTGCTGTTTAACGACACAATCTTCGAAAACGTGCGCTACGGTAACCCCGATGCCACCGAAGAAGAAGTGCAAACGGCGATCAGACTGGCGCATCTGGACGCCTTCATCCGCTCCCTACCCAAGGGCGGTGAAACCATGGTCGGGGAGCGGGGGTTGAAACTGTCCGGTGGCGAGAAACAGCGGGTTTCCATTGCCCGCACTATCTTAAAGCGGCCCCCGATCATGGTGTTCGACGAGGCCACCTCCTCGCTGGACAGTAAATCCGAGCAGGCCATTCTGCAGGCATTGCGGGAAATATCCCGCGACCATACCAGCCTGGTGATCGCGCACCGGCTGTCCACCGTGGTGGATGCGGACACCATTATGGTGCTCGATGGTGGCAGTATCGTAGAGAGCGGCACCCACGAACAACTGCTGCAACAAGAAGGTCGCTATACTGACCTGTGGCAAGCCCAGCAAAAACAAGGTGGCAGTGCCGAAGACACGCGGCCTGAACTCAGCGGGACATAGGGACCCGCTGCGATTGCACCGCTGGCATCAGCTGCAAGCTAGGGAGCGCGGCCGAAATCAGGCACCGAAATCAGGCGGTCGCCCACGAAAGAACCCATGTAAACCCTGCCCCCCTGGGGCACAGCCACCGTGGCAGCACCCATGGGCGCACCGCGATGGGAAAATACCGATTCTGTAACCATGGTGTCCGGATCCACGGCGATAATTTCAAAGCCTGCACCACAGGGGACCTCCTGCTGCCGAAAACAGGACAGCATGTTGACTGCACTGTCGCGATGGGTCATCACCCACAGACGGCCATCCGACCCCCAGGCGCTGTTATCCGCATTGGGCACATCCGCCGTGGCAACCACCTCCCCGGTCTGTGCGTCGACTTTCCACAGCTGCTGTGTGAAGTACATATTGGCGAATACATAGCGGTCGTCGTGAGAAATTTCCAGGCCGTTGGGCTGGTTGGCCTCGGTACCGGGCAATACCCGTAGCCCCGTATCCTGGTTCCAGCGCCACAGGTCTCCGGTATCGACGCCGGCAAAGCTCAGCAATTGCTCCAGTGTGCCTGCATCGTGGAACATACGGGTATAAATCACGTCGCCATTGGCAAGGCCCACCACATCGTTCATGAAGGTCTCCGGGCCTGCGTTCAAACAGCCCCGCCAGGCCAGGGTGGTAGCGCTGCCCTGACCCAGCACTTCGAACATCTCCACTGTCTCGCGCCCCCCGTGATTGACCACCAGATAACGCCAGCGCCCATCGGCCAATTGCTTGAGGTGGGTGCCATGGGGGCTGAACAGCTCCTGTGGCGGCGGCCCACAGTCCGCGTCACCCCAGGTAGCATCATCACTGGCGAGCACACCCTTCGCGGTTGGAAACAGGGGAGTCAGCTGTTCAGTCCGGGTATCGAATAGCGACAAGCTGCCGCTACCGTCGTGCATGCCCCCGAAATTGGCCAGCAGGAGGTGACGACCATCCGTTAAAGCGGCAATATCTTCCGGCGACTGCATACCGCACACCGGGTAAATATCACCCACGGGTTTGCAATCAGTGATAAGGATTTCATCGTCTACACAAGCGCCTAGACATAACAGCGCGAGAAGGGGCAGCAAGCGTTTATACATAATGGTGTTTCCAATAGCGGTGTAATCGACGCGCCGCAAAGAACCTTACTCCCGCATAAATTCAACGGCGCGTCAGCGGCAACGGCGCCGCATCATAGCGCTATTAAACCGGCCTGGAAAACCCGCCTCAAGTATTTTGCCAACTATAGCAAGGGTTAACGCTTCCCTTTATACTTAGAAAACTCTTCTGAGCCCGCAGATAGCCACGCAGGGCAATAATAGTATTAACAGATCAGGGAGCTCCACCACACCATGAAAGCATTAACGCCAGGGCTGCCCCACTAGCCATGAGCAAACAGATGGCTTGCCACGGCTGCGACCTGCTGGTGGATGTGGGGGCACTGAAAAGCGGGGAAAGCGCCTCGTGCCCTCGCTGTGGCCATTTTCTCACGAAATTTCGCGCCGACAGCTATAGCCGTGTGCTGGCGTACACGGCCGCCGGGCTGATCCTGCTGGTCATGGCCAACACCTACTCCTTCCTGTCTTTTTCTTCCAGCGGGCTGGAAAGCGTTATCACCCTGCGGCAGACGCCAGGCGCTGTATGGGAATACGGTATGCCGGAAGTGGCGATCATGGTCGCGGCCTTTATCATCGTTATCCCCGCCGTGGTGCTGGTTCTGCTATTAGTGCTTTGTATTCCTCTGGAGCGAGGCACCTACAGGCCCTGGCTGGCACCCGTCGCAAAGGCTATCTTCGTGAGCCAGAACTGGGCCATGGTAGAGGTGTTTATCATCGGTGTAATTGTATCCCTGGTGAAAATCGCCGCTATGGCAACGGTGGTGTTGGGTATCTCGTTCTGGGCCTACGCCGGTTTCAGTATCTGCTTCACCCTGGCCGTCGCCACCCTGGACCGCTACCAGTGTTGGGAGCGCATTGAAGAGCTGGGGGCGGCACAAACATGACAGTAGAAACTGCAGCCTCACGCAACCTGGCGGCCTGTCACACCTGCTGCAAGCTGGCATCCGCCGAGTTGCATCACTGCCCGCGCTGTGGCTCTGCCATGCACCTGCGCAAGAGCGACAGCATCCAGCGCACCCTGGCCCTGCTGTTCACGGCCTGTTTGCTTTACATCCCGGCCAACCTGTACCCCATCATGATCACCGAGCAACTGGGCAAGGCCGAGGGCAGCACCATCCTCGGCGGTGTGGTATTACTGCTACACCACGGTGCCATCCCCGTAGCGCTGGTGATATTCCTGTTCAGTGTAATGGTGCCCATCGGTAAACTGATGTCCATGTTCTACCTGGTGTGGACTGTGCAGCGCCATTCCACACTGAGCCCGAGGCAGCGAACCGTGATGTACCAGGTCACCGAATTCGTAGGCAAGTGGTCCATGGTTGACGTGTTTGTGGTAGCCATTCTGGTCGCGTTAGTGCATCTTGGCGGTTTGCTGGCAATCAAGCCGGGCATTGCGGCCCTGTCCTTTGCCGGCGTGGTGATAGTCACCATGATCGCCGCAGAAAGTTTTGATGCCCGGTTAATCTGGGACAATATGGAAGAGGAAAACAGTGACGACACAACAAGCTGATATCAGCCAGGGGCGCAAGCTCTCTGGCATCTGGATTATTCCCCTGCTGGCACTGGTGCTGGGGATCTATATGGTCATCCACAACTACCTGACCGAGGGCCCGAGTATTGATATTGCCTTCAAAACCGCAGATGGCCTGGCGGCTGGAAAGACCAAGATAAAATACCGCAATGTCGATATGGGACTGGTGGAAGAGGTGCGCTTGAATGAAGGCCTGGATGGCGTGATCGCCAAAGTCAAAATGGAGCGCCAGGCCTTGCCGATGCTGAGCGAGGGCACCCGCTTCTGGGTGGTTACCGCCCGGATTGGACTGGGTAATATTTCCGGCCTGGACACCCTGCTATCAGGTGCGTACATACAGATTGCGCCAGGTGAAGGCGTGAAGGGCAAACGCGATTTCGTGGCGCTGGAACAACCACCCCTTACGCCTAGCGGAGCGCCGGGTTTGCGGGTACACCTGACCAGCCCCAAAGCTGCTTCGGTCAGTGCCGGAGATGCCGTGCTCTTCAACGGCTATAAAGTGGGGCGGGTAGAAACCATGACCTTTGAACCCGACGACCGCAAGGCACATTATGCCCTGTTCATCGATGCACCGTATCACGAGCTGGTCGACAGCCAGACCCGCTTCTGGGATGTCAGCGGCATATCCCTCAGTGCGGGCGCGGACGGCTTCAAACTGGACACCGGTTCCATGGACACCGTTTTACTGGGCGGCGTGGGATTTGGGAATCCGCCAGGTGTAGGCAAAGGTCAGCCGGTTGAAAACAACACCGAGTTTGATTTGTATCCATCCTACGAAGATATCCTGAAGAATCCCTTCCGCAATGGGACTCATTACGTCGTCTCTTTCGCCCAGTCGATCAAGGGCCTGTCAACTGGTGCCCCGGTGGAGTACCGCGGTCTGACTCTCGGCCGGGTAGAGCGAATACTGCTCAAAGAAAGTTTGGAATACAACGTGGAACAGGATCTTGAAGGAGAGGGAACAGCGATACCCGTACTGATTTATCTGGAGCCCGGCCGCCTGGAACTGCCGGATATACCTGCCTCTGTTGACAATATGCGCGCGAGTATTGAAACCGGTGTAACCAACGGCATGCGCGCCAGCCTGGAAACGGGAAGCCTGCTCACCGGGGCAAAGTACGTCAACATCGACTACTTTCCAAATGCCGAAGAGGCCCCCATGGGTGATTTTCTCGGTTACACCACCATACCCAGCATCGAAACCGGGCTGGGGCAGATCGAGCAAAAGCTGACTGCCGTCCTCGACAAGATAAATGCACTACCACTGGAAGATACGGTGGCGAGTGCCAATACCACGATCATCACGCTAAACAGCACGCTGGCCAGCCTGGATACCATCCTGGAAAGCCAGGGCATGCAGCAACTGCCGCAGCAGCTCGATAGCACCTTACAGGATTTGCGTAGCACTCTGGAGGGCCTGTCACCCGAGTCAGAGATGTACCAGAGTCTTAACTCCAGCCTGCTGCGCCTGAACCGCACATTGGGCAACATGGAGTCACTGACACGCACCTTGTCCAGGCAACCCAACGCTGCCCTGTTACCCAGCACACCCACACCCGATATCATCCCGGAGGTTAAATAGTCATGAGAGTAGCCAGTCTATTGTTGGTGGTACTTCTATCCGGCTGCGCCAGCAAGGCCGTTGAGCCAAGCTACTATCTGATGCGCTCCAATCACGCGCTGGGGTCCGGGCAACTAACCCCCTCCAGGGATTTCGCCATGGGTAAAGTGGTCATAGCCTCTTATATCGACCAACGGGGATTATTGATGGAAACCCAGGACGGAGAAATCCGGGCCGCACAACAAAACCTGTGGGCAGAACCGGTCTATGAAGGCGTGCGCAATCAAATTCTGGTGGCTATCCGTGCCGCTAAAGGCGAGCACCTGCTCCCCGCCGACCTGAATCGGGACGCCATTGTGCTCGATATTCGCCTCGATCAGTTACACGGCACTAACGACGGCAAAGCCAAGGTAGTGGCCTACTGGTGGCTGCGCCAGGGCAAGGAAGTTCTCGCTGCCTATAAGTTCGCCGAGGTGCAACCCCTGGCGACCGATGGCTATGCGGCACTGGTCAACGCGGAAAAAGCGCTGCTGGACCAACTTGCGGGCAGGATTGCCGCCACCCTGGTGGTGCCTGTACAGCAGGACTGAGAAACTGTTTTAAGCAAGCCTGATGGGCGTTGCATGCGCCCTCATATGCGGCCTCCAAGCCTTATCGGGTCTCGAGATTCCGCCTTTCTCCTTCTACCGTATACAGGCTGACCAGGCGGGCGAGAATAATCGCAATGTAGAACTGGCCAATCATGGTTTCTACCGCCGCCCAGTTCTGGGCCACACGATGAACCGGTAAAACATCACCATAGCCCAGCGTGGAGATGGTGACGAAGCTGAAGTAAATCATTTGCCGGAACAGTATGGCCGAGTCTATTCCCGCCTGCGTCGACAACTGCCCGTTAAAGCTGAACGCCCCCGCGTAATAGAGCTCCAGGTTGGTGTAAATTGCCGCCCAGAGTACTGCGAGCATAATATAGAGGCACATTGCAGCAAAAATGACTTCAAGGGTCGCCTTGCCACTGGTCAGTATATATTTGCTCAGGAAAAAACAGATCAGACCGAAGTAGATGATATTGGTAATGTTGTCGATATAAGCCAGGGACTTTTGGTGACTATCTTCAATCAGCCAGGTAGAGGCGAGGGTCGGTATCAGCACCAATGCGGCCAACAGCATGATCCGTTGCGTACCAGCGATACTGTACAGAGCCCATAACAGGACGCAGGTAAACAGGCCTCTCCAGAGGGTGTCGATCCATGCAGATGCCTGGAAGTAGGGGGGAATCAACAGGACGCAGATGAGCAAGACGAATAATATGCCGAAGCGGTGGCGGAAGAATATGTGATTTACGGTATCCACGGTGTGCATGCTGAGATCCTCGGACATTGTCTGGACCCATCTTGCCATAGGCGGCAGCTGACTTGCCAGAATCAGCAACCGCTCTGGACATCTCATTCGCCCGTGACACTGCTCAACTTGTGAGCGCTCTGCTTATTCTTTTGGCAAACCGGGCGTGATTGCATTCACGATAGCCCGGGCTGGGCTGTTTCCTATATGGGCAGAGGTATAAATACCTTGGACATCGCGTGCACCGCGCCGGTCACGGTGCGGTCATCCGAATCCCCCGCTATGCGCGCCATCATTTCCTGCAGGATAATTATCTTGCCGAACAGGCGTTCAAAGCTCAGGTTGTCAGTGACGCCCTGGTACTCGTGAGTAATAATATAGTGTTCGCCATCGGGCTTGCGCGTATTCTTCAACCGCCACAGCAATACCTCTACATTGCGAGCGCTGACCAGCAGCACCTTGGCATCCAGTTGATCGGTAAGGAACATCTCTGATTTATAGCTATAGGCCTCGCGCAGCATGCTGCCCAGTCCTACGACCAGGGCGAACACCCGGTCGCCGGTAAAATCGGGATCGAAAGCCATCAGCATGGCTTCGATACCCTGCTTGCCTCCCAGCTCAACAAAATTCAGTTCGTTGCGGTGCACCCTGAGTTGGGCCAGCCTGCCCTCTATGGTCATACCGGGGTTTTTCTGTAACTGGACCGGATTGCGCTTATACAGTTTAACCACCAACTCGCCCACCGCAGACCGTGTTTCCTGAATAAACTCATCAGCCACCAGGTCGATATCCGACTTGGCCAGGTTCTTTATCTCATATCCTGCGCATGAGCACAGGCAAAGGGGGAGTAGCAAACAAAGCAGAAAACGCATCACTGGATTCTAGCAAGGTGGACCCGGGAGCGGCGAGCAGATAGGCTGGTAA
>Ga0316189_10002689_pt1 | contig 17369 bp, 16 predicted proteins | sample LowCovwburrow_MG_FD_204930 | JGI IMG/M metagenome (GOLD analysis project Ga0316189, IMG submission 204930) | Coastal sediment microbial communities from Maine, United States - Lowes Cove worm burrow | ecosystem: Environmental > Aquatic > Marine > Coastal > Sediment | place: USA: Maine...
GGTTTGAGATTGACCGGTTTGAAATCAGCTGATATACACGGGGTCGAGTTCAAGGAGTGCTGTCTCCAGTTTTCCTTGCTCAAAGCCTCCACTGAAACCCATTTATCCGGCTTCTTCCAAAATCGGTGGAGGCTTTTATATATCCAATTCGCCTTTTGAAATCAACTTTAACTTGGATGCTACGCCATTCTCGCCGCCGGTGCAACCCGCATCCACCGGTCGGTGTCGGAGGAACCGGGCCGATGAAACAGGAACTCATCGATTTGCTCTGCAGGAAATCCTTCCAATACAGTGAAGAGCCGATTTTTAAACTGGTGTCCGGGCAGTCGAGTCGATATTACATCAACTGCAAACCGACGACCCTGAGTGCGCGGGGCATGTATCTGGTGGGACATCTGGTGTTCGACAGTATAAAGGACCTCGCCGTCACCGGTGTCGGTGGGCTGACATTCGGTGCCGATCCGATCGCGGTGGCCACGGCGTTTGCTTCCGAGTTAAACGGAAAGCCGATCAATGCCTTCTCCATCAGAAAGACCCGCAAGGATCACGGCATCATTCGTTGGGTCGAAGGCGATCTCAGACCATCGGACCGGGTGGTGATCATCGACGATGTGGCCACTACCGGCGGATCGACGGTGACGGCTATCGAACGGGCCCGTTCCGAGGGCCTGACGGTCGTCAGGGCGGTCATTCTCGTGGATCGTCAAGAGGGGGGGCTCGAGAACATCCGCCAGCACGTCGAACAGGTCTCGGCGATTATAACGCGAGACGAGCTGCTGTCGTGTCACGGTCTATCAAGCGGTGGGAAGGTGGATCGTGGTTCAGAAACATTTTAAGCGGGGATGTAGGTGGCGCACGCATTGTCGGACTCCCAGGCGGTGACCCGGCTTACACCGACAGGTCGATTTTTTAGAGCCGATTGCAATTCAGTGGCAATGTAATAGGCGATATTTTCGGACGACGGTGCGTATTTATCGTTAAACGGACCGATTTCGTTTAAAAATTTGTGGTCGAGATGCGACATGATATCCGCGACCTCCTTTTTGACCTCACCGAAGTCCATCAGTACGCCGGCCGGGTTCAGTTTTTCGCCTTTCAAGCAGACCTCGATCTTCCAGTTGTGCCCATGGAGGTTTTCGCACTTTTCGGCGACCATTTTCAGCTGATGGGCCGCCGCGAAGTGGGTAACGATCTTCAATTCGAACATGGTTGGAACCTGCCTTTAGGATCGCGAACTCAATAACTTGAACAAATTTGCTCGTCTTTTGGCCCGTATTCTGTGTTGCGTCAAAGCCCACATACATAAAGTATGCGACCTTCAACGCGCCTTGAATACAACCCAAAATCCTTCGCCATTCTAATCAATTTATTTCATTTCCGATCCTTACCGTTGCGTTGATCGCCGGCACCGCTTTGAATGCCGAAATGTTCAGACCGCGCTAAGACGGTCTCCCTTAAGAATATTCTTAATCTTCGAAGACAGCTTACCGGTTTCCACCTTTGCGAATTCTCTCAGAAGCTCTTCCTGCTTCTTATTCAGATGGCTCGGGGTGCGAATGGAGAATTGAACAATCTGGCTACCGCGACTGCCGTTTCTCAAGGAAGGAATACCCTCGCCGTGCAGGCGCAAGATATCGCCGTATTGCGTGCCCTTTTTTATTTCAATCATTTTTTTTCCGGTGAGGGTCGGGATCTCTATGCTGTCACCGAGCGCAGCCTGAACGAAAGATATGGGTATCCGACAGATGACGTCGGTGTCGTGCCGTTCGAAGAACTCATGGGGCTCGACATGGATAAATACGTACAGGTCTCCCGGCGGCCCTCCGTGGGGGCCGGCTTCCCCTTCACCGGTTAGTCGCAACCGCGAGCCCGTGTCGACACCGGCTGGTATTTTCACGGCTACCTTTTTGCGCGTCTGCACCTGCCCCATACCCCTGCAGTCGGTACAAGGGCTGCTGATGGTCTGGCCTGAACCCCGGCAGACATGACAGGTGGTGCGGACTGTGAAAAAACCCTGGGAGCGGGAGACCTGGCCGGTCCCACGGCACTGGCTGCAGGTTTCCGGTGTCGTTCCCGGTGCGCTGCCGCTGCCGTGGCAGTTTTGGCAGGCTTCTGATTTTTCTACCTCGATTGCGGTTTCGGTCCCGAATGCAGCCTCCATAAAGCTGAGCTTCATGTCGTATCGCAGGTCTGCTCCACGCTGCGTGCGGCTTCTGGATCGGCGGCTGCCGCCGATGCCGAAAAAGTCTTCAAAAATATCTCCGAAGCTCGAAAAAATATCTTCAAACCCACCAAAACCCGAAAATCCGGTTCCTTCAAGGCCGGCATGGCCGAATTGATCATATATCGATCGCTTCTGTGGATCGCGCAGAACTTCGTACGCCTCGGCGGCCGCCTTGAACTTTTCCTCAGCGTCTTTATTGCCTGGATTTCTGTCCGGATGAAATTTCAAGGCGAGTTTACGATATGTGGCCTTGATCTCTGTTTCGTTTGCACGCCGATTTAATCCGAGCACTTCATAGTAATCACGTTTTTCTGCCATAATTTCTCGATTTCCAAACAGGACGACGGTATCATCCGATGAATTTTGACGATCTTGAGATGCTCTTAAGATTAATTCTGATAGAGCGGTTGTCAATCAATTCGACACCCTTCTCCCATGGATATGGCCTCGTTTTCTCAATTAGACTTTTTATGTCACGCCCTTCGATTCAGCCGGCAGGCCGGATGTTTTTCAGGCCACCTGCCCGGGTGCGCCGCTGGCCGGCGGCTCCTGACGGAACCGAGTGGCATAGGTAAACGCGACGATGCCGGCCAGCATCAGCGCGGTGCCCAGAGGGAACGCTGCCCGCAGTCGAAAGAGATCCATCATCACCCCTGCCAGCATCGATCCGGCCAGTATTCCCATGCTATGGGCCACCGTCAGGAGCGCCATTACGGACCCCATGGCCCCGGTTTTGTCGCCAATAAGGACCGCGGTTGCCATGAGCGCCGGCATGCAGATCCCCCCTCCGACACCGAACATGACGCTGGCCAGAACCATTTCCGAGACTTGATCAGCCCATAAGTAAGACAAAATGGCACCGCTGACCAGTGCGCCCCCGAAGATGACCATCGACTTCTTGTTGAGGCGGTCGGCCACATACCCCATCGGCAATTGAATGATGCCGCTGACGAAAATTCCCAGCATCACCAGAAAACCGATAGTGGTGCTGGACAGCGCCAGTTCGGTGTCCGCCAGAACCGGCAAGAAGCCCCAGATGATGCCGATGCAGGCGGTGTAGGCAAATCGAAAAAAAAAGAGCCCGGCTATCTCGCGGTTCCGTGCCAGTTGTTTCCACCCGACCGGCTGTATTCCCCGTCTAACCACTCTTTCGGAACGAACCGGTGGCAAAAAGACGAGGCTTAACAAAAAACCGACGAGAGACAGTCCGCCCATACCCCAAAAGGCCGCATCGAGACTGAACCGATCATGTATCAGACCCCCCAGAACCGGGCCGAGACTCAAACCGAAAAAGACCGACATATTGAAAAGGCCCATCGTAAAACCCTCGCGCCCGGCTGGGGTGATATCACCGACATAGGCCTGGATCACCGGCATCAACATTGCCGAAGCGACGCCTTGGACGAGCCGTATCAGGATGAGGGAGCCGATGGTGTTGGACAGCAGAAAGGCGACGGAGACGACGGTGTAGGCCAGCAAACCGGTAACGATCAAATGTTTGCGGCCTTTCCTGTCTGATAACTGACCGAAATACGGTAAAAAGAAAACCCGGGACAGGGAAAAAGCACCGAAGATCAGCCCGATGTAAAGGCCGCCGGCGCCCAGGTTGCGGGCGTAAACCGGGAGAAGCGGGACCACAATGCCGACACCGGTGATGGTGGAAAAAATCGAAAAAAAGAGGGTGATGAAGATCAGTTTGTCCCGTTTAGGCATGCCGTTCCCCGCAGTGACGCTGCTGATATAGCACCGCACCACTGTCGCAAAAAGGTCCTTTTGGCACTCAAATTTTAAGCAAGAGATAGCTGTACTCATTGAGCCGGGATCGCAGCAATCGGGCGTCACCGACCAAATCGTCCAATCCTCTCCAGAACTGCCGACCATGATTTTTTATGCGGGTATGCAGAAGTTCGTGAAGGATGACGTAGGTCATGAGCTGCTGCGGCAGATGAATCAAATTGATGTTTAAACTGATATTATTATTGACAGAACAACTGCCCCAACGCGTTTTCTGTTTGCGGACCGACACGTTGCCGACCTTGAACCCATACCGCTTTGCCAGGGTCTCGAGTTTTTGCACCAGAAATTTTCGGGCTTCTTCGGCATCGGTCTCTTCGATCACGCTGGCCGCTTTCAGCCGTTTTCTTTCTAATTGCCTGGCCTGTGCCAAGTGTTTGACGATCCAGTCTGACTTGGAAACCACAAATTTTTCGACCTGTTTGAGGGACACCCCGCGCGGGATCGTCACCCCGACTCCGCTGAACGGTTTAACCGTGAGGTTCATGTTGAGGGCTCTGCGGCTGCGTTTCAGGCTGATCAATCCGATGCCGTCAACTTCAACGGTATCCTTTTTACCGGTGCACTTTGGTTTCATACGGAATTGGCCCGGAGGATCTTTCAGGATCCGTTCCGGTGCAAGTTTTGAATCAATGCGGCACTGGGACAAAGTGCCGACCGCCGGCAGACGCCGTTCGTGACAGAAACGTCATGGGCGCCTCTTCGTCCCCCAAAAAAAAACCCGGTTGCCGTGTCAGCAACAGGGTTCGAAAAAGCGCTTTAGCAATTTTTTAAAACTTGAGGGAATGCAAGCTGCTGATCAAATTAAACCCTCCCCAGCTATGCTCCCCGGCAGGGGATCGAACAACGGCATATGACGTTGGTGTCATCATATCAACTCCACTCTGCTTGTCAATAGCTTTTTGGTCGAATCGATAGCTATCTGAATTAATACAATTTATCCCGATAAATATGCATATGGCAAAGTAATACGTTATACTACACTTAATGGTTGCAGGCGGGTGGATGGTGCGGGCTTTTTTCACAAGCGGGATCATAAATCGCATGGCCCCAGTGGGTCGTAAAGAAGTCTTCGACAGCAATGTCTTCCTGTTTTACAAAGCCGGGCTTAAAGCTGCCGCGACTGAACAGTTCCAGAATTGCCACCAGGCCGGCCGCGGTCGACAACTGAATCGCTGAAACCGAAGTTCCGTCGATCAGCCGACCGTATATTTTCTTGACGAAATTTCGCATTCAATGGTTCTTTTGTAAACTGCATGTCAAATGATACCTGTGGAAGCAGAATTTCCCCGTTTCGAAGGCAGGATTTACAACCGGATATCATTTAGAACTTTTACCTCGCCTCATTTTATTCCCGGAGCGGTCACCCAGTCAATACGGCCGTCAGATTCACGTATCATGAGGGCCCGCATGGAAAACCAGGGGGATGACGGTTTCCTGTAACAGCCGAGTCAATACGTGTCCTCCGGTTGCCGGTGAGGCGAGAATTACAAACCACTGAGAATAACCTTTCCCATAAACTCTGAAGATGATGCCACATTTGATGTCAACGGTCAGCCTGATCGTTAGCGGAGCACCCATTAAAATGGTGAATACAAATTAAAAAAAAGCCGGTGCGCTGGAAGTGGCATAATGTTTGCTTTGTTTTAGTACGAAAATAGAAACAAACCGCAATTAGAAACTTGAAACTCAGAACCCGCAACCTGTAACCTGTAACCTGTAACCCGCAATCAGTGTTGGCTTCTCAGCTCATCCGGGCTCCGGCGCATCATTTTCATGCACCCTGGAGACCGCTTCAAGCGCCATGAACGTTTACAGATAGGGGGCCGTCCCGGTATGAGAACCGGCCGGGTTACGGCCAGGGTAGGGAAGGTAAAAAAATGTTGAGTCCTGAACTATACGGTTTGCTGCTGACGGCCGCCGTGCTGGCGATTGTTGTGTGCATCCTCGCTTTGGAAAGATTTAAAATGAAGGCCAAACTACAAACCCGCGAGATGATGAAGACCTGTCCGGCCCCGCCGTCATCGAAACCGACGGCATAAAAAAGGGCGGGTCACAGGGGATATGACCCGCCCACAATGAAAGGAGGTTGTTGTGCCAGGTCCATCAACCTGACAACTGATGGCATCCTGACATGCCACGATGTGGTATGTCAAGTCTTTTTTTTGCCTCCGCCATGGGCCGATCGACAAAAATACCGTCCGCATACTTTAAAAAGGAACGGCTGGTCCAGCGCCACATACCGGGCACCGAATGAGAGATTGACAAGGGACGGAAATTCACCTACCAAGTGAACCGGTGTTCCCGTCAAGCGGATTTGATTGCGCAGTTGCTCGGAGCGATTACAGTCAGCCGAATCCATGTGTGAACCCTTCGGAGGGGGATGGCTATTTCCGGATCGACACCTGATGAGGATAAAGTGAATCGAGGAACCAGACCGAATCATGAATGAATTGTCTTTTATTGCCATGATGGACAATGGCGGCCGACGACTGTGGAGCGACCGGCGCAAGAAGTTGGTGCCCATCACCGTTTTGGAAAGAAGATCCGGCAAGGATCGCCGGACAGGTATCGACCGTCGTGGATTCCAGGCCGTCGAGGTCGGAAAAGATAAAGAACGCCGCCGTAAATTCACCCGCCTGCCAAACAACTTCTAGAAATAAGTCTGAAGCAGAAAGAATTCATGAGCGCAGCTTATTCAGGGTTTCTTCCACAAGATTTCTGATTTCCTGCAGACGGTTTTGCGTCATGGCCTCGAACCGCAGCACCAAGGCCGGCTGGGTGTTCGATGCCCGCAGCAGTCCCCAGCCGTCGTCGAAGATAACCCTGGCGCCATCGATATCGATCACTTTGTAATGCTGGCGGAAATAATCGGTCACCTTCGCAACGAGGCCGAATTTGATCTCGTCCGGGCAATCGACGCGAATTTCCGGGGTGGTGACAGTCGGCGGCACATCCACCAATAGCTCGGAGATCTTGCGACCGGTGGAGGAGAGGATCTCCAGCAGGCGGCAGGCGGCATAGGTGGCATCGTCGAACCCGAAATAGCGGTCGCTGAAAAACATGTGCCCGCTCATTTCGCCGGCCAGCTCGGCTTTTTCCGCTTTCATCTTCTTCTTGATCAGTGAGTGACCGGTGCGCCACATGATGGCACGGCCGCCGTTCTTTTCGATATCGTCGTACAGGGTCTTGGAGCATTTCACCTCCGAGATGAACGTGGACCCCGGTTTTCGCGAAAGAATCTCCCTGGTAAAAATGATCATCAATTTGTCGCCGTAGATGATGCGCCCCCTCTCATCCACGACGCCAAGACGGTCGCCGTCGCCGTCGAAACCGATGCCGAGATCCAACCCTTCCTTCTGAACCAACGCGATGAGATCCTGCATGTTCTCGGCGACTGTGGGGTCGGCCTCGTGGTTGGGGAAATTACCGTCCATCTCGCAGTAGATATCGTGTACCTCGCACCCGAGCCGCTTCATGATCGGCAGCGCGACAACCCCGGCGGTTCCGTTGCCGGCATCGACGCCGACCCGCAAAGGGCGCGGCAGGCTGATGTTGTTCACCACATAATCGATATAGGTCGGGATCATGGCGGCGGAAGACAGCCGCCCCCGGCCCTCCGTGAAATTTTCGTGTTCGATGAGGGCCAGGATGGCCTGGATGTCTTCGCCGTGGATCGAATCGAGGCCGAGGCAGAGTTTGAAGCCGTTGTACTCGGGGGGGTTGTGGCTGGCGGTGAGCATGACGCCGCCGTCTTTTTTCAGCTGCTGGATCGAAAAGTAAAAAACCGGCGTCGGGCACACCCCGATGTCGGTCACGTCGCAGCCGGTCGCCAGGAGCCCCGCGATCAATTTTTGCGAATAGACCTCGGAGGTCAGGCGGCAGTCGCGTCCCACGGTGATACTGCGGGCGTCGTGCCGGCGCAGAAAGGTTCCCACGCCACGGCCGATCAAGGCCGCGTCCGCAGCCGTCATGTCCTTGCCGGCGATGCCCCTGATGTCGTACTCCCGGAACATTTGTGGATTCATAAATCCATCTCTTTTTCGTTTCAGCCCTTGACAACGGCGATCGGCCTCAACTTGGCCACTTTTCGGGATATGCCGGCCCCGTGAACGACCGCCACGACTTCGGAAACGTCCTTGTAGGCGTCGGGCATCTCTTCCGCGAGCGTGCCCCGACCGGTCCAGCGGACCAGGATACCCTTGTCTTCCAGCTCACGGTTTATCGACCGGCCTTTGCTGGCCTTCTTGGCGGCCTTGCGGCTCAGCACCCGTCCGGCCCCGTGGCAGGTGGAGCCGAACGTATCCGCCAGGGCCTTTTCGGTTCCAACCAGCACATAGGAAGCCGTTCCCATGTCGCCGGGAATAATCACCGGCTGTCCAACTGTGCGGTAGCCTTCATTCAGAGCGGGGTGGCCGGGCGGGAAGGAGCGCGTAGCGCCTTTGCGATGAACGCAGACGGTGCGTTTTTTGCCGTCTATGATGTGCTCCTCTTTTTTGGCGATGTTATGACAAACATCGTACACCAGCCGCATGCGCAGGTCCCGCGGTCCCAGGCCGAAGACCCGCTGGAAGACCTCGCGTGATCGGTGCAGCAAAATTTGCCGGTTGGCCCAGGCGTAGTTAGCGGCGCAGGCCATGGCCCTCAGATAGCGTGAGCCCATTTCCGACTGAATCATGGCGCAGGCCAGCTGCCGGTCCGGCAGCTGGAGGCCGAGTTTTTGAACGTGCTTGGTCATCGAGGCCAGGAAGTCGTCGCAGACCTGGTAGCCGAAGCCGCGCGATCCGCAGTGGAGCATGAGCGTCACCTGCCCCTGGAACAGACCGAAGGCCCCGGCCACATGGGGATCGAAGATTTCTTCGACCAGGCCGACTTCGAGAAAATGGTTGCCGGCCCCCAGAGTGCCCAGTTGCCTTTGGCCCCGTTCCAGGGCACGCGCGCTCACCAGTTCCGGATCGGCGTCGGGCAGACAGCCGCCGTCTTCGGTGTGCTCGACGTCGCCATCCTCTCCGAGACCCTGCCGCAGCGCCCACCGGCTGCCGTCGCGGAGCACCTTCTTTTCCTCCGGGACCGAGAGTTTCAGGGAGCCCTGCGACCCCACGCCGGAGGGTATATTTTGGAAGAGCGCGTTCACCAGGGATTCAAGCTTGGGACGAACGTCTTTTTCGACCAGGTCGGTTGCGGCCAGTCGAACGCCGCAATTGATGTCATATCCCACACCGCCGGGAGAAACGACGCCGGTTTGCCAGTCGAAGGCGGCCACACCGCCGATGGGAAATCCATAACCCCAGTGCATGTCCGGCATGGCCAGGGACGCTTTGATAATGCCGGGCAGGGTGGCGACATTGGCCACCTGCTTGAGCGGTTCCTTTTGATCGGAACCCTTCAGCATGTCGGCGGAGGCGTAAACGATTCCGGGAACCCGCATGGAGCCGGTCATCGGAATTTCCCAGCGATAGGAATCGATCTGTCGGAGTTGCATGGCTATTTTTCCATATGGGTGTGCCACATCCCTGTCAGAGGAAGCGGCACGATAGGGATGCCGTTGAAAATTTCCTTATAGATCAAATATGATCCTCGCCTCCCAGCCTGTCAATTTGCGTTTGACCGTTATCTGGTGATAAGTGACGGCTTTGATCTCGCTGCCGAGCGCATGCCGCGCCGGGTCGTAGGAATCAACGGCGACATCCGCTGTGATGCGCTGGGCACCGATGTCGAGAATGTCCACCGAGTGTACCAGAAGCCCTCTTCCCGACCACAGATACAGTAACTCCCGCAGCCAGTTGACCATCAGGTCCGGCCAGTCCGCCCCTTCAACTTGCAGGCTTAGGGATTGCACGGCGTGCACCGATTCGGGGCTCACCATGATGTCGAACATGGCCCGGGCGGCGGTGGCGAACACCTCGGAAGGATCGGTGCCGAACACGTGCAGGCCGACATCCGCGGTGTGATCGATGATGCGATATTTCACCTGTGCCTATCCCGGTTATAGCAATATTTCGCCGGTCTTAGCGGTGCCGTAGCCGCCGAGGGTCTCGACCCGATTTTTGAAGGCGGCACTGCGAATGGTTTCCAGAAGGGTCTGGAAATTCCGGGTCTCGAAAAACGCTTCAGGCACCACCAGGTCGTATTGTTCGGTGACGACCGGCACGAAGTCTAGTTTCAGGGCCCTGGCCGCCGCGCAGATTCCCAGACCGGCGTCGGCCGTGCCGCTCAGGACGGCCACGGCCACCGACATGTGGGTAAATTCTTCGTTGCCGTAGCCGCTGATCCGGCTCGGGTCGATGCCCAGCTCCCGCAAACGGTAGTCGAGCAGAATGCGGGTGCCGGATCCGCCCTGTCGGTTGATCATGGTCACATCCTCGCGCGCCAGGTCTTCGATTCCTTTAATCCGTTTCGGGTTCCCGGGTAGAACGATCAGGCCCTGATCCCGGAACACCAGGTTTATCAGACGAACCTGCTTCGCGGCAAAGAGTTCGGGTAGATAGCGCTTGATGTAGGCGGTGTTGTAACTGCCGTCGGCCGTGTCGAGAAGATGCGAGCCGGCCAGATGGCACAGGCATTTCTTGACGGCCATAAGCCCCCCCATGCTGCCGACGTGGCTCGATGACAGCGACAGGCCGCTGCTGCCGGCGCGAAGCTGATCGGCCAGGACGTCCAAGGTGTTGTCGTGGCTGCCGACGATCACGATGGTGTTGCGGATGGCCGACAACGGGCGTAGCAGTTCGGCCGCAACCGGCTGCTGGTCGTTGATCCCTTCGACGTGGTTCGGAATCCGGATGATGCCATCGGCTTCGGTGATCGAGGTGATACAGCCCGCGCCGCGCGGCAGAGGAGTGGCCACGATGCGGCCGTTCACCTCCCCGAGCTTTACGCGGATAAATTCTTCCACGCCGAGTTTGGAGGCGATTTTACGGGTCGGCGCGACCATTGCCGTCTGGGGCGCGATGTCGGGCAGTCCGAGCCGGTGGCGGATCAGGGGACGGACAAACTGTTCGAAGGCGATGATTGCCGAAACCGGGTAACCGGGTATGCCGAATACCGGTTTGTCGTTAAATTCCCCGACGATCACCGGTTTGCCGGGCATCATGGTAACCCCGTGCACATAAACATGACCCAGACTGGTGATCACGTGGCGGGCGTAATCTTCCGAACCGGCCGAAGAGCCGCCGATGATCAGAACCATGTCGGTGCCGCTCTGGAGGCCCTTTTCGGTCGCCGCTTTGATGGCTTCCAGGTCGTCCTGGACCCGGTCGTGTTTGACGTAAGTGCCGCCGCAGGCTTCGGCCAGATTGCCGAGAACGTAGGAGTTGCTCTCGAGGACTTGGCCGGGGGGCAATTGGTCCGGGTCGATGCGGCGCCAGTCGACGATCTCGGATCCGGTGGGGATGATCAGCAGATTGGGTTTGCGGCGGACCGCCACCTCGAAAATGCCGGCCGAAAGGAGCGCCCCGATACAGTAAGGCGTAATCTGGTGGTTCTGGGGAAAGAGCAGCTGGGTGGCGACAATGTCCTCGCCCATTTTGCGGACGTGCTGCCAGGGAAACGCCGGTGCTTCGATCAGAACCCGGTGCTCGTCGAGACGATCGAGCTTTTCGACCATGATCACCGCGTCGGTCCGCTCCGGCATCACGTGACCGGTGTTCAGATAAAAAGCGTCTTTTCCGATGATCAGCTCTTTCGGCCGCGTCTCGCTGGCCCCGAAGGTATTTTCCGCTTTGACCGCGATGCCGTCCATTGCGGCCGCGTGGAAATTGGGTGATGACAGCCGGGCGGTGACGGCTTCGGCCAGCACGCGTCCCACCGAATCGGTTACCGGCACGGTTTCACCGGACATGGCGCCGATCGACCCGAAGCGCTGAAACAATATGTCCCGGGCCTCCTGGAGCGTTTTCATTTTTAGATAGATGTTGCGTTTGAGATGCATTCTTTTCTCCGACTAGGGCACAGACGTTAAAGGCGGGTTACAGGTTGCGGATCCTGAGTTTCGAGTTTCTATCACAAAGGAATGACCGCGACCTCTGCGCCGGCATCGAGCCCCTCGGTGTTGACGTCGATTTCGATCAATCCGTCGGCCATGACCATGGTGTTCAGCAAGCCCGATTTGCCCAGAACCGGTTCGGCGCGGTATTCATCGTTGTCACGGGTGAGGCGCACGCGGATAAAATCGGTGCGCCCCTGAGCCGAACCGATGTTGCGACTCAGCCGGGCGGGAATCCTGAAGGCCTGTCGCTGCGAGGGGGACAATCCCGCCACACGCGCGATGAACGGCTGAACCACGACTTTGAAAACGACCATGGCCGATACCACGTGACCCGGCAAGCCCCAAACGGCCTTATTCTGCGTATTGGCCAGAATGGTCGGCTTGCCGGGGCTGATCGAGATGCCATGCACAAGGATGCGTGAATCGGGAAGTTGGGTCAGGACATCGATCGTGAAATCGCGAACCCCGACCGAACTGCCCCCGGAAAGCAGGATCATGTCCGAGCCGGCCAGGGCGTCGCGGCAGGTCTCATACAGCGCTTCGTATTTGTCGCGCACGATGCCGTAGCGCACGGGTATGCCGCCGGCTGCCAGCACCTGCCCGGAAAGAGAATAGCTGTTGACGTCCCGGATCTGGCCCGGCACCGGCGTGCTGTCGATCGGAACGACTTCGTCGCCGGTCGATATGATTGCGATTGTCGGGCGCCTGAATACCCGGACGGTTTGCTGTCCGAAGGCAGCCAGCAGGCCGGTTTCCTGCGGCCGCAGGTATTGACCGGCTTCGAGAATGATTTGCCCGCGACGAAAATCTTCCCCGACTTCCACGACGTGTTGGCCCGGTGCGACACTGCGGTAGACCTCGATCGTGGTATCATCCAGCATTTCCGTGTGTTCGATCATCACCACGCAGTCGGCGCCTTCAGGCAGCATGCCGCCGGTGGAAATTCGGCAGACCTCACCGTGTGCGATGGAAAACGCCGGCGTCTGTCCCATGGACACGCTGCCTTTGACAGTCAGGTAGGCCGGGCTGCCATCTGAGGCCCCGAAAGTGGCAGAGGCTTTGACTGCGTACCCGTCCATGGTCGCCCGTGAAAATTCAGGAAGATCTCGATCGGCAGAAAGAGTATCTGCCAGGACTCTGCCGCAGGATTCCGGGAGTGGGACGGTTTCCATACCGACCGGAGTGAACGCCTCCGCATTCTTCAAGACGCTCGCAAGATCCGTTACTTTGAAAAATTCCAGCATGCCATCCCTCGTATAAAACTTAACGGCACTAGACCCAATAAAAAAGTAATCCTTACCTCTTCGATCTAACTGGAGGCTTGCGGCCATAGACAGTGCTCATTTGAGCAACGGCAGGGCCGCCCTGAAGGTGTCGGTGCCGGCCCGTTCGAGCCACTCGTACATCAGCATTTCGGTGGATACGATCGTCACCCCGTTTTCCCGCAGTCGCTCAAAGGCCATATCGCGGTCGCTAGGTGACCGCGAGGCGGCGGCGTCGGCAATCACCACGATCCGATAATCCAGTGGGGCTTGTAGGGCGGTCTGAGCGACACAGATGTGCGCTTCCATTCCGGTGAGAATCAGGGTGCGGCGGTCGTGGGCTTTCAAGCGGCGGGTGAACGCCTCTTCACCGAAGCAGCTGAAGGACAGCTTTCTCAGAGGAGGCGTTTCTTTCAGCTCCAATCTGATCTCCTCGACCGTCTCTCCCAGGTTTTCCTGTTCGCTCAGAAGGGCCGGCACTTCTACCACCCTGGCCAACCGGACGAGCTTGACGATGTTGGCCACGATCTGCGGCGTGTCATGGATAAGGGGAGCCAGTTTATTCTGCACATCGATGACAATCAGCAGGCTGTCTTCGCGCTGAATCAGCGCCGGGAAAGAATTTTTGGTACGGTTCACGATCGCCCTCCCTTTTTTACTGTGGACCGGTCCATCGGGTGGTGCCCATCCACGGTTTCATTTCAAGCACGGATCAGTTTTCGATCCAGAAATGGTCTGCAGTCTTTATCTGGTACCACAAAAGAGCGCGTCGCGGCAAGTATGACCGCCAGCCGGCAGGCCGCCGACGCGACGGCAAACGCATTTCTGGGCCCAATCGGTTGATATTTTATGAAATAACATTACTTTATAAAATCGCGATTATTGCTGTGATCAAAAACAACCGGAGTTTCACGGATGGGAAAATGTATTCGCCACCCGGATCGCGAAACCGATTTCAAGTGCATGAAACACGACAACTTCTTGTGCAAGGCGTGTCTAAAATGCCGTCATCCGAAAGTCTACTGCAAATTTCGTCCGGCATGTGCGAAATGGTTTATGGGAAAAGCCGGGGACAATTGGGGCGGCGCAGCGGAAGGCCCCTCCTCTTGCAAATTATTGTGAAATGGGTATAATCGGCGCGCGTATTGGGTATAATTCGTTAATGTCCGGTGTATCAACCATTTGAGGAAATCATGTCCGACGAGCCCGAATCTTTGACGTCCGAACTAAGGGCGGTAAAACCAAAATTTCTAACACGCACAACCTTCACCGAATTCAATCTGCCGGCTGAGGTTCTTACGGGAATTTCCGAGGCCGGCTTTACCTACTGCACCCCGATTCAGGCGCAAACACTGCCGGTGTCGCTGGCAGGTGGTGATGTGGCCGGACAGGCACAGACCGGAACCGGCAAGACGGCGGCCTTTCTGGTGACCATATTCACCCGACTGTTGGCGGTGACCGGCCGAGAACCAGGATTGCCGGCGGCCCTGATCGTCGCACCGACCAGGGAGCTGGCCAATCAAATCTACGAAGAGGCAAACGTTCTCGGTCGCCATACCGGATTCAAGATTGCCCAGGTCGTCGGCGGGATCGACTATCAGCGGCAGGCGGAGATCCTGAAAGCGGGCGTTGATATCGTCATCTGCACACCCGGACGCGTCATCGATTATTTCAAGCAGGGCATCTTTAAAACCAGCGGCATCAAGCTTGTGGTCATCGACGAGGCCGACCGTCTCCTCGACCTCGGGTTTGAAAAGGACATGCGCTTTATCCTGAAAAAGTTGCCGCGCTATGACAAACGGCAGTCGATGCTCTTTTCGGCCACCCTTTCCTACCGGGTTCTGGAGCTGACCTACGAATACATGAACCTGCCGGAGTTTATTTCCATCACTCCCGAAGAGGTGACGGTCGAGGGGGTCGACCAGGTGCTGTTTCATGTGGGGCGAGACCAGAAACTGCCCCTGCTGCTGGGGATCCTGGCACGCGAAGATTGGAACCGGATGCTGATCTTCATTAACACCAAGGCCGGTGTGGAATGGCTGACCCAGAAACTCAAAGGCAACAAATGTCCAGCCGAGGGAATCACCGGTGATCTGCACCAGCGCAAACGGTTTCAGTTGATGGAAAATTTCAAAAACGGCCGCATCAAAATCCTGGTGGCCACCGACGTCGCCTCGCGCGGAATACACGTGGAAGACATCAGCCATGTCATCAACTACGATTTGCCGCAGGATGCCGAAAACTACATCCACCGGATCGGCCGGACCGCCAGAGCAGGCAAAACAGGCAAGGCGTTTTCTTTGGCCTGCGAACAGTACGTGTTTCATCTGGAAGCCGTGGAAGAGATGCTGGGCTACAAAATTCCGGTGGTTTGGGCGGAAGATGACTGGTATGTTGCCGACCGGAGCGGCCCGGTGACGACTGCCTCACGGGGGCGCACAGTGCGGGCCGCCCACGGTAAAGAGCGCGTTCAAAAAAGATTGGCGCGCCAGACACCTTCCGAAAAACCCTGGCCGCAGAAATACCCCGGCGCGTTTTTCGGCTTTCTGCCCGACAAGGCGACCGAAACCGCGACACCACCCTCTCCGGCCGCTGAGGAAGCTGCAGCGACAACGCGTAAGAAAAAGCGCCGCCGACGCCGAAAGAAGAAATCCGGACCGACCGATGCCGCCGCTCCGGCAGCCAATCCGGATTCCGAGCTGCAGTCATGAATGTGCCGTCTGCTCACCCGGCAGCGCTGGAAAGCCAATTTTAGTTGAGTTGCCGCCATGGGTTACGTGTTCGATTTCAAGGATGCTCAAGCATTCGAGCGCTGGTTCGAAGAACCGCGTTATCGCCTCGAAGCCGAACGTGAAAACGCCCTGATGATCGACATGCTTCAGCCGGCCAGGGGAGAGACGGTTCTGGAGATCGGCTGCGGAACCGGAGCCAGCCTGGCGCCGCTGATCGAACTGGGGCTGAACGCCACCGGAATCGATGCCTCACCCTACATGCTCGATGTCAGTTTCAAGAAACTGGGGAACCGGGTCAGCCTTTACCGGGGATCCGCAGAGGACCTCCCTTTCGACGACAATTCCTTCAATCATGCCTTTTTTATGACCACCCTCGAATTCGTCGACGATCCGGGCAACGCCATCGAAGAAGCCTGCCGCGTCGCAAAAGACCGGGTTTTTATCGGCGTCCTCAACCGGTATGCCATAAAGGGCATCCAGCGTCGGGTCGCCGGGATCTTTTACGAGACTCTATTCAACCATGCCCGCTTCTTCGGCATCTGGCAGTTGAAACGGCTCATCCGGTCCATTGCGGGTCCGGTGCCGCAGACCTGGCGAACGGTCAACCAGTTTCCTGCCGGCTGCGGCCGTTTCGTCCAGAATTTCGAGCAATCCCAATACGTGCAGCGCTGCCCGTTCGGAACCTTCATCGGGATGGTGATCACTCTGGTGCCGGTTTTCAGGACCCGGCCGTTGGCCATACGCCACCAGGACGAAACCGTCCACCGGCATGGCGACGGGTTGATGCCCGGAACGGCGTCCGTCTACACCGCCGACGAGCACGAACCACCCACCGGACCGGACGCCTTGCGTTTATGTTCACATGCACAGGATAATGGCCATGGAAGCTTACCTTTATGAGACCGTGAGCGACGGCAAAGTCAAGTGCAACCTCTGCCGGCATCGGTGCCTCATCAAAGAGGGCCGCCGCGGCATTTGCGGTGTGCGCGAGAATCGTGCGGGCGTGCTGCACTCGCTGGTTTTCGGAAAACTGATCGCGCGCCACATCGATCCCATCGAGAAAAAGCCGCTCTATCATTTTCTGCCCGGCAGCCGATCGTATTCCATTGCCACGGTCGGGTGCAATTTCAGATGCCGTTTCTGCCAGAATGCCGACATCGCGCAGATGCCGGAGGACCAGCGGGGCTTGATCGTCGGAGATCCATGCACACCGCAGGAGGTGGTCGCCGCTGCCCTCAACGGCGGCTGCCGGAGCATATCATACACCTACACGGAACCGACCGTATTTTTTGAGTTTGCCTATGAAACCGCCAAGCTGGCCCATGCCGAGGGGCTGAAAAATGTCTTTGTCACCAACGGGTACATGACCGCTG
>Ga0316189_10002690_pt1 | contig 17367 bp, 12 predicted proteins | sample LowCovwburrow_MG_FD_204930 | JGI IMG/M metagenome (GOLD analysis project Ga0316189, IMG submission 204930) | Coastal sediment microbial communities from Maine, United States - Lowes Cove worm burrow | ecosystem: Environmental > Aquatic > Marine > Coastal > Sediment | place: USA: Maine...
AGTATGATCAGCTTAGTCGACACGATCTGCTGTTAGCGAAGCGCGGAGATATCCTCCATCCTGAGTTTGCCGAAACTAAGGCTAGACCTGCAACTGCTGTGCTCCACTAGCAGTTATCCTGTATAACACTGTATCACCAAGGCTCTAGCTATTTTGCTCGCTGGTTGAAGCGCTTTCCGACAAGCGCTGCGGCAATATTCACCTTTTGAATATCGATGGCACCGCCGGCGATCCCCCATCCCCAAGCGTCTCGTAGCTTCTGCTCTAGCGGGTATTCCTTTGAATAACCATAGCCACCCATGAGTTGCATTGCCTTGCCGGTTACTTCACGTGCTGTCTCGTTGGCGAAACACTTGGCGACCGAACTCTCTGCGATAGAGGGGAGACCCTTTTCTGCGTTCACTACAGCTCGATAGAGTAAGAGTCGCGATGCCTCTAGTTTCATTTTCATTTCTGCGATCTGCAATTGCACCGCCTGAAAATCGATGAGGGATTTACCGAATTGCTCGCGCTCTTGAGAGTAGGCCAAAACATAGTCAAAGGCCGATTGGGCGACGGCCAATGACATCGTGGTATTGCCGCAGCGCTCTAGATCGAAGGCATCCATCAATTTTCCGAAGCCTCCTGCTGCCACGAGAATGTTCTCAGTCGGCACCTCTACGTTGTCGAAATACATATCCGCGCTTGCGACACCGCGAAAGCCCATGTGGTGGTCCGGTTTGCCGAAACTGAAGCCGTCGCTGCCTTTCTCGACGACAACGGCGCCTATCGCCTTCGCGCCGGGGCTGTCATCCATGCGGCAGTAGACGACATAGGCCTCGGAATGACCGGCTCCCGAGCACCAGCGTTTGTTGCCATTGATTACTACGTAATCGGATTCAGCTTTAGCATGGGTAGTAAGATCGGTTAGCGCCGATCCCGCATTCGGCTCTGACATAGACACAGCGACAACGATCTCGCCGGAGCACACCCTGGGCAGGAATTTTTCCCGCAGTCGCTCACTGCCAAAATGTGCTATCGCTAAACTAGGCCCGAAACAGGACTCGAAAATGGGGAATGCAACTGCGATTGAAACCTTGGCAATCTCCTCTAGGACGATCACGGCATCGAGGTGGCTCATGCCGGCGCCACCGTATTTCTCGTCGAGATTAACGCCGAGATAGCCCAGTTCGGCGTAGCGCTTACGGAGTTCGATGCTCGGTGGTTCGTCACTCTCTTCTATTTGTTTGGCGATGCCAGGTAGTTCCTGCTGGGCAAACTTACGCACGGATTGCTGCAGGGCGACTTGCTGTTCGGATAGAGTGAAATCCATATTTCGGGGTCCTTGTGCTTCTGTTTTCATGGCTGTGGCCGGGTATTGTAGAGTATTCGTCAGGCGCCCCATAGACCAGAGTTGTGGGTGGTGTCTGTGTTTGAATATCATCACCTTAGAGTTCGATGATGGGGCAGTAGATCTCTGGTGATGATTAACACACGCTGTAAATACATCCCTGTACGCTCGGGCTCGGCGTCCTGCCTCGCACGGTGTTAATCATCACCAGAGATCCACTACCCTTCAGATTCAGTGGAAGATTCAGGTTCAGCCACTTACCTGGTTATAGGCCGGTTTCCCTACGCTTGCTCCCTGCTGCTATAATCGCGCCCGATTTCACTTGGCATATAGAGTGGGCATAGACCTTTCTAATTCTGCAATCTGAGCTTGAGAGCGTGTAATCGCATTATCTCGGCTCATAACACGGCAATCATCAGCATGGGTACTGAATCACTAATGGACGAAATAGGGCGCCGCCGCGTGTTGGCGATCATTTCGCATCCGGATGCTGGCAAGACCACCATCACTGAGAAATTGCTGCTTTACGGCAAGCTGATTCAGATTGCGGGTTCGGTGAAGAGCAAGAAGTCGGACCGCCATGCGACATCCGACTGGATGGCGATGGAGCAGCAGCGAGGAATCTCGGTGACCTCCTCGGTGATGCAGTTCCCCTACAATGGCCGAATGGTGAATCTGCTCGATACACCCGGGCACGAAGATTTTTCCGAAGACACCTATCGCGTGCTCACTGCCGTGGATTCCGCATTGATGATTGTGGATGGTGCAAAGGGTGTGGAAGAGAGAACGATTAAGTTGATGGATGTCTGTCGTCTGCGTGATACCCCGATCTTCACCTTCGTTAATAAGCTCGATAGAGATATCCGCGACCCTATCGAAGTCCTCGATGAAATCGAGACCGTTCTCAACATCAAATGCGCGCCGATCAACTGGCCGCTGGGAATGGGTAAAGAGTTCAAGGGCGTCTATAACTTGGTTGAAGACAAGATTCATGTGTATCAGCAGGGCCAGGGTAATCAGATCCCTGAAGAGGTGATAATCGATGGACTGGATAGTCCGGAGACAGCGGAGCTGCTTGGTGGCTATACGCAAGATTTCATCGATGAGATCGAGCTGGTGCGCGGCGCCAGCCATGAATTCGATAGAGAGGCTTATTTAAAGGGAACTCTGACCCCCGTTTACTTTGGTACGGCTTTGGGAAATTTTGGCGTTAAGAAAATGCTCGACGATTTCGTAGAGTGGGCGCCAGAACCTAAAGACCGAGAAACAGAAACTCGTGTAGTAGAAGCGAAAGAAACAGACTTCACTGGTTTTGTCTTCAAGATTCAGGCGAACATGGATCCTAAGCATCGTGATCGAATCGCGTTTATGAGGATCTGTTCGGGGGAGTATACGAAGGGCATGAAGATGCGTCACACGCGCATCGGCAAGGATGTCAAAGTGGCGGACGCGGTGACTTTCCTCGCTGGCGATCGTGAGCAGGCAGATGGGGCTGTGTCTGGCGACATCATCGGACTGCACAATCACGGCACGATTCAGATCGGCGATACCTTCACCACGGGTGAGGAATTGAAGTTTCGAGGAATCCCTCACTTCGCTCCTGAATTGTTTAGGCGTATCCGCTTACAAGATCCGCTCAGGCTGAAGCAACTGCAGAAGGGGCTGACGCAGTTATCTGAAGAAGGGTCTACGCAGGTGTTCATGCCTGTGCGCAACAACGATCTCATCGTAGGCGCTGTGGGGGTGTTGCAATTCGAAGTTGTGGCTTTTCGTTTGAAAGACGAATACAAGGTCGATTGCATCTATGAACCGGTTACGGTCCACGTAGCAAGATGGGTGGATTCCGAGAACAAGGCTAAGTTAGAAGAATTTCGCAAGAAGGCCCATGAGAACCTCTCTATCGATGGTGGCGGCTATCTGACCTATCTTGCGCCTACTCGCGTTAACCTGAGTCTAATGGAAGAGCGCTGGCCGGACATCAAATTTCGTGCGACTAGAGAACACTAGTCGGTATTTTCTAATCAAGTGCTAGGCTTTCGCTATCAAGCCCTAGTTCGTAAACAATAGTTAGTAGGCAGTCCAAGCTCTATGTCCAATTGCCATATGCAGTTCGAGATCAATGCAACCGACGGCAAAGCCCGCACCGGCGCAATGCAGTTTCCTCGCGGCGAAGTCGCTACTCCGGCCTTCATGCCGGTAGGTACCTATGGCAGTGTTAAAGGCTTGAATCCGCAGCAGATTCGCGACACCGGTGCCGACATCATCCTCGGCAATACCTTCCATCTAATGCTCAGACCCGGCACGACAGTCATCATGAAACATGGCGACCTGCATGACTTTACCGGCTGGGAGCGACCGATGTTGACCGACTCGGGAGGCTTTCAGGTATTTAGTCTAGGCGAGATGCGCAAGATCACAGAGCAGGGTGTTAAATTCAAATCTCCTATCGATGGTGCAGAGATTTTTCTCGGTCCAGAAAACGCCATCGAAATTCAGCATCAACTCGGCTCCGACATCATCATGGTGTTCGATGAATGCACTCCTTATCCGGCTACCGAGACAGAGGCTAGAGACTCGATGCAGCTTTCTCTGCGCTGGGCACAGCGCTGCGCGCAGGCTCACGGCGACAACAGCGCGGCACTGTTTGGTATCGTGCAGGGAGGCATGTTTCCGAGGCTGCGAGAAGAATCTTTGGCAGGATTGCTTGAGCTTGGCTTCGATGGCTACGCGCTAGGTGGACTTTCCGTGGGCGAACCGAAAGAAGAGATGAAGGCCGTTGTCGAGTTTTGCGGTGAGAGATTGCCGGCAGACAAGCCGCGTTATCTAATGGGGGTAGGCACACCAGCGGATATCGTGCATGCGGTCAGTCAGGGTATCGATATGTTTGACTGTGTTATGCCCACAAGAAATGCCCGTAACGCCCATCTATTTACCTCTCAAGGCCTGCTGAGGCTGCGCAATAGTCGCTTCCGCAATGATACGGGTCCGCTGGACGAAGAGTGTGGCTGCTATACCTGCCAAAATTTTAGTCGCGGCTATTTGCACCACCTCGACAAATGCCGTGAAATGCTGGGCGCACAACTGAATACAATCCACAATTTGCACTATTATCAGACGCTGATGGCGGGTTTACGTGGGGCTATAGAACAGGGTAGATTGGCCGCTTTTGTCGCTCAGTTTCAGGAAGATCAGCAAGAAATGTCCTGAATCCTAATGCTAGGCACTTGAAAATAAAGCAATAATCCCAAGTTAGAGTAGAGGCGTTCCTGCAGCAGGCCTAGGGCTTTCGCAGATGAACTAAAGCCAGTGCGATAATCGATATATAAGAACTGCACTAAAGCCGGTACAATCCCCGTCTTTTCTGCCAGAGCAGACAGCTAATTTCCTGAGAGAGTCAGTTATGAATTTAATCTTCCCCACAGCCTATGCCCAAGAAGCCGCGGGCCAACCCTCGATGACTTACAACTTGATTTTGTTCGGTGGCATGTTCGTACTGTTCTATCTGATCTTGTGGCGGCCACAGTCGAAGCGTGCCAAAGAGCATAAAGATTTGATTAGCAGTGTCTCCAAGGGAGACGAGGTAATGACATCCGGTGGACTGATGGGCAAAGTTACCAAGGTCAACGAGGACTATATCGCCGTTGAAGTTGCGGAAAATGTAATACTCAAGTTGCAAAAATCTTCAGTCGCCGCGGTTCTGCCTAAGGGCACGATTAGTCAAATCTAGTTGCGTCGGAACTTTAGTCGCACACGTTTATTCACCGACGATAGAGAGCTAGCTGGTAGCACAATATGTTAAATAAATACCCGGCCTGGAAAAACATTCTCATTCTTTTAGTGGTTATCTTGGGGTTTTTGTATTCCTTGCCAAACCTCTATCCCGACGATCCTGCCTTGCAAATTTCCCATGAACTCACCGAGCTGAGTCAGGGGGACATGCCAATAATTACTTCGGCATTGGAAGCGGCCGAGGTCGATTTTTTCGGTGAGGAGGTAGATAGCGAGAGCATTCGCATTCGCCTGAGAAATCTCGATGATCAGCTGCGCGCGAAGACGGCTATAGAAGAGGCCTTGGGGGACAGTTACATCGTTGCTCTGAATCTTGCCCCCACCACTCCAGGTTGGTTGCAGTCTATAGGCGCAGGTAAGATGAATCTCGGTTTGGACCTGCAGGGTGGCGTACACTTCCTGATGGAAGTAGACATGGATGCGGCATTGACGCGTCGTATGGAAGACAACCTAAGCAATGTTAGAACGATCTTAAGAGAACAAAGAATTCGTAGTCGTGGTCTGAATCTAATTTCGAATTCACACCTAGAAGTGCGATTCGCGAATACCGATGATCGCAGCCAGGCCAGGTCGGAGTTGACGGACGTCTTTCCGGAATTGCAATTTCAGAACCGCGAAGCGGAAGGCGTGTTTATCCTCGATATGCGCATGACGCCAGCTACCGCGCTGCAGATTCAGAACGATACCCTGCAGGCAAATAGAACTACTCTTTTGAACCGTGTCGATACTCTCGGCGTGTCGGAGCCAACTGTACAGCAACAGGGCTCGGATCGTATCGTCGTCGAGCTGCCGGGCATGCAAGACCCAGCACAGGCAATCCGAATTTTACAGCGTATAGCTACATTAGAATTTCATCTCGAGTCCGAGGTGGGTGCTCCCAGCCTCAGTTATGAGACCTATGAATATGATGGCTTGTTGGTCAATGTCGACAACGATGTAGTCCTGCAGGGTGATCGCATAAGCAATGCTGTCTATCAGTTAGATCAGAACAGCCAGCCCTCGGTGAACTTGAGCCTCGATGCCCAAGGCGGTAATCAGATGAACCGTGCTACTCGCGATAACGTGGGCCGACGGTTGGATATACTGTTGATCGAGACTAAATCACGCACCATTGCATCGATAAATGAAGAGGGCGAAGAAGTCGAAGATATTGAGTTCTATGAAGACAAAGAACTCATTATGCATGCCACAATCCAGCAGCCGCTAGGCCGTCAATTTAGCATCACCGGTTTGACCGCGCGTGAGGCGAGTGATCTCGCTCCCTTGATTCGCTCGGGTTCATTGGCAGCCCCTATGACGATTGTTGAGCAATCGGTTATCGGGCCTTCGATGGGTCAGGAAAATCTTGATCAGGGTCTGTTGGGCGTGCAGGTAGCGGCCGGTCTCGTCGTTATCTTTATGCTGTTCTACTACCGTACATTTGGCATGGCCGCGAATGCTGCGCTGATCATGAATATTTTGATGATCGTAGCGGTCATGTCGTCGATAATTCCGGCGACACTGACGCTGCCGGGCATCGTTGGTATCGTTCTTACGGTGGGTATGGCGGTTGATGCGAATGTACTCATCTTTACAAGAATTCGCGAGGAGTTGGGCAGCGGCGCGCCGCCGCAACAGGCCATCGACGCGGGATATAACCGTGCATTCACGACCATTATCGACGCTAACCTGACTACCTTCTTAGTGGCAGCAGTGCTCTATACGATCGGCACCGGTCCAGTGCGTGGCTTCGCTATCACTCTGATGATAGGAATTATCACCTCTATGTTCACTGCCATCGTTGGTACGCGAGCAATCGTGAATTTGCTCTATGGCGGCAAGTCTGTGAAGACACTCTCCATCGGTAATTATAGGAAGAAGTCCACACAAGACGATCTGAACGTAGCGGCGGGAAAATAGATAATTATGTTAATGACTGAAAAAGAAATCGATTTTATGGGTGCGCGTAAGTTTGCGGGTGTGGCATCTATTGTTCTGGTTATCGTTTCCATTGTGTCGCTGGCGGTCAACTCTCTGGAGTTTGGTCTCGATTTTACCTCTGGCACATCGGTGCGCTTGAGTTACTCGGAGGCCGTGGTCGTCGAAGATGTTAATCAGACACTGCGTGAGAATAGTTATGAAAACGCGGTAGTTGTAACCTTCGGAACCGATCGTGACATTCGAATCCTTCTGCCGGTAGATGAAAACATTGCTGTAGGCGAGCAGGCTGCGCAGGCAGTTATCGTTGGTGAGTCTATTGCCGAATTACTGCAGAGCGCCAGTGGCAGCGAGATCACGCTATTGGGGTCCGACTACGTGAGCGCGAAAGTTGGCGGAGAGTTGGTCGAATCCGGCGGCATCGGCATGCTGGTGGCGCTAGCAATCATCATGGTGTACATCGCCATGCGCTTTCAATTTAAGTTCTCGGTTGGTGCGGTGGTGGCGCTGGCCCACGACCTCATAATCACCCTAGGGATATTCTCCCTGTTCCGAATTGAGTTCAATCTGAATACATTGGCTGCGCTGTTGGCGATCATCGGTTATTCCTTGAACGACACCATCGTGGTATCCGACCGTATTCGTGAGAACTTTCGCCGACTGCGCAAGGGTACGCCGCTTGAGATGGTCAATATATCGCTGAATCAGACACTATCACGCACCTTGATAACGTCATTGACTACGTTACTGGTACTGTTCTCCATCCTCTTTATCGGTGGCGAATCTACTCAGGGGTTTGCAGTAGCACTTATCATCGGTGTGGTGATTGGTACCTATTCTTCAATCTATATCGCCTCGAATGTCATTCTGTACATGAACGTTACCCGCGAAGATTTGATGCTGCCTGTAAAGGAAGGCGCCGAGTTGGACGATATTCCCTAGAGAGGGTTCGTAACGCATCGCCATTTGCTCGAGCCGGTCTAAGCCTGTGATAAATAGCACTTGGCGATGACCCGCATAATTGCTATGTTTTAGCCCGTTGAAATTCAATGCACATCAGAGGGCGGTTCAGCTTGATTTACACCGGGCAACAATCTCAGCACAGCACGCAAACTCTCCTCAGCTGGCGTCTCGCCTTTTCGGTGCTTCTGCTGCAATTCACTGTGTTTCTGCCCCTGAAATCATTTGCTCAAGACCCCGCCTTATTCCCTAGACCCGCGGAATTGGAGCCAGCCATAGGCTTCTGGGTTCGTGTTTATACCGAAGTCGACACGCAGAGCGGCTTCCTGCACGACTCTCAACATCTTGACGTTGTCTATACTGACCTGAGCTTGAACCGCCGCCAGATCGAGGCTAGACGTAGCCAAATTCAGGAAGACCTGCGGCTACTCGCTACTGGAAAGCGTGATCAACTCACCGATTCACAGCGTCAGATACTCTCACTCTGGCCCGGAGACGTGACGAATGAGACTCTGCGCACGGCCGCTTCTAATGTTCGCTGGCAGTTGGGTCAGTCCGATAGATTTCTTGGTGGATTGCAAAGGTCGGGCGCGTACCGACAGCATATAAACAATGTTCTACGAGAAAAAGGCCTCCCTACAGAGCTGGGTGTGCTTCCTCACGTCGAATCGTCATTCAATCCCGGTGCTTTTTCCAGCGCATCGGCTGCAGGCATGTGGCAATTCACTCGTGCCACCGGTCAGCGCTTCATGCGTATTGATCACATAGTGGATGAGCGCATGGATCCTTATACAGCGACCAGCGCGGCTATGAGCCTGCTTGAATATAATTACAGTGTGCTAGGCACCTGGCCCTTGGCGCTAACTGCCTATAACCACGGAGCTGGTGGAATCGCCAGAGCCGTAAGGGAAACGAAAACTACCGATATCGAAAAGATTGTCGCAAATTACAAAGGGCGATCATTCGGTTTCGCATCGCGCAATTTCTACGCGCAATTCCTTGCTGTTAATGAGGTAGAAAGGAATGCCGGGCAGTACTTCGGTGATGTACGGTTTAATCCTGCTCCAAATTTTAGAGAAGTTCAGACCGACTCTTTTATCGATGCTGAAGTATTCGCTAGCTCGGTTGGCATCAGCCTAGAGCAATTGCGCGACGACAATCGAGCACTTCGTCCAGTGGTGTGGGAGGGGAATAAGAGAATCCCTGCGGGTTTTCGAGTCAAGGTGCGCGAAGAGGTTGTTCCCAGAGGAGACATCTTGGCGATGGTGCCAGCGGATTTTAAATTCCCTGTGCAGACACCGGATGTAGCCTATGTGGTTGAACGCGGCGACAGTCTCTCGGTAATCGCTAGACGCTTCAATACCTCGGTTACACGACTGGCCTCGTTGAATCAGCTGCAGAGTAGAAACAGGATTCAAATCGGTCAACGCCTGCTGCTTCCTCAAGATAGCAATCAACAGCCTGCGCTAGCAGCTGCCGTTTCGGAAGAGGGGGCATACACAGTTCGCAGAGGCGATACCGTTTCACTGATCGCGGCACGTTATGGCGTTACCGAGCGGGCGCTTTTGGGTGTGAATGGGATTCAAGACCCTCATAAGATTTATCCAGGACAGCAGTTAACAATGCCTGGCCAGGGCGATGCAGGAATTCAACTCGCAGGAATAGACGCTACCCTCACGCCGACGCCGACTGTGCAGACGCAACTAGCCGCAGAGGTCGAGGTAGGATCGGGAGTGCGTAGTGATTCACCCGCATCGTCTGCGGAGGAAGTAGACCAGCTGACATTAGTGCGCCTGCCTCCGGCTGCAGTCTTGCCGGATAATCAAGAATTGGACGCCCCAGTTACCGATGAGGAAAGCACGGCAGAGGCATTAGATCCGGTGATAGATGTTAGTGAGAGTAATCAGCAACTGGTTGAGAATCTGTCTGCTGACCCGTCTGATTACACTGTAGCAAGTAATAATACCGTCGAGGTTCAGGCATCAGAAACACTAGGGCATTTCGCCGATTGGTTGGGTATTCGTGCCTGGGATGTGCGCCGCTTGAATAATATGGCATTTAGAGATCCAGTTATTGTGGGCAGGCGCCTCACTCTGGATTTCTCGCGAGTGAATATTGCAGAATTTGAACTAAAGCGTCGAGAGTTTCATTCGACTTTGCAGCAAGAGTTTTTTAGCAATTACCGCATCCAAGGTGTAGAGCAGTATGAGATCAAGCGTAACGATAATATCGGCGTCATAGCGAGGAATCGCTACTCTACTCCTATCTGGCTGGTGCGCCAGTACAATCCTGAACTGGATTTCAACCGCATACAAATAGGCCAGAAAATCGCCTTTCCATTAGTAGAGCAATCAGAATAGTCGCGCTACTTTGCAGCTTCTCGAACTAGTCTTTCAAACAGTTCTGCATACTTGGGTCGCAGTGTCTTCTGCGAGAAATTGTCTAGAGTGACTCTCGGCAAGGCAATATTTTTGGCTCGCATCCTTTGCCAGTTCTCTAGTCGCTTAACAATGCCCGCGCAATTCATCTCGTTATCACTGCTCTCATCGTAGGGGTAGAGATGCTCATCGTCGATGTATTCGGGATAGACCAATGCCTTAGGCACAAGAGGCGTGCAGCCTAATGTGCAAGCTTCCTGTATGGCGAGGCCCTGAAAATCATGCAGGGCAGTGGAGAGTACGATATCACAGCGCCTAAGCAGCTCTATATAGCTCCCTCGATTTTCGATAAAGCCGAAGCTGCCTTGATCGATGGCAAGAGCTGCAGCATGTTGTTGCAATAGTGTCGCTATCTTTTCGAATTCTATAGGGGACGACCTGAACTGTTGCCCGACAACATGTAGTCTGATGGGTAATCGCCGTGCAAGTATTGCCTCAGCGAGGGACAGTAATAGCTTTGGTCCCTTGTCATATTCCCAGCGATGATTCCAAATTACATCGAGTATCTGTCGGGGTTCTAGTGCTGCGGCTCTGGCAGAGAATTCCTCCAGTGGAACTGGAATAACCTCGCTCCTTTCTATCCTCTCGAGCAGTTCTGGAGATAGTCGGTCCGGCAATTTTTCTAGTAAATTCTTAGCGCCTTGCAGAAAGGTTGACCGGTTGTAATTGCTATTGAAAACTATTGTGCTGGCACAGAGTGACGAATAGAGAGGAACCAACTGGGGTTCAACATTGTTGCCGCTCTGTGTGCTGCCTAATGGATAGACGAACTGATTCTCGTGGAAATAGAGCAGAGTGGGCAGCTGCGCGAGCTTGGGAATGAAGCCGCGAAGACTTGCCAAATCAACCATCGATGTGGCAATGAGTAAGTCGTAATCTTGATTGAGCTGTGCTTTTTCATTGAGTGCCCATTGCAAACTATTGCCTCTTATCCGCCAGTTGAAATGGCGCGGCGGCAACATAAGTTGAGTCCAATTGTGTTCAGGGAACATATCGGCCAGTCTGCCGCGCCACATCTTGTGGCTCATGGCGTCGTAGGCAGATAACAGCAAAATTCGATAAGGCATTGAAGGTTCTTTCATAGTTAATCAATCGAGGAACAATTCTGGCATAATTTCAGTTTGTAGCTTAGCGTGCGCGAATGAATAAGTCTGTTGCATTGCTGCAGCCATTCAATAATTAGTCAGCGGAAGCGACTTCGGGGAAACAATGACAATTAAACTGCACGGCATGACCTATAGTAACTATTACAATATGGTTAAGGCCATCATGATAGAGAAGGGGGTGGATTTCGAGGAAGCTCATGTGTTGCCAAATCAAGAGCCGGAGTTCTTGCTTAAGAGCCCGATGGGGAAAGTACCCTGCCTGCAGACCGAGCAAGGCTTTCTGACTGAAACCGGCGTTATGATCGACTACATCGATAGTTTAAAAATTGGGCCTTCGTTATACCCAGAGGAACCCTTTGCAAGGGCAAAGGTTAAGGAGCTGATAAGGCATCTGGAGCTCTACATCGAATTACCCGCGCGACGCTTGTATGGCGATGTGTTCTTCGGTAATCCGGCTACGGATGAGCTGAAAGGACAAGTTAAGAGTCAGCTGAAAAAGGGATTCTCTTCATTGCAAAAACTGGCAAGTTTTGATCCCTATCTGGCTGGAAAAGAACTGAGTTACGCGGATTTTTACTATAGGTTTAGCGTGGGCCTAGCAACCATAGTGTGCAAGAAGGCACTAGATTGGAATGCCTTGAACGAGTTGCCAAATATTAAGTCACTATTGGATCTAATGGATGAGCGTGAATCAATTCAGAAGGTACAGGCAGATCAGGCGCGAGACGCCTGATCCGTCCAGAATGAGCGAAGCCTGCTAGCGATGAGGCGTTCTTTCTAGAATGCCTGCATTGCTGCTCATATCGAGAATGGTCTCGATATTTTCTTCTATATCCTCAACTGATGCCCCTAGGCCGAGGTCGACGCCAACATTTTCTCTGACGTCTGCTGAATAGTAGCGCCCGCCTGCAGCCTGAATGATGCGGCCGTTGGGAGCCTTCTCCGAGCAGAGATAGACCACGGCTGGTGTGACTAATTCTGGAGCTAGCTTCTCTGCGCTATCTTCGAAGCCCGGCAATTCGACAGTCATTCGAGTTGCGGCGATGGGGGCGATGGAATTAGTAAATACGTTGTACTTGGCACCTTCGAAACGCAAGGTATTCATGAAGCCAACTAGGCCTAACTTTGCCGCGCCGTAGTTCGCCTGACCGAAATTTCCAAACAGACCTGAAGTAGACGTTGTCATTACGATACGACCGTACTTCTGTTCGACCATGATAGGCCAAACACACTTCGTAGCATTGAGGCTGCCGGTGAGGTGAACATCGATGACGGCATGCCAGTTCTCCAGCTCTAGCTTCGAGAACGTCTTATCTCTGAGGATGCCGGCGTTGTTAACTAAGATGTCGATGCGCCCCCATTTTGCAACGGTTTCATCAACCATCGCCTGAACTGCTTCGAAGTCGGTTACTGAAGCATCGTTCGATATCGCTGTGCCGCCGTTGTCACGGATTTCCTGTGCAACCTGCTCTGCGGCTGAGGCTGAGCCTCCGCTGCCGTCTACCGAACCGCCCAGATCATTGACCACTACCTTCGCGCCGCGTCGACCCAGCTCTAAGGCGTGCTGCTTGCCTAGTCCACCACCAGCACCTGTTACTATCGCAACCTGACCTTCGAAATTAATTTTCATACGTATTCTCCTGCTTATTGCCGAATCGACTATGCCCGCCTATTTCTAATAGCTTCCATCAGCAGGCTCTTTCAAATGTGGGCAGGATTCTATGCCGATGGGGCGTCAGCTGCAATGCGTGTAACAGTCCATGTTGGAAAAAGCTGGAAGAAATACGCCAGCGTCATTGCTATGATGGTGTTACCGGTGAGTCTGCGTTGACAAGCCTTTCCTCAGCGTAGCAAGGTAATAGAGACGGACTATGACAGATATCAAACCCATACCAGCGGCAACCGTAGTGGTCATTCGAGAGACGTCTAACAAGGCAGATCTTGAGGTGTTACTGCTACGACGCAATTCCAAGTTGGTCTTCCACGGAGGCCATTGGGTATTCCCAGGAGGGCGTGTGGACGCGGCGGATTTTGCAATAGACGAACAAGGTTTAGAGTATCAAGCCGCAATGCGAGCGGCGGTGAGAGAAGCCAAAGAGGAGGCTGGCATCGATCTCGATATAGATCAGCTCATTCACACGGCCCATTGGACTACACCACCCAAGCTGCCTAGGCGCTTCTGTACTTGGTTCTTCCTCTGTCCGCTTAAAGTGCCGGTTTCTGTGATGGTAGACAACGATGAAATACTGGAGCACCGCTGGATTACTCCGCGTGATGCCCTCGCCGATGCGGCGGCTGATAATTGGGTCTTGCCGCGGCCAACCATGGTGACGCTGCAGGACATCGAGAAGCACCGCAACCTCGCAGAATTACTGAAAGACGTCAATCAACGGGATATTCGGGTGTTTCCGAAGGATTCAAGCTACTACCGACCTCAGGAGATGGGCTGCTAGGTAATTGCAGTTCCATAAGTTCACTCGTATTTTGTTAAAAATTGGGACAGTACAGGTTTTGGAGGTGTCTCAGTTTGAGTCTTTCACTGATTCTCAAGGGTAGTGGACCTCTAGTGGCGCTTAACGCCGTGCGAGGCAGGACGCCGAGCCCGAGCGTACAGGGATGTATTTACAGCGTGCGTTAAGCGCCACTAGAGATCTACTGCCCCATCATGAAACTCTAGGGCGATGGGTTTCAATTGATCGATATTCAAACAGAGACACTATTCAGGCATAGGATCTCTTGCCTTTGGTGCCAAAGCTGGAATCCGGTGTTGCCGACTGTGACACGCCGTAAATACGTCCCTGTAGGCTAGTCGCCCGCATCCCTGCGGGATTCGGTGGGCAGCAGTGGCACAGAACTCATGGCTCTCCCGTAAATTCATACGTATGTTCTTAGAATCTGGGGTAACAGCAGATTTCAGCCTGCCTTTTTTGTGAGATGGCTGCGGCAAAACCGAATTCCAGCCTGCTGGTTTTGTGAGATGGCTTAGGCAATACCGGACTCACGCCATGCCCGTTCGTCCTCCCTCATTTCGGACAATATCTCGCCCAAAACCGGGCATTTTACGGCTGCATTCGGTCAATCTTCAGGCTAGCTGATTTTGCTGGGTCTTTGTCGGTATTCCCACCCATAAGGCCTTGCAATTCCGGGCGAGTTAATGGGATAGTTAAGCCGTACGTCTGACGCAATCTGTCACTGCTCGCGGTCAGTAAGACTGTGGTTTTTGGCCTTTTTGCCGCGGCAAATACCAGTGACAGAGTCGCTTTCGGACGTCGCCTAGCGAGGAGCAACAAGTAGTAATAAGTCTTCCTATTCACCGTAGCCAGAAGAGCCTCTATGTCGTCTCCCACATTCGATAGTCTTCGAGAAACCCTGAAGAATCTTCGTCGTCGTCGCAGCAACCTGTTTATTTTGAAGCAGGTGAGCTATTTCGTTATTGCCTTTTCCGTATTAATTTTGTCGCTTAGCGTGGCAACTCTCTGGTTAGAACCCAGCAAGACCGGCACAACAATCCTATTTGCTGTGTCAGTACTGAGCATTGCCCTATTAGTCTGGCGCTTGATTCTGGTTTTGGGGAGACAGACTACCGATGATCGCAGACTTGCACACTATGTAGAAGATCATATTCCGGATTTAGAACAGCGACTGTTAACTTCTTTAGAATTTACCGAAGAAGATTTAGCGAACGGCAAGCGCGGTGTTTCTCAGCAGTTTATTCAGCAGCTCTGGCTGGATGCTCAGGAGCATGTACAAATCCAGCAAGAGCAGGTAGAGACGGTCGCACCTGCTAGAACATCTTACCTATCTCTCGCATCGGCAGCCGGCGTTGCCGCAGTGGTGATGGCGCTGTTTCTTAGTTCCGATGTGTTATTCAATGCGGCAAGCCGCTTGGCATGGCCTTTCGCGATCAACGAGCCGGTAATCGTCGTTGAGGTACTGCCAGATATCGAAATTAGTGTAGAGCCGGGCGATTTGGAGATGCAACGCGGTGATAGTGTGACGATCATTGCCCGGGTAAGAAATGCAATACCCGGCACGATCAAGCTGCGCCTTCAAGATGACAATGTTAATTGGCGCGACGCTACGATGAACCGCGATGGTAGCGGTAGCGACAGCGCAAGCTATAGCTATTTCATTCCTTCTCTTGAGGAAGACACCGTTTACTATGTCACCTTCGATGAGCGCGGCGAACAGAGTTCGGCGCAATATCAGATCGAGTTGTTCGATCTGCCGCAGGTCGAGCGTATAGACTTGGCCATGGACTACCCCGACTACACCGAGATTGAAGACATCACAGAGGAAGACAGTGGCGACCTAGTGGTGCCGGAAGGCACCGAAGTCGAACTGCAAGTAACCTTCAATAAGAATATCGCTGCAGCCGTTGTAGAGTTTGATGAGAGTTACAGCGTGGATGAAGATGAGATCAATCCACTTCCTCCCTACGAAGACATTAGTCTAGTGATGGATGGCAATATTGGGCGCGCCACATTTACTGTGAATCAAGATGGTGTCTATCGTATTTCCGCGACTGACTTTTCTGACTTGCAAAGCAAGAATCCGCTAGACTATTTTATTCGTTCCATTGAAGACACGCCACCTGAGCTGGCACTAAAGAGACCAGGTCAAGATCAGGAGGTGATGCCTCTCGAGGAGGTAGTCCTCGAGATTGACGCTGTTGATGACTATGGCCTGAGTAAATTTACTCTTAATTACAGTGTCGTTGGCGCGGATGAGGTAGAGGTAGATTTTCTTCCCGAACAGAATTTGCGCGAGGTGTCTGGCGACGAGCTTATCTATTTGGAAGATCTCGACGTCGAGCCGGGCGACTTCGTTAGTTATTTCCTTACTCTCGCTGACAATAATGGTCTCGAGGGTCCAGCCGAAGTTATATCCGATATTTATTTTCTGCAGGTAATTCCCACGGACCAGGAATTTCGTCGATCCGGCGGTGGCGGTGGTGGTCAAGGTGCTGGCGGTGGACAAGGTGATGGCGCCGATAGCAGTGCCCTAGTGCAGATACAGAAAGACATTATTGCGGCGACATGGAAACTAAAGAACAGACAGGCGAAGGTGTCGCCTGAAGAGTTTGCATCCGATGCGGAGATTATTTCTGAGTCTCAACTCGAGGCGACTGAGCGAACTCGTCGCTCTATAGACCGTCTTGCAGAGCGTCTCAGTTTCTCCGATGCGAGCTACGATGCGGCCGTAGAAAATCTCTCATTGGCTATAGATCAAATGAATCTGGCGGCGGATGAGCTGGGCAAGGAGCAGATCACCAGCGCCCTGCAACCTGAGCAACTAGCACTGCAATATGTCTTGAAGGCAGAGGCGAACATCAATCGCACCAACATCTCTATGCAGCAAGGCGGTGGTGGTGGCGGTGGTGGTGCCGCTCAACAGGAGCGTGAAGATCTGCGTGAACTGTTTGAGATGGAGATGGGCCAGCTTGAAAATCGCTATGAGACACCGAACAGTGCAGGCGGAGGTGCCTCGCAACAGCAAACCGAAGAAGCGAATAAGCTTGAAGAACTAGCACGTAGACAAGAAGGTCTGACTCGTGCGCAGCGCAATCTCGCGAGGCGCGAAGAACAAATGACCGAGGAGCAGAAACGGCGCGAGTTAGAGCGGCTAATGCGCCAGCAGGAACAGCTCAGCCGTGAGGTTGAACAGCTAGCGCAGCAGTTGAACCGCAGCCAGCAAAACTCATCCCCTCAGCAGCAGAATCAGCAAGCTTCTTCTCAATCACAATCACAATCGCAGTCTCAATCCAGTAGCGCCTCGCCTTCGTCGGGCAGCTCCAATGGTGGGCAGCAAGGCCAACAACAGCAAC
>Ga0316189_10002691_pt1 | contig 17362 bp, 16 predicted proteins | sample LowCovwburrow_MG_FD_204930 | JGI IMG/M metagenome (GOLD analysis project Ga0316189, IMG submission 204930) | Coastal sediment microbial communities from Maine, United States - Lowes Cove worm burrow | ecosystem: Environmental > Aquatic > Marine > Coastal > Sediment | place: USA: Maine...
CCTCAGGATTTTTGAGCCAGTTAGCATTTGTTATCTTAACCTTTTCTATTGTATATGAGAGTAGGCCATCATTTGGTACATCTTTACCAATGTAGACTCTTCTTTCCGGCTCAAAACAAATTTGACGTAAGGTTTCAAATTTTAAATCCCCTCTTAACCAACAAAAACGATCTAAGTCTGGCTTACCAACCTTAGGCAAATCATGTGCGTCACTACCATGTAAACAAGGTTTTAAACCTTTATATTTTTTCCTTATTGATTTTTCGGAATCAGCTCCTTTTCCACACCAATAATTTCTGTCACCGGGGCGACCAGAAAAAATTATATGAGACATTCTTTGAAGCTCTTCACGCAAAGCTTTTAAACCGTTATCCTGAAGCTGGCCTGTGCCATCATTTTTGCTAGCTGCAACCGCCACTATTATATTTTCACGCGCCTATTTATGATTTTTAAAAGCTTTGCTTAAGTCATTAGGTGTAACTTTAAATTGTTCCGCACCCAATTTTAACAAATAGTTTTTATCATTAGAACTAGGTTCAAATGCATTTCCAAGCCTAATTAAATCATCATTTATACAGCAATAATCCTCTCCATTGTATTCAAACCTCAAATCTCTTAAAAATCTTTTTGCTTTTTGAATGTGGTCATTATCTTCAGGAGATATTAATAAATGAACATTTATTGGAGAACCTTTTGCGGCATTCACCGCAAACCGCAGTTCTACATTTGCAAATAATAATTTAACATTAGGCAATTTGCCATTTTTGAAAAAGGGTAGTATTCTTTCATATGAGTCAAGAACATAATAATCAGTTATGCCTAATGCCCTAATAGCCGGTGACGAGGCATTAATTTTCTTAATAAAATCGTTTAATGAACATTGCTTACCATAATTGTCATTTATTAAAGTACCTGGCAAATGTATATGCGGATCCCATCTGTGCCAAATGGATCCAATAGGATTTTCCGTTTCATTCATTTTCAAAACCTTAATAATAATATGATTCTTGCTTATATGCCCTTAGTTTTTCGGCTAGTTCTCTTAGCCTTAGATATTTAAAATAAGTAGTCCTAGAAATCTCAAGTCGTTCACAACTCTCCTTTACTGTAAGTTTACCCTTATTAAAACACTACTCACAAAGTACAGCTTTTTGATGATATTTCTTAGTAATACCTATTGGTGTGTTTAAAATTTTCCAATGTTGTCTTGCCGATTCCAATGGCGATGACAATCTACAGTTGGTTGATCCTTTTGGAACTATAATAGATTCATTTGGTATTGTAGGGGAAGATGGTTCAGGTACCAATCATGAATTTGAGGATGGGAGGGCTGTAAGAAAACCAGAAATCGGGCAGGCAAATGCAACCTATACCTTTGATGAATGGGCCATTTTTAATGATACAGGGGCTGCAGGAACCATAAACCAACCCCAAAACGCACCAGAGGATTTTACGCCAGGGCAACGGGATTGATTGTAAAAACAACAAAACCGCTTTCCCTAAAATCAAGTATAGGAAAAGCGGTTTTTGATATCAAAAATTGATTTTACTCTTGCATTACTGGAAGCTTGGAGAAATCTTCATGTGCCATAACCTCTTCCATTTGTTTTATATGGCGCTCGGTATGCCCGCTCATAAATAAAATTATTTGCAGACCGTCAATAGTACCAACAGGTGATTTTACGTAATGGTTTCTTAAATCATCCTCGGTGTTTTGAACATACGTTATATGTTCACCACGTTTTGTTACAAATGCCGCTACGGTTTCCTCATACGACCCAAATTTACCGGAGGGTTCAAATGGTTCTCCCGTTTTCACTTTTTTTTCACGACTTGAGATCATGCCCATAAGTTTTTCATCGGAAATCAGTACTGAATCCCTTTTTGAAGGATCTGCAGGGGTTTTCAAAGCACCCTCGAGCATTCCCCAGATCATGCCTTCCGATATTGCCAAATGCTCTACGCATTCTGCAATGGACCACGATTCTGGGGAAGGTTTAAAATTGAGTTGGGCTTCGCTAAGCCCTTTTGTTACTGTTAATAACCGCTGTTGGGTTTCTGCCAAATGATCTTCAGTAAATTCCCTTTCTTCTTCGGTCAGGCCATTGTTGATTAATCCAAAACTGACAAGCGCTAAGATACAATAGGTAAAATAATTTTTTTCATTTTCAAATGTTTTTAAGTTGATATAAACTAAATGGGGGGAGTCTTAAATACTTAGTACGAAAAGTTAAGAAGAATTTACAAATAAATTAACCCCAATTATGTTAAACCGCGATTGTGATAATGGCCAATGAATAGAACAAGGGGCACCCATTGGACACAATATTATAAAAAATGCGACCAGTTGAACTAAAAAAAAATTAAGATACCCTTAGTGGCTAGTGATGTTCAGTGAAAAAAGTCAGGTTTTATACTAAGCCAGTTCTTTTAGGATTTGTTTTAAATCGGAAACAGTAACTGGCTTTGAGATGAAGCTCTTCACTATCGGATAATTTTTTACCTTTTCAATAACACTCGGATTAATAGAAGAACTCAGAATATACAAAGAGAGGTGCTCTTGATGATGATTTGGGATTTTCACAAAATCATCTAAAAAGACCCAGCCATCCATAACGGGCATATCCAGATCTAATAATATCATGTCTGGTAATTTCTTTCCTTCCTGTACCAATGCTCCGAGTTCATTTAATGCACTTTCGCCGTTCGCATAAACAATGATCTCATCACATAAATCAATCTCATTCATGATTCTTTTTATTCCATATATAAAAATGGGATCATCATCAATGATACAGGCACACTTAACCTTGTTTTTAATTGCCATTACTAGTTTGCATCAAAGTATAAATTAAATGTAGTACCAACGTCTACGGTACTCTCAACTTCAATCTTACCATTCATGGCCTCTATTTGGTTTTTGGTGATAAAAAGACCAATACCTTTCGCATCTTCATTACCATGAAATGTTTTGTACATGCCAAATATTTTGCGACCATGGCGGTCTAGGTCTATGCCCTGACCATTATCGCTGAAGGCAACAACAAGTTTATTCCCTTCTTTTTTTGAAGAGACCAAAATTTGGGGTTGTCTATTGGCAGCGCTATATTTTACGCTATTGGTAAATAGGTTTAACAAAATACTATCTAAATAGGCGGGTACGGCTTTTAGGTTATGTGATTTGGGCACATCCAATTCGTAGATCACCTCTTTTTCCTTAAATAAGGTACTTATGTTCTTTTCTACTTTTTTAAGGGCAGTATATAGATTAATAGGCACCATATTACCGTTTACATTCGTCTTTACATGAACCACTTCGTTAAGATGTTGTACAGTCTCGTTTAAGCCGCTGGTTGCCTCATCTATCATCTTGATCAGGTTCTTACGTTCTTCTTCATTTTCTTCATTACCAAGGAAACTGCTCAACATAGAAAGGTTACTGGAATGTGACCTTAAATTATGGGAAACGATATGGGCAAAATTCAACAAATTATTATTTTGTTCATGGGTTACCGCTAAGAGTTTTCTAAGTTCTTCTTCAGCCTCTTTGATTGCGGTTATGTCCCAATTGGTACCAATCACTTTACGGGGATTTCCATCTTTGTCAAAATGCAACACACCTACCGTCTGTATATGTTTAATCTCACCATTAGGCCAAACCACCCTGAACATGTTCTTATAGTCCTTTTTCCCTAGCATTGCCAATTCCGCTGCTTTTTCAGCCTGTTCCAGGTCTTCAGGATGAATTCGTGACTGCCATGCCTCATAGACTCCAGTAAACTCTTCCTTTTTAACTGCATAGAGTTCGAACATTTGATCGTTCCAATCAAGGTCGTTATTGGCAATGTCGTATTCCCAAATTCCAATATGAGCGGCCTTGGTAGCTGTATTTAATCTTTCAGCAACTTCTTTATACTTTAGTTGTGCCTCTTTGATCGGGGTTATGTCCCAATTGGTACCGATCATTTTAAGGGGATTACCTTTTTCATCCTTAAGTAATACTGCTGCGGATTGTATGTGACGAATAGTACCGTTGGGCCAAACCACCCTAAAATTGTGGTTGAGGTCTTTTTCCCCATTGAGCACCACTTTCTCCTCTATTCTGATTCTTTCCCGGTCTTCAGGATGAATCATGGATCGCCATGCCGCATCACTACCATCAAACCCCTCCTTTTTGATTCCATAGAGTTTATACACTTGATCATCCCACAAACTTATATCATTGGCAATATCGTGTTCCCAAATTCCAATATTGGCCGCATTGGTAGCTAAGTTTAATCGTTCGGCAACTTCTTTATATTTTAATTGGATCTCTTTGATCGGGGTTATGTCCCAATTGGTGCCGATCATTTTATAGGGCTTTCCTTCTTTATCCTTAAGTAATACAGCTGTAGCATGAATGTGACGAATAGTACCGTTGGGCCAAACCACCCTATAATTGTGGTTAAGGTCTTTTACCCCATTTAGGACCATTTCTTCCTCTATTTTGGTTTTTTCCTGGTCTTCAGGATGAATCAGGGACCTCCAAGCCTCATAACCCCCGGGAAAGTCTTCCCTTTTGACTCCATGGAGTTCGTACACTTGATCGTTCCATACATGGCTATCGTCGGCAAAATTGTATTCCCAAATTCCTATATGGGCCGCGCTGGAAGCAATTCTAAGTCGTTCGGCAGTTTCTTTATATTTAAGCGTAATTTTTTTTTCGCTGTCGATATCTTGTAATGTCCCAAAAATACGAACGCACCTACCCTTATGAAATTCTGCTTCCCCTTTGGAGCGTGCCCAAAGCTCTTCTCCCTTGGCGGTAATAATTTGTAATTCTATGTCATACGGTTCGCCCTTTTTGATACACTTGTTAACGAGTTTTGTAATTTTTTTCCGGTGTTTCCCTTCTTTGTAAAAGTTTATGGCTTCGTCCAACTTTGGAATATATTCATTGGCTACCTCATGGATCTTTTTGGTAACGGCTGTCCAGTGCAATTGGTTGGTGGCCAAGTCTAATTCCCAACCCCCGATCTTACTTACGCTCTGTGCTTTTTTTAAGAGCTCTTTTTTTCTTGTAGTAGCTGTGATATCCTCAGCAAAAATCATTATACCCGCATTATTTCCTTCATAATCATTCCAAGGGTCTACCTTCCACTTGAGCCATTGAATGTTACCATCCAGGTCAATAAATTTTTGACCGGGAATGTTGCTGCTTTTACCCTGAAGGGCTCTTTGGTGAACTCTTCTTAAGCGTTCTGGAGTGTTTGGGATAACATCGTAATAGTATTTACCTACAATGTTCCTTTCTTTGATATTAAATTCCTTGAGCCAAATTTTGGAGTAACTGGTAAAACAGAGGTTTTTGTCCAAAATCGCAACAGAGATTGGCGCATTTTTGATAAAGTCCGTCGTAAATAGGTTGTTCAAGAGTAAGGTTTTCTTTAATAAAATTACAAATAAATATTACATATTAGAAATTTGCCAGAAAATGGCCACAAAAGACTAATCTTGATTATAGGGATTAAGAGGAAAAATCAGGAATTCACTTTATAGGCAATGCCTATGATTTTATAATACATTCATATGATAAGCTTATAGAAAAACGCTTTGTTTTTTGTATTTTTAGTACTTGGAAAATAACCGCTTCTTGCAACTTCGCAAAACTTAAAATACAACATAATGGAAAATAAAAATGAAAGCAAATGCCCATTTCACCACGGGGGAAACACATCAACGGGAACATCGGTAATGGATTGGTGGCCAAACGCACTTAATTTGGATATTTTGCATCAGCATGATACCAAAACAAATCCTTTAGGAAAGAATTTTGATTATCGCGAAGAGTTGAAGAAGTTGGATGTGGAGGCACTAAAGAAAGATTTACATGATTTGATGACCGATAGCCAAGACTGGTGGCCAGCAGATTGGGGACACTACGGTGGACTTATGATCCGTATGGCGTGGCATGCAGCCGGGACATATAGAATAGCAGATGGTCGTGGTGGTGGTGGAACAGGGAACCAACGTTTTGCACCATTGAATTCCTGGCCAGACAATGTGAGTTTGGATAAAGCGAGACGTATACTATGGCCTATCAAAAAGAAATATGGGAACAAAGTTAGCTGGGCAGATTTGATAATCCTGGCGGGTAACATTGCTTATGAAAGTATGGGACTTAAAACCTTTGGTTTTTCATTTGGTCGTGAAGATATCTGGCACCCAGAGAAAGACGTGTACTGGGGTGCAGAAAAAGAATGGTTGGCACCTAGTGATGGTCGTTATGAAGATGTTGATAATCCAGAAACTATGGAAAATCCATTGGCTGCCGTACAGATGGGACTTATATATGTGAATCCAGAAGGGGTAAATGGCAAGCCGGACCCACTAAAAACAGCGGCTCAGGTACGTGAAACTTTTGCGCGTATGGCAATGAATGATGAAGAAACCGTGGCATTGACCGCAGGTGGACACACTGTTGGAAAAACCCACGGAAATGGTGATGCCAGTATCTTGGGACCTGACCCTGAAGCTGCTCCGGTAGAAGCTCAGGGTATGGGATGGGCTAATCCTCATGAGACGGGAGTAGGGCGCTACACCGTGACTTCTGGTTTGGAAGGTGCTTGGACAACGCACCCAACAAAATGGGATGGCGGTTTCTTTGAAATGCTATTTAAACATGATTGGGAACTCCGTAAGAGTCCGGCGGGTGCTTGGCAGTGGGAACCTGTAAATATTAAAGAAGAGGACAGACCTGTAGATGTAGAAGACCCATCTATTCGTCATAATCCTATGATGACAGATGCAGATATGGCTATGAAAATGGACCCTATCTACAAGGAAATTTCCTTAAAGTTTAAGGAAGACCAGGACTATTTCTCAGACACTTTTGCTAGAGCTTGGTTTAAACTGACGCATAGGGATATGGGGCCAAAATCCCGTTATTTTGGCCCAGATGCACCTCAAGAAGTTTTAATCTGGCAAGACCCAGTTCCTACGGGAAAAACAGATTATGATGTAGAGGCCGTAAAGACAAAAATCGGAGCGACTGGTTTGTCCATAGCAGATATGGTAGCCACCGCTTGGGATAGTGCAAGAACATTCCGTGGTTCAGATATGCGTGGTGGAGCAAATGGAGCTAGAATAAGACTAGCCCCCCAAAAAGATTGGGTAGGTAATGAGCCTAAGCGTTTAGCACGTGTTTTGTCCGTTCTCGAGCCTATAGCAGCCGAATTTGGCATAAGCGTGGCAGACGTCATTGTATTGGCAGGAAATTTAGGAGTAGAGCAAGCCGCTAAGGAAGCTGGTTTTAATATTACCCTTCCTTTTACTCCTGGCCGCGGTGATGCTACAGATGAAATGACAGATGCTGATTCTTTTTCACCACTAGAGCCTTTGGCAGATGGTTACAGAAACTGGATGAAGAAAGATTATGTGGTTAGTCCAGAAGAAATGATGTTGGGTCGTACCCAATTAATGGGACTTACAGCGCCAGAAATGACCGTTTTGGTTGGCGGAATGCGTGTAATGGGAACCAATCATGGTGGTACAAAACATGGCGTTTTTACAGATAACGAAGGTGCTTTGACCAATGATTTCTTCGTCAATTTGACAGATATGGGCAATGTCTGGAAACCCACGAGCAAAGAACTGTATGAAATCAGAGATAGAAAAACAGGAGATTTAAAATGGTCAGCAACGCGTATGGACTTGGTCTTTGGTTCTAATTCCATTCTGCGTGCCTATGCAGAGGTATATGCGCAAGATGATAATAAAGAGAAATTTGTAACCGATTTTGTAAAAACATGGAACAAAGTAATGAACTTGGACAGGTTTGATCTAGCTTAATAACAGAATTTTGGGCATATGGTATTTATAGTGCCATATGCCCTTTTTACTTCAATATTTCAAATCATAAACCTGTTTCTGAATTGATATTTCTATAGTAAATGCACTAATTTTAGGGCATGAAAGAAGACCAACCCTTAGAGCTTGTCAAACGAATAAAAGCATTGGCCGATACAGGTCTTGTATTTATTCAAGATGAGTTTGATCGGGAGCGTTATGAGGAAATTCGAGAACTTAGCTTAAAACTTCTGGCCCATGTGGGCAATCAACCACTGAGTGTACTTCGTGACTTTTTTTTGCCAGAAAAAGATTATCCAACCGTAAAGGTTGATGTCAGGGGATTTGTTTTGAATGAAGCGAATGAGATTTTGATGGCCAAAGAACAAAGTGACGATAAATGGACCATTCCTGGTGGATGGGCAGACATTGGATGCAGTCCTTCAGAGGTGGCGATAAAGGAAATTCAAGAAGAAACAGGATTAAACTGCTCAGTGCTGAGATTACTGGCCATTTACGATAAACGCATGCATGATCACCCTCCGCAACCTTTTTACATATATAAATTGATTTTTCTGTGTAAAATTGAAAGCGGGGAGCTTAAACATGGGTTTGATATGGCAGGTGCTTCATTTTTTCCTATTAAAAAGTTGCCAGAGCTATCAAAAGACCGCATTTTAAGGCCTCAATTAGAACAATTGTTTAAAATGGTTGCCGAAAATAATCATCACGTATATTTTGATTAGTATGGGAAATGAGGAATTGAAAATTGCATTGATTCAAACGAGTTTGGTTTGGGAAAACCCCAAAGAGAATAGGGATAGGTTATCAAATAAAATTGCATCTCTTTCTAAAAAAGTTGATGTCATCATATTACCAGAAATGTTCAGCACTGGGTTTACCATGAAACCGCAACATATTGATGTCGTAGAAGGCCAAAAAACGGTGGAGTGGATGTCAAAGGAAGCTAAAGGCTCTGATGCCGCTATTGTCGGGAGTATTGTTTTTTTTGAAAATGGTGACTTTACCAATCGACTTTTCTTTGTAGCGCCTAATGGTACCATTTCGCAATACGACAAACGCCACACCTTTACCTTAGCGGGCGAAGATCAAGTATATAAAGCGGGGAATAGCCATTTAATTGTGGATTATAAAGGGTTTAGAATAAATCTGATGATATGTTACGATTTAAGATTTCCGGTGTGGGCAAGAAACACCCAGGATTATGATGTATTGATTTTTGTGGCCAACTGGCCCAAGCCACGGATAACGGCTTGGGACACACTCCTAAAAGCCCGCGCCATTGAGAATATGTCATATTGTATTGGTGTTAATCGTTGTGGCCAGGATGAAGCCGGTTACGAATATTCAGGACATTCCGCAGTTTATGATTGCTTAGGCGAACAGCAGGCATTTTCAGTAGAAGAAACTATTCTTTATGCGACATTGAATAAAGCACATATTACAAGTACCCGGAATAAACTGAAGTTTCTAGATGATAGCGATGGGTTTAGTTTGAAATTGTAAAGGTTTGTTCCAATTCCCAATTGGCCCTTACTTCAATTAAATCGGGGTAATAGCTTACCCTTTCAGGCTGAATTTGTTTTAGATAATTCCCAGTATCCCATTGTCCATTGCCATTGGCATCAAAAATTACACGTACCCGATATTTTGCGGGTTCTATATTACTGAATTCAATAATTTTGGGCGCTTTGGCATATATTTCCTGTTTGGTTTCTCCTTTTTCATCAGTAAGCTGAACGAGCAATGGGTAATTCTCTTCTTCAGAAGAAATGGTCATTCTAAGATTGCCGAAATCGGCATAGCTTTTTGTGCCCAGTCTTATATTCAGCGTGTCGTTTTCGTTACCAAAGAAATCGGTAATTGCACCAGGCAGTAATTCCAATTCATAGAATTCATTGGGTTCTTTTGTAAATTCAAAATCAACCTTATTCCCTATACTGTCCAATTTAATGGTAAAATCAACCGCGAGGGAATCCTTGTTCATTAGACCTATTTTGGTAGAATCTATACCCACCAGGGGTATATTCGATTCAATATTGAAGGGCTGGGTAAAACTCAATGTTCTACTTTGATTAGGTTTCAATAAGAGTGAATCGGCAACTATTTTTCTGTTTTTGACCGTGAAGGTGTCAATCACCTTTAGTGTTTCATTTTTAACCGTAAAAATCAAGGAATCCATTTCAAAAGGGGTAAACCAATAATTCAAAGTGTCCTTTTCGCGTTCTTTGGTCGTTATTGTTTTAACAGTATCGGGCAAAACAGACAAAGTTGAAATATCAATTTCCTTTCCATCGCCATAATACCCAAATATGATTTTGTTGGAAGCCGCAAGACTGGGGACTGCTATTTTGTAATTGGGTATTTCCTTGAACAGGTCCAATCGATACGTAGAATCCGTCGGGATTGAAATCGTATCTTGAAGAAATGCAATTTTATCGGTGTTCTGGTCGAACATATTATTTTTGGAGGCATCTTTAAGGGCAAACATGGCATATTTGCCTTCCTTTAAGTTGCTTAGGGTAAAGATAACAGCACTGTCCAAGGTGTTGGTAATATAATTAGGCGGTCTTTTAAAAATCGTAGAGTCAGTATAAGCTGTATCAATCTTATATAGCATTACACTAACGAATTCATCTGCTTTTTGATTGAATGCATCCCTTATGGCGCCTTTAACTTCCAGAGAATCAATATAACTTCCAGTGGAAAAAACATAGGTTAGAAAACTATTGGGATTACCTTCATTATTGTCAACGATACTTTGGCCAAAATTTAATGTATAGGTGGTATTCTCTAGGAGTGTATCCTTTATCCTTATCTCAATAAACTTGTTCGCTCCCCCTTGAGGTGTAATATCTGGTAAATATTTAAGTGGGGGCGAAACTATCAATTGTTCTTGAACATCTTCCAACTTTACCAATTCATCAAAATAGAGCCTGATTTTGGTCTCCTTGAAATTGATGGTCATATTGTCGGGTTCGGCTTTTAATAATACCGGTGGGGTAACATCCTTGGGTCCTCCAGTGGGTCTTCCCCTTCTTGCGCATTGCATCAATGCAGCTGCAATTAAAAAGAGGAAAATGTATGCGAAAAAGCGTTTGAACATCAATTTATTAATCTATGGAACAAAGTAACACATAATTTAGAAATTGTATTCAAGAATTAACATTGCGTAAAGGATAATCATTCTTTTTGGGATAAGGGCTGTTTTAAGTTAAGGGTACAACAGCCATGCTTGTAATAAAAACCGTTACACCTTTGGCTTCATGCAAGGTACTGGCGCAGATTTCCATAGTAGCTCCTGTGGTTATTACATCATCGACCAAAAGAATGTTCTTGTTCAACAAAAGTAATGGGTCATTAAGCATGTACAGGGCTTTATTGATTTGCCAACGACCAATCCTTCCTTTTTTGGTCTGGGTTTTAGTATTGGCCGTTTTTATCAGGGCATGTTCCAAAAATTCGGCATTTAGATGATGGGTAATTCGTTTCCCAAACTCCGAAACCTGATTATATCCGCGTTTTTTCAATTTTTTCTGATGTAAAGGAACTGGAACAATATAATCTATTTTATCTATGTAATTGTTCTCGGCTATAATTTGGCCATGCCAATCGCCTAAGAAAGTACCAATCTGCTCTTGATTTTTGTATTTTAAATGGTGTATCATATTTTTTACGATGCCATTTTCAATGAAAAAAAGAAAGGAATTTGCCTTTTTAATGGTATTTCGTCCAAAAAAAATACGGTCAACGGCATTTTCAACGTTAAAACTATATTCGGTGAGTGGTAATTGGTTTCGACAAACGGTACACAAGTGATACTCTCCTCTGTTTAATCGTGCATTACATCCAAAACACACCTTAGGTAGCAGGATTGAGATGATATCATTTAGTATATTTGAAAGCTTAGAGAACAATGAATCTTAGTATTAATAACCTACTTAAAGTCGAACAAGTTTGATGGACGGACAAGATAATAAATTTAACTACAAGATTATTCTTGCTGCTTTGGTTGCTGTGATTATAGGCATACTCATAGCTTTTTATTATAGCTATGCCCAATCCAATACCCAAATCAGTTTCTTGGAGAAAGAAAAACAACTGTTGGTAAAGGACCTTACTTTAATGAAGGCCGATGTTGACAGACTCTCTGCACTTAACGAAGTCAACGAAATTGAAATACAAGGTGCCCGTTATGAAGTTCAGCAATTGTTGGATTCTGTGGGAAGGTTGACTTTTACTATCGGGAAATTAAGGGAATTCAAAACAGAACTTAGAAGATTGGAATCCAAAAATGATAGTCTTAAGTTAAAGAACAACTTTTTAAGATACAACAACATGCTTCTTGCCGATAAGAATGCAGAGTCCCAGGCTAAAATTGAGGAATTAATGAAGGCAAGTAATTCTATAGTACAAGCTGAAGCATTGCAACGTCAAAAAATATTGGAACTGAATAAAGAGCTTAAAACCAAAAGCTACCTGAAACTTCAGGACGCAGAGGGTTCTAGTTTTAGAGTACGCGGGAGAAATCCGATCAGGACCAATAAGGCCTCTACGGTAGAAAAACTTCGAGCTTGCGTTACCATTATTGCGGATCCTACGATGATCAATAAGAGGAAGATACTTTATTTTCAGTTTTTAGGACCTAATATGGGTGTTATTGAGGATAATGCCAATACCATTACCGTACAGGGTAATGTTTATAGTAAAAAGGTCGAAGTCGATTTTATGGGTGAAGAAATGCAAGTCTGTTCGTTTATCACTATTCCGGAAGGGTCTTTGAATGCGGGAAATTATATTCTCAATGTCTTTGAGGATGAAAGATTGCTCGACTCAACTGAATTTCAGTTAAAATAACATATCGCTTTTGGGGGAATATCCTATTTTTGCCGCATGGCAAAACAAGAAGACGATTTTAAGAAGGTGATTTCACATGCAAAGGAATACGGCTATGTATTCCAATCCAGTGAAATATATGATGGCTTAAGTGCTGTTTACGACTACGCACAGAACGGGGCGGAACTCAAAAAGAACATAAGGGAATATTGGTGGAAGGCGATGGTTCAGCTCAATGAGAATATCATTGGGATTGATGCTGCCATTTTTATGCACCCAACTACTTGGAAGGCTTCGGGCCATGTTGATGCCTTTAACGATCCCTTGATAGACAATAAGGATTCCAATAAAAGATACCGTGCCGATGTTTTGGTAGAGGATCATGTCGCCAAGATTGAGGGTAAGATAGAAAAGGAAGTTGCCAAGGCTTCAAAACGTTTTGGGAATTCCTTTGATAAAAAGCAATTTTTGGCCACCAACCAAAGAGTGGTTGAGTATCAAGAGAAGGCAACTTCCATATTAAAAAGATTGGGAAGGTCTTTAGAAAATGAAGACTTGGTCGATGTAAAAAACCTTATTGAGGAATTGGAAATCGCCTGTCCTATGTCCGGCTCAAGAAATTGGACCGATGTTAAGCAGTTCAATCTTATGTTCGGCACTAAATTGGGTGCCTCTGCGGAAACTGCAATGGACTTATATTTAAGACCGGAAACTGCCCAGGGTATTTTTGTAAATTTCCTGAACGTTCAGAAAACCGGTCGCATGAAAATCCCATTTGGGATTGCCCAGACCGGAAAAGCCTTTCGGAATGAAATCGTTGCCAGACAGTTTATCTTTAGAATGCGTGAGTTTGAGCAGATGGAGATGCAATTTTTCATTAGGCCTGGCACACAGCAAGAGTGGTATGAAAAATGGAAGGAAAACCGATTAAAATGGCATTTATCATTAGGTTTGGGCGAAGATAATTACCGTTTTCATGACCATGAGAAATTGGCCCATTATGCCGATGCTGCAGCTGATATTGAATTCAGGTTTCCCTTTGGGTTTAAGGAATTGGAAGGGATTCACTCCAGAACCGATTTTGATTTAAGTCAGCACGAAAAATTCTCGGGCAAAAAATTACAATATTTTGACCCGGAACTTAAGGAGAACTATGTGCCTTATGTAGTTGAAACCTCCATTGGTCTGGACCGTATGTTCTTGGCCGTTTTCTCAAAATCACTATGTGAGGAAGAACTTGAAAATGGCTCTACAAGAACAGTATTGAAATTGCCTGCTGTTTTAGCACCTACCAAAGCCGCCGTGTTTCCATTGGTAAAAAAAGATGGACTCCCAGAATTGGCCCATAAGATAATTGACGATCTAAAGTGGGATTTTAATGTGATTTACGATGAAAAAGATGCGGTGGGTAGACGTTATAGAAGACAGGATGCCGTTGGTACTCCATTTTGTATCACAGTGGATCACCAAACTTTGGAAGACCATACTGTAACCATTCGTCATCGCGATACTATGGAGCAAAATCGAGTTGCCATTGCAGACCTAAAGGCGATTATACACCAAGAGGTTGATATGAAATCTTGGTTGCAACGCATGGACTAGTTTTCCGATTTGAGCAAAGCTTATTGATTGCATTGTTGGATGTTCATAGCACAACTTTGTTTTCAACGTACTACTATTGGGTCAGGGTGTTCTTAGTCCTAAATTTCCAGATGAAGTTCAAGTCATCCTTTTTCAGAATGAAATAAATTGACACAACCGATATTAGGGTGGCCGGAAAAGCTGCACCAATACCGAGCGGTGCGATTGCCAAGAAAAAAATAATGGCACTTAGACTTGCAAGACGAACCACCCAATCCTTGAGCAACATGCCTATGGCTATTAATCCTTGCCCTAGCGAGATAATCGTAACCATAGATACAATATGTGCTTTAAACCAACCATTGATAAAGTCATGGTATAAACCAAAAGGAGTTAGTACTGCATAATTCAAATATTCCTCTGGATTATAGTGCGCAGTTGTATAGTTAAGCCAGCACGCCCAAGCAAACAATAGTGCAAAAAGCAAACGTGCCAATTTTGTTTTTCGAATCGCCGCTACTAAGAATAAAACGGCAATACTATTTGATAAAATCCATGGTATAAAATATTCTCTAAATAGATCCATGTTCCCAATAAATTTAGTGGTTCCAAAATTTTAAAATCATGACTCAGCAAGCGTGTTGATGAGTTCGGCACAACCACCGTTTTTAATGAATGATGTGTGATCATCAATGTTCATAAAATGCGCTCCGGATATATCAGCGCATAAAACCCTTGAATCTGTGGCCAAGTAAAATGTTTCCAATACTTTTTTTGAGTTCGGATTTTTAAATGATGATTTTTTTTCCTCTCGCCTACACCATTCAAGGGATCTCATCCAAATTGCCGCACTCAAAGCACCGCAGCCTGAACCACTTAAACCTAGTCCGCCAGCAAAACCTGCTACCATGATCATTTCTTCATCGCTTGCGCCCATCTTTTTTACAACTTCAGTGGCACAACTGATGCAATCTTTGGATAATTCGGTTTCCTTATGTGATAACCCTTCAATCGCTGATTGTACAGCTTCAGGAGCCCATTTTTCAGCTAAGTCAAAACAGTGCAGGAATCTACCAGAGAAAAAATACTTGGCAAAACTCAATTTATTGGAAAAATCACATTTAGTAATATCGCTACAGTTGATTGTATGTTCTCTTTTTGAAAATGACTCCATTATACACTGTGTGGCATATATTGCAACGCGGATAGCTTGATTTTGATTATTGCATTGCCGATAAACTTCGGCCCCAGTAGCTAAAGAAGCTCCCCAAAGCATACCGCATTGTTGCCCTTTTTGCATGATTCCGCCCGCCAATGAATCGGCAGCGCGCTCTTCTTGTTCTCTTGGGTGACCAAACTCTCTATTTAAAATGTGAAAGAAAGTACGCGAACAGGTTCCTAACTTCCTAAATACTTTTTTTCCGTCTTTGGGGCCATCTTTAATATCATATAAATTTGGATCCATTTTAATATTCTTTGACTTGAACCAAGAAAGATATATGGGGTTTAAGTGTAATCAAATGATATTCATCAGTTTATAATGAAAATTTGATGCGTTTCAACGAACCAGATAGGCCGTGTAATCGAATGTAATTTAGCGAACGTAACTTGCAGCATTAATATCGATTGTTGTACCAGTTGCATGATCTGCTAGTCCGCTTGCTAATAGAATTACAATTGGTGCGATATCTTTTGGTTCTGTTAACCTATTTAATGCAATGCCTTCAAGTATATGATGCTCACCGTATTTATCAATTGATTCTTTAGTCATATCGGTTTTTACCCAGCCTGGCGCTAATGTGAAGCAAGTTATGTTATCTCTGCCAAAACCCCTGGCTATAGATTTACTTAGTGCGACTACACCCGCTTTGGAAGCAGCATAGGCAAGAAATTCTGGGGTATCTCCTCTGAAGGCAGCACGTGATGCAATATTAATAATCCTACCTCCACCATTAGCTTGAAAATGCTGAATTGCCATTCTACAAAGGATGCCAACTGCCCTGAGATTGGTTGCCATAGTTAAATCCCAATCTTTTACCCAATTTTTACTTTCCATAGGGGACATAATTAAGGTTCCTGCATTATTAATAATAGCATCTAAACGATTAAACCTACTTATAACATCATTAAATAACTTCTCGCAACTATTAGAATCGCTTAAGTCAGCTTGGAAAACCTCAGACCCATTTCCAATTTGCCTAGCTAGTTCACTTGCTTTTTGTTGATTTGAATTATAGTGAATGGCAATTTTTGCACCAGAATTTCCTAAAGCTTCAGCTATGCCCTTTCCTATACCATTACTTGCACCAGTGACAAGTATGTTTTTATTGTGTAAATCAATTTTCATAGGTTTTATTTATTAGACTTTTCCATTTCGTATAAATCAAGACCTTTTCCCCAATAATTTTTTTCGATTCGATTAATGCTATAATCAAATTTTTCAAAAAATTTATAGGCAAGTTGAGATGTTGTTACAATCAATTTTTCTACTCTTTTATCCTTACTTAATATTTTTAAACAATGCTCTACTGACTGTTTTCCTAGCCCTTTTCCAGAATAACTTGGGTCAAAAAAAATCCACGTAATTCTTCCTGATTTATCATTTTCATTTATATAATATCCAGATCCACCAACAATTTTATTATCCACTTCAATAGTCAAATAGGTTTCTGCCTTTTGCTCCAGATATTTTTCAAAATCATTTATTTCGTTTTTTTCAAAATATTTTGGAGTGTTAAAGCCAAATATTTTCAATAAACACTCTTTATCAGTAGGTTTATATGGTCTAATCATTGTTTTTAACTTGCAGATAAGGGTTTAGCTATAATCTGTTGCGGACGCCGTCTGCGAAGCAGCGGGCGAGTTGGCGCGCTGGCGACTGGGTTTTTCCGCCCAGTACCAAGCCATTGCATAAAGCTAAGGATTTCCGTTTAGAAAATCCGCTAAGATTTTCCAAGTAGCTCTTAACTGGTTTGGCAATTAATCATACACGTTGTGCCTGTTGCACAAGTTAGCGAAAAAAGTCGGTGATGATCATTGCCGATCGGGGAATCGATCGTAACTTTAGGTATGCAGGGAAAGAAAGATTATCAAGAAA
>Ga0316189_10002692_pt1 | contig 17361 bp, 15 predicted proteins | sample LowCovwburrow_MG_FD_204930 | JGI IMG/M metagenome (GOLD analysis project Ga0316189, IMG submission 204930) | Coastal sediment microbial communities from Maine, United States - Lowes Cove worm burrow | ecosystem: Environmental > Aquatic > Marine > Coastal > Sediment | place: USA: Maine...
CCGGCTCTCTCGCCGAAGGTGATCGCCGGTATGGAAGAAACAACCAGGGAGCTTTGTCGAGGACTGATAGCCGACCTTCCAGTAACCGATGGCAAAGTCGATGCAGCGGTTCACTACAGCCAGCACATCCCGGTGATGGTTATCACCAAAATGTTGGGGTGCCCTCCGCAAGATGGTGAGATCTTTCGTACGGTCATCAACCGGGTCATAGAAAACCCTGGCTCGTCGAACGACCTGACCTATGAGGAGAGCTTCGACTCCTACGTCGATCAGCGGATTGAAGAACACCGTCAGAACCCCCAAGACGATCTCATTTCGTATCTGATCGACACCGAGTTCATGGGCCAGCCGCTATCGACCGCCCACATCCGAGGCACTATCACGTTGCTGATTATTGCCGGCATCGATACGACGTGGTCGGCCATCGGATCAAGCCTGTGGCACTTGGCGACTCACCCTGAAGACCGTCAACGGTTGGTCGATGACCCATCGCTCATGAGCACAGCGGTTGAAGAGTTCCTTCGGGCGTATGCCCCGGTGACGATGGCTCGCCTTGCGGCCACCGACCATGAACTTGGCGGTTGCCCTGTTTCCAAGGGTGACTGGATCCTGCTTCCGTTCCCTGCCGCCAACCGCGACCCGGAGGCATTCGAACGGGCCGATGAAGTTATCTTGGATCGGCAGAAGAACCGGCATTCGGCGTTTGGTCTTGGTATCCACCGGTGTTTGGGGTCGAACTTGGCTCGCCTCGAACTTCGAGTGGCGTTGGAAGAATGGCTTGCTGCCATCCCCGAGTTCTCACTTGACCCCTCAGCCGAAATGAGGTGGTCGGGAGGCCAGATCCGTGGCCCCCGTGAGCTTCCCTTCCTCATCCCCGGCTGAGGCCCCATAATGACGAACAGCGGTTCGCCTATCCTGATCACCCTGCTAGCTTCTACCAGTATTCCTCGTAGTGGATGTTGCCGGGCTGCTGGCGGCTGTCGAGAGCGAATCCTTTAGCCGTCAGCAACTCGACTACACCGGTTACTTCGGGGAATTCTTTCTCGCCTGTCTCCGGGTTGGACTCGGGAAGCCCGATCATGGCTGGATTACCGCACAAGAAGACATGGGTGTGCTCGGGGTCTAGCGTGATGCCGAACTCGGACTCCAGGACCCCGCCAGAGATCAAGTCCTGGATATAGCGCTTGGGAACGTCGGCCTCTCTAGTGGGCATCGGGAGGTACTGGTAGTTGCTATAGCGCTTCTCCAGTGCCCGATGTTTGTCGATATAACCCAAATCAGCCCATTGGCGAACCGAGACTGCCGACACGATAGGTCCGGCATGACCCTTGCGGAGTAGCTCAACCACCATCGAATTCTGGGGAGCCTCGCCAGTGCCGGTTGAGAGGAAAAGCACGGTGGCATCGGGGTTGACTACCGGGGCCAAGGTGTATCGGCCGGCAACCTTTGGGCCGAGGTAGATCCGATCGCCGGGCCGCTTGAGGGCTAACCGCGGGGTTAAGCCAGGAATATTGTCGGGCGTAGGGGGAACCAAGACAATGTAGAACTCGAGCTCGGTGCCTTGGGTATCGTCGGCCAAATAGCCGTGTTCGTCGAACATCCGGCTTGAGATCGAATATGACCGACGAATGAGCTTCTCCCACTTCTGATCAAGGTTGGGGTCTTCGGCATCGTCGATTCGAGCTTCCCAATAGCCGAGCCCCAACGAGGCGTATTGGCCCGGTTTGTGCGATGCGCTTCCCATGTCGGGTTCGACTCGCAGGACCCACAGGTCGGAGTGGGTTGGTTCAAACTCGGTGATAGTGGCGTTGTAGTGATCTTCTCGCATCTCTTCGATTGCCGAGGTTAACTGCCGACGACGATTGGCCGGGGTGAGTGGTTCGGGAAGCTCTAGCTCGGGGAAACAAGCCTTCGCGATATCTTCCCCGATCCGCCAGCCGGGGGCGGTGTTGAGACCTTCAACGGCGTCTCCGTCTTTGGTCTGGAACCAGATGTGTCCGCTGGATAGGGCAGCGTCGCTGATGTTTAGCTCACTGGGTTCGGGTGTACGACGGTTCGGGCCGAACAGGACATGGTCGAACTGGAGGTCGGGGGTTCGACGGTCATTGAAAAAGGCCATCGGATAGCCGTCGATAAGGCCGATCGAATCGGGGATTGCCCGGTAGAGCATGGTGGCTTCACGCCGTTTCTCTACCTGGCGCATCATCTGTTCGGCTGCCGGCGACAACTTGGATGGGTCCATACCACCGGCGGCCAGAACGACATTGGCTCCCTTGGCCACCATCTGGACGACGGATTCCACCGCATGGTCGGTGTTGCCGATAACCAGCACATCCTTGCCTTCTACATCATCAGGCCCCGCTCCGACGTGGAGTTGGTCGCTGGGGAACGGTGGGGTCGGCATCGGTGGGTTCCATGGCCCGATGTCATATCGGCCGGCCACCATTACCGCCCGTGTCCGATAGGCCAGGCGGTTGGTGTTTACCACCAGTAGGTCGCCGGCGGTGTCGATCGACAACACAGACTCGCCGTAGCCGACGTCAAGCTGCTCCTCGGCCACCAGCGCCGGGAACGCCACGGCCTCTTCGGAGATGACCCGTACGAGTCCAAGCCCGGCCTGTTGAGATGAGATCGCCACCGAAAGTGCACCAGCGGTACCACCGATGATTACCAGGTTGTAGGCGGTGGAAAACTGGTCGGGGGATTGGTTTGTGATTGAATCAGCCATTGGAACAGATACTAAAGGGCTGCACCCATATGGCCACATCATGGTGCGGTGTCCTTCCCCCGGTAGGCCCCCGGCCACCAGTGCCGTCATAGGATCAACGTATGAAACCAAGCTCGAGTTTTGCCGATAGCTATCAAGCCGCAGGGGGAATTTGGATTGAGCCGAGCCCCAAACGGATTCGGGCTCGGGTGAGCGGGCATACGGCTTTTGATACTCGGGCGGCGCTGATGGTCTGGGAGCACCCCTACTATCCCCAGTACTACGTGCCGGTCGGTGATGTCGATGAAGCGTTGATCGCTCCGTCTGTCGATGTAACACCGGCCGCGGCCTCAGCCAATCCGAGCCTTGGGCCGGCGGTCGGGTTTGATCTGGTTGATGACGCCAGGGTAATTGCCCACCACGGAGTGTGGCGTCACACCGATGCGGTTGATTCGCGGGTCGCCAATTCATACCGGTTTGCCTGGCCGGCGATGGACGCCTGGTTCGAGGAAGACACTGAGGTTTACATCCACCCCCGTAGCCCCTACGTTCGCGTCGATGCGCTTGCCTCAAGCCGCCATGTACGAGTGGAGATCGATGGTGTCACCGTCGCAGAGTCGAACCGTCCGACTCTGCTTTTCGAAACCGGCCTTCCTACCCGCTACTACCTTCCTCAGACCGATGTGGATGCTGCCTACCTGTCGTCGTCGGACTCCTCCACAGGTTGCCCCTACAAAGGGACGGCCCGGTACTGGAACGTCACCGTGGATGGGACCGAACACACCGACCTTGTGTGGGGATATGACGCTCCTCTGGCCGAGTCGGCTCCCGTCGCCGGACTGATGTGTTTCTACAACGAGAAGGTCGACCTGTTCGTTGACGGCCAGCCAGGCTAACCACCTGGATTCCGGAACCATGGCCGGCCGTTTGCGTGGTGACGCTCAACAGGGCTCAGGCTCGTAGGCTGATAAGCAATGAATCAAATGAGAATGTTGTGGCCCCGAGACGCCGGCGCGGTCGAAGGGGCAAAGATCGACGCCGAATCGGCGCGGCGGATTTGGCGATTCGCCAGCCCCTATCGAGGGTTGATCTACGGTTTTCTGGCCACTGTTGTGTTGCAGGCGCTGCTGGGTTTGGTCCCGGCGATACTGCTCAGCCAGATAATCGATCGAGCGATCCCAAACCGAGATCGCGGCCTACTGGGAATCTTTGCCATAGCGATTGTCGCTGCGGCTCTGGGATCAGGAATCGTAGGGTTGTTCGAGCGCTATTGGTCATCCCGGATTGGCGAAGGCGTTATCTACGACCTTCGGGTGTCGCTCTTTGACCACGTCCAGCAACTACCGCTGACATTTTTTACCCGGACCCAGACCGGTGCCCTCACCAACCGGCTGAACAATGACGTTATCGGGGCCCAGCGGGCGTTGACCGCCACGTTGGGGACGGTGGTATCCAACGTCATAACCCTGTTGGCCACAGTTGCCGCCATGCTCTTTTTCGAGTGGCGCCTCACTGCGTTGGCCCTCGTTCTTACGCCGTTTTTCGTTTTGCCATATCGAAGGATCGGTCAGATCCAGCAGTCCATCACTAGAAACTCGATGGATCTGAACGCCGCCATGAACACCACGATGACCGAGCGGTTCAACGTATCGGGAGCGCTGTTAGTGAAGTTGTTCGGCCGTGCCGACGATGAGCTTGAGACCTTCTCCGGTAGGGCCGCCGAAGTGCGAGACATTGGGGTTCGGTCGGCGCTGTTCACCCGCGGCTTCATGACCATGATCACCCTGTTGGGTGCCATCGGTACCGCATTGGTTTATGGGCTTGGCGGCCTGTTTGCCATCAACAATGCCTTTAGCGTTGGACAGCTTGCTGCCATGGGCGTCATGGTGGGACGGATCTACACCCCTCTTACCGGGCTGACCAATGCCCGAATCGATGTGTTGACAGCTTTGGTCAGTTTCGACCGGGTGTTCGAAGTGCTAGATGCCCCGAGCCCTCTTACTGATGCACCCGACGCCAAAGAAATCGTTAACCCGGTGGGCCGAATCGAGTTCGAAGATGTGACATTCCGTTATCCGACGGCAAATGAAATGATCGTGCCAGGTTTGGAGATTCCGTCATCTTCTGAGTCTGAAGTCGACGTTGAACCGGTGTTGCGCAATGTGTCGCTAACCATCGAACCGGGCCAGCTGGTAGCGGTAGTGGGCCCGTCGGGTGCAGGTAAAACCACGCTTACGTCGCTGATTCCTCGTCTGTATGACACCACATCGGGGGCGGTTCGCTTCGATGGGCAAGACGTCAAAGACGTGACTCAGGAGTCGTTGCGGGCAGCCATCGGTGTCGTCGTTCAAGATCCCCATCTATTCCATGAATCGATAGCCGACAACTTGCGTTATGCCCGGCCCGAGGCAACCGAAGCCGAACTGGTCGAGGCAGCCGAAGCAGCCCAGATCATGGAACTGATACGAACCTTACCGTCGGGCTTTGAGACGGTGGTTGGGGAGAGAGGCTACAGGATGTCCGGTGGTGAGAAACAGCGTTTGTCGATTGCGCGAATGTTGCTGAAGGACCCATCGGTCATCGTGCTCGACGAAGCAACTTCTCATCTCGACTCTGAAAACGAGGCACTTGTCCAAGAAGCTCTGGCCAAAGCCCTGGCCGGCCGCACCGCGGTAGTGATAGCCCACCGGCTTTCGACCATCACCCAAGCCGACCAAATCGTTGTTATGGAAGAGGGCCAAGTAGTTGAGCAGGGTGTCCACACCGACCTCCTAGCAGCCAACGGTCTTTACGCCGATCTCTATAACCGTTTAGTGCGAACTGAACCCGTCGGCTAGCGGCTTCGGCCCGGCGGGCCACGCTTCGAGTTTCGACTCCGTCGAAACGTCGCTGTGAACCCTTGCCACAAATCCCATCTAATGGTCCACGCTCCTAGCCCCCACCGCACTGTTGGCCGAGGCTGGAACCTGCCCGTTCCGATTCACAACGGTTTATCCCAGTTTGACATTGCCGATAATTTCCTGCCCGGTGGAGGCATCAAATGGATCGGAATTCTTGGACGATTTAGTATTCGGGGATGTCTCAAGGTCTCACATCCCTGTCGGCCATTGCCCAGCGGAAGCTCTTGGCGGACGGCGAAGTGTCGGCTCGGGAGTTGTTGGCTTCCCACAGGGAACGGGTTGAGGAGGTAAACCCCAAGATAAATGCCGTTGTGGCAATCGACTGGGAGGTGGCCGAGCGGTCAGCTGCCGCCGTCGATGATGTAATTGCCGCCGGTGGTGATCCAGGGCCGTTGGGGGGCCTCGTCACCGCCCACAAAGACTTGTTGGATACAGCCGACTTTGTGACGACCTATGGTTCGCCATTGCTCGCCGGTGACATGCCGGCAAACGACTCGTTATTGGTGTCGAGGATGAAGGAAGCGGGAGCGGTGGCTATTGGTAAGACCAACACTCCCGAGTTCGGGGCTGGGTCGCACACGTTCAACCCGGTCTACGGGGTTACTAGGAACCCGTTCAACCATGACTTGTCGGCCGGTGGATCCTCTGGAGGGGCCGCAGCCGCCTTGGCCACCAACATGGTGGCGATAGCCGACGGCAGCGACGCCGGTGGGTCTTTGAGGAACCCGGCGGCATGGAACAACGTGGTGGGGTTTCGCACCTCACCCCGGGTTGTGCCCCGGATTGGAACCGAGACATCCTGGTCGACGATTCCAATCGACGGTCCTATGGCCCGCAATGTCGATGATCTAAACCTGTTTCTGAACGTCTTGGCCCGGCCCGATGTTCGTGATCCACTTAGCCGAAGAGTGGAACTCGACGATGACATCCAACCTTTAACCCGTCCGCTACGGGTGGCCTGGAGCCCAACTTTGGGTGGCTTGCCGGTCGAGGCTGACATTACCGACACACTGGCCAAGCTGGTGCCGGTGATGGAAGGGCTCGGCTGGGCCGTTACCCAGGACGAACCAGACTTCACCGGTGCCGACGAGGCCTTCTACACCCTGCGGGCATTGCTGTTCGCCAGTAAAGAACTCCCAGCGGGGGCCGATCAGCCTGGAGCGGTGAAAGATACGGTGCAGGGTGAAGTCGATCGGGGTAAAGCGTTGACGTCGGCTGAAATTCGTTCGGCGTTCGACATCTCCGCTCAGCTGTGGCAGCGGGCAGGGGCGTTCTTCGCCAGCTACGACATTCTCATCGGCCCCGTCACTCAAGTGTCGCCGTTCCCCGTCGAGCTGGAATATCCGTCCGAAGTAGCCGGTCAGCTAGTGGGCCACTATTTGGAATGGATGTTGTCCAATTGCCGCATATCGGCCATGGCCCTTCCTGCGTTGTCACTCCCCGCCGGTTTCACCTCGAGTGGATTGCCGGTGGGGGCACAGCTGATCGGGCGCCCATGGGGGGACCGAGAGGTGGTCCGGGTTGCCAAAGCGTTGGAGACAGCGCTGGCGTAGCGAGCCGATCATCAAAACGACAAAACCCAGCCAAGTGGGCCGGGTAAAGGTTGAGAATTAGGTGATGAGAAACCAAGTGTAACCCGGCGGATCGTCCCATTTTGGGGCAGTTGGTTTAGGGCGATCCGCCGGATCCCGGCACCGAAGCGCCGGAAACTTAGTTTGACCGTCGCACCCTTTGGCGGGAGTTCGGGTCGGTAATTGGTGAATTCGATAGTAGGTCGCGCTGGAGGGCCCAAAAGTTCCCAGAATCTAAGAATTTGTTCAAGAAACTTTTATGGACCTATGAATCCAGGATTTAGGTCTGCCTTAGTCGAACCACTCTTTGATGGTTTCGCCGAAGCTCTTGTCTTCCGATTCCGGCTCATCGTGCCCGGTTTCGGCTGCAGGCTCGGGTTTGCTGTCGGCAGGAGGGGTGGCGTCTTTCAACAGCGGGATAACCGGAGCGGGGAACCCTCCGGTGGCGATTGGCCCCCAGCGGTCGGGTTTTACCGAGATGAGACACTTGCCTTGACGTTCCATGGCGGCTCGGAATTCGTCCCAGTGAGGGTGCTCGCCACTTATTGAGCGGTAGTAGTCGACCATACCGTCGACAGCCTCGGGTACATGAGTGATCGTGGCTTCACCATCGACCTGCACCCAAGCGCCACCAAAGTGATCACTCATCACCGTGATCGACACTCGAGGGTCACGAGTGAGATTGTGGACCTTGTCTCTCGACGGATAGGTCGAGATGGCCAAACTCCCGTCGGGAAGCACACCTCCGGTAACCGGAGAGCTCTGCGGACGCCCATCGGAGCGAAGGGTGATCATCACCCATTGGTGGCGAGGGCCAATGAACTCCAAGAGTTCATCTAGCCCGACATGGGTTTCGGTAGCTGCTGTGGGGGCCATGTCAGCCGAGGGTAGTTACTTGGGGATCGGTACATGGGATTTTGTGACAAGTTTTCACCGGGAGGAGTCGGCTGTGCCGAAGCCGTTAGTGGTCTGGGCCTCTATAACGTCCGGCATGGGCAGAAGCTCAGCAGTACTATTGCCTGATGGCAATCATCGAAGTCGTTCCGTCGAGCTTGGAAGCCGGCTTGGAGGCCGCAATGCCGACCGGTGTCGACTATGCCTCAATCCGATACAGCGAAACCCGCACCGAAGAAATAGCCGTTCGCAATGGGGTCGTCGAGCCGGTCCGAACCGCTACTGACGGTGGTGTCATGATTTCGGTTTGGGCTGGTGGAGGTTTTGGTTATGCGGCAACGTCGGATCTTTCCGCCCGTGGCTTAGCCGAAGCAGCCGCTCGGGCTCGTCACTGGGCCGAGGCGACAGCGGGTCGGGGTTTGGTTGAGTTTCCGCCGTTACAGCACCAAGTTGGTACTTATGTCAGCCCGGTCACCAGTCCTTGGGACGTCACCTCATTGGCTGATCGAGTTGCCATCTTGATCGGGGCCGACGCAGCGATGGATATCGATGACCGGATCGTCGACCGGGTTGCCGGCTTGTCGAGAGCCGACACCGACTCACTCATCCTTACTTCCGGCGGTGGTCGTATCGAGCAGTCGATTCGCAACACCTATCCCAGCCTTCGAGCGACCGCCAACGATGGGGCCAACACCCAGATGCGCACCTTGGGGCGAGGGGCCTATGTCGGTCAAGGGGGACAAGAAGTGCTGACCCGTTTCGGGTTCGGCGATGAATCGGCCGCCCAGGTGGCGACTGAAGCGATTGAATTGCTCGAAGCGCCAAACGCTCCGACTGGCACCATGGACCTGGTGCTGGCTCCTGATCAGATGATTCTCCAGATTCACGAATCGATCGGTCATCCACTTGAACTCGACCGGATCTTGGGCGATGAGCGCAACTATGCCGGTACAAGTTTTGTCAATCTCGACATGTTCGGCAGCTACCAATACGGGTCCGAACTGCTCAACGTCACCTTCGACCCCACCGTTGAGGGCCAATTGGCGAGCTACGGCTTCGACGACGAAGGAACGGCCGCCGAGAAACGCTACCTGATCCGTGATGGCATCCTCGAACGCCCACTGGGAGGCACGGTCTCTCAACATCGGGCCGGGATCGAAGGTGTCGCCAATTCTCGGGCCTGTTCCTGGAACCGTCCCCCGATCGATCGAATGGCCAACCTCAACATTGAAGCCGGCGATCAGTCCGAAGCCGAACTGATCGCCGGTGTCGAGAATGGGGTCTACATGGCCACTAACAATTCGTGGTCGATCGACGATAGTCGTAACAAGTTTCAGTTCGGCTGTGAATACGCTCGGGTGATTACCGACGGTGAACTCGGTCCCGTGGTGCGCAATCCTGGCTATCGAGGTATCTCGGCGACCTTCTGGCGGAGTTTGAACGGGGTTGGCGGATCGGAAACCTCACTGGCTATGGGCACGCCCAATTGTGGCAAAGGTGAGCCAAACCAGGTCATTGGAACAGGCCATGCATCCCCGACCTGCAGGTTCTCCCAGATCGAAGTTTTCGGAGGCGACAGCTGATGTCGGACACTACCCACACCTACTTCAACGAGTTGGCCACTTGGGCCACCAGCCGGCTCAAAGGCGACGAAGTGTTAACCGCTTGGTTGAGCGGTGAGAATTCCGACTTTGTTCGGTTCAACCAGGGACTGGTTCGCCAAGCCGGCTCGGTTCGCCAACGCCACCTGACGATCGACTTGATCGCCGGTGATCGTCACGTTGAGGGATCGGTCGGACTAGCTCAAGAACCGGCTATCGACCGGGCCCGGGTGTCGACCATGCTCGACAGCCTGCGTGAGCAGCTGAGGTTGGTACCGGCCGACCCCTATTTGTCCTATGCCACCGAGGTTGTGTCGACCGAGCTCACCGAGCCGGGTTCGGCGCCGGACCCAAAGGCAGTCATCGACGAGGTCCAGGCCGCGGCTACCGATCGGGATTTGGTTGGGATCTACGCCTCGGGCAATGTCTTCAACGGTTTCGCCAACTCGCTAGGGCAGCGCAACTGGTATGAAGCTTCCACGTTCAACCTCGACTGGAGCTTCTACCTGCGAGACGACAAAGCCGTCAAGAACGGTTACGCCGGTCGTAACTGGGACTCGGCCGCTTTCAACGCCAAAGCAGAATCGGCTGCGAGCCAACTTGAAGCCTTGGCCCGGCCGGAGATAGACCTCAAACCCGACGGCTACCGGGTCTATCTCACCCCCACCGCGATGACCGAGTTCTTCACCTTGATGGCATGGGACGCGTTTGGCGTTCGATCACACCGAACCAAGCAAACACCGTTGTTGCGAATGGTGACCGAAGGGGTGGAGTTAAGCCCGACGGTAACGATCACCGAAGACAACGCTTCCGGGCTTGTCCCCGATTTTCAAGCTCAAGGTTTCACTCGCCCATCAGCCATCCCGTTGATCACCGGCGGCGCCTACAGCGACACGTTGGTCTCACCCCGTTCGGCTTTGGAATACGGGGTGGAAACCAACGGAGCCGATATGTATGAAGAGGCCGAATCGATCACCATGGCCGCTGGTGAGCTGCCTACCGCAAAGGTACTTGAAACGCTCGGGACCGGCCTTTACATCGGCAACCTGTGGTATCTGAACTATTCCGACCGTTCGGCTTGTCGAACCACGGGAATGACCCGCTTCGCCACCTTCTGGGTGGAAGGTGGCGAGATCGTGGCCCCGGCGAAGGTGCTACGGTTCGACGACACCCTCTACAACCTGCTGGGTGACAACCTGGTCGGGCTGACCGATGAAGCCGAAACCATGCTTGACCCCGACACCTATCATCGTCGCTCATCTTCGAGTTTCCGGCTCCCGGGAGCGGTGGTGGACGATATGCGCTTTACCTTGTAGAGAGGCCGCTCAGCCGGATAGGGAGACAGTATGAAGGTTCATGTAGTCGATGGCACCTACGAATTGTTCCGTCAGTTCTTCGCTCGGCCGCCTCACGCCAACGCCGACGGCAAAGAAGTTGCTGCTGCTCGGGCCGTGGTGCGGGGGATGGTTTCGATGCTGGAAGACGGCGTGACCCATATCGGTGTTGCCACCGATCAGGTAATCGAGTCGTTCCGCAACGACATGTTCGACGGCTACAAATCGGGTGAGGGTATCGACCCGGTTCTGTGGGCCCAGTTCGGTTTGCTGGAAGAAGGCTTGCGGGCGGTAGGGATAGCCACCTTCGGTATGGTCGAGTTCGAAGCCGATGATGCAATGGCTTCAATCGCTGCTGTTGCCGCTGCCGACAGTCGAGTCGAAAAGGTACTGATCTGTACACCTGACAAAGATCTGGCTCAGTGCGTCGTCGGCGACCGAGTGGTGCAGTTCGATCGTCGCCAGGAAAAGATGTACAACGCCGAGGGCGTTATGGAGAAGTTCGGCGTGAAGCCCGAATCCATTCCCGACTACCTCGGTTTGGTCGGTGATGCCGCCGACGGGATCCCGGGCCTCCCCGGTTGGGGAGCCAAATCAACCTCGACGGTGCTGGCCCACTACACCAAGCTGGAAAACATTCCAGCGGCTGCCGGCCAATGGGAGATCACGGTTCGTAGCGGAGCCAAACTGGCCCAGACGCTGGCCGATAACACCGAAGCCGCCACGCTTTACCGGGAACTCGCCATCTTGCGGGCAGATGCCCCCACGATCGAATCGGTAGACGAGCTTCGTTGGAGTGGGCCAACCGCCGACCTTGACCGCCTGGTCAAACTTCTTGATGCCCCCGATCTGATCAACCGCACCAATAAGCTGGCAAAAGCACGATGATCAGAGACTTTCAACCAGCCGATGCCGAGAGCATCCTTGCCCTCAACGCCGCCTGTGAGCCCGAGGTGGGCTCGATGGATGCCCGCAAACTCGACGATCTCGTCGAATGGGCTTCGGTGTTCTTTGTCGTCGAAGTCGACGGTGCCGTCGTGGGGTTCCTCATCGGTTTGATCGAGGGCAGCGACTACCAAAGTCCCAACTACCAGTGGTTCTCCAGTCGCTACCCATCCTTTGCCTATGTTGATCGGGTAGCCATCGACGAAGCTCAACGTGGGGCGGGTTGGGGTCCGAAGCTGTACCGCGAATTCGAGGCTTGGGCTGTGGCACAGTCGAAACCGGTGCTGTGCGCAGAAGTTAACGTGGTGCCGCCCAACCCTCGTTCGTTGCGGTTCCACGACCTGTTCGGGTTTGATCAGATCGAGATTTTCAATCCCACCGGTTCGATGGACTATAGAGTATCGATGTACGCAAAAACCCTTTGAGCCAAGTTCGGGTGACTTTGGGCGAGCCTCGGGCCGGCTGCTAGTCTCCTAGGCGACTGGTCGGAAAGTCGCTGGGGCTTTCGGCTTGGAGAGTCGAAAGCCAACCGTGGCGAAGCGAGCGCGTTCACCTACCATCGGAGGCCTTTATTCTTCGGATGTTTTCTTGGCCCGGCTGGGGGCGACTCTCGGTGGCTCATTTGGCTGTTTGGGGTACTGGGGTGGCCAGGGGGCATCTAGCATCCCCGAGGCCCAATCAGCCCGGTGCATTTCCAACAGTGACTCCAACGAGTTGGCCGATTTGGCTTTGTCGGCCCAGGGGTCGGCGATTTCAGCTACCCGGCTGGGTACGACATCCATTGTCATCTCGTCGGGAACGACATCGGCCACTTCGGCCCACTTAATCGGAGTACTTACCTGAGCACCGACTCGGGCCCTTACGCTCCAGGCCCCGAAGACGGTTTTATGGGGAGCGTTTTGGTTGTAGTCGACAAACACCCGACTGCCACGCTCTTCCTTCCACCAAGCGGCAGTCAGCTCGTTGCCATGGCGACGTTCCAATTCCCGGGCTAGGGCCACTGAGGCGTAACGAACGTCGTAGGAATCCCACCGAGGCTCCAACGGCACAAATACGTGGAGACCACGACTGCCGGTGGTTTTAGGGTAAGAGGTGAGCCCAAACTCGTCGAGCAGGTCTTTCACCAGGAAAGCGGCATTGCGGATCTGGGGAAAGGTGATGCCGGGTGAGGGGTCTAGATCGATCCTTAGCTCGTCGGTGTGTTCCGGGTCGTCCGATAGATAGGGCCAGGGGTGAAAACCGAGGCACCCCATGTTGACGGCCCACAGCACGTGAGCGATATCAGCCACCACCATGGCATTCGAGGTCGTGCCGTTTGGGGTTGAGACGATCGTTGTTTCGAGCCACTCGGGGGCACCCTTGGGCACCCGTTTCTGGAAGAACGACTTGCCCGAAGCCCCATCGGGAAAACGCTGCATAAGGGTGGGACGCCCACCCATGGCCGCCATGATCGGGCCTTCGACCGCAAGGTAATAGTTCACCAGATCAAGCTTGGTTTCACCCCGCTTGGAGAAGAACTCCTTGTCGGGGCTGGTAATCCGAACTTCCCGCCCTGCGGCGGTAATGGTTTGGGCCTCCATCGACCCCACCGTAGTGCCAAACCGAGGTTTGAGGACGAGGCGTGCTCTCGTTACGTCCTGATGTCGGTTGTCTATTTTGTTGGTGTCTCGGAACTTTTTCCCCAGCTTTCGCGACCTACTATCTAGTGAGCGTCCGTGGTACAGCGATCACGGTTCGTGTAATACAGCAACAAAGAGTGGCTTCCCGTGCTACGACGGTCAGGTCAAAGGCGACGCTAAGCCCTGTGGGATTGGGCCGCAAGGTCAACGTTCAATCCCACAGGGACTGGCTCCACAGTTGGTCAAGCCTCCCTATCCAGCCTCATAGCGCTAGCCAAGGTCCAGTTACTTTTTGCCTTCTAGACCGGACATTGGCAGCTTGCCCTGTGCTAGGCGAGTGGCATCGACGAGGTTCGGATGAACACCTTTGATGATCACACCGATCGACTTCTCATACGTCGCCTCGATTCCATTCACATGTCCTTCGGCGAATGGCAGTTTCCCCCATGGATGGTCAGAGTCAGCGGCCCATTTCGCGATGACGAACCAGAACAGGCTGATAGGGAACAAGAACCACGGCCACACGGTTGTTCGACGAGCCTGGACGGGCACCATCTTGGTTGCGGCAAGGCCGGACCGTGCGCAGACCATCGGGTAGTCTCCAAGCTGGAACCTTTCGATGGTGGTCACGTATTTCACATCTCTATTGTGCCATCGGGTGAGCTCCAAGGTCATTCTGGGATCGCATCCGTAGGCCCTGGTCGAGCGGTTGTCAACCGAGACAGCCTTGCTCAAGCCGATGCCGCCGCCGAGGCGGTACTAGTCCGTTACTGGTCGGCTAGTGCCAGGATGTTGGCGGTGATTTGTTCCACGTCCGGGTCCCGGTCGGCCAATCCGTGGGCCCAATCGGTGCAGCCGGTGGTGACAACCACGCCGCCACCGGCTGAGGTGTAGGTGCCTAATACTGCATGACCGGCGGCGATCCGCTCGGTGTCAACTGGTCGAGCGTCGAACAGCCGAGAGGCAATGAACTCGATCTCTGATGGCTCGTCCGGTGCCGGTGGCCGGGCGGCTGTCTCCCGGGTGAAATGGGCGGCGGGGGCAGTGCCTAGGATCTCAAAATTCTGGGGTGTGCCGTCGGCCCCGGTCGGGTAGGGCAGGCCGTTCCGGTAGGTGAAATCGCAGCCGTCGCACTCGTAGCCCACGATGGTGGCATCCGCTCCGAGCACGTCGCCGTAACCCAGGTCGGTCCCGGCGAACAGCCAGTGGTCAGGGCGATGAATGGTGTAGCCACCGGCGCCACGGGTAACCCGCTTGCCGATGCGGTGGTAGCCGCCCAGGGAGAAGCTCACACCGGTCATCTGGTTTTCGGGCCGTCCGATCAGGTGGTCGGACCAGATCGAGGTCAGCTCCCCTACACGGTCGGTCCCGAACACTGGATCCTGCTTGAACCGACCTTTGTAACCCACCATGGATGTCGCCGGTCCGTGGGCCGAGTGGTCCTCAAGTCGGACCTGCCAGAAGGCGGTGTTGCCCGACAAGAACGCGGCGTGACCGCCAGCCGCGATGTGGGCCTCGACGGTGTCTCGCATCTGGCCCGACCAGTATTCGTCGTGTCCGACCGACAAGAACAGTTGATAACGATCAAGGATCTGTGGGTGATCCTCTAAATCGGCATTGACACAAACGTCGATCTCATAGCCGTGTTGCTCGGCCCAGGCCAGGAACGGCTGCTCCCAGTCGGGCCAACCGGCTGACCCGGCGTAGGGCGAGAGGCGGTGGCGCCGCAGGTAACCGACATGGGTGTTCATATCGGGGTCGGGGGGATGGGTGGTTGTTACCCGTCGACCGGCTCCGGGCGGTTTATGGAGGTAGCCCCGGGCCATCGGCCGCTGGAGCGAGACCGTGGTGGCCCCGGTGTAGAGGTTCGGGCCGCCGAAGTCGTTGTAGGCGTGCCAGGTGTTGGTCGATAGGGCGAGGAGAATAGTGCGATCGGAGTCGGCTTGGGGTCGCACGACGAAGAAGGCATGGCTTTGCCTGGTCCGTCCCTCGACCTCGATCCTCAACACCACCTCGTAGTAGCCCGATACCCAATCGGCGCCGACGCCAATAGTGGTCGCAGTCGGCCAATTGCAGCCCGCAACGGAGGCGCCGATCGGGACCGCGTGGTCGGCGGCGGGGGCAGTGTCAGACCAGACGAGTTCACGCTCGGCTCCAACCCGAACCACCTCAATCGACACCGGACGACCGCCTGCCGACGAGAGATGGAGGCCCACGTCGTCACCGGGATCGATCGAGCTGGGCCAGCAGTATCCATGCACCGTTTCGTAACTCACAACCTTCAGTCTCTCACGACCAGCATCGAAGATGCATATCAAACACACTTGACATTATGGAAAGCGTACTTTACTATATGGAAAGTAATCTTTACCATAAAATCGAGGAGGAATGACATGGTGGAACATGCAGAATCAACCGAGCCGAAGTGGAGCGTCGGGGATCGGAGTCGTAACAAGCTTTATCTGAGGGAGTTTGTTTCCTCTATGGTCGCTTATGTGGTCACGCTGGTCGGCGCCTTGGCCATTACCGGTGGGGAGCCGGACGGGGCCAAGCGCTGGCTGATGCTAGTCCCGATGGTGCCGGTTGTGGCCGCCATGGTCGCCATCTATCGCTCGTATCGCCGAGAGGACGAGTACGGCAAGCTGGTTCAGTTGCGGGGGATGTCACTTGGCTTTGCCGTTGCCATCTTTGGGCTTATGGCAATCGGCTTCCTCGGAATCATTGAGGTCGGCCACGTATCACTGCCCTGGATCGCCTTTGGCGCTGCCATGACAACTTGGGGCTTGTCGATCCCGGTCCAGATGCGGGGTGCGGAGTGAAGAACCGTCTACGAGAGGTCCGGGCGGTGCAGGGTTGGAGCCAGGCTCATGCGGCTGATCTGTTGGGTGTGAGCCGTCAGACGGTGAACGCGTTGGAGAAGGGCCGATACGACCCGTCTCTTCCTCTCGCCTTCAAGCTGGCCCGCCTCTACGGCACCACCATCGAAGACCTCTTCGATCCCGACGGTGACTGACCAACCCAACCCGCTTTCTGCTGATGCTTTGACCCGGGGGCGGTTGAGGGCTGGGGGCTGGTACTAGCTCTTTGTAGACTTGAGCGCATGCAGCTTGTAGACTCGTCTCTATGGCAACGACTACAATCCGGGTGGACACCGCCACTCATGCTCGCCTGGTCGAATTGAGCGAGTTGAGTGGTTCGTCCCTCATCGATACCGTGCGGGAGGCGACCGACGCTCTTCAGCGACTCCGATTTGCCCGCCAAGTTGCAGACGAATTCAGTGAGCTGAAGAAGGATGCATCAGCCTGGGAGAGCTATATGGCCGACGCCGATGCCAGCTCGGTGGCCGATGGTCTCACCTAGCGATCTTTGGCTCGTCGATTTCGGTGAGCCGTACCCTGGCGAGCCGGTGGCTCACCGGCCCGCACTCGTACTCGGCCCACCGCAGATGTTCGGGCCAGATCTGCCATTCGTCATCGTTGCCCCGACCACAACCTCTCATCGTCGACTCTCGCTCCACGTCGAGATTGAACCAACCGACACAAACGGCCTTGATCAAATCAGCTACGTGCAATGCGAACTTCTCCGTTCGGTCAACCGGAAGCGTCTGGTGTATCGCCTCGGCCATGTCGACGAAGCGACCAGCTCGGCAGTGGAGGCCGTCGTGCGGACCCTCCTCAACTACTGACGACTGAGGCCGATCACCTGTAGTCGTCTTGCTGCATGGCCTGGCGGCTACTGGCGATGTGTTCGGAGCAGCATTTGACTCCCTGGCATCCGGCAGCTGCTTTGT
>Ga0316189_10002693_pt1 | contig 17354 bp, 11 predicted proteins | sample LowCovwburrow_MG_FD_204930 | JGI IMG/M metagenome (GOLD analysis project Ga0316189, IMG submission 204930) | Coastal sediment microbial communities from Maine, United States - Lowes Cove worm burrow | ecosystem: Environmental > Aquatic > Marine > Coastal > Sediment | place: USA: Maine...
GGGAGTCGGTCTCGGCACCGGCAGGAAAAGGTTGGCTCTTTTGTACCGGTAATACTTGACTGAACATCCTGCAACGGGTACTTACTGTACTGGCGTGTCTCAGCAGGAAACAAATTCCCGCTGCAAGCGGCAGAGAATGCTCCACGGAATTTTTCATGAGCACATGATCAATCAGCCCGCCTCGGAAATACAGGAGTTCTCAGCTCGCTGCTGCGCAATAAACCATAAAAAAACAGGACAGGCAAACAGGATCAGGATCATGTATATTGCAACCGGACAAAAGAAAACAGCTCTTCTCCGGTCAGCCTGTTCCCTTGAGCGACTCCGGCAACCTGTGTATCCATATTTTTCCAAACTCCCGCAATATTGTGAATCTTCTCAAACGTTATATTCTGCTTCAGTTTTTCAAAAATATCATGATGCTCGTCCTGAGCTTCATTGCCATATACCTGCTCATTGATTTTTTTGAAAAGATCGACAATTTCATGGAAAAGGGCAAATCCATGGCCCTGGTCGGCAAGTTCTTCCTGCTCTCCATCCCCTTTATTGTCGAACAGATGGGACCGGTCTGCATTCTCCTGGCCGGAGTCGTGACCTTTGGTGTGCTCAATCATTCCAACGAGCTGATCGCTCTCAAGTCTTGCGGCATTCCGCTTAAAAAGATCGCGTCCCCGATCATTGCCGGAGGTATGATAGCAACGCTGCTTCTTCTCTCCTTATCTCAATTTGTCCTGCCCAGGACGGTTTCGCAGACCAATAGGATTTGGAACAAAGAGGTCAAAGGTAGAGTATCTCTCGGCATCTACCGTAACGGTCGCTATTATTATCAAGGCAATGATCATTTTTACTCCTTTGCCCGGCCAAACCCGAGCCAGAATATCTTTCCCTTTTTCTCGTATTCCTCCTGGAACAGCCGCTACGAGTTAACCGCCTTGGTCTCATCCGAGCATGCCTCCTGGAAGGACGGCGCCTGGACCTTGGAAAACGGCCAGGTACAGTATGCCAAGGGAAAAGAGATCTTTAAAACAGAAGTTTTCAGTGAACGCAGTTTTAACTTTACCGAAACACCGGCGGATTTCTTTATCCCCCAGTACCGGAGCAATGAGCTTTCGCTGGCGGAACTGTACACCGATGCCCTGCATAAAAAGGCTCCGGGAGAACGCACCGTGGCCTGGGCCAATTTCTACGGGCGGATCTCCTATATTCTTCTCGGGCTGCCCCTGCTCATGCTCGGCCTGCCCATGCTGCTGATGGTCTACCGGAAATGGGGCCGCGATCTCTCTTTGGCTGTGCCGGTCAGCTGCGGCTTGGCCTTTGTCTGCTGGGGACTCTGGGGGGCACTGCAATCATTTGCCAAAGCCGGGTACATCCCGCCCCTTGCAGCGGCGATCTCCATCCATATCGCTGTGGGACTCCTGGGCTTTATTCTGCTGCTTCGAGAGGATACCTGATGCAAAAAATAATCGGCATAGTCGGTATACCGCCGCTGGAGATTATCCGTCAGATCAATGAGGAACAGGGAAAAATTGTTGATCTTGACGAACCGCAACTTCCTCTGTCGATGAACCGGGAGACCCATCTTCCGCAGGTCTATTGCGCCATCCTGCGTACAGTGATGCTCAATGCCATGAATATGCCCCTGGATAGGGTATATATCGATGTGGGACCCGGGAAATGCGACTGCGCCCTCCATGTTGCCACTGTTTTGCAAAATTTTCTGACCATCCCGATTATCACTACCCGCAACCGAGACAGTGAAGGGTTTGGCTACCCCATCTGCCGGAGCAACCTGCCGTTGCTTGAAAAGCTCCAGGCCATCACCCAAGGGGTCCAATCCTGTAAGCCCTCTCCTGATTACCCTCCCTCGGTTCCCACTGCTGGCTTCTGGGGGGTACCGCCCCGTGATTTTTCCCTCCTCTCCTTGTTCCCAGACAGCACCCATGTTTATGGCTGGTCCCGCTGTATGGAGAATAAAACCCCTGCTGATATGGAGTTGGAATCCTCTTGCAATCCTGCGGTGCCCACGGTTTTCTTTGCCCAGTCTTTTTGTGCCAAGACGGCCCTTGCTAAACATCTAGCGGAACGCCATCCCAAAGGGCTCTATGTGGACTGCGATGTCAATGCCGGTTCCAGTGTCCGGGCAAAAATCGAGGCCTTTCTTGAGCTTTCCCGAGACGCCGCATCAGCCGTTCCTGCTGCTTCCACCGCTTCCACTGATAACGGCAGCCCAGGAGACGACCATGCTGCTGGCTGATTTCGGGACCTCGTACACCAAGCTCTTTACGATGGCCGAGGAGAGCGAGCCCCGCATTGTTCCCACTCGTGAGCTTGACCCTGCATTTATGGCCGATCTTGCCACCGGTCATAACGCCAAACGGCGAGGCAGGGAGTCTGTTAATGAATTGATTGCCTTGGCCAAGGGAGGACGACGCTTGATTGCTGAGCCAGATGCCGTGCTGCTCGACTGCGGCAGCCGGGATATCAAGTTTATTCGCTACCAGGACTTTGAGGTGGCGGATATGGGCTGGAACGCCGAATGCGGGGCTTCAATGGGGTTTACCATTGAATTACTGGAGAGCTATTACAATATTGATTACACCACCGTGGCTGTCCCGGAAACGGGCTTTTCCGTCACCTGCGGGGTACTCGGCATGAGTAATATCTTTGATGCTGTGGTCACGGGTAGCTCTGAAACCGAGGCTGTGGCAAAATTTGTGCGCGGCATTGCCCGCAATGCCTTTCGCTTTGCCGGTTCCCCGGACAGGCTTTATCTCTCCGGCGGGCTTTGCGATAATCCGCTTTTTCTCGGTTGCTTTCCCTGTGTGGTTATTCCCTTGGGACGATTTGTTCTGTTGGAAGGGTTGAAGGAGCATTTGAGGAGTAAAGAAAGCCATTAATACTATAACATATCACAAAAAAACAGTGCCCACTCCCTGTCTTAACCGAACAACGAACAGCCTTCCCGTTTAAATCGTTCGATCATCTCTTTCAGTTCATTCTCTGTCGTCTCTAAATATTCGGCCACACACGTCAGACACATCATCCGTTCAATCTGCGGATGGATGAATTTTTTGTTAAGGCCAATTTCGTTCTTGGTAAGTTTTTCTTTGTTGCAATAAGCACAATTAATTTGCTTTCTTCGGCTCATTGTCCTGCCTCACGCAAAGTATATGCGGCTACGTTCTTGCCTCCATATTCAAGTGGGTCTATCTTCTGCAACTGCTGTCGGATCACCGTGCGCATCTGCACAGCAGGACGCAGACAGTAGCGCTTGAACTCTCCCTTATCGATTGCGCCCGGCTCTGTGACATGCGGAAACAGCAATTTAAGATAAGCCGAGCACAACCGTAAGACCGCTTCTGTGTCACGGGTGTCCGCCTCGGAAGGATAGCCCACCAGTCTTTCGACGACATGTCGGTAAATCATCGTTTCTGCTGGTTGGCGAAGCAAATGCATGATTTCTGAAAAATACTCCGTATTCAATGCCCAACCATTGATTTTCATGTTCTCACTCATGCGGGGGATGTCACGTCCCCGGATAAAGCCGTGAAACCGATCCAGTAATGCTGACTCGTGAAACACTGTCGGTAGCCTCTGGAACATGTCTCTGGTTTCATCCATCTCTGTTTGCGGGATATTTCCCAGCAGGATGACACCGGCACCGCCAATGATACGATTTTTGCCGACCGTAATCTCCCCGCTTTCCATGTAGGCTTTCAATCCGCCCTGCATCTCGCTCGGGTCGTTGAAATTTATTGACTGAATTTCGTCCAGCGCCACGAAATCGTTCGACGCGATCAAACCAGGGCTTTTTCCATTGATGTCGCCGAACATCTTCGCCCGCGTCAGCGTCCCCCCGCTGACCAGCCAGCCGTACTTCCCAACCTGCCCGAACATATACGACTTGCCTGTCCCCTTGGGTGCCAGCTCAACCAAATTCAGGCGCGGTTCGATGAACGGGAGCAGGCGCGTCAGCATCGTGTGCTTCTGTACCCAGTCTTCGTAACCATCAGGACTGTAGTCGATCGCTCCCAACACAACGTCGATCCACTCCTCGGCAGTAAACTGACTGCGGGCCTCTCTGTAGGCGTCGAGATCAATCGTGTATGGACAGAAATTCTTGAACTCTAAGAGAGTGAAATATCCTCGCGGACTCTCGCCATCCGGACAACGGTAGCCTAGTTGCACCAGCCCCCAGCCGCCAGCCGTTTTTACAACATCATCCTTGATCCGGTCCCAGACATAATCCTCGATCAGCGTTTCCGCATGTCTCAGCCCCAATTCCGGAATAGCAAATGTGTACTCGTCGGAACGAACGCTGAATTGAATTTCTATCTTGGCTAGAAATTTTTTCGTGGTCCCCTCACTTCGCGCTGTATCTTTTAATTCCAGTAAATTCTCCCGGCGTGGAATAATTTCGTAGATGTATTTGCGCAATGCCTCGGCATCGTGAATTCTGCCGTCCGACTCCGCCTTACGCTTCAGAATCCAGTCTCGTAAAAAGGACGGAATCGACGACGCTTTGAAGAGTGCTACTATTTTTGGGTCCTTGAAGACTGTGGTGTCAGGGAATGCTGCCCGCAATTTTTCAGTATCGACCATGGGTAATCGTCCTTGTTGAACCTACAAATCAAAATCGTCTTTCTCAATAATCTGCGCCCGCCTGCCAGCGCCCCTTGCCGTGGGTACGAACTGTCCAGTCCGCGAGAAAACCACCACCGGCACCAATCGCTCCTCCAATGTTGCACCTCCATGTATCTCGAAGCCCTGTCCGCCGCCCTTCTTGGGCAGTCGGTCATACCCGCGCACCACCCAATGCCTGCCGTCCAACGTTTCCTCCAGCTCCTGCGGACATCCAGCTCCAGCCACCCTCTCACGATAACGCCAATCAGCTACTTCCGCACCGACTTCACAAACAAGCGTCTGCGCCAGCCTCGGTTCTGCCTGCCATGCCAACACAGCTAACCGCGAACTCCCGTGGTCTGCTGTGACAAGCACCCGCTCAAACCAAGCCAGCCCCTCCGCCACATGCGGCAACACTTTGTCACCTATCACATCCAATGCCGCAGCCAGATTCTCCTCCACAGGACGTGTCTCATGCGACTCCACACCGTTATGCACAATGTTATCGAAACGCTTGATGTCTGGCAGCCGCCGCGTCGCGTCCGGCCAATGGATTTCGTTGAAGCGCGTAGATGTAGGCAAACGCACCTTGCCGACCGCTGCCGAATCCACCCCTATATTTTTCTCTCTCGCCATTGCCACCAACATCGGCAGCCACTCCGCACCCATTGCATCCACTACCAGTAAGGCGCACTCGTTGTCTGAGACATGCTGTTGCACCATCGTGTCCCGTGATTGCACCGAACCCGGAGGAACCACCCGCTGCGCTCTCTCGTAAAACTCCTGGGTAACACGGTCAGTCATTTTCAATTCCCGATATTCCCTGAAATACTCCTCCAGTGTCTCGTCTCCAAAAACGAGATCCGTGTTCAGATACGCCGCTGCTTCTGGATACACGTTTTTTACGGCGTTTGACACAATGCCATCCGCCATGCAACGCCGCAATAATTCTGCTCGTTCCGCATTTGTCCGGCAATTCAACCACGGTGCAACTCGGGACGTGGATTCACCCAAGCAACGCGCAATGAACTGCCGGATGTCTGTTCTGGACATGCTGATGTCCGCTTCATGTAGAGCATTTCTGCGTTCTTCAGAATATTCTCCGGCGTTATTCATCCACTCAGTCGCACCCGTGACGTATGCGGAGCGGAAATTATCGACAAGCACTCCCTCTTGCATTGCGACACACTCCAGGTAACTTCCCTTGGATGCGACTTGTCGTGCCAGCCATAGTACAGCCTCACGTTCCGAATCCCTGCGCTTGTCAAACACTTGCAAAACGCACTTCTCGACTTCACCTTGTGGAAAAAATACCGTTTTGAGCGTTTCCGACAGAGGATTCCCGCTACCTTCTTTGCCCTGCTCACACATCCATTGCAAGGCATCTTTGGACAATCCCGCATCTTCCACGTTGTAAAATTCACGGGCAACATCCCGCAGAGACACCACTTGCCGTACCTCGGCGTTGAGCCCTGCCAATTTGCGTCCTTTTGATGCAACCACGATCCGCTGGATAGAGGTATCGTTCGGGTGTTCCTCAATATATCGCAAATACTTATGAAATGTTTCACTGGGTTCTGGAATAAAAGATGCCAGATTGTCTCCGACCAGCATTACCTCCGTACGCCCCGCCGTGAGCTGAGGAACGACCTGTCCATCTTCAATCTCAACTACTTGCTTCCCCTGGCGGTAGCGAGGATTAGTGAACACTTTCTTGAGTATCAATTTTGTGTCGTCATCGCTCCGCACAAAGCAGACCGCTTCCCACCCTGTTGTGCCCTCCACCCATTCACGTAAAGCGATAATCGCAGCTTGTTTATTTTCATCCGTTAATAATGCAAGATAGCCGGGCAAGCCCAGCAGAACCAGAGCGGTATCACTCTCCTCCTGTGCCTTCGTCGTTTCGCACACCCGCCTGAACACTTCGTCAGGCATCGGGAGCCACCCGTTTTCTCTCACAAGATCGCTCAAACGTAACTCAACGCCGCTACGCTCTTGGTAAAACCGACGCAAGGTCGTCCAGTCCTCTCCCGGAGGCATAATCACCACCCGCGCCTTCGCCTCCGCAAGGGGATTCCTGATGTATTCGATATAATCATTCAGTGTCATGGAATCACCCCAGCACCGAAAGACCCACATCCGGAATTTGGTCGATGAGATTCAGGAGCAGTTGCTTTGCCTCGGCATCCGAAAGTCCCTTCACTTTTTCTGCCGCCTGCTTCCGTGCATGTGATTCATATCCCTGTTTGACAAATTTTTCGACCTCTTCGCGAATCCTTCCGTCTGTGAGCCATCGGTCAGGTGCGTCACCCATATTTCTGCACAGCCAATCGCTTAATTCACCCACATTGAACCCCATTTTCTGATAACGCGCGGGCAGTACCCATTTGAGGAATCTTTCACCCGCTGTGGTCACATCCACAAATACGCCCTCTTGTGCAAGTTCTTCATACACCGTTTGCAGACGTTCTGCCGACACTTCTTGCGGATTTGCGACCGCATCAACAATGCTCTTGGCATCGTCTATCGCCAAAACGCATTCGGCTGGTAACATGTATTGGCGGCTCCATTCGTCAGGCGACTCCGTACCTGTATGTTCGCGCCACAGCTCCGCGACCTGCTTGGAAAGCAAGTTCTGGCTGTATTCCTCAATCTTGCCACGCCCCTGCGCCTTAAAACTCTGCTCATCAGCTCTTGCTGAATCCGACGAAAAAGTATTGTACAGTTCGCGGCCTTCTGCGACCGTCACCGGCCAGATTTGTCCGAATATTTCCCGCATCGCACCCAGCTGCCAAGATTGAGCTCCGTCGAAAAATACCTCACGGATAACCTCGCTTTGCTGTCTCAAAATCTCTTCAAATGCTTTCACATCCTCACCGGACAACGACGGTCGGATAAGCAGCTCAAAGAATCGCCGCAATGCCGGATACTTCTTCGCCAAAAACTCTGTCGGCACCTTATTCTCTCCCAGTACCGCGTTATGTAAACAATTCAGCGCATCATCAAAGCTCATATATCCAGAACTGCCAGCCAGCTTGCGGGTATGTTCAGCGCACAGTATCTGCCGGTAAACCTCTTCCAGTACGGACTCTGCGTCGCCGCGTTTCCACAGCCAGCCGCTTGTCTCTGCAAAATGTTTTTTGACCACCGTGCAATAGCTGTACGATAAATCGCCCATCCGTTCCGCCGCTGCTTTCAATTCGGGCTTGACGTTATCAATATACCGCTGAAAAGCCTCCTCAAAAACCATCGGCGTCATATACTCAGCCATCGCCTCCGCCAACCCCGGTGTTGTCAGAAGAATTTCGCCGATCTCCTTCACTTTATTGCTGCGGGTCTCGGTGTCTCCTTTGGAACTGATGCTGTTCGCCGCGCACAGGGCATCAATGACTCTACTCATCGCTTCCGCGCTCGGCTCGGCTTGCGCACGAATATATTCCGGCAGCACCCACAAGGGAACACGTTGCGTAATCTCTTCCAGCCGTGTCCCGACCGCGTTCAACGCAGTTTCTATAGTCCCGTCCGCCAGCAAACTACTTCCGAAAATCACGCTGCTCTGCTCTATAAACGCCTTTTCCTCCTTTGAGAGACGGCAGATCCGTTTCTCATTCTTGATGGCGTTGGCCCCGTTGTCTTTCACCACCGACTCAATAATTTCCGCCAGCGTCGTAGCGTCCAGCGTTTTGCTTGTCACGCCGTCCGTCCATTGCAGTTTGCGCTTCCCGGTCAACCATGTTTTCAGCACAAACCCAAGCACGAAGGCTGAATGGGGCACACACAGCAGGCCGAACGGAGGTCGTTGCAAATCAATGTAGAGTTTGCGTATGGAGCATGTATTGCCAGCACCCACTGTGCTGTCCTGTCGCTTCTTGCAAGAATCCCGCAACTGCGTCAGCGGATGCTTTGGGTTTGCATCAAACCACGCATCTTCACCAGTGACACTGTTCTTTTGCCACGCCGTTCTTACGGTCTTCCATGCACCTGACTTGGGGAACCTGTCAAACTCCATGCCCGCCAGTGCCCAGCTTTGTAAAGCTGTAGGTTTTCCGAACGCAGTGATGTTAAAGCCGCATAGATCGTCCGTATATGCCTCAAAGGTCTGTCTCGCATAAGCTGTAAGCCAGTCCTTTTTCAAGTGTCCCCACGTCACTTCTTCAGTAAACGGTTCCCCGTTTGGATTGGGTTTGTATACAAGGAGTTTGGCCGCACTCGTCACTTTGGAATACCATGTTGCTTTGGCACTGTTGATCTGCGTCTCGAACACTTTCTTGCTCGCACTGTCTGACAATGCGAGGCGAGCACTGTTTTCCGTGAATTGTTCCCATGCCTTCACGTTGTCACGGCAGAAGCTGACCTCCGGTAATGTCACATATACCATACGGTGGTCTTTGAACTGTTTCGCCAACCCCATTGCCTTATCAGGAATGCACAACTGTTCTTGTTCATCTCTCGCCAAAATGAACTGCACAAGCACTCGGTTCCCATTATCACTAAAAGACTCGCGCTTTGCGATACTTGATGGCGAAAGACCTTTGATGCCTGCCGCACGCACATCAAAACGTCCGCCGTAGTTGACGCCTTTCAACTGTTTCTTCAGTTCAGCCTCAGTGTCTTTCAGCACAAGCTCGCTAAACTTACCCTCCAGCACCGCTTTTTTATCCTCAAGCTCTTTCGTGTCAGAACGGTCATGGAAACGTTCGCAACGATCATTGACAATCGCAAAACAGTGCTTCTGCTCCAAGTCACGCAAGATCGCATCCAGACCCTGCAAAGCACCGTCTCCCTCGAAACTGCGTTGAATATTCTCCACAGTTACGCTCAACAGCGGATGCGCTGTTCCCTGTATCTGTTCGATCAAACCAAACAGCAATACCGCCTTGAAGACACGCTGTTCATCAGGCTGCAATTCCTGTTCGCGTCGAGCATATTCCGCCCGCGCTTCCTGCACAGCCTGTCTTGTTCCCAGATCATCCCGTTCCACAAAATATCGCCAAAGATGATCCACTGTCAGGATCTGACGCCCTGCTACCTCCAGCCCACCTGTCTCAATGAACGCGCTGAACTCTTCGCCGTTCAGAAACTCAAACATACTCCGCTGGTTTGACCCAATTGCTACGGACAAATGTTTCAGCAGGAACGCCGCCATTGGATGCAGCGGCAGGATTCCTTTGAAATCTGCTGCTTCAATGCCCGATTTGTTAACGGCCATATAAGTTTCAGCCAAGCCGTTCACGTTATGCCAAAGAAAGTCACGTTCTTGATTCCACTCTGTTTCCTTCTCCGGTTTAACAACAAAGGCATCTGCTGCCAGTTTCAGCGCAGTTTCGTTCGGCATCTCAAGCCGCTTGAACATGAACCGGTCGTTCAACTTTTTCGCACTCTCTGAACCATCAGCCACGTATGACGAAATTTCCATATGCGTCACCGGTACAAAATAGAACCGACCTTGTTGCGCGGCCTCGGCAAGTTGTTCCAAGGTCTTTAATTCCGACCGGTTGCGGTCCATAAATGCCGAAAATTCATCCCATATATAAACCAGTTTGGAAAGTCCGTTCGCTTGCAAAGATGCGTCCACCCAAGTCAGGAATTCTTCGGCGCTCAAGCCCAGATAGATGTGTCGAGCCTCCAGCACCCGCATTGCATCGCTGATCACTCCTGCATCCTTATTCGCACCCCGCAGCTTTTTCTCCAGCGTATCCGCTGTTTTTATACCTGCGTTCAGGTGCGAAAGCTGCGCCTGCATCTCGTCGCGCTTTGCGAAAAAATGCGGTTCATCCTGCCGAATACGCTCAATGATTTCATCCGACTTGCCTTTTAGCGGAATCCTGTGTCCTCCCGCTTCCAGTGCCTTGGTGATTCCACGCTGCAGGCGCATCAGAAACTGATTTTTCGCGTCCACGCCGTCCGCGTTCAGATCATAAACGACGAGCATTTTTTCATCCCGTCGTTCCAGCACTCCTTTCTGCACCGGGTCCGGTACCTGCACTTTGCGTAAATCCAGCCATTTCCGAACGCGGGTTTCGTCGTCAGCGAACAGTTTCTGTAGTACCAGCGACGCGTGGCTCTTTCCCGTGCCGTAGGCACCCGTGATCCAGAGCGTTTTTTTTCCGCCGTTCAGGCTCTTGAGCAACTCCCGCAAAATTTCCACAAACGAATCGTGCGGGTAAAATGCCAGCCATGTTTCAGGACTTTTTTCTATATTTTCACGCGTCATGATTGGCGCGTAATCGGGCCTGATCCCGAAATAATCTTTGTAAAAAATCATCTCCCCTTCTTACCCTCCTGAACTCTGCGGTCCAACTATGGTTCAATGTTTTTCCAAAATCAACGTCAACACATCGTTTCGATTTTTCGTTTCCGGGAACAACCGCACCTCGTCCAGCCCCAGAGTAAAGCTGCACGCGATGAACTCCGGATGCATGGCCGCCAGTCCCATGCATTGCTTTTTAAACTCCTCCGGCGAGATGCCGAATATCACCAAGGGGGACACGACTTCATCGTCGAAATCCGCTGCCATCATCTGCCGCACCGTGAATGCTCCCCGCCCAGCCTTCTCTGCCATCACATAAAGCCCGTAAAGAATTACTAGCGAGTCCACTGAAAGTGAACGGCGCGTAAGTTTCTCAAGGATTCTGCCCTTCATTTTGGTTTCAATCAAGCCAGTATCTCCTTCGCCAAGCGGAGATTCCTTAATCAACTGACGAAGTGATCCTAATGCACCCTTTCTTACCGATGGTGATTCAACGGATTGAGCGAGCTTTTCATCAATCCGCTTCATCAGGTATCCGGTATCAAAATCCGTATTGCAGACATACCACTTCACAAGCGGAGAAATATTTGCCAGACGGACCCACAGTAATTGCCAAAATAATAAGTCGCGGACACCGCGTTTTTTCCCTATTTCCAGAAGCAATGTAGTAGTTATAGTCTTTGACTCTTCAATCAATCCTGCCTCACGAAACCACGTCACGGCTGAAGGAATCATCCGGTTGCCCAATTTTTGGGTCTCTCGGAAATTTGCACCCTCGTCCGCCAAGAATTCAATCCAGTCCGGTCTCAGACCAAAAGATATATATTTATTGATACCGCTGATATTCATCGTCGTTGCTCCTGCATATCGTTTTGAGTAATACCGCCAACAGCCATCGTTAGGCGCATAACACCTCATGCAATGGACACACGTTTCTTCATTAATAAAGACCGCCACTTTGCCACTACAGGCATCTTTCGTCAATTGCAATGCACCGGTCGGGCATTCCGCCTCGCAAGTATTGCATCCCGTGCAGGCAATTGCCTTATGAACAGCGTATGACAGCCATTTGGAAACCGTCCTATCAATTTTTCCGTTTGTCCAGACACATTGAAGCATACCTCTCGGACCATCCTCTTGATATGACAATTCCGCTTCTTTTACTTCTCCAAGCGCTTTAAGCCATTCCTTTAAAGCCAGCTCTGCTTCAATTGGAAATTCACAAATCACTCGGTCTCGTTTGCGTTCCACAGCTGGCTCTGTAATGACCTGCTTTAGAGACACACCGCTTTTTCGCGCATACCAGCCGCCGTCGTAAACGAATGCCTCCGCGTCTTCTTCAGAAGAAAAATCACGATCAATCGTATCACGCACCGCTTCTGCAAAAGGCGCAACCGCACTAAAATAATTCATCCGTATAACATCATTCTGACGACCGCTTGACATCGGACACATCAGGCATCCCACACGAGCCAAACCTTTTCGGTATGCCTCGTTCAAAACCAGATCATGCTCAAAAATATAGAGCCACAGTTCATGCGCAGACCACGACAAGATCGGCATGGCATTTACCTGTGACCGGCTTTTCAACCCATCTCCGATATCGTCGTATCCCGAACGCCGTTGACTTTCCTCGCCACGTACTCCGACAAATGCCATCGTTTTTATAGAGTTTTTCCCGATCCTTTTCTTAAGTGCCAATATTGCGGGAGTGCTCTTGTGGACAGAACAACACCAACGCAACGCTTGCGAAGGAGGGCCGAAGAGTCGCCAGCTTTTCAATGCGGGAATTTTCGAAGAGACCTTCAAAAACGGGCGGCCTTCGTAGCGGGTCTTGATTTCCTCCCAAACGCGGTAGGTATCTGGAAGTTCCATATCCGTATCACTGAAAACAACCGGGATATCCAATGGCAGTACTTTATGACAAAGGTCGAGCAGTACCACTGAATCCTTGCCGCCGCTGAAGCCGATATAGATCGCATCGCATTTTTTTGAGTAGGCGTCGTACATTTCCTTAATACGCTTAAGCGTATCCACTACCAGCGCGGCCATGATGTCACGATTTTCAGCTAACAGCTTACTGACATCAACCGGGACCAGCTTCAATTTTCTTCGTGACTTTTCACCGTCGGATTCCCCTTCCTCCCCGCACAATATATCCTTCCATTCGATGTCCAGCGGCTTGCCGCAACCTTTCTTTTTCTTATAGACTTTCGCGATTTCTTCACCGCGATACAAATACGCATTCTGCTTTGCCCAAAGGAGAGGACGTCGTTCTGTCGAATCGAACGTCAACCGTTCCTCCAACCCTATGAGCTTCAATTCTTCTGCAAAAACCGGGCGGATTTCACTTGCCACGAATTTCCCTGTCTGCGTCGTCAGGCGGTACCTACCTGTACGTTTATCCCACTCATAACTATACATTCGTACCGCCTTTCTCCTCTTTTACTTCACTGAGCGATGACATCGCCCCTGTCTGATGTTCATTCTGTTTTCCTGTTCGCTCCAACCGCAAACGCCGCGCCCGTAACGTTTCGCCCCTGTAGCTAAAATGCCAAAAACCATTTGCCGAAGACACACCCAATAAATGCATTGCTAATCTTGAGATCGTCCATGTCTTTCCTTCATATTCCACTTGATTGGAATCATTCGATACAACACAAGAGATATCGGGATCTTTTGTGAAGAGCAGCTCTGTACCGACCGGAATACCAAGATTATCAAAGCGCGTATTCGGACTACGCACACGCCTGTCTGACGCGGAAAATTCCTTTCCTTTCATGCGGAATTTCGCCGGAAAGAGATAGTTTCTTCCGTGGTAATGTTTCGCACAGACGCACATGAAGGTGCTGTTATCCGGCAGAGCGTATTCTTCGCGAAAATGGGTACGATAAAATAAATCCAAGGCAAAGCTAAGTGTTGCAACAGATACTTTTTTGTTCAGGGCAACCAGCGTATCAACGACTGTTGTCAGTTTTTCCGGGAAATCCTCGGGCAGAGAAATCGCGTCTGCGGAGCACCAACAGCGTACTCCACTGACTTCCGTCTCATGGACTTCCGGCAGGAGCTGCGTACGGATGCTCTCCAATGCATTGGCAGTCAGTTGCGGCATCTCCTGTTCAATTTCATGAAAAGTTAATGTACCATCCGCCTCTTCAAGCCATCCGGCGATGGTTTCCGAGATTGCCACCAGACTGTCGTCCAGAGTTGGCGGAGGCAGGGAACAGAAAGTACCTCCCTTTTTCCACGCAGTGACCGTAAACCCCAAATGCCTCAGAAGTACTGCACAATCATCCGACGTAGCAATATGGCGGAATACACCGTTATTAAAATTTCTAAACAATCGTTCGACCGAAAAGCAACCGTGTTCCTGTAGCCATTCCATTGCCTTCTCTTCGAACTCCAACCGGGACTCATCGTCCGAAATCATCTCACAGGAAAACCACAGCCCGTTCCCCAATTGGAACATTGCAGCTTTCAGGTCTTCGACCTGCCAATCCTCGATCGGAACTTTCTGTCGCAACAGCCGCACTGCCATTGGATCGAACGACACACCGTTGGGACATTCCCGCTTCAATATCCGCAACAATTCAGTAGTCGTCATGCAAATCTCCATTATTGGTTAACAAGCATAGCATCAGGTTATGGTAAGCAACAAGGCTATCTTCCAATTAAATATTTTACATCCTGCTTGCGTTAGCAAATTAAGGAATACAACAGACGGGTGTGATTAAAAATGCGTCTTTTTCGATTATACGGTGCGTTACCGCATATGCTTCTATTACAATATCCATCTTTGTTGGACACTGAAAATACCCAAATAATGTTTGGTTGCGGGTTGACCGCACCGATGGAGATCGTGCAAATATTAGGATAGTATGGGGGAGAGCCGCATAGGAAACCGCACTTTTAATCATACCCACAACAGACTGGTCATCCAGACACCAATCCACTCACCTCTTCTTCCGCAACTTCTGAAAGGTATATACCGCCTGATTATGCTCTTTCAGGGTCTTGGAAAAATGATGACTGCCATCATTGCGGGAGACAAAGTAAAAATAGGACACCTTGGCCGGAGCCAGCACCGCTTTGATGGCTGCCGCGCCTGGGTTACAGATAGGACCGGCTGGCAGGGCGGGAATCGCATAGGTATTATAGGGACTCCAACGCCGGAGATCGGCCTTGGTCAGGTTGCCGTTGAAATTCTTAATGCCGTAGATGGTCGTGGGATCAGACTGAAGAGGCATGCCCTTTCTGAGGCGATTATAAAACACCCCAGCAATGACATCCCGCTCTCCGGCTGAGCCGGTTTCCTTTTCCACAATGGAGGCCAAGGTGAGCAACTGCTGCCGAGTATACTTATTCCCTGATCCATCTTGCCCCTGCTTTCCCTGTGTAGACGCAGCAACCTCCTCCCAAACAGCAAAGAAACGCTGCACCATCATCTTGATCAGCTTTCGTTCATCAACCTCACCGCGCACCAAGGTGTAGGTCTCCGGGAAAAGGTAGCCTTCCAAGGATCTGGCTCGAACGCCCAGTTCCTTAAGAAAGGTGCGATCCCGGCAGAGCCGAAGAAAGGTCTTCGAGTCCACCCAGTTCTCTTCGGCAAAGATGGCAGCAATCTCTGTCATCCTTTTTCCTTCCGGCACAGTGACCCGATGACGGACTGGCTGAGCTGTATCCAGAAAACGAATAACCTCCAACGGGGTCATTCCCTGGGCCACCCTGAATTCTCCTGCCCGCAGCCGGGGCGGATGATCAATAAGCTGAAAAAGCCGAACCAGTGCCAGAAAACGAATATCATCGGCAATAATATTTTCCTGAGCAAGAAGTCCTTGTATCTGCCGGACACCGGCTCCTTTGGGGATATGAATGATTTGTTCCTCTATGCCCGGAGAAGGTGTGAGAACATAAGAGGCAAACCAGCCGCCTGCTGACAGACCGGTGATAAGGATAAAAAGGAAAAGGAAAGAGCAGAAGGAGCGCATGAAAGTATATCGGTCGTAATCTTCGGACAGATTTTTTAACTGCCGGACTGTTGTTTTGCCCACCACTGCGGCAATTCAGGATTGATCTGTTTCCAAAAAATGCCGTGATAGGATGGCTGCCGCATGTGCAGCACGGTGAGAACGGCGGTGATCCCTAGCATAATCAAAGTAGTACCGAGCCAATTCGGCATACTAAACAGTATAGTGTTCACAGAGAGAAGCAGAAAAAGCGCAGCCCAGATCAGCTCAAAACGGCGGCACATCCGCAGCACATTACAGAACAGGAAAAAGTGGGCAAGGGTAAAAAAGACTGCCAGACCCAGCGGATTTGCCATGCCGTGCAGCAGGACGGAACAAACTGTCCCGAGAAGCAAGACAATGACATCAACCGTAGATAGTCTGAATCCGGGGCGAAAATCCGCTGTATTCATCATGTTCCCCTTTTTCAGATTCCCAGCAACCGATACACCGCATCCATATCCATCTCCTGGCGAACCACCGCAGCCAGCCGATCCAAGGCAGGTTCCAGATCATACTGAGCACCTTGGCCGCTGAAAGGCGGTAGGCCCTTGGCCTCTCGCAGCGTATTAATGAACCAGCGGCGGAAGGGATCAGAATCAAAGATGCCATGCAGATAGCTTCCCCAGACCCGGCCTGTCCGATCTGCGGATCCGCAGGAGGCACCGTCGACAAAGGTCAGCAGGGGTTCCGAAGCAGTATCGTTCCCGGTTCCACCGTTTTTACTACTGCCGGTTTGCCCATGATGGATTTCATAGCCATGTACCGGCTGACCGGACGGGAGATGCTGCCCTTCCCGGCGGGTCAGGGTTTTATTGGCTGCTAACTCAGTAACCAGATCTAATAAACCCAGTCCATGCAACAGGCTGCCCGCTTCACCTTCGATTCCGTGCGGATCAGCAACGGTTCTGCCGAGGATTTGGAAGCCACCGCAGATCCCTGTTATCTGGCAACCCTGCTCAGTCAGTCCGCAGATCGCCTTGTCCAAGCCGGTTTGGGTAAGCCACTCCAGATCTGCAACCACGTTCTTGGAACCGGGCAAGAGCACACAGTCCGGTGTACCCAGCTCATCGACCCGACGCACCGTGCGCAGCCAGACATCTTTTTCCTCCAGCAGCGGCTCCAAATCTGTGAAATTGGAGATATGGGGCAGATCAATCAGGACGATCTCCACATGCTCGCCCGCTGGCTCTGCACTGTCGTAGAGTCCGGCCTTGAAGCTGACTGAATCTTCCTGGGGCAGGCCAAGATTGCTCAGCCAGGGAATTACCCCGAAAACCGGTTTGCCGGTGCGCTGCTCAACAAAACTATGGGCATCCGCCAACAGGGAGGCATCACCCCGAAAGCGGTTGACCAGGAAGCCTGCCAGCAGCTTACGTTCCCAAGGGGCCATCACTTCCACATGACCGATAAAAGAGGCATAGACCCCACCCCGGTCAATATCACCCACCAACAAGGCCGGAGACTGGCTGTAT
>Ga0316189_10002694_pt1 | contig 17347 bp, 22 predicted proteins | sample LowCovwburrow_MG_FD_204930 | JGI IMG/M metagenome (GOLD analysis project Ga0316189, IMG submission 204930) | Coastal sediment microbial communities from Maine, United States - Lowes Cove worm burrow | ecosystem: Environmental > Aquatic > Marine > Coastal > Sediment | place: USA: Maine...
TCATCGCCGAAAGCGATCCGATCTGTCCGAAGCCATCAAAAAATACGTCGACCTGATCTCTGGCGGGCGCATATGCGGACCCGGATGAAGACCAAGAGCCCTGAGGACGGAAAATCAACGTCACCAAGAATGGACACTCCATTCAAAAGGTGAGCAAAAGGAAAACGTTATGAACTTGTTGGCACAGCTAGACGCTGAACAAATCGCAAGCCTGAGCGCGGACATCCCTGACTTTAGAGCAGGCGATACTGTACGTGTAGGCTATAAAGTAACCGAGGGTACGCGCTCTCGTGTTCAAAACTACGAAGGTGTTTGCGTTGCACGTCAAGGTGGGGCGACGATCGCTGCGTCTTTCACAGTGCGCAAAATCTCTTTCGGTGAAGGTGTGGAACGTGTGTTCCCGCTATATTCAACAAACATTGCAAGCATTGAAGTTGTGCGTCGTGGCCGTGTGCGCCGCGCCAAACTTTACTACTTGCGTGATCGTCGTGGCAAATCTGCGCGTATCGCGGAAAAAACCAACTACAAACCTAAATCTGCGAAATAGGAGCAGTACCAATGAAAAAAGAACTGCACCCGAATTACCACCCTATCACTGTTCAAATGACAGATGGGTCAACTTACCAAACACGCTCTACATACGGCGAAGAAGGTTCCACACTTGTGCTGGACATCGACCCGTCTGCGCACCCTGCATGGACAGGCGGCAACCAAAGACTGATGGATTCTGGTGGACGCGTTTCCAAGTTTAAAAAGAAATACGAAGGTTTGGGGTTTTAAGAGCCACTGCCACAGAATATTCGAAAAGCCGCCCAGTTGGGGCGGCTTTTTTTATTCCTGAACAATCCCGACAGCCCAATCCATGAATGTTTTGATCGCAGTACGGGTGCGATGATCCTTGATATAAATTAAATCATATGGGGTAGTTTGCACCCCATGCTTCGGAAATATATCGACAAGCCGCCCTTCGGAACGCGTATCATCATCAAGAGGGGTGCGCGACATGGCTATCCCGAAGCCACCCACAGCTGCGGCCTGCACCAGATCATAGCTTGGTAATCTTTTATATCCCTTATTTGCAGGCAATTTTTTCCCAGATATCTCTGCCCAGATATCCCACTCGTCGGGGTGTGTTTCATTAAGAATAAAAGGGATTTCATCTAGCGCCTGAGCCCAGCCAATCTCCTGAATGCCTTTTACCAAATCAGGCGATGCGACCGGTGAAATTTTTTGACAACAAAAATGGGTTTGACCATATTCACCCCATGTATCGCGTGTCGCTCGAAACGCAACATCTATACCTTCACGATGCAGATCACAAATTCTGTCAGTGGCCATAATTTGCAATTCCAGTTCGGGATGCCTATTTGAAAAATCCGATATTTTCGGGGCCAGCCACATGGCGGCAAATGTTCTGGGTGCGCTGATCGACACAAGATTGCTGCGCCTTTGCTTAACGGTAGAAACACCCATTTCGATCTCCAACAATGCCTTGTCGATATGGTGATAAAACATTTCACCGGCACGGGTTAAAATTGCCCCCTTTCTGGACCGTTCAAACAATCTAACCCCAAGCTCATCCTCAAGCCTAGAAATTTGATGGCTAATAGCGGACTCAGTCAGGTTCAACTGACGTGAAGCACTTTTGAACTTCTGTAACTTTGCAACCGCGACAAATGCAGCAAGATTTTGGGTGGATGGGTACATGACAGATTTTAAACTTATAATGGCAAAAGATCATTCGACTTTGAGTAAATATTATTTTTTACAGGAAAAAATGAAAAGTCAAAGGATTAAACATGACAGGTATTCATCTTGATAGCGACTTCAAGTCTTCTATTGGGCTTATTAGGCACGGTGTGGTTGGACAAGGTTCTGACGTCGTGCTTGTGCACGGCACGCCAACCAGTTCTTTCGTGTGGGATCACGTTATCGAACGATTGCAAAGCAAGTACCGGTTTCATATCCTTGATTTGCCGGGGTACGGGTGCTCTGAAAAATTCACGGGCCAAGAAGTGCGGCTACGCAGCTTTGCAAGGGCTCTGGCAGAACTGATTGAACATAAAGGTCTGGTTGATCCCGTACTTGTCGGCCACGATTTCGGGGCTGCCACGGTTATGGGTGCGCATCTGGTTGAAAATATCAGTGTAAAAGCAATAGCAATCGCCGACGGTGTGGTTCTATCTCCTTGGGGGACGGATTTTTCCCGCCATGTAAAAGAACATGAAGCGGTTTTTGCTGCGGTGCCTAACTACATCCACGAGGCGATTTTGCGTGCCCATTTAAAATCAGCAATGGCAATGAAGCCCGATGAGCAGACGATGCAAGCGTTGATAAATCCATGGTTGGGCAATGAGGGGCAAATGGCCTATTATCGACAAGTTTCCCAATATGATTATGACTACACAACCCAACTGGAAATCCTTTACCCCACATTATCCGTTCCTACACTAGTGATGTGGGGTGCGCTTGACAGATGGGTTGATATATCCGAGGGGAAACGTCTGCATAGTATGATACCTGATGCCGAATTCGCAACATTACCCGATGCGGGACACTTCAGTATGATAGACACGCCCGGACTGTTTTCCGACAAGCTTGATCATTGGATGTCAAAGGTGATTAATCTTTAAAAAAACCAAAGTTAATTCTAGCTGCCCCTTTAGGGGCGGCTTTTTTAATTGGATGTTATTTATACCCGTCGGGCGTCTACCCTCCACCGCTATCAGGTGGGCGATTTTACGACCCGTGTTGTCACCGATATAGTTTATTTATTCGCGCGCATAACATATGCAGCTTATCTGCAAGATGAGTGATTGCAACTTCCAAAGCAAAGTTTACGTCCCCCATCATCTGTCCTTCCCAAATCACAAACAATATTGTAATCGAACAACCAATGACGCATAGTCGAGCAAATGCCTTCTCTATTTGGGCGATGAGGAATTGAATGGCACATATAATTGTTTTCGGTAACGAAAAAGGCGGATCGGGCAAGTCCACCACAGCAATGCATGTTTTAACAGCACTTTTACGCTCGGGGAAAACGGTTGGCGCATTGGATTTGGATTTACGCCAAAAAACCCTGACCCGTTATATTCAAAACCGTATTCTATATATTGAACGCACAGGTATACGTCTGCCGTTTCCCGAAACCGCCGTGTTAAAAAAACCCGGAGATCTGGGAATGGCACCGGGTTTCGAAGCGACCTTACGCGCATTTCAGGACGGCATTGCGCAGTTGGACCAAACCAATGAATTTATCGTCGCGGACTGCCCCGGCAACTATACTCAACTCAGCGAACTGACCCATGCAATGGCTGATACTTTAGTCACACCGATGAATGACAGCTTTGTCGATTTTGATTTGCTGGCCCGTGTTGACGGACAAACTAACAAAGTGATCGGCCCGTCGATCTATTCTGAAATGGTCTGGAAAGCGCGCAAAGCGCGCGCTGAAACGGGGTCACGCCCGATGAACTGGTATGTGACCCGGAACCGCATGCACGCTTTGGCGATGAAAAACAAACGCCGCGTGGGTGAAGCGTTGGAAGATTTGGCGCGGCGCATCGGGTTCAAACTGATCCCCGGATTTTCTGACCGGGTTATTTTCAAAGAGCTGTTCCCGAACGGACTGACTTTGCTAGACTTACAAGACATCTCTGATGAACCGATGAGCATGTCCAACATCGCCGCCCGGCAAGAAGTGCGCGATCTTGTAAATGCGTTGGCTTTGCCGGGGGTTGAGGTCGGATTCTAGATTAGCATCAGCCCTTTTTTGAAACGGCGATATGTGCCGCGAACTCGTTTCGCAAAAAGTCGCTGTTTTGAGATCCATTCAGAACTTTAACAAGGGTGCCGTCGCCGTCGAACAACAGCAAGGTCACATGCGGGACAAAATATTTGTTCGCCAATTCGCTGCCCTCTTTGTTTCTGATATTTGCGACTAAATATTCCAGTTCACCGTTTTTGAAGCTGCGCAATGCATGGCGTGTTTCTTTTTGCAATGCGATACAAACTGGGCACTGTGGATCGTGGATTTGCACGACTGCAGGTGTCCCGTTACCTATTTTGGATAGATCTTGTTCAGCAATAGTGGCCTGAACCTTGCTTACGGCAAAGTATCCACCACCACCCAGAACCATTGCAATAACGGTACCGTTGCGTAGGTGTTTCAGAACGCTGCGACGATCATATATGCTGGTTTTAATGGAATCGGCATTTTGATTTTTTGAAGGCTTTATAGGCTTCAAATTCGGTTTTCTACGTTGCTTTTTCATTCCAACCCTATGGTATACTTAAATTTATTAATTTATTTATGTAAAAAATTGCTACTGCAAAGGCAACTTTTCCCTTTATCGGTTACATAAGTATATAGAAAAGTTCATCCGGTTCAAAACGAAAACAAATCAAAGTTGTGTGATTAACTACCCGGAGATACCGTCACGCAGGTCTGGCTGCGCGCGCGTAGGCGCGAGCATGTTTTATTGGCATCCGCTTGGCTTAAGCCCACGAACCTTGCACGATACAAACGGGCGCCATTAATCGTTGCCGGTGAAATTCTACGTTCTGCCCCGTCCAACGGCCCCAAATTGCTAAGTGCAGTTTTAAGCAATGTTTTTTCAGCTTCAAACTTAGAACCATACGCCCCCAATTGAACCGACCACGCCTGACCTGACGTTGATTTACGTGATACAATGCGCGGCTCATTTGAAACGGGTTCCGGGGCCACAAGGGCCACAGGCACGACTTCAGCCGTGCGCATCAATGGTTTCACAGTTTGTTCCGGCGTCGGCTCAATCGCTTCAATCACAGCCTGCCGGACAACACGATCAACCTCGGCCTTATCAATTTTGGCAAGCAGAACAGGGGCAGGTGTTATACGCATTTTGGGGATAGGGCTTTTACGTACCGCCCCGCTAAGAGCAACTTTGGTCACCTTCGGTTGCTCTTGGATTACAGGTGCTATTTTAGCAGGTTTGTTTTCGGCCAATCGTGTATCCACGCGCCCGAACCCCATATCCAAAAGCTCTGCCACACGTGCATTACGTAATGCGGATGTGCGACCACCAAATACCGTTGCGATCACACGTTTCTTGCCACGATGCGCCGACGCCACCAGATTGAACCCGGCTGCATTCGTATAACCTGTCTTGATGCCGTCCGCGCCACGATAGCTGCCTAACAGTTTGCGGTTGGTGTTGTTCACTTTCCTGATGCCAGCATTCGCACTTTTACGCGAAAACAGATTGTAATATTGCGGGTAATCATAAAACAGGCGCCGCCCCAGCAACGTCATGTCACGTGCTGTAGACAGATGCCCCGCACGCGTCAAACCATGCGCGTTTTTAAAGGTTGTATGTTTCATGCCCAGACGCCGCCCGGTCACGGTCATACGCTTTGCAAAAGCGGCCTCACTACCTGAAATGGCCTCGCCCAGTGCGGTTGCCGCATCGTTGGCTGACTTTACGGCAGCGCCACGAATAAGGTAGCGTAGTGCAATTTTTTGACCCGCTTTCAAACCCAGTTTTGAAGGTGGCTCACTTGCCGCATTTTTGGAAATTCTGACCTTTTTGTCCAAAGAGATTTCGCCGCGTTCAATCGCCTGAAAAACCACATAAAGCGTCATCATTTTTGTTAGACTAGCAGGGTGCAAGCGCGTATCGGCATTGCGTGAATGTAAAATCTGACCCGTGCGGGCATCCATGACCACGGCAGCATAGGGGGCCGCATATGCACTACTGCTGATGAATATTCCCATAAAAAGGGACACGACCACAGCTGTTAACCAGTGATTTACCTGCCTTAGCATCGGTTACTCCGATATCTGCTCGTTACTGCCTCATCCGCTTTTCGCGGTTCTTATTACTTAAAGGATAGCACACTGGATTTTATAAGAAAATATTTATTTTTCAAAACCTTATTTGATGTTTTATGGCAACAAATACACCTTGGAACCCTTAGCAACCCCCCAAACACACCACACCTTGTGGTTTGCGCCATATACACCACAAATCACACGCCCCAAAAATGCCCCAATTCATCGAAAATCGCCCTTTTGATTTTTGACATCACGATATAGTTTGGGGTAAACTAGTTTAGAATGCAGGGCCTTATGACCACCCAGATCACATTATCCCATGAAGACGACCAAGATAATGAAACCGTCGTTGTCACAAAGACAAATACGAAAACAGATAAGCCTCCACTTTATAAAGTGATGCTTTTGAATGACGACTACACACCCATGGAGTTTGTCGTGCATGTGCTGGAACGGTTTTTTGCGATCAATCATCAGACCTCGATCGAGATCATGATGACCGTTCACAAAAAAGGTGCTGCTGTCGTAGGCGTTTTTTCCCACGATATTGCCGAGACCAAAGTCACCCAAGTCATGGATTTGGCCCGCAAACACGAACATCCGCTGCAATGCACGATGGAAAAAGAATAGGTCAACACCCCGAATGCCCCAAAGTTCCCGTCTTGCAAAACTGTTTGAAACACTTGGCAGTAATCTGCCCAAAGTAGGCCCGATTCTGGCAATCCGCGCCACTGACAACCGTGCCTACCAGGCTTTTGATTCAAAACAGCTACACTGCATTCAAAGTTTTAAACCCGTTCATGATACACTTGAACACGCAGGGCTAACATTGCATCCAAACCTGCCTGAAACTGCCTGTGCCGCGATTGTTGAACTGACGCGTTCAAAACCTGAAAACTTTGCGAATATCGCCAAAGCTTATGATGTTCTGGAAATTGGCGCGATGCTTTATATTGATGGTGCCAAAACCGATGGCATTGACAGCATCCAAAAAGCTGTCAAAAAGCATGCGCCCGTTGAAGGCAGCTATTCCAAGGCACATGGCAAAGTAATCTGGTTGGTTAAAAAGCAAAAACAAAACCCGTTTCAGGACTGGCTTGGCCTGACTGACATTGTAAAAAACAACGATGGATTCTGGACTGTCCCCGGTATTTTCAGTGCCGATGCAATTGATCCGGCCAGCGCGTTGTTGTGCGCTAACATTACTGTGCCATTAAAAGGCAAAGGGGCTGATCTGGGTGCCGGTTGGGGCTATCTTAGCCATCACGCTTTGCAAACTTATACGGAAATTACCAAGCTTGACTTGTTTGAGGCAGAACAGATCAGTCTAGATTGCGCCCAAAAGAATATAACGGATAAACGCGCGCATTTCCATTGGCAGGATGTGCGCAATATGCCTGCAAAATCGACTTATGATTTCATTTTGATGAACCCACCGTTTCACGTATCACGCAAAGCCGACCCCGCTATTGGCCGTGACTTTATTTCACAAGCCGCAAAATTACTGGCCCCAAAAGGGCGGCTTTGGCTGGTTGCAAACAAACAACTGGCTTATGAGGCTGCGTTGGATACACATTTCAACACTTGGGATTACGCGGCGCAAACCAATCAATATAAAATTATCCATGCACGACGGCCGAAATAGCAAACTGGCACTACTGCACAGTTTCCCCTAACTTAATCAAACAGAATCACAAGGGCGCATCGCTTCATGTCTTTTTCGATCAAAGGTAAAACCGCCATTGTCACAGGTGCCGCCAATGGTATCGGTCTGGCTATCGCCCGGCATTTCGTTGATCAAGGTGCAAATGTCATGCTGGCGGATATGGACGAAGACAAACTATGCGCCGAAAGCGAAGCATTGGGGTCAGAGCAGGCACAATGTTTTGGCGGGGATTTGCGCCAGAAATTGACTATCGCCAATCTGCAATCCGCAACGATAGACGCGTTTGACCGTGTTGACATATTGATCAATGCCAGCCGTCAAGTCCTGCCGTCCAATCCGCTGGAGGCCAAGGAAGACAGCTTTGAAGCTCTGTTCAAACAAAACGTGCTGACCAACTTACGCCTGACGCAATCCGTAGCCAAACTTATGATCAAACAGGCCAAGGCCGATATTGATACTGTAGCTCATACAATCGGCTCTATCGTCAATCTTAGCTCTATCGCATCCGATCACACGCACCCCAATATGCTGGCGTATTCCGTCAGTTGTTCCGCATTGAACCAGATGACCCGCTCACTAGCTGTCAGTCTGGCCAAAGACCGCATTCGGGTTAATGCTATTGCCATAGGGTCCGTCATGTCGGCCAATCTACAGGATGTTTTGCGCAATGATGTGGAGTTGCGCGACCGCATAATCAAAATCACCCCTCTGGGCCGTATCGCTGAAGCACAAGAGGTGACCGAGGTCGCACAATTTCTGGCCGCAGGCAGTGCAAGCTTTATCACCGGACAAATTCTAAACGTGGACGGTGGACGTGGATTAATCGACCCCCTGGATACGGCTGTACATTAATTTCATAATTCCAAATTGCCATTCGACAGTGTGATTTTAACGATAAATTCAATTAGTTCGAAATTCGATTTCGAACTTATATCTTCAAAATATACCGTACCAGGACATGGCGGTATTATGTTGTCGTAACCGTTTCTTGCAATGGATCTCGCGACATTTTTAATCACGCTAACATATTCTTGTGATACGGCTTTAATAGCTTTTTAGAGTCCGCAATATCTTTTATACTATTGCGATCCACCTATGAAGCACCAATTCTCGCAAAAAGCGGAACGTTACGGGCCGCAATGGCGGGTCAGGGAATTGCCCTGATGTGGGACGGACTGGACGCCCCCTATCTTCAGCGAAAATGGTTGATAGAATTAGGCAAACTTCGCATTCAAACGAAGAATACCTATCATTTATCATTCCCGAAAAATAGCCCCTACGAACAGCGCATCAGTCAGGCCATTGCGTGATCAGGATTCTTCCTCACCGTTTTTCGGCAAGTTGAACAGACTATCCGCATCAAGCACGGGCTCTTTCTTTTTCGCATCGTCATCGGTCAAAGAGAAGTTTTCAAAACCGCTGACGGAGCTTGGCATTTTAGGTTCATCCGGCATATGCAAAGACTGCTCTGTCGAGATTAGCTTCATACGCTCTTCTTCTGACATCACGCCGCCTTCTTTTTCTTTTTTCTTGGCGGCTTTTTGCACGACTGCATCCAGTTCAAGCTGTTTACACAGGCCCAATGCCACAGGATCGATCGGTTGGATATTGGCGATATTCCAGTGGGTACGTTCGCGCATAGCCTGAATTGTAGGCTTCGTGGTGCCGACCAGTTTGGATATTTGACCGTCGGACAATTCAGGGTGGAATTTGACTAACCACAAGATTGCCGCAGGACGATCCTGACGTTTTGACAACGGTGTATAGCGCGGGCCACGGCGCTTTTGTTCACCTTCTGCGGCGGCGTAATACATCAGTTCCAACTTGTGGATCGGATTATCTTCGCCCTTTTTGATCTCTTCGCGGGTCAGTTGATGATTGGCAATCGGATCAAAACCTTTGATGCCTTGGGCAACTTCACCGTCGGCAATGCCGTTCACTTCCAGTTCGTGCAGACCGCAAAAATCCGAGATTTGTTTGAAGGTCAAAGTTGTGTTTTCAACCAGCCAAACAGCGGTCGCTTTTGCCATAATCGGTAGTGCCATTTTGCATTCCTTTTCATACATCTGTCCCGTGCCGAGAATCGGGTACCAGCCGCTTTGGCCAGTGAATTTTCCGTTTCAAGAGGGGAATTCACTGCCTATATAGAGGGGAATCATCAAAAGGAAAAGTCTTAAATGTTACGCTGGATTATGACCCTTTTGCTTTTTGCCCTACCCGCACACGCAGATGGGGAACGTGCAGGCGACTTTGACTATTATGTCATGTCGCTGTCATGGACGCCCACTTGGTGTGATTTAACAGGCGATACACGCCGCTCGCCGCAATGCGACGCCGGGCAGGGCTTTGGCTTCACATTGCACGGGTTGTGGCCCCAATATGCACAAGGCGGCTACCCCAGCTATTGCCGTACGTCTATGCGTAATCCACCGCGCACAATGACGGACGATATGGCCGACATAATGGGAACAAGCGGTTTGGCGTGGCATCAATGGAAAAAACACGGACGTTGTTCGGGCCTAAGTGCCACCGACTATTACGCACTTGCCCGCAATGCCTTTGCAACCGTGAACCGCCCCGCAATTTTTCGCAAACTGAAAACGGACATCACCCTACCCGCTTCCGTGGTGGAAGCCGCGTTCATGGAAACAAATCCAACATTATTGCAAAATCAGATCACTATCACCTGTCAGGCCCGTAAAATCCAAGAGGTGCGGATTTGCCTGACCAAAAACATGGAATTGATGAAATGCGGGCGCGATGTTTCACGTGATTGCGCACTAGGGGACGCAGGGATGGGGAAAATACGTTAACCCTGTGCGCGCAACACAATTTTGCCGATATGCGCACCCGCTTCCATACGTGTATGCGCAACCCCTGCATCCGATACGCCAAACACCTGATCCATAACGGGGGCCAGACGACCTTCAGTTAGCATGGGTCAGGGAATAATCCGCATAACCACCGCCCGGCAACAAGGCGCATACAGCATCGCCCACAGACCAATCCGTAACACCCGCCCCCACTGCGGCGATTACGCCTGCACTTTCCAACCCCAATAGATCAGAGGCCCCTTTGGGCGGATTATAAAGCCCTGCACGTTGCAGACAATCCGGGCGATTAACACCTGCGTAATGGTTTTCGATCAAGACTTGACCATAAGCAGGCGATGGTTTGTCCCGTTCACCCATTGTTAAAACTTCAGGCCCACCATGCTTTGAAATTTCAACAACGCGCATCATTATGCAACGTCCTGCTGGCGGTACCGCGAATGGGAATAATCCCAGTAAATTTCACGCGCCTGCATCGCAACTGGGCAATTCGGCATGACACGATCCTGATATTTTGCCACGGGCATGACCTTGGCGATATTGCCGGTGCAGAAAATTTCATCCGCTATATCAAAATCACTCAGCGTCATAGAGGTTTCTGTAATCTTAACTCCGTCGGAACGCAGTAACTTGATCAATCGCTGGCGGTTCAGACCGTTCAGGAAAGTACCGTTCGGGATAGGCGTGAAAACTTCACCGTCCTTTACTGTAAAAACGTTGGTCGAGGCGGTTTCGGCGACATTTCCGTCAATGTCCAAAGACAGCGCATTATTGAACCCACGCTTTCGGGCATCCGCCATGATGCGCCCGTTGTTGGCGTAAAGCGATCCCGCTTTCGCTGTCGTCATCGCCATATCCTGACGCGGACGACAAAAAGGGGATACTGTTAGGGTGAATGTTCCGATTTCAGGCATGGGCAATTCTTCGATGCAGATTGAAAATCCAGTACTTTCGGGGTCAACGTCAATTATACCGGGCGTGCCCTCTTTTGACCACATCATCGGGCGGATATATAATTCGGCATCAGGGGCAAACATTTTACAACCCTCTTCGCACAGACCAAAGACCGTGTCGGCATCGACGGGTGAAATCATTCCCATCACTTCAGCGGAATTGATGATCCGCTGACAATTCAGCACAAGGTCGGGGCGCACACCTTCGAATTGGCGCGCACCGTCAAAAACCTGACTACCCAACCACGCAGCATGGTCTGCCGCGCCTATGATAGGTGCGTTGCCTTGATGCCACTTACCTTCGTAATAGGTGACTATTTTTCCGCCTAAAGCCATTTCGTAACCCCTTTGATTTTATTTTGGGTAACTTTATTTCGCGCCCCACTCAAGTCACAACATGTGCAACACGGAAAATAGCCATAAAATTACCCTTGTACCGCATTCGCTTTTTGGAACTTATATAAACCGCACAGGTTCACGCAATTTATGAAGCCCGTGTTTTACCCGGTAGATCATCAGGTGCATGGGTTGCAGGTTTGTGGATATCCGGAAAAAGGGCCGCCAATCCTTTGGCAATCGGATTGTCTTTCAACTTGGCTTTCACACCTTCGAGTTGCATGACATTATCTATGCGCCGATCCAAAAATGCCCATGTATCGGCAGAGCTTTCGCTGTCATCGCCGAGCCAGAACAATAAGGTTGCAGAATAAACCGCCGATAGTGTGGCGCGTTTAGTGTACCAGTTCACATCATCAGAAGTGTCACCCAGCGCATTCCAGATTTTGTCTGTTGTGGCCCAAAGGGCTTGCGCACCTTCGGCTGCATGTAGCGGCAGAGCAAAGAACGTCACACCGCGCCGTACGGCTTCTTTTTCGTCTGCAAACACCTGGATACGCAACTGCACCGCTTTTGCTATACGATCCCGAAACCGCATACCCGACAAATCGGCCTTGGCCAAAGCCGCTACCATTTTCGCATCCCCCATACGATGAAACGCCAATGCCAGATCAACCGCGCCACGCGGGCAGGCTTGTTGTGCAAGCCCCGCATTCACACCCGCATCCGCAATCGCCGAATCTAGGGTAACAGTAGACCATCCATCAAATGAAACATGCGGCAGAGCAGCTGTTACCAACTGCTCTAACGTCAATGAAATATGGTCTTTTTCAGTTTTCTTCGTTTCGATCATGGAATCCTCGGATGACTAGACAAATACAGTTGCCCCTGTTATACGGCGCATTCCTGCAATTCTGCAAACTCTAACCCTAGAAAGGTGGTGTAACCACATGCAGGTATCAGTACGCGACAACAATGTTGATCAGGCACTTCGTGCCCTCAAGAAGAAATTGCAACGTGAAGGTGTCTTTCGTGAAATGAAGCTTCGGCAACATTACGAAAAACCAAGCGTTAAACGTGCCCGTGAAAAGGCCGAATCAATTCGTCGTGCGCGCAAACTGGCTCGTAAAAAAGCCCAGCGTGAAGGTCTATTGTAAGACTTCAAATATACATCTGTCTTAGGGTTCACCCCAAGACAGATTAAACCCCCGCAAGCACCAGCTTACGGGGGTTTATTTTTGGATACTGCTATGGCAGGCTTTAACTTTGGCCTTCATCGTTTTCGTAATACTTGGTGGTGACGACACCATCAAGTTCACCAAAACGCTTCATCAGTTTCGCCGGAAAATAGGTGGGCTTCACACGATTGAAGCCTACAATTTGGTGCAGAATATTAATTGTATTGACCGCACAAGTGGCGTCTTTTGCCCGACCCTGCCGTTGTGCGGCGGTAATCGCCTGTTCCGCAACTTCAGGGGTCACATAAATTTTTTGTGATACAACATGATGTGTTTTACGTGCATGAAACGATTTATATTTTTTCATAACCTCCGGGGTCATCCCAAAAAGGAAATCATGCCGTTCCGGCACTTGTGCATGCGACCACCGACCTGCGGGATCATACATCACGGTTTGGCTGCCATTGATCAGCAAAGACGAATGCCCGCCGGCACCCGTTCTGTTGTTGATCATTGTAAGCAATGTCAAAGACGGCGCTTCTTTGCTGCTATAAGAATACTGTTCTATATGATTCATAGACGCGAACTGGTCTTTTGTACCATAGCCACAAGCTGTTAAAAAAAACGCCACGCACAAAAGTGCAGTATAACGTAACGGTTTCATAAAATTTCCCCAAACACTGATTATTTACGAGTTAAATATCGCTAGAAAAATTAAAACTGCGATACTGATAGCGGCGACCCGAATAACCCAGCGGATAAACCCATTAAAGGCAGCTTCTTGTGCTGTTACATTCATTTCACCGTGTACATATTTTGCCATGATCATTTCCTATCTTATTTTTTTCGATGTGTATTTCACAATTTCGTGCTTTTGCAAAGCCATGATGCGTATTTTTCAGCCAATGGTCGCCTCTTCCAAATCTTTTGCCAACTTAAACCCGATGCGGTTAGGTTCTTCCTGTGTATTTTCTTTCGTCGCGGCAACCAGCATTACGCTTAACTGGCTAACATGCTGAACCAATTGAACTTTCGATCCATCAGGATCTTCGCCGTAAAACGTAAGAATATCAGGGGCAAAATAACCCATACCCTGAATTTTCAGCGTTCCAACATCACCACCTGTAAAACCCATGGCCACTTCATGTTCACTATCCAGTTGTTCTTCAAAATCCTTGATATAAAGTACGATGCGTTCATAGGCCCATTCAGCGGGTGATTTTTCTTCCAACGACTTTTGGGTTATTCCCGCGGGCAACGGTTTCGGGACAACGCGTTCGCCCGTCACAGAATCAACTTTCACGGCATAAGCTTCGGGCAAAGCGGCCGCTTCTATCGCCTCTGCGGTGGTCTTAATCTGGTCGGACATGTTTGTCTTTATTTGCTTTGCCAAATCCAAACTCCATCATGATCGGCTGTTCTTGTCACCTTGCCCGCCATCAATAAATGGTTCAAATGCGCCATAGCCTCAACCATCGCCAGCCCGTAATTGCCGCCTTCGATTTTACGCTTGAACAGCATCGGGAAACAGTCCACCGCAGTTTGAGGAACTTTAAGAAACTCTTCCAGACGGTCAAGGCAGCTATGGTGATTTTCGATCAACTGGTTCAGGCGTGCAGGAAGTCCGGTAAAGGGCAATTTGTGACCTGGGAATACCAAATGATCCTCGGATGCAATGGTTGATAGCCGTGTGCAACTTTCCAACCATTCAGACAGTGGATCAGCATCCGGTTCCGTTGCATAAACCCCAACATTCGATGAAATACCCGGTAAAATCTGATCGCCGGCCAGCACCAGCGGCTCTTCATTGCACCATAGCGTTGCATGTGCCGGCGCGTGCCCGTTGCCAATATGAACCGTCCATGTACGGTCACCGATTGTCAGCACATCATCCTGACAAATTCGTGTGAAGCCAAGCGGCATTGGATGCACAATGTCAGCGTAGTTAAACGGTTTGTTGTTCAGGCGTTCTTGATAGACCGTTTTATCCATACCCGTTGATTTATAATACGCCGCCAGTTCATCCGGCCACTCTTCTTGTATGTCCAAGGTCATCATACGTGAATAAAGCCATGCGGTGCGGGTCGAGATCAGTTCAACATTGTGGTGTTTTTGAAACCAGCCGACATTGCCGATATGATCAGGGTGATGATGCGTCATCAACACTTTTTTCACAGGTTTACCCTGTAATGGGCCCGCCAACAGTGTTTCCCACAGCTTCACCCCGCGTTTGGAATGATAACCCGTATCCACAATCAGCCAACCATCGCCGTCGTCCAGCGCGTAGATATTTACATGATTAAGCGCCATCGGCAGTGGTAAGCGTATCCATAGAATACCCTTTGCAACCTCAATAACCTCCCCCTCTTCAGGGGGGGTGGCAAATGGGAAGTTAATATTTCCAAACATTTTATTCATCCGATTACACTTTCAGTAGAAACAGAGTCTTTGCATCCAGTTTGATGTCAGTTTAAGACAGGCCAACCTTTGCACGGTAACGCGATGATGCGGGGCCGACAACATGGAATTAACGTCAGATGGCTGATTTGCAGACCAAGGTTTTAAAGGCCAATCAAAGCGGTGTGAACAAGGCTGCTGCAATTTTATCGGCGGGCGGGCTTGTAGCATTCCCAACCGAGACAGTTTACGGGCTTGGGGCTGATGCACGTAACGGGCACGCGGTGGCCAGTGTTTACGCGGCCAAGGGCAGGCCCGGTTTCAATCCGTTGATTGTGCATGTGGCAGATTTGAAAGCAGCAAAACGGTATGCAATATTTAATGATCTTGCACTGTCTTTGGCGGCCAGGTTCTGGCCCGGGCCATTAACGTTGGTATTGCCCCTCACCGAAAATCACGGCCTGTCAGAACTGGTCACTGCCGGTTTGGACAGTGTTGCCATTCGCATTCCACAACATCCCGTTGCACAGGCTTTGCTAAACGCTTTCAATGGCCCGCTTGCAGCACCTTCCGCCAACCCGTCAGGGCGTATCAGCCCAACGCAAGCAGCCCATGTTGTTGCGGACATGAACGGTAAGATTGACGCGGTTCTTGATGGTGGAAATTGCGTAATAGGGGTGGAATCGACCATTTTGAAAATCACAGGTTCAAAGGTGTCCCTGTTGCGCGCAGGCGGTGTATCCGTTGAACGGATTTCAAATGTTTTAGGGCAGGATATTGCAACGCCCAGTGACCCAAAATTACCGCAATCCCCGGGGCAATTGAAATCCCATTACGCCCCAAAGGCGCATGTGCGATTAAATGTCGACATCGTCAAAGGCCATGAGGTTTTGTTGGGATTTGGCCCCGATTGCAAGGATGCCGCCCTGAACCTGTCACCCACAGGCGATCTGGTCGAGGCCGCAGCCAATTTATTTTCATATTTGCGTAAAATGGATGCAATGGCACAGGATGGAATAGCGATCAGCCCCATCCCGATGTCGGGACTTGGGCTTGCAATCAATGATCGTTTGAAACGGGCGGCTGCACCACGGCCCTAAGCCGTGCCACCCTCTGCCGACAATAGACGCGGGTCAATGCCAAGGCTTTCGATGGCCCCGCCCCATTTGCCCTGATTTTTGTCCGAGAATATCAATGCAGCATCCGCATCGCAGGTCAGCCAACCGTTGGCGCGAATTTCATCCTCTAGCTGCCCCGGCCCCCAACCGGCATATCCTAGGGCCAAAAGGCAAGAATTCGGGCCATTACCTTGCGATATATCTTCCAGAATATCCAATGTTGCGGTCATACCGAACTCGTCATTGACCTCTAGGGTCGAATCCTTGGCAATGTAGTCTTTTGAATGCAGCACAAACCCGCGACCATGTTCGACGGGCCCGCCAAAATGCACTTCTATCGGGCGAAATAACTTGGTAGGTGTAATATCCAGCTGATCAAGTAGATCAGAGAATTTCAGATCAACTGCGGGCTTATTCACAATCAATCCCATCGCCCCGTCTGCAGAATGGGCACACATGTAAATAAGGGCTTTATCAAACCTTGGGTCGCCCATGCCCGGCATTGCGATCAGGAGTTTTCCGTCCAGATGTGGTAATTCTGTTTTCTTGTTCATATATTAAAGATGGGATAGAAAGCCCCGATGCGCAAGAGAGGATCTAGCAAAGTATAAAAAGTTGCCAGAATATGATTTCCAATCCATCAATAAAGATATAAATTAGACAGAATAAAACAAGGCCCATACCCTATGATGATAAAGATAATCAGTGCCATTGCCATGCTGGCAACACCCGTTGCAGCACAAGATACATCTGCACAGATGGGGCTGAAAAGTGTTGAAGTTATACAGGGCTGGCAAACGGCAAACGGGACGTATATGGCCGCCGTTCATTTTGCATTGGAAGACGGTTGGAAAACCTATTGGCGTGCGCCGGGGGGAAGCGGTATTCCGCCAAGCTTTGATTGGGAAGGCTCTGAAAATCTATCCACGGTAACGTTTCACTGGCCCTCGCCAAAGCTATATATCCAAAACGGGATCAACACCCTTGGTTACAAAGGTGATTTAATCTTGCCGATTGAAATCAAACCATCTGTGGATGGCAAGCTTGTCA
>Ga0316189_10002695_pt1 | contig 17341 bp, 16 predicted proteins | sample LowCovwburrow_MG_FD_204930 | JGI IMG/M metagenome (GOLD analysis project Ga0316189, IMG submission 204930) | Coastal sediment microbial communities from Maine, United States - Lowes Cove worm burrow | ecosystem: Environmental > Aquatic > Marine > Coastal > Sediment | place: USA: Maine...
TGCCTCGCGCAGGTTTTGCGTTACCTGATTGCGCGAAAACGGGCGGCCATGACCAAAGGGGGTATTATCGAAACGGGCCCACATGCCGCGCCGGTTGGGGGCTATGATGACAATTTTGCCCTGTGCACTCATCACCCGCCATAGTTCATTCAGCATGTCAGGCAGATGGTGGGTCAGCTCGATAGAATGGACCAGTAGGGCAAAATCGATGGAACCGTCATCGAGCGGTAGATAGGTTTCATCGACCAGAGCAGTCAGGCCGGGTTTGCCATTTTTGCTGGAATTAGCAGGCCAATGCGTAGCGCCAAGGCGGGCGGGCATGAAATTGAATACGGATTGCGCCTCGTTTTTCCAGACATCAAGATAGGGATGAGCATAACCCAGTCCCAGCACATTGGCCCCTTTGAGGGATTTCCAGCGGCTGCGCACGCGATGGGCTATCAGGCGACGAGCCACCTGACCAAGTCGCGAGCTGTAAAATTCTCCAAGATCAACAACATCCATGTACCAAGTCTACCACCAAAATCGGGTATACTGTTATAAATTATGTCGTTTGCCAGTCAGCCAGATGATCAAGGCCGATCAGTTCTTCATAGGTCTGGCGCGGGCGGATAACGGAAAAGCGATCGCCATTGACCATGATTTCCGGGATCAGCAGGCGGGTGTTATAGGTGCCTGACTGAACCGCGCCATAGGCACCGGTGGTCATGACCGCGAGCAAGTCTCCGGCCTCCATCTGTGGAAGGGTGAGGTTGCGGCCGAGATAATCGCCGGTTTCGCAGACCGGGCCGACGACGTCTGCAACCAGTTCATCGCTGGAATTTGAAGGTTGTTTGACCGGTTGGATCTGGTGAAAAGCCTCATACAGAGTCGGGCGGATCAGATCGTTCATGGCGGCATCAGTGATGAAAAAGTTTTTGTCATCGCCCGGTTTGACATGCACGATTCGGGTGACCAGCACCCCGGCATTTCCGGCAATCATACGGCCAGGTTCCATGACAATTCTGCAGCCCAGAGACCCGAGGGTTTCCTTGACCATATCGGCATATTCCTGCGGGTGAGGCGGGATATCGTTGGAGCCGCGATAGGGCACGCCAAGACCGCCGCCAAGATCAACGTGAGTGATGTTGTGGCCCTGGGCGCGCAGGGTTTCAACCAGCTCGGCCATTAACTGATAGGATTTGCGAAACGGTTCAAGGTCGGTGATTTGCGATCCGATATGCATATCAACACCGGCAATGTTGATGCCGGGCAGTTGTGCGGCGCGGGCATAGACAGCTTCGGCCTTGAGGTAGGGGATGCCGAATTTGTTTTCAGCCTTGCCGGTGGTGATTTTTTCATGGGTGCCGGCATCGACATCAGGATTAACGCGCAGCGAAATAGTGGCCTGTTCGCCAATGCGGGTGGCAACGGCGCTGAGCAGTTCAAGCTCTGCTTCTGATTCGACATTGAAACAGGCAATGCCTTCGCGCAGGGCCAGAGACATCTCGCGGGCGGTTTTGCCGACACCTGAAAAAACGATGCGGCTGCCGGAAATACCAAGCGCCAGAGCGCGGCGCAATTCGCCTTCGGATACCACATCAAGACCGGCACCGAGATCGGTGAGGGTTTTGAGGACCGCCTGGTTGGAGTTGGCCTTCATGGCATAGCAGATGGTGTGATCCGTGCCTTCAAAGGCTTTGTCCAAAACCTGATAATGGCGCACCAGTGTGGCCGATGAATAGCAATAAAACGGTGTTCCAACATCTTCGGCAAGGGCTTGCAGATTAACCCCTTCGGCGTGCATGACGCCGTCTTTGTAATCAAAATGATGCATGGGAGTACCCTGTAGCGATTTCTGGGAGGATTATATTAATTGATCAAGCGGAGAGGGCTCTTCGGGATTCGGCTTTTCGGCACCCGGTGGCAGCTCAGGCCTGCCGTTCACGCCGCAAGCGGCAAGCAGCCCGGTCAGACAGAGTACAATTAATATGTTTCGCCAGATAGTCATGTCCCTACACTAGCCCTTCAACCTAGTTTCTTCAACCAGCGTTTTGCTTCGCGGGTCACATTTCTGGGGGCGGTGCCGCCAAGCGAGATGCGTGAGCGGGCTGAGGCTTCAGCGGTGAGGACTTTATAGACATCTTTGGTGATGGCCGGTTCAACACTTTGCATGGCTTCCAGTGACAGATCTGCCAGATCGACTTTTTTCTTTTCGGCCAGCGCCACCAGTGAACCGGTGACATGATGGGCATCGCGAAACGGCATGGCCAGCACCCGCACCAGCCAGTCGGCAAGGTCGGTGGCGGTTGAAAACCCACCAGAGGCGGCTTCACGCAAAATTTCGCGGTTGGGTTTGATGTCATTGACCATGCCGGTCATGGCCGCCAGGGCGAGGGAAAAGCTGTCTATGGCATCAAAAGCCGGTTGCTTGTCTTCCTGCATGTCTTTTGAATAGGCCAGTGGCAGGCCTTTCATGACAACCATCAGGCTGGTGAGGGCACCAAGAATGCGCCCGACCTTGGCGCGGACCAGTTCAGCCGCATCGGGGTTGCGTTTTTGCGGCATGATCGAGGAGCCGGTTGAGTATTTGTCACTCATCGAGATGAATCTGAACTGGGCCGAGGACCAGATGACCAGTTCTTCGGCCAGCCGCGATAAGTGCATGGCCGAGATGGAGGCAGCGGCCAGGGTTTCCAGGACAAAGTCGCGGTCAGACACAGCATCGAGCGAATTGCGCATCGGGCGGGCAAATTTCAGGGCATCGGAGGTTTTGTAGCGGTCGATGGGAAAAGACGTGCCGGCAAGGGCAGCAGCACCGAGGGGGCATTCATTCATGCGCTTTCTGGCATCGGTAATCCGGCCCCTGTCGCGGGCAAACATTTCCACATAGGCCATCATGTGGTGGCCAAAGGTCACCGGCTGGGCGGTTTGTAGGTGGGTAAAGCCGGGCATAATGACATCGGCGTGTTTTTCGGCCTGTTTGGCCAGCGCCTTTTGCAGGCCTTTGAGCTGATCATCGAGCATGTCGAGGCAGTCGCGGATATAGAGTTTGAAATCGGTGGCGACCTGATCATTGCGTGAGCGCGCCGTGTGCAGGCGTCCGGCCGGTTCGCCGATGATATCTTTCAGGCGCTGTTCGATATTCATGTGAATGTCTTCGAGTGAACGCGAAAAGTTGAACTCGCCGGAGGTGATTTCCGATTGCACCTGAGTCAATCCGCGTTTAATTTCCTTGGCATCGGCTTTGGTTATGATACCTTGTGCGGCCAGCATTTCTGCGTGGGCTTTTGATCCGGCAATATCCTGGTTATAAAGGCGCTGATCGAAACCGATTGAAGCATTGATTTCTTCCATGATCTGGGCCGGGCCGCTGGAGAACCGGCCACCCCACATTTTATTGGTCATAGTAATTCTCGCAAGTATTTGAAGCTTGGGTTAAAACTCTTCGGGTAAGGCCCTATAACAAACAGGTTTGATTGATGACGAATGATACAACACCGAAAAACAATTCCGGCAAAACCAGATTGATAATTGCCGGTATTGCGGCACTGCTTATAGCTGCTTACGGGGTTTACGCGATAAATGGCAGTAAAAGCAATAATCAAGGTGGTGAAAAAACGGGCACGGTCAGCAATGGGTCCGTCGTTGCAGCCCCCGAGGGGCTGACCAAGGCGCTGTCAACCGGCGGCATGCAGGCGTTTTTGATGCATAAAACCCGCAAGGAAATGCCGAAGCTGGAATTCAAGAATGAGCAGGGCAAGGAACTGACGCTGGAGAACTGGAAAGGCCGGGTGGTGCTGCTCAATCTGTGGGCCACATGGTGTGCCCCATGCCGCAAGGAAATGCCACATCTGGCAAATTTGCAGAAACAGCTTGGCGGAGATGATTTTGAAGTGGTGGCCATCAGCATTGACCGCAAAGGGGTTGAGGCCTCAAAGAAGTTTTTAAGCGAAGTAAATGCCAGCGCCCTGAAACTATATATGGACCGGACAACGGTTGTTCTGCGCAAGGTGAAAGCCCGTGGTCTGCCGGTTACGGTGTTGATTGACCGGCAGGGGCGTGAAGTTGGACGGCTGCTTGGGCCTGCTGTGTGGGACGGGGTGGATGCAGTACGGTTGGTTAAGACGGCGATTGGTGAGGGGGAGTGAGGGGTTTTCCCCATGCCGGTCTGTGTTTTTAACGCTGATCGGAACTTATTTGCATGAACATTATTGGACGGGGCAACATACCCGGGGCGTATAAGGGCGAAAGCCAGTCAATATTAAATTCAGTTAGTCATTTCATTGAGGGCTTGCTAAAGTCCCATTTAGAACAATGATGGATGGTCTATTATGCATGTATTTAAGCCCCTATTTTTTCTCTCTTTCGTTTTTGTTCCCATAGTGCTGGGATCAACAACTGTTCAAGCCCGATCAAACTCATTAAGCGCTGCGATGATCAAGAAAACTTTTGCAGGTAAAACTCTGATAAGTACCAGCCGATCAGCTAGTGGGATTCAATCTAATAGCAGTACGTTCTATTCTCGCAATGGCAGCGTACAAATCAAAACACGGGTGCCGAAAACCGGTTGGAGTAACGCCACCTCAGGCCGTTGGTGGATCAATGCGTCCAACCATTTATGTGTTCAGCGAAAACGAAAAGGGTTGACCAAGAAAGGCTGTGTCAATGTGAGGTTATTTGGTTCGCGGGTTCAATATACGAGAACCAGCGGTGATATAGGAACCGGTTCTGGCCGATTGGTTAAAGGGAATCAAGTCAGATAGTATTTGACAAATATTTCGCAGTACGGTTTGCATCAGGAGCAGAGGCAATTAAATTTGTGGGGCAAAGTTAGAATTCAGTTTAACTGGACAGTTCTGGGGTAAGTCCGGTAAAAACAATTGGGGTAGGGGGCGTTCTGGCGTGATATTATCGTATATGCTTTTACCGTTTTCGCATTGCGGTGATCAGGCAGATGATGCCGATAAACCAGGGCAGGGCGGCGAGCTGCAAAAACTCCGGGTCCAGATAATCATGTAACTCAATGTTACAGTTAGAGGAGTTGGTGTTATAGGCACATCCAAGGGCGATGATGTACGTCCAGGCCGCGAGCGGGGCAAGCAGGGTGATAAAGGCAACGATGTAGAGAAAAACCTTCATCAAAGGACTATAGGCTTTGTCCGTGAAGAGGAAAAGCCGGAAATCTTTCGGCATTAAGACCCGACGATCCAAGTTTCAAATCTACAAAATTTATCCATCGGAATTTTTGTTTTTAAGCATTGAATAAATTCGTTTGTCAAATCTTGATATTTAATAGATTTACGAAATTGAGCAGCATCTTTGGGTGTTTAAATATACAATTTTCCAGCTTGCCTATCCAGTCATTGTGCGAATGCAGGCTTACGAAAGGACTTAAAATGAACAAGAACATTTTCCGGACAGCATTGTTTACCTTGCTTGGTCTGTTTGCCCTGGTAAGTATTTCGTCAACAGGTGCTCTTGCAGCCGCACCAACAGCAAAACAGACGACTACCCAGCTGGCTTCGGCGAAAAAGAAAGAAACCAAAAAAGTTGTCAAAACAAAGCCTGCAAAAAAAGTTGCCAAGAAGAAATCTGTAAAAAAAGTCAGCAAAAAGAAAGCTGCCAAAAAGCTTGCCAAGAAGAAACCCCTGAAAAAGGTTTCTAAAAAGAAAACTGCCAAAAAAGTTGCAAAAAAGAAAATGACAGCAAAGAAAAAGTCGTAACGTAGCGGTCTCTGCACATCTCAATGGGAATTCATAATAAAACCGGTTGATTGTGTCCAAAAGACATAAGACATAAAGTTACTGTCGTAATAATGGGAGGAAACTGGAGGATGGAGAAGTTCATCCTCCTTATTATATGGGGTGGTAAGATCAATCGACGGAGGTGTCATTTTCAGACAAGACCATTCTCTTTTGCCGTTGCCCGCAGACCAGTTAACACTTCGGCCATATAGTCGGTTTCGGATGGGTAAACGACGTAAGCCGGGTAAGAGAAAACCGGCACTTCTTTGACTTGATGTAACTGGCCAGTGGCAAGATGGGTTTTTACCAGGCGACGAGGAACATAGCCTGAAGCCTTGCTTTCAATCAGATATTGCAAGCTTAGAGAACCAAGTTCGAGGAAGGTTCCAGGGGTGGACTTTTCGGAGAAATTCAAGGCATGATCGGCCATGAATTCTGGACCCCAGTCGATATACACATAACTTTTGTCGGGAAAACCAGAACCACCCTCTTGTGACACCAATATCAACTCGTCCCTGAATAGCAGCTCAATTTCAAAACCCGGGCGACTTTGTGGCGTGTACATAACGCCCAGATCAATAATGCCGTTTACGAGGTTTTCCATTAGGGATTCGGAAAACCCCATTTGCGCTCTTACCGCAATTTCTGATGGGCTTTTGCGTATTTTTGCCAACCACTGCAATAGATAGCCATCCCACAAACTATACTGCCCACCAATATTGAGAGCTGTGTGATATCCTTCTGGAAGTGCAACTTCCAACCGGGCATGTTCCCATATGCGGACCATCATCTGGGCATGTCGCTGGAATTGCTGACCGGCAGGTGTCATTATCGCGCCCTGTTTACCTCGGACAAACAGCGCTTTGCCCAACAGGTCTTCAAGCGTCTTTATACGAGCGCTCACCGTTGATTGGGTTACAAAAACCTGATCTGCAGCAGTGACAAAGCTACCCGTTTCGACAACTGCTAAAAAAGTTTTGGCTAGGCTGATATCCATAACAAACTCCCTTTTTTACAGTCCAAGTGATAACGAACAAAAAAATTGTTTATCTATCGGAAATTTCGATATTTTAATTCAATTATATTCGCTTTTCAATTTTTTTGGTTGGTGATAGTTCAGCGTTGAAAGGGGCCTATGAAGGCTTCAAAAAGAGGCGATGTCTCCTTTAAACCTGACTGAGCCAGTGTTCTCGGTCATTCTCAAACTTTTTAGTCAATGAGCTATTGGATAATGATTATGAAATTGAAATTCCTAATGACAGCCTTGGTTACTCTGGCATTTTTTTCTGGCCCTCTAACAGCGTTAGAACTCATCAATGGCGATGGCGAGAAGGTTTCTGGAGAAATTATCACAGGTGAATCCAAAGAAGATGTTGTGACGTTTGAACTCAATGCAGATGAATCTCTTCCAGAAATATGTTCGGCTGGATGCAAAATTCGTTTAAGCAATGGTGCTGAGAAAGAATTTACCGGCGAAGAAATCGTCGAGATCCGTGAAGGGAAATTCGTGATCGATGAATGAGATACGGTACGGTCTTGCGATAGACCGCGCGTAATGGCGGGCAGTCGAAATTTTACCGATTGCAAAGATATACGTATATTATATCAGCGATATCAGTCACACTCTAACTGACTGCACGAAGGAATGCCTCGCCTTAATAAGGTGGGGCATTTTATTTTTTAGGGGTTGAATGTTCACTCATATACCCCGTTTGGCGAGCGGCAGGTGCGAGGGTTGCCCAACGGGATTGCCTCTATTATTGTCAGTCATAATTTTCGGAGGGGTTTATCTCAGTAAGCGCGCTTGTTACAGAGCCAAAGCAAAGGACGCAGGTCGGGCAATCCATAGTCCCGGTGCCAGCTTGTTGACTTCGTGGGTATGGATTACCGGAACAAGTCCGGTAATGACAGTTTGGGTGACGGTAAGGGCTGTTGGGTGGTGGTAAAGGATGCGGTTCACCTTGACGGCGGCACCAGTGCCTTCAAGCCCGGAAACGGCAGCATCTTCATGATGATGCTGCGGGCGCGGTACCAGAGGACACCGAGAAGGACAACAAAGAAACCGACGAGCAGGCTGGTGGTGGCCAGTGAGCTGGAGACATCTTTGGTAATGGAATAATAGGAATAGCCGATGCCGACGGTGAAATAGATCAGTGATGAAGCAACCAGCGAGCGGCGATCCAGAATGAGGCCGAGCAGGGAGACAATAACCGCCAGGGCAAAGACAATGGCGATGACAGTGCCCGGCTGGGATTTGTCGGCGTTAAGCCAGACAGAGGCAAAAACCGGGTGGATGGCAAGTGGAGAGCCGATAATGAACAGCCAGAAGGCATAGGCGTTCTGGCGCGAGCGACGTAAGGGGTCGCGACTGTCAAACCAGAAAGCCAGCAGCAGAATGGCCACACCGCAGATGCCGAGCGGCCAAAGGAATGAAGCATCACTGACCCGGGTGTCAGAGTAGAGAACAGCAGCAATGGTGGTTGAGGCAGCGATCAGCGCCAGCAATAGCGGAATTCTGAAGCGGATAAATGAAATAATCAGCGCCAGGGCGATACCGCCCCAGATATGGGCAGAATGTTGTTGGTCAAAGGCCCACATGTCGGTCGCACCAAGACCGGTATATAGCAGGGCCGATTTGACTGCCAGCACACAGGCCATCAGCACAGAGACAAGGGCTGGCAGTCTTTTGTTTGTGCGCAGGGTGAAAAATTCGGCCAGCAGCCAGAAACCGGCTACCCCAATAGGGGTGAATTGTTCATCGAGCAGGCCGGAAGCAATGATGCCGGCAAAAGCGCTGTAGATGATGAACAGGCCGATGACGATGAACACTTCGGAGAAATTGTTGACCAGATGAAACTGTTCATTCATGGCGCGCGGCGTGGCAGCGCGTTTGAGGGTAAACTCGCTCAGGGCCTCGGCGTCTTTGGCCGATATAACGCCATGTTCAACGGCTGAATCGAGATCGTCTTTGCGGATGATCATCTGGTCGGGACAGGCTCGTCACCGCGATAGTCATAAAAGCCGCGCTGGGTTTTGCGACCAAGCCAGCCGGCTTCAACATATTTTACCAAAAGCGGACAGGGGCGGTATTTGCTGTCGCCGAGACCTTCATACAACACCTGCATGATCGACAGACAGGTATCCAGGCCGATAAAGTCGGCCAGTTGCAGCGGGCCCATGCGGTGGTTGGCCCCAAGGTGCATGGCCTTGTCGATGCCCTTTACCGAGCCAACGCCTTCATACAGCACATAAATGGCTTCGTTGATCATTGGCAGCAGAATACGATTAACGATGAAGGCCGGGAAATCTTCGGAAATGGAAACTGATTTATCAAGCGATTTAACGAAGGCCTTGAAGGTCTGGAAGGTGTCGTCCTCGGTGGCGATGCCGCGAATCAGCTCAACCAGCTCCATTACCGGTACCGGGTTCATAAAATGAACACCCATGAACTTTTCCGGGCGACTGGTGGCAGATGCCAGACGGGTGACAGAAATTGACGAAGTATTGGTGCCGATCAGGGTGTGGGGGGGTAAGAGCGGGCAGAGTTCCTGCATAATCGAGCGTTTGATGGCTTCATCTTCGGTGGCGGCTTCAATGACGATATCGCAATCCTCAAAGACAGCCATTTCGGCAATCGGCTTGATCCGGGACAGAGCGTTTTCACGCTGGGCTTGTGTGATTTTTTCCGAGTTTACCTGACGGGCCAGATTGCCGTTAATCGTTGCCAGAGCTGTCTCAATACGCTCTTGGGCGATGTCATAAAGGGCAACATCATATTCAGCCAGTGCACATACATGGGCGATACCGCTGCCCATTTGTCCGGCCCCTATGATGCCGACTTTTTTGATTTTCATTGTTCTTGTCCAGATGTTCAAACCGCGCCCGCCAGACTATACCGGCAAAGGGGGCGCGGCAACACATTTGTTTGTTAAAGTCCGGCTTTGCCGAGTTCTTCTTCCAGTTCAGGAACGGCGGTAAACAGATCGGCGATGATGCCATAGTCTGCGACCTGAAAAATCGGTGCGTCTTCGTCCTTGTTGATGGCAACAATGACTTTTGAGTCTTTCATGCCGGCCAGGTGCTGAATGGCACCGGAAATGCCAACGGCGATGTAAAGCTCAGGGGCAACAACCTTGCCGGTCTGGCCAACCTGATAGTCGTTTGGCACAAAGCCCGCATCAACCGCAGCGCGCGAGGCACCAACGGCAGCTGACAGCTTGTCGGCGATTTTTTCGAGCATGGCGAAGTTTTCACCATTCTGCATACCGCGACCACCAGAGATGATGATGCTGGCAGATGTCAGCTCGGGCCGGTCTGATTTGGACAGGTTTTCATCAACAAAAGAAGAAAGACCGCTGTCAGCCGGGGCGTCAATTGATTCAACGCTGGCTGAGCCGCCATCGCCGGCTGCTTCAAAGCCGGTGGTGCGCACGGTGATGATTTTCTTTGTATCACCAGACTTTACCGTTTGAATGGCGTTACCGGCATAAACCGGACGCTCGAAGGTATCGGCCGAGACAACGCCGGTGATTTCAGAAATCTGCATGACATCCAAGAGGGCGGCAACGCGCGGACAGATGTTTTTGCCATTGGTGGTGGCGGGCGCTACCAGCGCGTCATAATTGGCCATCAAAGGGACAATCAGATCGGCCATGGCTTCGGCCATCGGGCGTTCAAACAACACGCTGTCGCAATGCAGCACCTTGCCAACGCCATCGAGTTTGGCAGCAGCAGCGGCTGCACCAGCGGCATTGTTTCCGGCAACCAGCACATCGACACTGCCGAGTTGGGCAGCCGCCGTCAGGGCATTGCGGGTGGCGTCTTTGAGTTCGTTATTATCGTGTTCGGCAATCAACAGGACTGACATGGTTAGATTACTCCTGCTTCGTTTTTAAGTTTATCAACCAGTTCGGCAACCGAACCAAGAATTTGACCGGCTTTGCGCTGTTCAGGCTCGACGGTTTTAATGACTTCAAGACGGGGTGAGACATCGACACCCAGATCGGCCGGGGTTTTTTCATCAAGCGGCTTTTTCTTGGCCTTCATGATGTTGGGCAGAGAGGCATAACGCGGCTGGTTAAGGCGCAGGTCAGTGGTGACCACCATCGGCAATTTGGTTTTAATGGTTTGCAGACCGCCGTCAATTTCACGGGTAACTGTGCCGTCGCCGTTCAGTTCGAGCTTTGAGGCAAAGGTGGCTTGTGGCCAGCCGAGTAATGCAGCCAGCATCTGGCCGGTCTGGTTGGCATCATCGTCAATGGCCTGCTTGCCGACAATGACAAGGCCGGGTTGTTCTTCGTCAACAATGGCCTTGAGCAGCTTGGCAACAGCCAGGGGTTCGGTTTCTCCATCGTGGTTGACCAGAATACCGCGATCGGCGCCCATGGCAAGGGCGGTGCGGATGGTCTCCTGGGCCTTTGCCGGGCCGACTGAAACAGCGATGACTTCGTCGGCTTTGCCGGCTTCCTTGAGGCGCAAGGCCTCTTCGATGGCAATTTCATCGAACGGGTTCATCGACATTTTGACATTTGCGGTCTCAACGCCGGAGCCGTCTGCCTTGACGCGAATTTTGACGTTGTAGTCAATAACTCGCTTCACACCTACCAGTATCTTCATTGTGCTGTGCTCATTTAATGTTGAAGGAAGTTGTTTAAAAGGAAAACCTGTTGTGGATTTTGTTGTTTGTGCAGCGCACCATAGTTGCGGGTTTTTGGCGCGTCAATGCTGTCACCGGTAAAAATCGCACTATTTACGACGTTACTCTTGCTCAATTTTGGAAGCCAGGCGTTTGTTGAGGGGTTTGCGCAAGGCAAAGGCGATGAGGCCACCTACAACAAAACCGCCAATATGAGCCCACCAGGCAACAATGGTTTCACCAGTTTGCGGCAGAAATGAATTGAAAACCTGGAAACCGAACCAGCCGACAAGGGCAAGCCAGGCCGGGATCGGTAAGGGCAATTTGAGAAACATCAATACCCAGATGCGGGCCTTTGGAAACAGCACCAGATATGCGGCCATAACTCCGGATACGGCACCGGAAGCACCAATTAGCGGGCTTTGTGACTGGGGGCCTGCAAAAGTGTGAGCGAGAGCGGCAACAGCGCCACAAACCAGAAAAAACAGCAAAAAGCCGAAATGGCCGAACGCATCTTCAACATTGTCAGCGAAAACCCAGACAAAGGCCATGTTAGTGAGAAAATGCATCCAGCCGGCATGCAGAAACATATAGGTGACAAGAGTGGCCGGTTCGGGGATCAGTTTGAGATGTTCGGGCAAATGCTTGTAGTCGGTCAACAAGGCCGGAACAGCGCCGAGTGAAGCTGCAAGGGTTGAATTGTCAATGCCGCCCAGAATGAGGGCCGTGTAGATGATCAGGACCAGATTGATGAGTATGATCAGCCCTGAGACAATCTGGAAGCGGATAATTTTCAGTTGGTTTTTGTCATGCAAGGGTAAAAACATGTCATGCGCCCTCGCTGCGGGTTTGGCCGGGAACCCAGAGAATATCACCGTCGTGATGGTGGTTGACCCAACGGCTGGCCACAAAGAAGAAGTCTGACAAGCGGTTGATGTATTTAAGGGCAGCTGGCGAGATGATTTCGCCTTCCTGGGAAGCCGTTTCAGACATCAGCCGTTCGGCCCGGCGTGCAATGGTGCGGGCCAGATGCAGGTGAGCGGCAGCCGGGTGGCCACCGGGCAGAACAAACGATCGCAAAGGTTCAAGCTCGGTGTTGAGTTGGTCAATCTCTGTTTCAAGGCGTTTAACCTGGGCTGCAACAATGCGCAAAGGTTCATATTCGAGCTTTTCGCCGGCGTCGGGTGTGCACAGATCAGCGCCAAGGTCGAATAGGTCGTTTTGAATGCGGGCCAGCATGTTATCAAGGGTTTTGAGTTTATCGCTGTTTGTATGCAGGCGGGCAACACCCAGTGCAGCATTGGTTTCATCAACTGTGCCATAGGCATGAACGCGCATGGCGCTTTTGGCCACTCTGGCGCCGGTGCCAAGAGCGGTTGAACCATCATCGCCGGTGCGGGTGTATATTTTGTTTAAGGTAACCATCGATTTTGAGTAGCGCGGGAGAGGGGAAAATGCAAAATTTTATTTGCAATGTGTGAAATGTCCTGCTCATGTTTACGCCAGCAAAATATCAATTCCTGAAAATGAGGGAACGCTGAATGAATTTGGGAAACCTGATTGCTCGTCATGCGACTTATCGGCCTGAACATGTCGGGGTGGTATTTGAAAATGAGCGGCTGAACTGGCGCCAGTTTAATGCAAAGGTCAATCAACTGTCCAATGCGCTGGTTGCCGGCGGGGTTGGCAGGGGGGACAAGGTGGCATCGGTGCTGCCCAATTGTCTTGAATTACTTGTGCTTTACTGGGCAGCGGCCAAAATCGGGGCGGCATCGGTGCCAATGAGCCCGCTTTTGACCGATAAGGGTCTGGCAAACCTGCTTAATGACAGTGATGTGGTGATGGTGATTACGGCACCACAATATGCGCAAAATATTGATGCGGCACGTCCGGTGCTGAAAAATATCCGCGATGATCTGTATGTCATTGTCAGCGAAGAAGCGCCAGATGGTTATGTGACCTATGATGAGTTTGTTGCCGGAAGTTCGACGGCCCAACCTGCCGATTTTGGTGTGACCAGCGATGATATGTTCAATATTATCTATTCAAGCGGCACAACCGGTCAGCCCAAAGGCATTGTGCACAGCCATTATGTGCGCTCGATGTATTGCATGTTGTTTGCCCAGACTTTCAGGTTTAACCCCGAAAGTGTCTGTCTGCATACGGGGGCGGTGATTTTCAACGGGGCATTTGTGACCCTGATGCCGACATTTTTCAATGGCGCGCGTTATATTCTGCAAAAGGCGTTTGACATTGATCGGGTGGTTGAGACCATTGAAGCGGAAAAGGTGACCCATGTGATGATGGTGCCGGCGCAGATTATTGCCTTGCTTAATCACCCGAATGCCACAACAGAAAAGCTGGCGTCACTGGAAATGGTGTTGTCACTGGGCGCACCGTTATTGCTTGAACACAAACAGCAACTGGAGAAGTTGCTGCCAGGCCGGTTTTATGAGTTGTATGGCCTGACCGAAGGCTTTGTCACCATTCTTGACAAACTGGATGCCCAGCGCAAGCGGGGCTCGGTCGGTTCCTGTCCGCCGTTTTATGATATGCGGATTTGTGATGAGCAGGGTAATGATTTACCGGCAGGCGAGATCGGCGAAATTGTCGGACGCGGGCCGACCCTGATGCCGGAATATTACAAGCGCCCGGACCTGACCGTCGAGACGATACGCGATGGCTGGCTGTATAGCGGTGATATGGGTTATGTGGATGAAGAGGGCTATCTGTATCTGGTTGACCGCAAGAAGGACATGATTATTTCCGGCGGGGTGAATGTTTATCCGCGCGATATTGAAGAGATTGCCTCGCGCCATGAAGCGGTTGAGGAAGTGGCGGTTTTCGGCTTGCCGGACAAAAAATGGGGCGAAACGCCGGTTGTCGCGGTGTTGTTGCGTCAGGGCCATGAAATTTCCGCCGAAAATTTGCGCGACTGGATCAATGACAATGTCGAGGCGCGATTCCAGAAGGTTTCACAGGTGTTGATCAAGGACGAGTTTCCACGCTCGGCGGCGGGCAAGACTCTTAAGCGGGTTATGCGTGATGAGCTGCTGGGTTAAATCACTCCGTCCGCAAAATGCGGGCTGGTTTGGCGGTCAGGGCGCGCCAGGTGGTGGCAAGACCTGCGGCGATGGTCAGGGCCATGGCAAACAGGGCGGTCAAAAGAGCGGTGAGAAATGAAAAACGCCAGGTCATTTCCATGATGAAGTGGATAATGGCATAGGCGGCTATGGAACCGATGAGGATTGAAAAAGCCGCGGTGATGAGGCCGAGCAGGGCGTATTCATAAATAAAGGCATGAATGAGCTGGGTGCGGGTGGCGCCAAAGGTTTTGAGCACCACGGCATCATAGGTGCGGGTTGCAAGGCCTGAGGCGAGGGCACCTGCCAGCACCAGAATGCCGGTGATCATGGTGATTGAACTGGCCGAACGAATGGCGAGCAAGAGTTGCCCGAGCAGATTGTTGACGGCATCAAGGGCATCCTTGATGCGGATGGCGGTGACGGCCTTGAATTTACCGGAGACAGCGGCCAGCAGATTATCTTCATGGGCACTGTCCATGGTGACTGTCACAAGGTGCGTATGAGGGGCACCTTTTAGGGTGCCGGGTGAAAACACCATGACGAAATTGATGCGCAGGGATTCCCATTCAACGGCGCGCAGACTGGCGATTTTGGCGGTGATGCTGCGACCAAGGATATTGACGGTGATGGTGTCGCCGATTTTCAAACCGGCCCCATGAGCGATTTCCTCGACAAATGAAACCAACGGTGGGCCGTCATAGTCTTTGGCCCACCATTCACCCGCAGTGATTTTTGAACCTTCGGGCAGGTCTGTGGCATAGGTGATGCCGCGATCACCGCGAAAGGCCCAGGTGACATCAGGGGCAATGGAAATTTTCTCGACAGCGGTGCCGTTGAGCTTTTGCACCCGGCCACGCAGCATCGGGGCCGAACCGGTTTTGCTGACACCTTTTTGGGCCGCGGCAAAAGTTCGAAATTCATCTAGCTGGTTGTTCTGGATATCAAGGAAAAAGAATGACGGGGCCTGTTCGGGTACCGATGATTGCAATTCTTTCGAGACGTTTTGATCCACCAGCGCAATGGTGACAAACAGGCTGAGGCCCAGACCGAGCGCCAGAACGATGGACGGGGTTGGCGCGCCAGGGCGATAGAGGTTGGCGATGGCCAGACGTGAAACGGCGCGTTTGGGCATCAGGCGGGAGTAAGCAAAGCGTTTGGCGGCCCACATGATCAACCGCGACAGGGCAGTCAGGACAACAAAACTGAGGGAGATGCCGATCAGGTACCAGATAGTGATATAGCGATTGGGGAAGGAATACAGAGCCAGCAGCACCATCAACAACACGGCTGTTAAAATGGCAATGAGGAAACCGGCTGAAGGGGGTTTGAGTTTCTGGGCAATGCTGCCACGGAATAATTCTGATGCCGGGGTGTCTTTGGCCTGTGAAAGCGGCCACAGGCTGAAAGCAATGGTGACCAGAAGGCCAAAACTTGCGGCCTGCAACAGGGGCGTGATTTCAACCGCCGGGGCAATGGGCACTGGCAGCATATCCTGCATCCACGGCATGGCAATCAGCGGCAGAATAGCACCGAGAAAAAGCCCTATGGTGATGCCGAACAGAGCGACAAGCATGATTTCGGCCAGGTAGGTGACAAGGACAATCTGTGAAGATGCACCAAGGCATTTAAGGGTGGCGATGTTGTTTCGGTGGCGCTGCATGAAGGTGCGCACCGCATTGCCGATACCCGCCCCGCCAACCACCAGTGCTGTCAGGCCGGTAAGCGAGAGGAAAAATGTCAGGCGGGACAGAAAACGCTCTGCACCGGGGGCTGCGGCATTGCGGCTTCGGATGCGCCAGCCGGCATTGGGAAATTGTTGAGCAGCCGTCTTTTCAATTTGGGCAAGATCGGCTGATGTGTCAGCCAGCTTTACCCGATAATGCCAGCGCACCAGCGAACCCGGTTTTACCAGACCGGTGGCTTGCAGAGCCTGATGGCTGATCATCAGGCGGGGGCCGAGAATAAAACCATCTGAAATGCGATCCGGTTCACGGGTGATGATGTCATGGATAACAAAACGCGCCTCGCCCAGGGTGATGATGGCACCGGGTTTTATCTTGAGGCGGGAAAGGATTGAACTTTCAACAAAAGCCCCCCAAATATCGCCGTTTTTCGCCAGGCGGGGCTGGAAAGTGTCGGCATTTTTGAGTGTCAGGTCGCCATAGAGCGGGTAGAGGCTGTCAACGGCTTTGACCTCGACCAGCGCCCGGCCATTTTCATGATCAGAGTTTTCAGCAATGGCGATGCCGCGCATGGTGGCTACCCGGCTGATCTGGCCAAGGCGGGAAACAAAACCGGTTTCGGCCTGATTAAGCTGGCGATGGATGACCGAAAACTCGATATCACCGCCCAAAAGCGGCTGGCCCTGTTCGGTCATACCGCGCTGGATGGAAACCGATATGGTGCCGATGATGGCGATGGCGCCAACACCGAGAACAAGACAGGTGAGGAAAATCCAGAAACCCTGCAAACCGGAACGCAATTCGCGACGGGCAAATTTAAGGCCCAGTTTCAGGTTTTGTATTGGTGATAGCTGTTTCATCATGGGCCCTAGCCAATCAACCCGTCGCGGACTTCACAGACGCGATCACATTTTTTGGCCAGGGATGGATCGTGGGTAACGAGCAGCAAAGTGGTGCCGGTTTCGCGTTGCATGTCAAACAGCAGCTCGATGATTTTTTCACCGGTTTCACGGTCGAGATTGCCGGTTGGTTCATCGGCCAGAATGATTCGGGCACCGGCGGCCATGGCCCGGGCAATGGCAACACGCTGCTGTTCACCGCCCGATAATTGCGACGGATAGTGATCTAGGCGATGGCCAAGGCCAACGCGTTTCAGTGCCTCACCGGCCTGTTTATAGGCATCGGAAATGTTTTTAAACTCAAGGGGCACGG
>Ga0316189_10002696_pt1 | contig 17338 bp, 18 predicted proteins | sample LowCovwburrow_MG_FD_204930 | JGI IMG/M metagenome (GOLD analysis project Ga0316189, IMG submission 204930) | Coastal sediment microbial communities from Maine, United States - Lowes Cove worm burrow | ecosystem: Environmental > Aquatic > Marine > Coastal > Sediment | place: USA: Maine...
TTTCGTTGCCCTGATGCAGGAGGCGCTTGGTCACACGGAGGAAGCGCTGGCGCAAACACCAGAGCAACTCGAGGTGTTGCGCAAGGCAGGCGTCGTTGATGCCGGTGCCAAGGGTTTCGTGTCGTTGCTCAAAGGCATGCACGCTTTCATCGTTGATGGTCGCATTGAGGAAGAACCCGATATGACGATCCTTGGCGGCCTTGATGCTGTCGTGGAAACTGTCGGCAGCGATGCTGACTCTCAGTACCGCTTCTGCACCGAATGCATTATCAACGGCACTGACATCGATCGACGCAAGCTGCGCGAGGCACTGTCCGAACTTGGCGACTCACTGGTACTTGCCGGTACCAAACGCAAAGCCAAGATCCATATTCACGTCAATGACCCGGACGACGTATTTGAACTGGCGCGCAACTACGGCGAGATCAGTGCGGAAAAAGCGGATGACATGCATCGGCAAACGCACAGCACGCATGACCACAAGAAGCGCTTCGCCGTTATCACCGACTCCGCGGCGGACATTGCCGATGAAGACCTGGAGCGACTCGATATCCATATGGTGCCCTGCCGCCTGCAGTTCGGCAGCCGCGGGTACCTGGACAAAGTCAGTATTTCTGCGGCCGAGTTTTATGAAGAGCTGCGCCACAATCCGGAGCATCCGACGACATCGCAGCCTGCACCGGGCGATTTTCGACGACAGTTCCAGTTTCTCGCCAGCCACTATCCGGACGTGCTGTCGATAAACCTGACCTCAGTCGCCAGCGGCACCTGGCAGGCTGCGGTATCAGCCGCCGAACGCAGCAATGCCCCGGGAAAGATCCACATTATTGACTCTCGCAACGCATCACTGGGCCAGGGCCTGCTCGCCGTCTATGCGGCCGAGTGCGCTGACGCCGGTCACGACATCGATACCACTCGCACTGCGATCGCAGCGCTGCTCGACAAGACCTCGACATTCGCATTGATGGACGATCTGCGCTTCGCCGTTCGTGGCGGGCGCGTGCCGCCATGGGTCGGCAACGTCGCCAAGACGCTGCGGCTGACACCGATTATCCGCACGATGGACGACGGGCGCGTTGCGACAGCGACGTTCCAGCTGGGGCGTCGCAATCGCATCAAGCGCTTCGCGCGCTATATCGCACGCGAGACAGCGACGGACAGGCCGGTGAATATTGCTATCGGCGACGCACTCAATAAAGAGGGACGCAGGGAACTCGAGCAGCACCTGCGGCATTACATCAAGAACATCAATCGCTTCATCGTGACAGAGATCGGGGCCGCACTCGGCGTGCATGCCGGGCCCGGGTCGCTCGTCGCATCGGTGCAGCCAGTCTACGAACCCCAGGAACTTAGCGACACTAACCGTTAACAGCGTCGCCGGCAGGCTCGAGCAGCTCTTCTCCCTCATTGCGCGGACTGTTCACTGTCTTCTGCACCGGCCACGCCCTGAGTCGCGGCGTAAACTCCGCTGCAAAATCGAGCAGTTCGTTGTCACCGTCGAGCCAGCTGTCCGCCGTGCCCGGCTCCAGGATGACCGGCATGCGATGGTGCAGCGGCGTCATGAACTCGTTTGCTGCCGTGGTAATGATCGTCGCCGTCTGCAACTCGGCATCCGTCTCTTTGTCGTGCCAGTGCTCCCAGAGGCCCGCGAAGGCAAAAGGCTGAGCGCTGGCAGTCGAAATATAGAACGGCGTCTTGCCGCCCTCGACTTTGCACCATTCGTAGAACCCATCGGCAAGAATGAGGCAGCGACGGCGTTTGTAAGCGGCGCGAAACGAAGGTTTTTCTGCCACTGTCTCGGCACGGGCGTTAATCATGCGATTGCCGATCGCCGGGTCCTTCGCCCAGAACGGCACCAGCCCCCAGCGAAACGCAACCAGCTCGCGCTGGTTCTTGTCACCAATTCGGACAGCCGCAATATCCTGCGTCGGCGCAATGTTGTAACGCGGCGTGAAATCTACAGCACCCGCTGCGCCAAATAGTGCAGCCGTGGCCTCAGCCGGTGAGTAGAAAGCGAACCGACCACACATGCCTACTCCCGAATGCCTGTGCCGCGCTTCATCAGATGCATGCAAACCGTGAACAAAAGAACAGCAAAGAACAGTAGCAACACATAAGCCGTGCCAATGCCGATATCCGAGGTGCCAAGAATGCCGTAGCGGAATGCATTGACCATGTAGAGGATGGGATTGGCCATCGACACCTTCTGCCAGAAGTCGGGCAACAAGGAAATCGAGTAAAAAACGCCTCCCAGGTACGTCAGCGGCGTGAGCACGAAGGTTGGCACTATGCTTATGTCGTCAAACTTCTTCGCGAATACAGCGTTGATGAATCCCGCGAGTGCAAACACGATCGACGACAGCAACACGATCGAAATAGTGATGAACGGATGCTGCACTTCGAGCCGCGTAAAGAACAGGGCGACCATGGTAACGAGCGCGCCAACCAGCATGCCGCGCAGCACGCCGCCGGCGACATGGCCCATAATGATAGTCGCATTCGACATGGGCGAGATGAGCATTTCCTCGACATGGCCACTGAACTTTGCGCCGAAGAACGACGACACAACGTTGCCGTATGAATTGGTAATCACCGACATCATGATCAGGCCGGGCGCGATGTACTGCATATAGTCGTAGCCATCCATCGTGCCGATGCGACGCCCGATCAGGTTGCCGAAGATAATGAAGTACAGCGTCATCATGATGGCCGGCGGCACAATCGTCTGTACCCAGATACGCAGTACTCGAATAAATTCCTTGCGCACGATGGTCTTGAATGCAACCAGGTTCAGACGCAGATTCATGCTGCGTCCTCTCTATTGCGCTGCTTGCTCTCAACCAGTCGCATAAATAGCTCTTCCAGCCGGTTGGCCTTGTTACGAAGGCTCAATACCTTGATTCCCGACTGCTCCAGCAACGCGAACAGTTGATTGAGGTCTTGCGCCGGCCCTCTTGAAACCTCCAGCTCCCTCTCCTCTATCAGTCGCGTCTCGAAACCCTCGAGTTCCGGCGCCTCGGTGAGCGGTTCCTTGAGACTCAGCACAAACAACTCACGCTGCAGTTTGCGCAGCACCGTACTCATGCGGGCATCTTCGATAATTACTCCCTCGTCGATGATCGCAACGTTCCTGCAGAGTGACTCGGCTTCCTCGAGATAATGGGTCGTGAGGATAATGGTCGTGCCGGCCTCGTTGATCTCACGCAGGAATTCCCACATTGAACGACGAATTTCGATGTCGACACCGGCGGTAGGCTCATCAAGGATCAGCAGCTTCGGTTCATGCACAAGTGCGCGGGCTATCATCAGACGGCGCTTCATGCCGCCGGAGAGACTGCGCGCAGCGTCTTCGCGTCGATCCCAAAGGCGCAAAGCTCGCAGGTATTTCTCAACCCGTTGTGCTGCAAGCTGCCCGCCCAGGCCGTAGTAACCCGCCTGGTTGCGGACGATATTGCCGACCGTTTCCCACAGATTGAGGTTGATTTCCTGCGGCACGAGTCCGAGACAGGCTTTTGCCGCCGAGATGTCCGTATCGATGTCATGGCCGAAAATCTCGACCTTGCCGCTGCTCTTGTTGACCAGTGAGCTGACGATGCCAATCGCAGTGGTCTTGCCGGCCCCATTTGGCCCGAGCAAGGCATAAAAGTCGCCGGCCTCGACAGCGAAGTCGATGCCCTTGAGCGCCTCATTGCCGTTACCGTAGGTCTTCTTCAGGTTCTCTATGCGGAGTGCTTTCATCAGGCGGCGTATTTAAGCACGTGCGCACTATGCAGTCACCGTCGCTTTGCCGGCGGCAACTTGCACGCCGCTGCTCTGAATGCTGTCCGCATCGGGCTGGCAACCTGCAGCAACATGGCCTGCATTGCGGCCATATGCGCGGCATGGCGTACCTCCGCCTGCGAGCTCACGCCTGCACCCAGCAACTTGTTGAGCACAGGCCTGTTACCCGCAAACCGCAATTGCAGAAACTCGCGCCGTGTCGATACACGCGACAGCAGCGACACCAGCGTGCAATCGGCCAGTCGTTCACACCAGTCAACGCTGGCACCGCTAACCAGGCGGGCCGCATACGGATTACGTCCGGCCAGTTGCCACAAGAAAGCGAGCGCTGCCGCAGGTAAGCGCGGGTTTTCGTCATCCGGCAAGCGGTTGACTGAAAACATGTCGCGGGTACGTTGCTCCTGCCCTGTTGCCAGGCAGTCGTCCCAGAATTGTGCCTCGTGCTCCCTGAGCGAAAACAACAGGAAAGGCGCGCTTCCCAGCCGCGTCCGCTGTACCGCGTTAAGCGCCATGAACACCTCGCGCAATGCCGGCCCTTGCTCGTCGCGCAGTTCGATAGCCGCGGAGCCCTCGCACAGGTCGTTAAGAAACGCGGCATTCAAAGCCTTCACATTGGCGAGATCGCTCTCATTAGGTGCTGAATACTCCATAAGTCCTCCCGGGTGGCGGCCAGATCGGGACTCTCCCGAAATGCCATATTTTTGCTTATTTGACCATTTATGGATTCTATAGGATAGGATAATACCGTATATGGTCTCTTTTATAACATAAGGAGCAAGAAATGAGACTAACCGATAACCGCTATTCCGGCGAAAAATCCCAATTTGAACTCGCGTTACGGATGATCGGCCATGAGGCCCGGACACGAACGATCCGGGAATGTACCGGCCTCTCCGACGATCGCATCCGGAAGCTTTTCAGCCGCTATTTCGCAGGCAAGAGCGGCAACAACATTCGGCGCCGGCGCGGCAAATCGCCACGGCAGGTCGCTCGATTTGTTGCAAACCCGCAAAATCAGCTGCAGGCGACGACGCTGGTCGCACTCTTCTGCAGCAACCTGCTGCTGCGCGTCGACGAATCGAGCAAGGTACACGCCGGCTGGCCACGACCCGATGTCGAGTTCGGGCATCGGCTGTGTCGCGCCTTTGAGACCTACCTGTTGTTGCACGACGATCCGCAGCTCAATCTCGAATGGGCCTGGAACCTGTTGCATTGCGTCGGCTACAACGACGAGCTGTATCTTGCCCAGTGCGGCGACTGCCGAGCGCGCTACGTTCAGGACTCCTACGCACTGGATCACAAGACCTGCCCGGCCTGCGAAATCGCCGCGCACCGGCAACGCCGCCCGGGTACGCGCGCGTTCCGATAAGCGCTGCAGGGAGAAATTCCGGTACACTTGCTGCGCACGGGATATCGTGTTCAAAAAATATAACTAAAAGACTGGGAGTACATGCACATGCTTAAAGAATTCAAAGATTTTGCCATGCGCGGCAATGTTGTCGATATGGCCGTCGGTATAGTCATCGGCGCTGCCTTCGGCAAGATCGTTTCTTCGCTGGTGGCCGATGTCATCATGCCGCCAATCGGTCTCGCTCTCGGCGGTGTCGATTTCAGTAACCTCTTCATCGACCTCAGCGGTGCCGGCTATGCGACTCTCGCTTTGGCGGAAGAAGCCGGTGCGCCGCTGATCAAGTACGGCGCTTTCATTAATGTCGTGCTCGATTTCGTGATTGTCGCCTTCGCGATCTTCATGGTGATCAAGGGTCTCAACAAGATGAAGAAGAAGGAAGAAGAGAAGCCTGCAGAGCCTCCCAAACCTTCTGCTGAAGAGGCGCTGTTGACAGAAATTCGCGACTTGCTGGCGAAGAACTAAGGAAACAAGCTCCGGGCATGCAGGACTTCAATGTTTTTGCCGGTGCGTTTGTTGATCGCAGTGGCGAACGACGCAAGGACCCGGACTGGCTGGAGCAGGCTGCCGCGAGTCACGACAGCCGCTTCGTTCCTGTCTGGGGAGACAAGTGTCTCGTCGGCGGCGAACCGCTGCATGCAGTGCTGCTTGAGCGCGAGCAGATCGAGGAACATATAGATCATGAACATCTGATCTTCCTCGGGCTGTTTCGCGACCAACCGGCGTTTGCGGTGGCAATCGATTCTGAGTCAACGCCACCGTTCGCCGAACTCGGTGAATTTCAGGACCTGCGGTTCATCGGCACAACCCTGCCGCATGATGAAGCCAACCTTGCAGCTCATGCGCGGGCACTGGTGCTTTGGCACCGCTCGCAAGTCTATTGTGGAGTCTGTGGGTCACCCACAAAGCCCGACAGCGGCGGCAACTCCCGAACCTGCAGTGGCTGCAGCAAAACGTTATTTCCGCGCGTCGACCCGGCGATCATTGTGCTGGTCGCCGATGGTGATCGCTGCCTGCTGGGTCGCCAGGAGAGCTGGCCGGAGGGGCGTTATTCGACCATAGCGGGTTTTGTCGAACCCGGTGAAAGCCTGGAAGATGGTGTGCGTCGCGAGGTCTACGAGGAAACCAACATTCGGGTCGGCAAGGTCAGCTACCACAGCTCGCAACCATGGCCGTTCCCTGCCGCACTGATGCTCGGCTTCATTGCAGAAGCACAAAGCACCGACATCATTTTGAATGACGGGGAACTTGAGGATGCACGCTGGTTTACGCGCGAGCAGCTCCGCTCTGATGACATGAAGCTGCCATTTCGAATTTCTATCGCAAGACGGCTCGTCGACCACTTCCTGCAGCAAAGCCACTAGTTATGTGCCTGCTGGTCGTTGCATTCGGTATCAGCGAGGACTATCCGCTTGTCGTGGCCGGCAATCGTGATGAGTTTCATGCCCGACCCACGCAAAGCGCCCGACGCTGGTCCGATCAACCCGACATCATCGGCGGCCGCGACCTGCAGGCGGGCGGCAGCTGGCTGGCCTTGCACCGCAAAGGACGCTTCGCGACGGTCACTAACTTCCGTGACGCACAGCAGGAGAGCGGCAAGCTTCGCTCGCGCGGCCACCTGATCACGGATTTTCTCAGTAGCGACCTCGCGCCACTCGACTTCCTGCTGCAAGTCGAAGGCGATGCATACGCAGGCTTCAACCTGCTGGCCAGCGACGGCGAGAGCCTTGCCTATCTCAGTAACCGCGGAGTTGCGGCAACCGCCCTGCAGGCTGGCGTTTATGGTTTGAGCAACGCGACGCTGGATACGCCATGGAGCAAGGTCGAGCGCAGTAAAAGCGGCATGCGGGCTTTGCTGGATGACAACAAACTGAATGCGCCGGCACTGTTCCGGCTGCTCGGTGATCGCGACAAGGGGCCCGCGGACGGCGTCGAGAAAGGCCGACTGCCGTTCCCGACTGCACACGCGCTGAGCGCGCCATTTATCGTGCTGCCGGACTACGGTACACGCAGCTCGAGCGTGGTACTTCTCGATCGCGCCGGTCGCTGGACCTTGACCGAACGGCTCTTTGATGCCACGGGCAGACAACAAGGTGAAACGACACTTTCTTCAGACGATTGACGCGCCGAATGGACAACCCCGCGGAGGATTAAGCGGCCATCGCGCACTTTTTCAGCGCTGTGTCACTCATCGGCCAGCGTTCTTCTTATTGAATCTGCAAGCTGGTGATTGGCCTCTACCAGGTCTTCTACGTATAACGTTGCAAATTCCGCCGTTTGTCCCAGCGTCCGGACCAACGCACTTGCGGTTGGGTTGGCCATGACGAACTGGGCATCAATCGCATCTCGATCCGCTGGCGAAACCCCGATGGCCTCCAGCGCGGCGTTGAATCGTTGCAGTTGCGGAGTAATGAATCCGTTCACGGCGGCGCGATCTGCAGCAAGCGAGTAGTACTTGAGGATTTGCGATCTCAGATCATCGTCGTACACGGCCGTGCGACCACCCGCAGCGATCATTTCCATGTATCCGCTGCGGGTTGTTTCAATGCGTGCGGAGTAGGCCAGTTGAAAAATCGCTTCGCCGGGACTACCCGACCATCCTGGCGACTCCAGGTCGCTAGCCGTCGAATAAGAGAGCAAAAATTGAGCCGCGCGTGCGCGCCGTTGCGACGTGGCATTGAAATCCTCATAGTCTCTTCGGTCCTCTTCTAGATCGACCAACAGATTCGACAAGATATGACTTCTTTGCTCCTCCAGTTGAACATTTTCCCGCCACTCATCGACGGCTAGCGCAATCAGGACGCCGAAAACGATAATTACCAGTTCAGTTAATCCGCGTAATGTTGAGATGTGATTTTTTCTAAAAAATCGGATCATGATTTTCTCGTTTCGACATTAGTTTGATCGGACTCGCTTTACTGCAGCCATCGTGTCTGTGCGTATGACGAATGCGACAGTCAGGCAGGTGCTTTGCGGGCGTTGCCGAGGCTCAGTAGACAGACACCAGCCAGTCGCGAATATCTTTGATCTCTTCCATGCACACCTGGTGCGCCATCGGGTATTCGTGCCACTCCACGGTAAAGCCGTGTTTGCGCAGTAGTTCGGCAGAGCTCTGGCCGCGATCAATGGTAAGCACCGGATCGTGGCTGCCGTGCGCCATGAATATCGGTAACGACGTGTCGCCTGCCGCGGGGTCCGCAACGACCTCTTGCTCGAACTTGCTGTGCAGCGGCAGGTAGGTCGACAAGGCCATCAGTCCCGCCAGTTTCTCGGTGCTGCGCAACGCCGTATGCATCGCGATGGCGCCACCCTGTGAAAATCCCGCCAGCACAATCTTATCGCCTGCAATACCGCGTGCTTTTTCCTGCTCGATGAGCGCCTGCAGTAACTCTCCGCTGTCACGAACACCAGCCTCGTCCGCACGGCCCGCGGCATCAAGACTGTAAATGTCATACCAGCCCCGCATCGACATGCCGCCATTGATCGTGATGGGCCGGACCGGCGCATGCGGGAATATGAAGCGCAGCGGCAGAGTCTCGGGCAGGCGCAGCTCGGGCACGATGGGCTCGAAGTCGTGGCCATCGGCGCCGAGGCCATGCAGCCAGATAACGCTGCCAACCGGATCAGCGCCTGTGGTCAGTTCTACTGTTTCGAGCTGTTGCATAGGTGTGCCTGGCAAATTTCGCAGCGCGCAGTGTACAGGCCTTAAGCCGGCAAAAAAAAGTGCTCGCGGGGGTTGACTATTTATGCGCATGATAACAAACTTATGCGCATAATTATTCGAGACACCGTGTATGCCAACCACAGCTGAACAGACCCAGCGGCGCGAGACTATCCGCCAGCTGCTCGCGAGCGGCCCCGCCGAGACGCAGCAGTCGCTCGTCGACGCGCTCGTGCAACACGGACTCGTAGCGACGCAGTCCAGCGTCAGCCGCGACCTGCGTGAGCTCGGCGCCGTCAAGACATCGCGTGGTTACGAGCTGCCTAAGGATGACGCGAGCAATGACGATGAGTTTTCCGGCGTTGCGGAACTGCTGCGTAGCATGAATGCCGCGGGACCCAACCTGCTGGTAATCACGACAGCGATAGGCGCGGCACAACGTGTCGCTCTTGCGATCGACCGTTGCGACTGGCCGGAAAAAGTCGGCACCATCGCCGGCGATGACACCATCTTCGTGGCGACGCCATCAGCCGGCCTGCAAAAACAACTCATTTCCAGAATTGAACGCGCCGTCGCGCGTTCCTGATCAAAGACCTCATCGGAGTCATTGTGGCTAAAGACACATCACCTATTATTCTCGCGTTTTCCGGCGGACTCGACACATCGTTCTGCGTACCCTGGTTGAAGGAAAATTACGGCCGCGACGTGATTACCGCCTGTGTCGACACGGGTGGTATCGATGCAGAGGCCGCTGTTGCACTGGAAAAGCGAGCAATGGCCCTGGGTGCCATCGAACACGTTCTGGTTGATGCCAAGCAGGACTTTTTCGATACCGTTATCAGGCACCTTATTGCCGGCAATGTCCTGCGCGGCCAGGCCTATCCTTTATGCGTTGGAGCAGAGCGCGGACTGCAGGCCTCTCGACTGGCAGAACTTGCCAATGAGCGCGGCGCTACCACGGTGGCGCACGGGTGCACTGCCGCAGGCAACGACCAGGTGCGCTTCGAGGTGGCCCTGCGCACGCTCAGTCCCGGCCTCGAAGTACTGGCGCCGGTTCGCGACAACAGCTGGGTACGCGACGAACAGCTGGCCTATCTCGAAAAACACGGCATGCCTCTCCCGGCACAAGGATCTGCGTACTCGATTAACCGTGGCCTGTGGGGAATCACCATCGGCGGACAACAGACCCTCACGTCTGAAAGCAGCATTCCTGAAGACGCATGGGTGCTATCGGCAAACGCGTTCGACAAGCCGCAGCCGCCCACGAAACACACACTCGAATTCAAGGCGGGCGTACCCGTGGCACTGGATGGCGTTGCGTTTGAGCCTGTTGAGCTCATCGAGCAACTCGAGTTGCTCGCCGGCGGATACGGTATAGGCCGAGGCATTCACCTCGGCGACACCGTGCTCGGCACCAAGGGTCGGGTCGCGTTTGAGGCGCCGGCGGCAATAACGCTGATCACCGCGCACCGCGAGCTCGAGAAGCTCGTGCTAAGTGCGCAACAGGCAAGAATCAAGGACTCGGTTGCCGCCGTTTACGGCGACCTTGTGCACGAGGGCAAGCAACTCGACCTCGCCTGCGATGACATCGAGGCACTGCTGTCGTCGTCTCAGGCGCGCGTCACCGGCACGGTCAACTTCAGCTTGCGTCCGGGGCAGCTGTTTATCGATGGCGTTGAATCGCCGTATTCCCTGCTGGCCGCGACCAAGGGCGTGTACGGCGAGGCTGCAGGTGAATGGACGGCGGCCGACGCCGTCGGTTACGCCCGTATCCTGTCGTTGCCAGGTTCGCTGCAAACACGTGCGGGCGGGGCATGACGATGAAGACGGTTTTCGTGGACAAGGTGGCATCGGTTGCACAACACAACGAGCTCAGTCACGAGGTCAGGCTGTCGAGTGACATTCCCTGTGAAGAAGGCATTCTCGTAGCCGCACGCGTGCTTAATAACAAGTCGCGCTACAACAGCCTCGAGCTGACATCCGGGCGCATGGCGACCGTGAATCAGGGCGACATCGTCATTGGTGCGCTGGGACACCGCAAAGCTCTGCGCGGCTACTCCGGACATCTGCCTGAAACCCTGAAGAAGGGCGATGTCATCCAGTTACTGAACATCGGTGGCGTCATGGGGATTTGTGACTCGGCCAACCCCGATGTCGGACCACCGTTTGACTGCGAAGTGCTCGGCAGCGTCCTGCACTTCCCGTATCTTGGAGAGCGCATCGGCGTACCGGCGCGAGCGGGTCGCACCGCGTTCGATCCGGATGCCATGCTGAAATCCAATGGCGTGCCCATCGTCGCGCTCGCCGGCACCTGCATGGATTCCGGCAAAACAGCAGCTGCCTGTGCAATCGTCAGCCGCCTGCGACACAAGGGCTTCAGGATTGCCGCCTGTAAAGCGACCGGCGTTGCCTTGCGCAGGGACATCCTCGCCATGGAAGACGCGGGTGCTTCAGAGTCCGGAATCTTTTCCGATCTCGGCATCGTCACGACAACCGGCGAAAATGGCCCGGCCCTGACGCGCGCCCTGCTTTCCAGTCTCGCCGAATCCGAACCCGACGCTATCGTGCTGGAACTTGGCGACGGCCTTTTGGGCGCCTACGGTGTGGCTGCAATTCTCGAGGACGAGGCCATTCGAGAGGCGCTGACAGCTGTCGTGCTTTGCGCGAACGATCCGGTGTCGGCATGGGGCGGCGCGAAAATCCTGCGCGAGGAATTCTCTATCGAGCCCGCCGTGGTCACCGGGCCCGCAACTGATAACGACGTTGGCATCGACCAGATCGCAGCACGCTGTTCTTTGCCCGCCATCAACGCGCTGAATAACGGCGTCGCACTGGGTGACCTTGTCGCTGCAATGCTGCAGGAGAAGCGCACATGAGTGGCTCGATACAAGCCGTGATCATCGGCGCGGCCGGCTATGTCGGTGGTGAGCTCCTGCGACTGCTGCATGCACACCCTGAATTCGAACTGGTTGCGGCTGTGTCTGCCAGCCACGCCAACGAACCGATCGGCAACACATTTTCACACCTGTCATCGGCCTATGGCGGGACCTCGTTCACCGCGCCCGATGACTGGCTCAAGCAGGTTGCGGCGCCGGGGAAACTGGCGCTGTTCTCAGCGGCCCCGCATGGAGCATCCGCCGCATTGATCGCGGCAGCACTTGATGCTGCAGAAGCAAAGGGGCTCGAGGTACACGTTGTCGACTCCAGCGCGGACTTCCGCTACAGCTCACAGCAACAGTTCGAGTCCATCTACAACACCAGCCACGGTGCACCCGGATTGCTGCCAAAGTTCGTCTGCGCAGTGCCGGAGCATCTTGCCGACGCGGGCGTGCCCCATGTCGGACATCCCGGCTGCTTCGCGACGGCATCACTGCTGGCGGCCGTGCCGCTGGCAAAGTCGGGCCTGAGCGACGGTCGCTTTTTTATCAGCGGCGTCACAGGCAGCACGGGCTCGGGTCAGAAGCCACAGCCCGGCACACATCACCCGGTGCGGCACAGCAACCTGTATGCCTACAAACCGCTACAACATCGCCATGCGCCGGAAATCAGCGGCTTGTCGACAGCAGCCAGCGGCAATGACGTGGAGGTGCATTTCGTGCCGCACTCAGGGCCGTTCACGCGCGGCATTCACATCACGCTGCAGGCAAAGGCCGTGCACGAAGTCAGTACCGAGCAATTGCTGGCCGTCTATAAAGACGCATACGCAGATTCGCCTTTTGTCGACGTCGTCGAGGGCACACCTCGTATCAAAAACGTGGTGGCCAGCAACCAGTGCCAGATCGGCGTCGCGGCTGACGGCGACAGCCTGGTCGTCATGAGTGCCATCGACAACCTTGTTAAAGGTGCGGCTGGCGGCGCCATGCAGTGGATGAATCGACTCTGGGGACTGCCTGAAACCACTGGCTTACAGGCACCCGCACCGGGTTGGACCTGACGCAATGATCGACAGCAACGATCCACGCGAACGCGAATCTGCGGCCATGATCCCGGTCTACGGGCAGTTGCCGTTTGTGCCGGCCCGCGCAGCAGGCTGTGACATCATCACTTCCAACGGTCGCCACATACTCGACATGTACGGTGGCCATGCCGTCGCCGCGCTGGGCTACGGCCACCCTCGCCTGACGGATGCGATCGCCAAGCAGAGCGCGTCACTATTGTTCCAGAGCAACGCCGTCGCACTCGACATACGCGCGCAGGCAGCCGAGAAACTGGTGGAGGTCGCGCCAGCGGGTCTGAAGCGCGTGTTCTTCGTCAACTCGGGTGCCGAAGCCAATGAAAACGCATTGCGCATGGCGCTGGTTGCCACTGGCCGCAAGAAAGTACTCGCCATTACACAGGGCTTTCACGGACGAACCGCAGCGGCAGGCGCCGTCACCTGGAACTCGGACAAGTGGTACGGCTTCCCGCAAAAACCATTCGAAGTGGACTTCATTCCTCGCGACGATGTCGACGCCGTACACGAGATGGTCGATGCAGAAACGGCCGCCGTGATCTTCGAGCCTATACAGGGTGTTGCCGGTGCGTACGACCTTTCTCCCGCCTTTATCGATGCACTGCGAAAGGCAACGCGAGCGTGCGGCGCAATGCTCATTGCGGATGAAGTTCAGTCTGGCATGGGTCGCTCGGGACACTATTTTGCTGTGCAGGCGCACGGCATCGAGCCCGATATCCTGACCTCTGCAAAAGCGCTCGGCGGCGGCATACCTTGCGGCGCCGTTTTGTGCAGCGACGAGATTGCTGCCAGGTTCGGCCCCGGCGATCTCGGCACCACCTTTGGTGGCGGCCCGGTAGCCGCGGCCGCCATCGTCGCTGTGCTGGATGCGATCCGGGAAGAGAAACTGCTGGCCAATGTGCGGGCGCGTGAAGCACAGATTCGCGAGCAATGCGTCGTCGGCCCGGTAAAGAAGATTCGCGGCATGGGTCTGCTGCTCGGCCTGGTGTGCGATCGCCCCGCCGCGGAAGTCCACAAGGCATTGCTCGAACACGACATCCTTACCGGCACCAGCGCTGACCCGGAAGTGCTGCGCATTCTTGCGCCACTGGTTTTACAACCCGGACACGTGGATCACCTCGCCAGGGCACTGGCGTCCATCGTGCCCTCAACAGATTATTGATGAAGGAAATAGCATGAAATCGTTTAACGATCTCGCCGACTTTAGTAACGAAGAAATCCACGCCCTGGTGGCGCTGGCACGCCGGCTCGACGAGCACCCCGAGCCGGAAGCGCTGAAGGGCAAAGTGTTGTCACTGTTATTCCTCAGTCCGTCATTGCGGACGCTGGCGTCATTCCAGGCGGCGATGACCCGACTTGGCGGCGGCTCGTTCGTTATCTCTCCGGACATGTCGATCCACGGCCTCGAGACGCGCCCCGGCATCGTTATGGATGGTGCGGCGGCTGAGCATATTCGTGAAGCGGTACCTGTCATCGCATCGTACGGCGACGCAATTGGCATTCGCGCGTTCGCAGAGCGCAAGGACATCGAGTACGACATGAGCGAAGTCGAATTCAACTCGCTAACTGATCTTGTCGAGACACCCTGGATCAACATGGAGTCGGCCATGGGCCATCCTTGTCAGAATCTTGCAGACTGGAAGACGCTGGACGATCTCAAAGTGCCAGCCAACGGCGGCAAGTTCGTACTAAGCTGGGCGTATCACCCGAAAGCGCTGCCGCTTGCGGTGCCGGCTTCCACGCTCTACATGGCCGCGAAGCGCGGCATGGATGTCACGGTGTTACGTCCGGAAGGCTTTGAGCTGCCGGACGCGCTCATGAACAAGGCGCGCGGTGCCGCAGAGGCCGCCGGCGGCTCGATCGTTGAGACAGACGAACGTCAGGAGGCAATGCAGGATGCGCACATCATTTACGCCAAGTCCTGGTCTTCAACAAAGCACTACGGCGACCGCCTGAACGATCAGAAGCTGCGCGAACAACACCTCGATTGGTGCGTCAGCGAGCCGTGGTTCGAAAACGCCCGCGAAGACTGTCGTTTCATGCACTGCCTGCCTGTACGTCGTGGCGTCGTTGTCGCCGACGAGATCCTGGATGGACCGCGCAGTGTGGTCATTCCGGAGGCACGCAACCGCATGCTTGCGCAGATGGCGGTGCTGCACCAGATGCTGGGAGGCGGATCATGACCTCAAAACAGGAACGTGCGATTGTCGTGTCAGCGCTGAAGCATGCGGCACCCTACATACGATTGTTCAAAGGCAAGGTCTTTGTACTCAAGGCCGGCGGCGAAGTATTCGCCGATCCCGTGCAGACCAACGCCCTCATGGAACAGGTGGGCATCCTGCACCAGGTTGGCATTCGCATCGTGCTCATTCATGGTGGCGGCCCACAGTCGACCAAACTGGCGGCTGCACTTGGTATCGACACCACCTTCATCGATGGCCGACGCGTAACCGATGGCGCCTCGCTCGATATTGCAACGATGGTACTGAACGGCCAGATCAACACGCGCATTCTTGCGACCTGCCGCGACCTGCAGATTCCTGCTGTCGGCATCAGTGGTGTAGACGCGGGCCTGATTCGGGCAACCCGGCGGCCACCGGTGGAACAGGAGAGCGGCGGCCAGGTCGACTATGGCTTTGTCGGTGACATCGAGGGTATCGACGCCGATATCCTGGTCAAACAACTGGACAATGGCCTTATGCCGGTGGTGAGCCCGTTATCCTGCGATGCCAATGGCAATATCCTCAACATCAATGCGGATACCGTTGCGGCCGCCATTGCGGCCGAGCTCAGTGCCGAGAAATTGATTCTTGCGACCGGTGCACCGGGCATCCTCGAAGACATTAACGACCCGCAGTCGCTTATCAGTTACATCGACCGTGCGGCGTTGCGAAAACTCAAAGCGAAAGGCAGCCTCGCAGACGGCATGTTGCCGAAAGCGGCAGCCATCGACTCAGCGATCGCCAACGGTGTGAATCGCGTGCATGTCATCTCATACAAAGTCCCCGACAGCATCCTGCTTGAAGTCTTCACGAATGAAGGTACCGGCACGCTGGTCGTCAACGACATCGAAGCACTCACACCCGCGGAACAGGCAGGTACCGCATCGTGAGCAGACTCTGGGAAAAGGGCTTGCCGCTCGACGAGCGCGTGCTGCGCTACACGGCCGGTGAGGACCACATTCTTGACGCTCGCCTGGTGTCCTACGACGTGCGTGGCTCCATCGCGCACGCCGAGATGCTCGCCGCGCAGAGCCTGATCAGTGACGACGACTGCACCGCGATTCGCGACGGCTTGCTGGCGCTGCAGGAGAGCTTCGATGCCGGCGAATGGCAGATCAGGCTCGAGGACGAAGACGTACATACGGCACTTGAGTCGCGCCTGACTGCCAACATCGGTGAGGCCGGCGGCCGCCTGCACCTGGGCCGCTCCCGCAACGACCAGGTGCTGACCGCACTGCGCATGTATTTGCGCGATGCCGCTGAGGATCTCGGCGCGCGCGTCGGTGGCCTGCGCAACGCGCTTGCAGAGGTTGCCGAGCGGCAGGGCGATCTGCGGATTCCCGGCTATACGCATATGCAACAAGCCATGCCGTCATCGGTGGCGCTGTGGTGCGGCGGCTTCGACGAGGCTTTTGATGATGCGATCGACGGCCTTGGCGCCGTGCGCCGACGGATAAACAAGAACCCGCTCGGCAGCGCCGCCGGCTACGGCACACCCGGCCTGCCACTGGATCGCGAAGCGACGACGGCGAAGCTCGAGTTCGACTCGACGCAGGAACCGGTCACGGCCGTGCAGCTGTCGCGCGGCAAAGCCGAGAGCGCACTGCTCTTTGAAATCACCCTGCTGCTGCAGGACCTGGGCCGCATGGCAAGCGACCTGCTGAGGTTTTATACGCAGGAGTTCGCCTACATCTCGCTGGCGGCAGACGTCACGACCGGCTCGTCGATCATGCCGCAAAAGCGCAACCCGGATGTGCTCGAACTTATTCGCGGTGCGTCTGCGACGGCGCAGGCCTGCCTCGATGAGACCTTGCTGATCACGCTGAAGCTGCCCTCGGGCTATCACCGCGACCTGCAAAGGCTGAAGTCACCGGTATTTCGCGCCATCGATCTTGCCATCGACAGCGTCGACATCATGGCCTACCTGCTAGGTGGCATGAATTTCAATGCAGACAACATCAAGCTCGACGACGGCTTGTTTGCAACGGAAGAGGCCTACCGTCTCGTGACCGATAAAGGCATGCCGTTTCGCGAAGCCTACCGATTGATTGGTGCCAAATACGCCAAATAGTGCTCGCGCAGTCTATAATTGATCGCTCCTCAATCCGGATCGATCCTATGAAACGCCTGCTGATATTGCCTGCTCTCCTCTTGTGCGCTTTGCTCGTCGCAGCCTGCGGTCAGAGCGGCCCTCTGTACCTGCCTGGTAACCCGAGCACGATGTCGGAGCCACCGCCCAAACCGGCGGAAGACGCTGCGACCGACAGCCAGGAAGACGACGACGAAAACGAAACCGAAGACTCCGCTACCGAATA
>Ga0316189_10002697_pt1 | contig 17338 bp, 18 predicted proteins | sample LowCovwburrow_MG_FD_204930 | JGI IMG/M metagenome (GOLD analysis project Ga0316189, IMG submission 204930) | Coastal sediment microbial communities from Maine, United States - Lowes Cove worm burrow | ecosystem: Environmental > Aquatic > Marine > Coastal > Sediment | place: USA: Maine...
CGGCGGTGCCGCGTTTGAGCTGTTCGGCCGCATCATGACAACCATCCATGCGACCAGGCCTACCAGGGCCACCGCCAGCACGACGACCAGGACCGTCGGCCAGCGGCTGGGCTTCTTCGCTTCCTTCGTCGTGCCGACGCTTCTGTCGGTGTCGTCAATGGTTTCCATGACCATCACCTTTCCTTGATCCTCTTGGTCCAGTGTCTCTCGCTTCGCGGGCCTGCGAATCAGCCACGTCACCCCTGCAGCGGCCAACGCAGCCACGAAGGCTGCGATCAGCCAGATCCCCAGCGTCCCGCCATCGGTCGCCACGATCTCAGACGCTTCGGCGCCGAACGGCCCGGTGACCCGTTCCGACAGCTTGAGGGCAGCGGCGAACCCGCCGAGGCCCACGATCGTGGCGGCGAATGCTCCAACCGCCGCCCATGCCGGCCTGAGCGTGCGCCGAGAACGGAGCGGTTCGAGTCGGTCCTCTTGCACCTCGATCTGGGCGATGACGTCATCGACCGAGATCCGTTCGACGCCGGCATCGAAGTACTCGCGCAGTTGATGCTCAACTCGTGACATCTGCGCTCACCCCCAATGCGCTGCGCACTCTCCGAAGACCACGCTCGGCGTGGGTTCGGACCGACCACCGTGAGATTCCCAACAGGGCGGCGACCTCTCGTTCGCTGCAGTCCATCCCGTGAATCAGCACGACGGCCACCCGCTGATTCTTCGACAGGCTTCCCAACGCGGCGGTGAGTCCCGGTTCGACCGACGGGGCTTCAACGGCCGGCAACGCCGGGAACAGCACCCTCGGACGGTGGTAGCGCCTCGCCTTGGACTGGCCAACACGGTAGAGGTAGCCGGCGGGATTGCGCTTGTCATTGAGACTCTCCCAGTGTTCCCAGGCCCACACGAGGGCATCGGCCGTGGCCTCCGCTCCCACTTCCAGGCCGTAGGCCGCCGCCAGGGCGTACGAGAGTCTCGGCTCTGTCTCTTTGACAAATCGAGTGAACGCTCGATGGGCATCGGGTTCCACGGGTCCTCCGTGACTCTCATCCTACGAAACCATCGAACCCCCGGCAGTGGGCGACAAGAAATCTGCGAGACGCAGAACCGCGGCGGCAGGCCTGTACCCTCTAGGCCGCACCGATGAGCAACGGATACGACCCCGGCGTCGAACTCGACGCAGCAGCAGAACTCGCCGATCGGATCGATTGGCGTGTCACCTCCACATGGACCGACGACGTGCTCGGTGGTTTCGGCGGATTCGCCGCAGGCCTCCGTGTTCCACCCGGGTTCAACAAGCCGGTGCTGGTGATGTCAACTGCCGGCATAGGCACCAAGTCTGAGATCGCTCGGGCGACCGGCCTCATCGAGGGCCTCGGCTACGACCTGCTCGCGATGGTGGCCGATGATCTCTCGACCGGTGGCGCCATGCCGCTCGCCATGCAGGACTACATCGCCGTCGGCTACCTCGACCTCGAACGCGTCGAACTGCTCCTCGAGTCGATCACCGACGCGTGTGCCGACAACGACGTCGCCCTCCTGGGCGGCGAGACGGCCGAGCACCCGGGCGTCATTGACGGAGACCGGTTCGACCTCGCAGCCACCGCGTTGGGAATCGTGGAACTCGGCGATGAGGTCGAGAACGACCGGATCCAAGCGGGTGACGTGATCATCGGTGTGCACAGCCCCAATCTCAGAACAAGCGGCTTCTCAATGGTCCGGGCGCTCATCGTGGACCAACTCGATCTCGACGCAGCGTTCCCCGGATCCGACCAGACGTTCGCCGAAGTTCTCCTCGAACCGTCGGTCGTCTACGCACAGTCGGTGGTCAACGCCCTCGCGCGGGCGGAGGCCCACGGGCTTGCTCATGTCAAGAACGGCGGCCTCCCGTACGCCGTTGGGAAGATCCTCCCCGAGGGGACCGCAGCCGTAGTCGAGCAGTCACGATGGGAGATGCCGGAGGTCTTCGGGGTACTGCAGAACCTCGGAGCGGTCTCCGATCAGGAGATGTTCCGAACGTTCAACATGGGGATCGGCTACGTGGCGATCGCGCCCGAGGAGAACGCCGATCTCCTCATTCGCGGCTTCAAGTCATACGACCAAGTCGCCACTGTCGTCGGCCGGATCGTCGAAGGCGACGGCGGCGTCGACATCCGCTGACGCCGAGCCCAGGTCTCACTCGCAGCGAGTCCGCCGATACACTCACCACCCATGCAGACTGCCTTCGTCCTCATCACGATGCTCGTGGGCGGCACCGCATTCGGATGGCTCGCGAGGTTGATCGTGCCGGGCAGGCAACCGCTGTCGTGGGCCGAGACCACGCTGGTCGGAATCGCCGGTTCGGCCGTGGGAGCCGTCGTGGGGAACTGGGTCGGGGTCGACCAGGGCCTGTTCGAATTCAGCCTGTGGACCATCGTCGGATCGGTGCTCGGCTCCGTGGTGATCCTCGGCATCGTCCTCTTCGTCATGGACCGCCTCGGTGTGCGGCAGCCGAAACCAGTCAGCGCAGCCGACCTCGCGTCGGGAGGAGAGACCGACCGCGTCGAGTTCAAGCAGACCGCCCGGTGGAACGTCCACACCCAGCAACGGGACCCCGCGCTCGAACTGGTGGTCGCCAAGACCGTCGCAGGGTTCCTCAACAGCGATGGTGGAACACTCCTCATTGGCGTCGATGACGCCGGCAGCCCGACCGGTCTCGACGACGATCTCAGCCTCGGTAAGTCGCCGGATCATGACCGCTATCAACTCTTCCTCGTCGACCTTCTCCAGAGGACACTGGGGAAGACCGCAACAACCCTCGTGTCGATCACCTTCGAGCCAATCGCGACGGTGACCGTTTGTCGACTGAGCGTGAGGCCCTCCGAGCGGCCCGTCTTCCTCGACGAGCCCAAGGGTCCGAGGACCGCCGACTTTTATGTCAGGATCGGCAACTCGACACGTCGCCTTCTCCCCGACGAACTGCTCCGCTACCAGGAGTCCCACTGGGGCTGACGGAAGAGCACGGACCGGGTACCGTTGCCGCCATGAGTGGATCCCCTGACTACCCGATCACCGTCCGAATGCCAGTCGACGACGAGCAGCGCAACCGGTGGCTGGCTGCGGCCGGTATCGTGGCCCTCAAACTGGTCCTCCTGCTCCCACACATCATCCTGCTGTTCCTGTTCGGCATGATGATCCAAATCCTGGCCTGGATCGGCTACTGGGGCATCGCCTTCACGGACCGCCTGCCCGACCCGATCCGTCGCCTCGAGATCATCTTCCTCGCCTGGACCACCCGGGTCGTCGCCTGGTTCGCAGGCACAACGGATGTCTATCCGACGTTCGGCACCGACAACAGCTACCCGGTGACGGTCACCGTCGAGGTTGCCCCCCAGCCCCGGAACCGACTCCTGGCGGTGCTCGGCATCTTCCTCATCCGCACGCTCGCCGCCCTCCCCCATTTCATCATCCTGTTCCTCATGAGCTTCGGCGTGCTCCTGGTCGCCTGGGTTGGCTACGTGATCGTTGTGCTCACGGGCCAACTGCCGCTCGGTCTTCACGAGTTCATCTTGAACTATCAGCGGTGGTGGGCGCGGGCGTGGGGTTGGACCGTCGCACTGACCGACGAGTACCCGCCCTTCACGCTCAACTGACCCACGCCTCCACCAGGACGGCGGGCTAGTCGTCCGACGCTTCATGTTCCGGTGTCGTTGGCGCCGATGGCTGCGTCGCGCTGCCCTTGGGCTTGCGGACCGCAGCGATCGCCCGCCAGAGGCCGAACCCGACGAGGGCAAGCAGGGCGATGGGAAGCACGAATGCTGCGCCGACGATGAGCCCGCCGATCGTCGCCAGGAGGACCGTGCCGGCCTGCTCGATAGCGCTCTCAATGATCCCCGGATCGTCGGGTTCCTCGATCGGCGTCGATCCCGGGACCTCAGTAAGGCCAACGGTCAGGGTCGAGAAGTTGGTGCGGCTGTCGAGATAGCGCAGTCGCCCCTCGATCTGCTCGATGTTGAGGAGCACGTCCTGCATCCTCGTCTGGATGATCACCAGGTCGTCGATCTCGCTGGCCTCGTCCATCAAGCGGGTGTAGAACTCCTCCTGGCTCCGCCAGTAGCTCAAGCGTCCCTCGAGATCCACGTATTCCTCGGTGACATCCTGGCTCGACACGCTGAGGCTGAGCCGTTCGCCGAGACCGTCGACCCGGTCGAGCGTGGCGTCAAACCGATCCTCGGGAACGCGGAGCGTGATCCATCCGACGGTGTAAGCGACGTCGTCGATCTCCTGTAGGTGCGTCTCTCCTGCGGTGATGTATCCCCCGAGGTCTGCGGCGATGCTCCTCAGTTGCGCAGAGATCTGGCCGAACGTTCCCGGCTCGACCCTGATGTCGACCTGCCCGTCGCGGATGACCTTCAGGTCGACGGGGAGGTCGGCCCCGATCGCCGCCGATGCGTTGACCCCTTGGGCCTTCGCCAGTTCCGCCTCAGCGTCCTCACCGCCGTCAGTGACGGCGATTGTCTCTTCCGTCCCGTAGTCCAACGGAGCCGAATCCATCGAGGAGTCGTTGGACCCGCTGCAGGCCGCCAACAGAAGAACGGCGGCCAGCAGGGCCGCCGTTGCGATTCGTGTCTTTCCCGTCAGGTTCGATCTCGTCATCGTCTCTCTCCTTGTCGGGTGCGTGCCAACGTCGCCGTCGGCCGTCACCGGGTTTGACGGTCTGGATTGCCGTTCCGGTTCCGGTACCGTCGCCCCATGAACCGACCGATCGTCGCCGTCCTTGCTGGCGGAGACAGCACCCGCATGGGTTTCGACAAGGCGATGGCCCCGGTTGGAGGGGCCACGATGCTCGAGACGGTGGCGCGTGCTGTGTCGCCAATTGGTGACGTCGTGGTGGTCGGCCGATCGACGGCACCCAACGGTCTCACAGCGATGCCGGACCTCAGACAGGACACCCGGGGGCCTCTGACTGGTCTCGAGACCGTGCTGACCGTCCAACCCGATCGCACCGTTGTGCTTGTGGCCGTCGACCACCCGTTCGTCCGGACCGAGACGCTGAGCTTCCTCCTCGAACTCGACGGCGACGCCGTTGTGCCCGGCGATGCAGGCTGGCAGCAGGTCACCTGTGCCGTCTATCGGCCGGCTTTCCTCGCTGCTGCCACGGGTGTCCTCAATGAAGGCGGGCGTTCGATCATTGCCGCTCTCGATCGTGTGAACACTCGCCTCGTCGATGAGGCCGAGTGGCGGCTGTGGGGGGAAGACGGACGCTCATGGTTCAGTGTCGACTCGCTCGATCGCCTGCAGGAGGGGACCGACAGGTTCGGCTGAAATCGATCGCTACTCTTCCGGCATGGAAGCAACTCCCCCCGTCACGGTCGAGCGCCGAGGCCCCGTCGCCGTCGTTTGGCTGGATCGGCCCGGCCAACGCAATGCGTTCGCCCCGGAGTTCTGGACGCTGTTCCCCAACGTCATCGAAGAGATCGGTGACGACGCCGAGATTCGAGCCATTGTCGTCGCAGCAAAGGGCCGGGCCTTCACGGTCGGCCTGGACCTGAAGATGTTCGGTCCGGCCATGGTGACCGGGAGCCTCGACCCGGCGGCTCCCCAACCTCCTTCGCCGGTCGCTCAGCGGGCCCAGACCCGGCGCCTGGTCAAGAGAATGCAGCACACCTTCTCGTCACTCGCCGAGTGCCCGAAGCCGGTGATCGCGGCGATCCACGGATACTGCATCGGAGCAGGTGTCGATCTCATCACGGCCTGCGATATCCGCTACGCATCGGCCGACGCCATCTTCTCGATCAGAGAGACCCGACTCGCGATGGTCGCTGACGTCGGGACACTCCAGCGCCTCCCCTCCATCATCGATCCGGGGAGCGTGGCGGAACTCGCATACACGGGGCGGGATTTCGACGCCGGGGAGGCCGCATCGCTGGGCCTGGTCACGCGCCTGCTCCCCGATCGGGAGTCGACCCTGGCCGCCGCCATCGAGACGGCCGAATTGATCGCAGTCAACTCGCCGCTCGCGGTCCAGGGCACCAAAGCCGTGCTCCGGGCCGGAGACGGGCGGACCGTTGCCGAAGCCCTCGACTACGTCGCCTTGTGGAATGCGGCCTTCCTCCACTCCAACGACCTCGGCGAGGCCATGGCCTCGTTCATCGAGCGGAGACCCCCCGAATTCAAGGGCGAGTAGGGGGCGGTCCTTCCCCCCAAGGGGCAATCAACCCCGGAACTGGGCCCCTCTACCTCAACTCCCCAGCTCCTCGGCTACTCAACTCCTTCCGCGCGGCATAATGAAGCCATGTTCTGGACTCCTCAGACTGAACGCGGTCACCTCTTCGCTGCTCCATAGCGAGCGTCAGTCTCGCACGGATCCGCCCGCGAATCAGGAGGAACACCATGACCGACCTCACCAGCCGACTCCAAGACACAATCGCCCCAGTCATCACCTTCGACTCGAAGATCGAGATCGTTGAAGGCGATGGGACATGGGTCACCGACACCAACGGCAAGCGCTACATCGACTTTGCCTGCGGCATTGCCGTGACCAACCTCGGTCACCGCCCCCCGACCGTCGCCGTAGCCGCCGAAGACCAACTCAGCCGCCTCTGGCACGCCGGTGGGTCGTTTCTCTATGAGTCGGTCGCCACCGCGGCCGAGAAGATCATCGAAGTTGCCCCCGACAGTATCGAGCAGGTCTTCTTCATGAACTCCGGGGCCGAGGCCGTGGAGGGCTCGGTGAAGCTCGCCAGGAAGACCTCGGGACGCCAGGGCATCGTCGTATTCCGCGGGGGCTTCCACGGACGCAGCATGGGATCCGTGTCGTACACAACCTCCCGGTCGAAGTACCGGAGCGGCTACTTCCCGCTCGTACCGTCGGTCTTCGTGACACCGTTCCCCCACCCCTACCGGTGGAACATGTCACAGGAAGAGGCGAACGAGTACGCCCTCAACGAACTCCGCCTGATGTTCAAACATGAGGTCATGCCGGACGAGATTGCCGCCTTCCTCTTCGAACCGCTCCAGGGCGAGGGGGGCTACTACCCGGCGAGCTACGAGTTCATGAAGGCGATTCGGGATATCGCAGACGAGCACGGGATTCTGATGATCGTTGACGAGGTGCAGACCGGCTTCGGCCGCACCGGCGACTACTTCACGAGCCAGGTCTACGGCATCGACCCGGACATCCTGGTGATGGGGAAGGCGATCGCCAACGGTCTGCCGCTCAGCGCCGTCGGCGCTTCGAAGGAGATCTTCTCGAAGTTCCCACCCGGATCTCACGGCACGACCTTCGGCGGAAACCCCGTATCGTGCGCGGCGTCCGCCGCCGTCGTCGACGAACTGAAGAACGTGATCCCCGGGATCGCAGAACGATCGGACTTCGCCTTCACCCGACTCGGCGATCTCCAGGAACGTCACCGCACCATCGGCGACGTCCGGGGCCTGGGACTGATGATCGGCGTCGAACTCGTGAAGGACGGACGCGAACCCGATAACGAGGCGTGGGGCTTCATCTCGCGCAAGGCCGAAGACCTTGGTCTGTTCATCCTGAACTGCGGCCCGGACAACAACGTGATCCGGTTCATCCCGCCGCTCAACGTGTCGCTCGACGACCTCGAGGCCGGGATCGACATCCTCGACCAGGCGATCACCGCCTACGAGGCGTAGACGACGGAGCGAAACCAAACAACGAGAGAGCCGGCGCCAAGGGCGCCGGCTCTCTTCTTGTTCTGGCTGGTAGCTGGAAGCTGGTAGCTCTCTTCTAGTTCTGCGTCAGCACGCCACGGAGACGGGGGTACTTGACCGGCTTGTGGGTGTGGCAGAACTCGGCACGGTTGTAGCGAGAGAGGACGGTGTCGCAGGCGTCGCTTCCGCAGACGCGGCCTTCGTCGTACGTCTTCGGTCGGCGGGACCGGCCCTGGGGACGAGAAGCTTTCATAATGTCGGACATGTATGACCTCCGGAGAGAGCGGTTGGATTGGCCCGTGCAGTCGGTGGTGGACCTCACCGATCGGGGTTCTAGAGGATGTGTTGCTCAGATACTATTTGCACTATCCCGACATTGCAAAACAATCTTTGCACGGGATCCTTCAGTCCGGCCGGTGACGGCCCACGATCGCCTCGAGGCCGCCCTCTCCCGGCCAGAAGAGTGCAGCCGCAAGAGTAATCACCGCGAGCAGGGTCATCCAATTCGGGAATCGGGTGAACAGCGTCGGACCGGCTGAACGCATCGCCACGGTTCCGTAGAGAATCTCCTCGGTGAACAGGTCGGTTCCATCCCCAACCTCGCCGTCCGCCGTGACGAACGTCGACTTCCCCGTGATGGCCGCGTGGACCAGATCCTGGCCGATCGCGGCGGCATTCACCCTGGTCATGTCGATGAGTTGATCCGACGAGTATGAGTCGCCATATGAACTCTCGTTGGTTGCCACGACCATGAGTTGGGATCCGGCATCTGCAATGCCGCGAATGCTCCTCGGGAACGCACCCTCGAACGAGATCACCGATCCCAGTTGGCCCTGGGTCATGGGAAAGACGACAGGGTCGGCGCCACGAACCATGTCTCGCGGAACCTGGTCGAGTTGCGGGATGAAGCCGAGCAGCGACCGCAACGGCACGTACTCGCCGAACGGTACCGGATGCTGCTTGGCGTACTCGCCGATCTTGACGCCCTCGGGCGAGTACAACATGTTGACGTTCAGGAATCCGTCGGGTTCGACCTTGCGCGTGCCGGACACGAGGAAGTAGGCCCCGATGCGTCCGGCCTGAGAGATGATCGCCGCCTTCACACTGTCGTTGCTCTCCGGATCAAACGGGGGACCCGTCGAGTTCTCCGCCCATACGACAAGATCTGCGCCGGAATCCGGGATTGTCTCCGTGAGTTCGAGATGTGATTCGAAGATGCGCTGGTTCTCATTCTGGCAATGCACCATCGGGCAGGGGGAACCTCCCTGGACGATCGCCACACGAACCTGGTTGCCATCGGCGCTCGGAGCGAACAACGCGCCAAACACCCCGAGCAGGACGATCACGACGGTTGTGTCGACGAACTGTCTCCAGTGATCCCGCGACTCGATCAGGAGTGCGCCCGCCGCGGCGAACGCCACCGCAAGCACGGTCCATCCGGCCGGTCCGACCAACTGAACGCTCCCGAGCAGAGGGGAGAATCCGCCTGCCGCGTAGCCGATGCTGCCCCACGGGAAGCCGCCGAAGGGGAAGCGGGCCCGGAGAAACTCGATCGCAGCCCAGCCCCCGATGGCGATGAGCCACCACCTCCACGCGGGCCATAGACGGAACAGCCACACCAGGAGGCTGTAGGCGGCGAAGTAGGCCGCCATGAGGAGCACCAGGGGGACCCACGCGATGAATCCGAGAATGGTGATCCAGGAGAGCAGCATCCCGAAGAACACGGTCCCCCACAGGAACCCGATCGTTACCGCCTCGAACCCGCGCTCGACGCGACGCAGCGCCCAGAACAGCGGAATCGGTGCGACAAACGCAACGGGCCCGATGTCCAGCGGTGGAAACGCAGCCCACATGAGCAGAGCGCTGGCGAATGCCGCAAGGTAGGGGAACATGAGAGAGCGAGGGTAGTGAGTCGGCTGCTTTGAGAGACGAGCCGATACTCCGCTCCTCCGCGACTCCGCTCCTCCGCGACTCCGACTGGCGGCCGGCGACCGGCGACCGGCAGCCCCCCTAGTCTCTCTCTCATGAACGATCTTGAGCTCGCGGTGCTTGCTGCGCGGACCGGCGGAGCACTGGTGCGCGACGGATTCGACCGCGGCGTGGTTCCCGAATACAAGCGTCGCTTCGACCCGGTGACGGAGTCCGATCATGCCTCCGAGGCGGCCATCCTGAAGCTCCTCGCGGAGTACCGGCCTGACGACGCCGTTCTCGCGGAGGAGAGCGGTGGGACCACCCCCGACGGCCGTCTGTGGATCATCGATCCGCTCGACGGCACCGTCAACTTCGTGCACGGCATCCCCCAGGTCTCGGTGAGCGTGGGACTGTGGGAGGGATCCACACCGCTGGCAGGCGTCATCTACGACCCGCTGCGCGACGAGTGCTTCGCTGCCGCCGCCGGTGAGGGAGCCACCCTCAACGACCAGCCGATTGGTGTCTCTCCGATCTCGAACCTGGACCGGTCGGTGGTGGCCACCGGCTTCCCCTACGACCACGGCGACTACGCGGACGAGTATGCGGCGGTCGTCGGCGCCGTGCTCGCGTCCGTCAACGGAATCCGCCGCGTCGGTTCTGCAGCCCTCGACTTCGCCTGGGTCGCCGCCGGTCGATATGAGGCCTACTGGGAACTCCACCTCGAACCGTGGGATCAGGCGGCAGGGATTCTCATCGTCAGGGAGGCAGGGGGGCGAGTCACCGACATGTACGGCATCGACTCGGTTCCCGCCACACCGCTCGTCCTCGCGAGCAACACCGGCGTTCACGAGGACCTCCGCGGAATCATCGAACCGCTCGTGCCCGACCGGCTGAGATGACGAGCCACCGTCGACTCCTCGTGGCCGATGCCGTTCGGACGGCTCGAGGAGTCCACGGTAACGCCGTCCTGCTCGACGGCAGCCGCGTTGTCGCTGCCGGCGACCGCCGCACGCTCGACGCGCCGGGACTGACCGTGGACGAGTATCCCGGGGCCTACCTCGTTCCCGGAATGCGCGACGCCCACATGCACCCCGTCCCGTACGCCTCCTCGCTGTATGGAACATCACTGGACGCAGCCACCAGCATCGGGATGCTGCAAGACATCATCCGGGACGGGTCCGTCGGCCTCGCCCCCGGTTCCCCATTCATCGCGCTCCGTCTCGACGACGAGTCGATGGTCGAGCGCCGGCTCCCCACGAGGGCCGACCTCGACGCGGCCGCACCCGATCGACCGGTCCTGATCCATCGCTACTGCGGTCACATCGCGATCGCCAATTCCGCCGCGCTCGCATTGGCCGGTGTCGACCGATCCACGCCCGACCCATCGGACGGGTCGATCGACCGTGACCCGGATGGAGAGCCAACCGGTGTGCTGCGTGAGACCGCAATCGATCTTGTCTCGACACGCCTCGACGCGTCAGGGTCGATCACCGACCGACTCCTGCTTGACGCCATGACCGGCCTGGCTGGCATGGGCATCACCTCCATCGGTGCGATCCTCGGCCTTGGCGACGGACCGTGGGCAAGCCTGGGCGATGAGGTGACCCGCGTCGTCTCCGCGGCCGATCGCCTGCCGATCAGCGTTCACGCGTTCGTCATCGCCCGTACCGCCGGCGCCCTCGCCGAGGCGGCCAGGCGTCTCGACGTTGGGAGCGATCGCCTCCGCTGGCTCGGCTACAAGGGGTTCGCCGACGGGAGTCTCGGTGGGCACACTGCCGCCATGCACGCCCCATTTGCCGACCGCCCGGACGAAGTGGGCACCATGCGGTTGGGCCCATCCGATCGCGAACTGGCCGTGGCGTCGCTCGAAATGGGGGGCATGGTCGCCATTCACGCGATCGGTGATCGGGCGAACAGCGCGGTCATCGACCTGTACGAAGATCTCATCGACGAAGGTGCGGATCCGCGCAAGCTGCGTATTGAGCACGCATCGGTCCTCGACCGGTCCGACATCGACCGCATCGCCCGCCTCGGTGTGGTCGCGTCCGTGCAGCCGGCATTCCTTGGGTCGGAGTTCGAGTGGATCGCCGATCGGGTCGGCGCCGACCGCATCGTCTCGACCTATCCATTTGCCTCGATGGACTTCGCCGGTGTCCGCATGTGTGGAGGCTCAGACAGTCCGGTCGAGTCGCCCAATCCGTGGGCCGGCATGGCCCTCGCCCGAGACCGTGCGGGGGTGATGCCGGGTGAGGGCCTGCTCCCCGACCGTGCCCTCTCACTCTTCACCGACGGCGCGGCGGCGGCCCTCGGAGAGCAACTCCCACTCTCACCGGGTAGCCGGGCCGATCTGGTGATTGTCGATCGTGATCCGGTCGTGAGCGATCCGGATCAGCTCAGGGAGACGGTCGTCTACGAGACCTGGGTCCGCGGCGAACGCGTCGACATCGGAGCGACGTAGGGGCGGCTCAGCGGCCGACGCCGCCGGCGAACTGCCAACAGTCTGTGCAGAGGTAGCCAGCGTTGTGGAATCGGGCGTCTTGCTCGCCGATGGTGATGCCGCACACGCTGCAGGTCCCCGCGACGAAGTCCCTCGCCGCCTCCTGGAACGGCCCTTCGGACGCGAAGAGGTCGGTTACGAGGACGGTTCTGCCGGTTCCCTGTTTCACGATGTGAAGGCTATCGGGAACGGGCGTTCAGTGGTCTACCCGAGAATCTCTCTGATCGGGGTGGCGACTTCTTCGTACTCGGGGTGCTGTCCAGTCTCCGCCTTGGAGTAGACCAAGCGGTCGGCGAAGATGACCTCGAACCGTCCACCACCGGACGGGATCAGGGTGAGCTCATCAATGGCTTGTTCGAATTCTTCGAGCAGCTGATCCGCCATGCTCACGGCACGGCTGCGATAGCTTCAAACGACGCAGTATTCGATGCTGAGTTTCATGCGGGGCACGCTAGTCAATCGCAGACCGCTCCGCGTTCGGCGGAGCCGACCAACTTCGCGTACTTCGCCAGCGCGCCGGTCGGGTACCGGGGGGCCGGCGCCGACCAGTCCGCCCGCCGCCGCTCGAGTTCGTCCTCGCCGACCAGGAGATCGAGTCGGCGTTCCGGAAGGTCGACGCGAATTCGGTCCCCTTCACGGACGAGTCCCATCGGACCGCCCTTCGCGGCCTCCGGAGCAACGTGGCCAATGCACAGGCCCGTGGTGCCACCCGAGAACCGCCCGTCGGTGATCAGGAGTACGTCCTTGCCGAGACCGGCACCCTTGATCGCGGCGGTGATCGCGAGCATTTCGCGCATCCCTGGCCCGCCAGCCGGGCCTTCGTACCGGATGACAACAACGTCCCCGGGGTTCAGTTCGTGCGCCCACAGCGCCTCCAACGCGTGCTGTTCATCGTCGAAGACCCGCGCCGTGCCCTCGAACACGTCGAGATCGATGCCGGCAATCTTCACCACGGCGCCGCCGGGAGCGAGGGAACCCCGCAGAATCGCAATTCCGCCTTCCGCGGCCACCGGATCGGCCATGGCCCGCATGACGTCCTGCTCGTCGGGAAACGTCACCCCTTCGAGATTCTCGGCCATGGTCCGGCCGGTGACCGTCATCGTGTCGCCATGGATCAACCCTTCGTCGTAGAGCGCACGGAGGACGACCGGCACACCGCCGATGCGGTCGAGATCGACCATGTGGTAGCGGCCGAACGGTTTGAGATCCCCAACGTGGGGCGTCCGGCGGCTGATCCGGTCGAAGTCTTCGAGCGAGAGGTCGACGCGGGCTTCGTGAGCAATCGCCAGCAGGTGGAGGACGGCGTTCGTGGATCCACCGAGCGCCATCACCACGGTGATTGCGTTCTCGAACGCTTCCCTGGTCATGATGTCACGCGGCCGGATGCCCTTCCGCAACAACTCCATGGCCGCCTCGCCGGACTGGCGAGCGTAGTCATCAAGACGGGTCGACACCGCGGGGACGGATGCACTGCCGGGGAGCGACATGCCGAGCGCTTCTCCCACCGATGCCATGGTGTTCGCGGTGAACATACCTGCGCAGGAACCGTCCCCCGGACATGCTGCCCGCTCGATACGGAGCAGCTGCTCATCATCGATCCGACCCTCCGAATGAGCGCCGATGCCCTCAAAGACGTCCACGATGGAGATATCGACACCATCGAGGTTGCCGGGCAGCGACGAGCCTCCGTACAGGAAGACCGATGGGAGGTTGTGCCGAGCGGCAGACATCAGCATCCCGGGGAGCGACTTGTCGCATCCGGCGATCGACACCATGGCGTCGAACCGTTCGGCGTGCATGACCAACTCGACCGAGTCGGCGATGACTTCTCGGGAGACGAGGGATGCGCGCATCCCTTCGTGGCCCATCGAGATCCCGTCGGACACGGCGATCGTCGTGAACACCAACCCGACGCCACCGGCCTCGAAGACCCCTTCCCTCGCCCGCGCCGAGAGCTTCGGACCGGTCAGGTTGCACGGCGTCACCTCGTTGCCGGCGCTGACCACACCGACCTGCGGTTTCGCAAAATCGCTCTCGCTGAGGCCAACGGCACGCAGCATGGCCCGTGCTCCGGCTCTCGCGGGTCCCTCGGTGACGTCCTGTGAATGGATCTTGATTGGGGTCTCGCTTGGCATGAGATGAGGGTACTCCGTGCCTCCTATCGAGGGATCGTTCCTAGGCTCACAGAACCCGATTCGCATAGGAATCATGGACACCGACACATTCCCGGCAATACCGGCAACGCCGCCGCCACCGCCACCTGCGCCGACTCAACCGGCGAAGAAGAAGGGCAGTTTCGCGAAGAAGGCCGTGCTTGGCCTCTTACTCATCGCGACCATCGCGGTCTTCGCCACGATCGGATACGTGTGGTGGACCGAGAGCAAGATCGAGCGCATCGATTCCGCCGAGTTGGTGAGCCTGGCAACCGTTGCTCCCGCTTCGGGTGAACCCGTCAACTTCTTGGTCATCGCCACCGACGACCGGTCGAGCCTGCCAGACGACTGGAACGAAGACGCATTCGGCGAATTCGCGGGGCGACGCACCGATGTCATGATGTTGGCCCACATGATCCCGGGAGAGCGGATCCAACTGCTGAGCCTGCCACGTGATCTCATGGTCGACATCGAGGGCAACGGGACCAATCGATTGAACGCGTCCTATGTCGTTGGCGGACCTGATCTTCTTGTCAAGACAATCCAGCAGGAAACCGGGATCCCAGTTCACCACTTCGTAGAAATCGATTTCGGCGGTTTCGGCCGAGTCGTCGATTCCCTCGGCGGCGTCACCATTGACTTCCCGCTCCCGGCCCGCGACGGCAAGTCGGGACTCAATGTCGAGGCCGGCGCACAAACCTTGGACGGAGAGATGGCCGTCGCGTACGCCCGATCTCGTCAGTACGAGGTCTATGAGAACGGATCCTGGACCGGTACCGGCGGTGGCGATATCGCGAGGACGCAGCGGCAGCAGGACATCATGGTGCAACTCTTCAACCAGGTCGCGTCTCCTTCGAGCGCGTTCAATCTCCCGACGTTTCTTCCGACATTCGCGGACAACATCACCGCCGATGAGGGCCTCAGCCTCGGACTCATGACAGACCTCGGACGGGCTGCATTGGGATTGAACTCCTCCAACATCGATCGCATCACGCTCCCGGTGAAGAACCACAGAGGCAGCGATGGGCGCTCCTACGTCATCCCAACCGATGCCGCGGCCGCCGTGATCGCCGCCTTCAAGGCCGGCGACCCCTACCCCTGATCAGCGACCGCTGCGACGAGCCGGTCAATCTCCCGGTCCGTGTTGAAGTAGTGCACCGACGCGCGCACAAGAGCAGGCAGTTCCCGTTCCAGGGAATCGAACGGCGCCGATGACGGTGCAACAACCGAGACATTGATGGCCTGTTCGTGAAGCGCCGCCTTGAGAGCGCTCGCGTCCCCGCCGGCCACAGTGAACGTCACGATCGCACCCTGCACCGATCCGATGTCGTGCACCGTGACACCAGGGGCCGTGGCGAGCAAGGTCCTGAGCCGGGTGGCCAGCATGGCGTTGCGTTCCCAGATGGCGTCAAGGCCAACGGACATCGCGTAGGAGGCAGCCGCTCCCATTCCGAGCACCAGGGCAGCCGACCGTTCCCAGAGTTCGAATCGCCGCGCATCCGGGCGCATCACGATCCGATCCATTGCTTCGAGTCGCGCACCGTGGAGGTCAAGCAGTGCGGGTTCCAGTCGATCCAGCATCGCCGACCCGACATAGAGGAAGCCGGTGCCACGGGGGCCGCGAAGGAACTTGCGAGAGGTGGCCGAAAGCATGTCGCAACCGATCGTGCGAACGTCGATCGGCATCTGACCGACCGACTGGCAGGCGTCGAGCAGATAGGGGATGCCGTGGGCATTGGCGACCCGTCCGACCTCGGCCGCCGGGTTCACAAGACCGCTGTTGGTGGGGACGTGGTTGATGGCGATCAGTCGCACCCGGTCGTCGATCATCGCGTCGAGTGCATCAACGTCGATCTCGCCCGTCGGGCGGCTCGGGACGACCTCCACCGACGCGCCTGAGCGATTCGTCACCTGTACGAGTGCAATGACGTTGGACGCGTACTCGCTCTCGGTGGTGAGGATGCGATCGCCGGCACGGAACGTCATGGCACTGAATGCCAGATCCCATGCACGGGTGGCGCTGTCGACCATCGCGATCTCCGACCGATCGGCGCCGATGAGTTCGGCCAGGGTGCCGTACACCGCCCGCAGGTCATCGCTGTATGCCTCGGCCACCTCGTATCCCCCGGAGCGAGCCTCCTCGTTGAGGTAGCCGACGATCGTGTCGAGCACCGGTTGAGGTGGCAGCGATGCGCCGGCATTGTTGAAGTGGGTGACGAAGGCGGCCCCGGGCGTGTCGACCCGAACCGTTGTGAGATCGATCATGGCCGCGACGCTAGTCCGAGATCAGAGTCCCAACCGGTCGAGGAGCTCGAGCATCGTCGGCGTGAGCGGCATCGCACGGACCTCATCGAGCGGGACCCATCGAGCCTCGGCGGCATCGTCGCTGGCCCTGAGTTGTCCCCCGACCGTGGTCGCGGCGAAGTCGACGACGGTGTAGTGGTAGGCGGGTGGTTGGGTGGGATCCAGGATGTCGCCCGCCCACACCAGATCCCCGACCTCGACGATGAGACCGGTCTCCTCGCGCGTCTCTCTGGCGGCTGCCTCACGCATCGTCTCGCCGCGGCGCTGGCGCCCACCAGGGACCGCCCAGTGGTCGACGTAGGCCCCGCGACCGCGCCGGATCAGCAGCAGCATCCCGTTCTCGACAACAACGGCTCCGACTCCCGGTGTTGGATGGGACTCGTGCACGCCGTCACGCGCCTGCCGTTGAGCGAGCGGCATCGTTGAGTCTGCGCTCGCGGACGCTCGCTGCGATGTTCTTCGTGGTGAGGACCGCGAAGAACAGCACAATCGGAACCACCGCCATCGTGGCCGAACCCGACGTGTTGGCGTGATACGAGATGATCAGGCCCACGACCACCGAGAAGACCCCGATCAGGGCGGCGACCGCCATCATCGCCGGGACTCTACGAACGAGCAGGGCCGCCGTTGCCGGCGGGCCGACGAGCAAGCCGAAGACCAGCAAGGTGCCCACCGTCTGGAACGAACCGACGATCGACAGGACGATGAGCGCCAGGAGGAGCACGTGGGTGGCTCTGGGATGGAGTCCGTAGAGGGAGGCCTTCTGCTCGTTGAACGACAACACAAGGAAGCTGCGGTAGAAGACCACTGAGGTCACCAC
>Ga0316189_10002698_pt1 | contig 17337 bp, 20 predicted proteins | sample LowCovwburrow_MG_FD_204930 | JGI IMG/M metagenome (GOLD analysis project Ga0316189, IMG submission 204930) | Coastal sediment microbial communities from Maine, United States - Lowes Cove worm burrow | ecosystem: Environmental > Aquatic > Marine > Coastal > Sediment | place: USA: Maine...
GTTCAGCCTCTGTCCCTTCCTTTCAACAATACAAATATATATATATTTTAGTTAGTAAAGTGGGTTTTGGGAAAGTTTTTTTAAAAAAGTTTTCGGGGAACGTGTACCTTTGGAGCGGTATCTGAATCTACTGATTTTGTCATCACTGTTTAAATACCAAGCCCAGCCGGAGCCATCCACTGGGCTTTTTTCATAAATTTATGCCCATGCATAAAACAGTAGCGATTTCTAAACTCACAGAGAACCCCGACAATCCGCGGTTCATCATCGAATCAAAATTCGAGCGTCTTGTGAAATCCCTGGAAGACTTCCCGGACATGATCAAGGCAAGACCCATAGTGGTGGACAAAGATTATAAAGTACTTGGCGGCAACATGCGGTTGAAAGCCTGCATCGCTCTAGGCTGGACTAAAGTACCCGTATTCATTGCCAAGGAATGGAGCGCCGAACAGGAAAAAGAGTTCGCCATTAAGGATAATGTCAGCTTTGGACAATGGGACTGGGAGATGTTAGCCAATGAATGGGATCACGAACAGTTAAGCACCTGGAACCTCGCCTTGCCTGATCTCGCGCCTGATCTAAATTATGAACTACTCGCCAAAGACGATGGAGATGATCAGATCGCTGCAATGGCTGGTGGAGTGAAGAGGGCCATACTATTGGAGTTTGAAGCCGACGATTATGGAACGGCTTATGATCTAATACAACACTTTCGCAAAGAGGGCTATTATGTGGGTGGTATGGTCATCGAGTTCTTGAGAGGTGAGCAAGCCAAGGAAAATTGATTCGGTTAGAGAAAGCCGAGATAGACGGCATTAAATTCTATCATCGTCCCGGCACTAGCGACCTGAAGACTTTCGATGAAGTCATCAGGGACAAAGCCTACCTAAAAAAAGGAATGACCATTGAACCTGGCGAACGGTGGATGGATTGTGGCGGCAACGTGGGAGCCTTTACCTTGCTGGCGTGCTCCATGGGTGCGGAAGTGACCGTATATGAGCCGGATCCCTTCAATTGTGGTATGATTCAACGCAACTTAGATGCAAACGGCTACAAGGCAACTATCAAAGAAGCGGCATTGGTCCATGACGACACCCAACAGGTGACATTATTCATCGGCAACAATGGGAATGTGTGGAGAAACTCCATCGTCAAGCAATGGAACGACAAAGGCATCAAAGTACCTTGCCTCAACTTCGACGCCGAAGCTGTTGCATACGAGAACTGCAAAATGGATATCGAAGGCGCTGAAATGCCTATCCTAGAGAATACCACAAAGACATTCAAGAAGCTAGTTTACGAATGGAGCTTTGACATCGATCCCAGCTTACCCCGGTTCTGGGCTCTGATCGAAAAGCAGCAGGCCCAGTACAGTGGCTTCAAAGACATCGGCAATATTGCTAAGTTCAAGAGCAGAGACTATAACACCTGGCAGAACAGCTGGTTTCCTGCCTGTGCAATGGTCTTCGCGTATAACACCTAATCATGCAAAGAGTAGATCTAATCCAAGTGGAACACGACATAAAGATCGGTGACGCATGCCCCTACATACCACCCAACATACTGCACGATAGCCTTTTTTACCTCGATGACGAGCCCATAGGCTTTTACATGTCTAAAATGCCTGAAAAGATGTGTGCACTCGCAGATCTGGCCAATGCCGAGTTTCGAACAGATCGCGTGCCAAAAAGCAACATGAAGCGATCATCAGGTTTAACCGATGCAGAAAAGGAAGTATTACAGTTCTCCACTATCTTGGGCAGCGTACCACCAAAGCCAAACTTTCGTAGAGCATACCCAACCATTAGCAGTGTCCACCGCAAGAAGTCTGCACACAACTTCATCAAAGCCATGATCTACCTGGCCAAAGAAAGCGAAAAGCTTATCAAGGAAGTAATGCCAGAGCAGCACGCCAGACAAACAGAACTATTCGAAGACGTGGACGACCAATGGAAGTTCTCGCCACTGTTCACCAGCTCCATTTCAAACTTCAACATATCGGCACGCTTCCACGTAGACCACGCCAACATAAAAGGAACCGTGAACGTAATCATCTGCAAGAAGTTAAACACCGTAGGCGGCGACCTGCACTTGCCAGACTACAATGCCACCATAGGCCAGCAAGATAACTCAATACTTGTGTACCCAGCATGGAAGTCTATGCACGGGGTCACAGAGATCACTGAAACCTTTGAAGCTGGGTATCGAAATAGCCTTATTTTCTATCCGCTGAAGGCATTCCACCATCCGAAAAAGAACTGATCTATACAGAAATCCGTTACTTTACACATACAAAGGCGAAACAAAGGCATGGCGAAAACAGTAAAGCAAGAACACGGTGGAGCTGTCAATCAGTTCGAAAAGGGTGAGTCGGGAAACCCCAACGGTAGGCCTAAGAAGTCATTCCGGCTCATCAATGACCAGTTGAAAGAACAAGGCTATGCGGCCTTAAAAAAGGCAGAGCTAATAGAAGCCTACTCGATCCTTTTTAATTGCGATGAGCAGCGCCTGAAGGAGCTAGGCGGTGATCCTGACACACCTTTCGCACTTAGGATTATCATCTTAGAGCTGGCGAACCCGAAGTTCAGATTCAGGGCCATGCAAGACTATCGGAACTATGCCTTTGGCGAAGCCGATCAAAGCGTCACCGTCCATAAGGAGCAACCATTTTTTGAGTTACCGAGATTCAAAAAGAAAAAATGATGAAGATCATGACCATGAATGAATGGATGAGGCAAGGACGTTCAGGTGGTGTCTTTGACGAACCGTGTGCCATGAAAAAGATGCATATCGGTGAACTCATCTTGTGGATGGAGCTTGCTGTCGACGACGAGAACTACGAGCTGGCTGCCAGATACCGGGACGAAATAAGATCTAGAGACTAAGTGGAGTTCTTACCCACAACTGCCATTGCCAAAATGTCGGACATGAAAGCGCCCATCAAGGTGGTGCAAGGCAGCACGTATGCCGGAAAGACCTATGGCATCATACCTATTCTGATATCCATACTCAGCCATGACGACTATGCCAACGCCAAGGCTACCGTAGTATGTGAAACCTACCCCGGTGTGCGAGAGGTAGCGAAAGACATCTTTCAGGAGTTCATGCAAGCACACGGACGCTGGGAACAATCGCGATGGCGAGGGTCACCTATGGAGTACACCTTCTGGAATGGCGCACGCTTACAGTTCAAGTCATTCGACAACGTAGGTAAGGCCAAGGCAGCCGGGAAACGTCAGATCTTGTTTTTGAATGAAGCCAATCATATCAAGTTCGAGATCGCCGACATCCTCATGACCAGGTCCGAAGAAGTATGGATCGACTTTAACCCGAACGCCAAGTTCTGGGTACATAAAGAGGTACTACCACAACCGAACTCGGAGTTCCTGAAGATCACCTACAAGGACAATGAAGCATGTCCCGAGGAAGTTCTCAATACCTTAATGATCAAGCGTGCCAAGGCTTTCTATAACGTACACGCTGAAGACCTATTCGCTGCGGAGAACATCATTTCGGAATACTGGGCCAACTGGTGGAAGGTGTATGGCTTGGGTGAGATCGGATCTCTAGATGGGCAGATCTTTACGCACGTTCAGCATGTGGACTTCTTTCCCAAAGGCCGTGCAGTTTATGGTATCGACTGGGGCTACTCCAACGATCCCACGGTAGTGGTCAAGCTTAAGAAGTACAGAGGTGAGCTTTATAGGAAGCAAATCTTCTATAAGACCCTATTCGACGAGGACAAGAAAGGTGGCATGGATGATCTGATAGATACTTTGTACTTACATGGTGTGTTGCCTTCAGAAGCGATCATCTGCGATAACGACCAGGTTGCTATCGACAGATTACGGAAGGCTGGCTTCTATGTTTTCGCAGCTCACAAGCCAGCTGGAAGCATTGTTTCAGGCATTCAGGCGCTCCAAGACATCCCCTTAAATACACATTCTGACAGTCGAGACTTGATTAAAGAGGAAGATTTGTATTTTTGGGAGATGAAAGATGGCAAACCCACAGGCAAGGCAGTAGATGCAAACAACCACGGATGGGATGCCACACGTTACGGATATGACTACTTGCTCAATCCACTTAAGAAGCATTACAAGAATCAGCACAAGACCAGGACAGGCGGCAGACGCCGAGTTCTATACGCAGGCAAATAACAAACTATTATGATATTAGAAAAGATCAACGAAGTACGAGAGCTGGCCCTAAAGCAGGGCAAAAAAGGTCTCGCCATCGACCTAAAGCAGATTATGATGCGGCACTACCGTAAGGACTCGCACCAGCTCATCAAGGCCACCAAGAGCCCCCAGGCTATCAAGGCAGCTGTCCCTGGCCCGAGTGCATTCTACACATCCCGATCCGGTGCAGACGTGTCTCACATCGTCGAAGGACTTCAGCCACACATTCCAAAAAAAAAGACCGTGACTGTTGTGACTGAGTCGCGCACTACTCCGATGCAGATCGTTCAGTCGCAGACCTTCGAGGCTATGAAGGTGATGAATGACGCTGAGCTAGAAGCTCTATTCACTGGCGAGAACGTTGAACGCAAGTGGCTGAAGGAGATTGGCTACCCCGTACACCCCAACGCCAAGAGTGAGACAGTACGCAAGCGCACCCGGCTGGCACTATCTGAATTAAGTAATTCCAAAGACGAAGAGGAATGAATGCAAAAGCAAAAAAGAGCGAACCAGTTGTTAGGGAGCTAGGCGGCCACACGTACCAGAATGGCGGTAAAGTGATTCACTACATAGCAAAATTAGGGCCAAGGACTTCGATGTATGGGGTCTACGTGCCGCCAGAAGCGTTCGAGCAGACTGATGAAGCCAACGAACGCATGATCCAGATGGCTCAGGAAGAGTTTCAAAAGAACCTGTCTGCAGGCATGAAGATTCAGGAAAAGCAGAAGGCCATAAACGAGGCTGCGCAGCAGTACAAAGGCGAAGTAAACAACCTGACATGAAAGAATGGAAAGTATTGATGGGTGTGCAGTGGCAAGAAAACACCGACAGGAAAAAAGTAGGCACCTTCACCACCAGATCGAAAGGTTTGTCTATGGAGAAGTGGATCCACCTCGGCAAAGGACGCTCTAAGATCATCAGGGACGACAAAGCTCGGATATGGGGTTTGTCATGCAAGCAAGCTATGCAGGGCGACATCTTTGTGATTCACATCGAACTATCTAAGTGGTAGATGCAGACAATTGAAGCGAAGATCAACGGCAAGGTAAAGGCCAGCTGGGACGTACCCTCACGACCTGAAGAGGTAAAGTACCGGCAACGGATCATGTTCATTCATGCCTACAACGAACTAACCGACAACCCTGGAAAGTCTGGCCTAGAGATGCTGAAGGCTTACACCAAGGTGATCAGAGCATTCTTTGATATGGAGATCGAAGAGGTGCTGAAGATGCCCGTAGCGGTGCACAGCGACTTCGAAAAGCAGATGACAGGGTTGTTCCTCTATATCTTGGGAGTCATGCGCAGATACGTTCCCAGGTTGCGCACCAAAGCTGGTGAGGACTACTACTTCACCTATAAGGGTGAACAATGGATCTTGCCGTGGGCGCTCAATGCCAGCGAAGTCGAGATGACGTATGGCCAAGCCATCGAACTTTTGGAGATCGAGCGCAAAGCTGAAGCCGATCGCCAAGGCCGTACAGACCATGACAATATCCAATATAGTTCCGACCTATACAAACTGTCGATGATGGTTAAAAAGCCCGGTGAAGAGCTCCCTACGTCCGAGGTGGCCATTTCTCGCATGCTTAAGGGCCGAGCCGAACATTTTATGGAGATCGACATGGTCACGATGATGGACTGTCTTTTTTTTTTGACACCTGGGTGGAACAAATCAACAAAAGGAAGGATCTCCAATGGCTTTGGAATCCTCCAACTCCAGTCGCCAAAGATCCCAAAGACCTGGAAAGCCATGATAAACGACGCAGCGCAGGGAAACTAATGTTCGAACGGATTGGGTTTAGATGGATGGATAAATATATCGTTTCTACGGCTGCATTTCCTCAAGGATTAGAGTATATTCGGAAGCTACCATCGCAAGAAGTGTTCCGTATTATGGCGATAGATATAGCCTATCAGGACTCAATAGGTTCCTAGATACTTATATTTGAGGCAATTAAACTCGGTTTAGTATGAAGCCATTCACGCTTTCAGACGTCTACAGCAAAATGAAGGAAGCCGTTCGGCGATGGCCTCTAGTTGATCATAAGCCGAACACCTTCGGCGTGCTTACGAGCTTCTCTGACCTCGACGCTGCCAACTTAGGTAAGACCATCCGCGATAAAGATCGACCGTATTTTTTCTCGAAAGCTTGGGCCGACGAGATGCACAACCCTTCAAAAGTTAAGTGGGCAGTACCCGGCGTTTTCATCTTCGAGGTAGGTGGCACCATGCGCACCGATGCCAGCAACTACATAACCTATCAACTACAGGTGGCAAGTCTTGACAGCATGGACTCAGAAAATGAAGCATGGGCCAAGCTTACTAACGATGAACGTGCCGAGCACCAGATCTTCGAAGACACTGAGGACGTGCTTTTGAAGTTCCTTACGCACATGCGCACCATTGACCTGGGTGTATGGTCTCGGCCTTGGGAAGCTCGCTTCTATGACGACAACGATTCATTCACCTTTGATAGGTGGTCAGGTGGATCGGGGAAGCTGCTCGGCAATGTCGCCACCATCACCGTATCGATCCCATGCACAGCTGAAGAGATCGTTCTACGTGACGATTTCGAAAACCACCAGATCCCCGATAAACACGATTCACAAGACAACCCGGAGTCGTTGCCGCTGCTCACTGGCTTCAACAACGAAGTAATACACGACTTTAACGACAACCCATTGGCTCCTGATGATTGACGCTAAAAAACAGATACAGGAAGTTATGGAGGTGGCACGCGAAGCTATCCGGGCGGAGCTTAAAGCCCAGGGACACATCGCCACAGGCAAGCTCTATAATAGCATGCGCATCGAGATCGTCGAGGATGGCAAAGGCTATATCGGTCGTTTGTGGGTGCAAGACTACTATGTAAACATTGAGTTCCGTATGGGGCCGGGTTCCGTACCATATACCCGAGGATCCGGTAAGTCATCTTCACAGATGATTATGGGACTCTTTAAGCACTGGCAGCGGTTAGGTGTAGCTAATCCCTTGGCGGCTTCCTTTGCCACTGCCAACGTGTGGAAAAAGGAAGGCAGGCCCACACGTGCAAGCTTCAAGTATTCATCCAATGGCAGGCGCACCGGGTTTATGGAGCACGGCGTTAAAGCTTTTCGAGAGAAGGCCGACGAGCTGATTACTGAAGGGTATGCCGAAGCAACCCGGTTTCACATGCGTTCTATTGTAAACGGTCTGGATCAATTAGACCTCAAAACAGCTTAATATGGCCGAAAAGATAGGTTTTGAACTCGGTATAAAGCCCTCAAATAAGACACTCGACACGCTCGCAGATGTCGAACTGGAACTGAACGACATCAATAAGCAGTTGCGAGAGGCCAAGAAGCTCGGTAATCGAGGTGTATATCGCAATCTCCGACAGCAACAAAGCAAGCTAAAGGACGAATCCCGAAAGCTCAACCGGGAACTTAAAGACCAGAAGGTCGTTTTGGGTGATCTGGTGGACAACTTCCGCATCGGGTTCGTGCGTATCGGTGACTTTAAGGCTGGTATCGCCAACACTCAGAAGGCTATGAAGGTCTTGACAGGCATAAATAAGGCCCAGATCCTCACCTGGCGAGGCCTGGCGGTCGCAATGGCTTCTACTGGTATTGGGCTGCTTATTATTGCTTTAGGCTCTCTAGTGGCTTGGCTGACGCAAACACAGGCCGGCATAGATTTCGTTAACCGAGCTTTGGCATCGTTGGAAGCTGGCTTCTCGTTCATCATCGAGACCTTTGCCAGATTCAAGACAGAGGGTTTTGCTGCTTTCAAAAACTTTGGTGCCAACATCAAGAACGCTGTAGTCGAAACCAATAGTCTGGTAGGTGCCTCGCAGAAGCTCAGGGAAGAACGCCGAGCTTTGGCCGTGGAAACGCAACGTGTGCGCACCGAAGAGAAGGAACTATCCAAGATCGCTGAAGATACCAGCAAGTCTTACGCTGAGCGGTCAGCAGCAGCAGCCAAAGGCATCAAATTAGAGTCCGATCTACTCGCCAAGCGCGAAGATTTCGCACGTCGGGAGCTGCAGAACATCAAAGACACCATCGCTCTAAAGGGTGAATTAGCCTTGGCTGAAGACCTTGACCTGATCGCCGAGAAAGAAATCGAGCTTGCACAGATTCGAGAAGAGTCGGTCGAGCGTCAGACGACACTCAATTCCAAGCTAAACGTAGCTAATCAGGGGGTCAAAAAGAGCTTAGATGGCATCAAAGAGGCTGCCGAAGGTTCCCTTGATGCCCTCACCACCAAGCTTGCAGCACTAGAGAAGATAATATCTGGAGGGAACTTGGAAGGGCAAGCTCTCAGGGACAAGATCAAGGAAGTACTAAAGCTCGAACAAGAAGTCGATAATCTGGCTGCATCCTTGCAACGTGTCCGCAATGAAGTTGAGTTCGGCACAGGAGCTTCCCCGAGCTTGATTGATGATCCCGATGGTGCAGGCTTCGGCGATGGCATCGAATCGCTCGACCCTGCTCTAGACCCGGAAGTAATCTTCCAGAAGAAAGTCAATGACGAGATCAGCAAGCAAAAAACCGAACTAGACAAGGAACTAAGGGAGAAAGAACTTGCAGCACAGAAGGCCCGTCGTGAGCTACAACAGCAAGAAGCCGAAATACAATTAGAGCTCACAAAAGAGACCTACGAGCAACTGGGCGAAGCCTTGGGAGAGTTTGCTAGTGGCGACTTAGACACGCTGCAGGACTTTAGCAAGAAGGCTTTAGGCATCCTGGTTGACTTTGTTTCGAAGCAAATCGAGCTACTATTATTCGCTGAGCAAGCGAAGGCCGTGACCAATCCAGCCAGCGCGCTAAAGTTTGCCCTAATCGGTGGGGTGATCAAAGCTATCTTGGCGAAGGTAAAGTCCACGGTTACCCAGCTTGAAGATGGGGGAACACTCGGGTTTTTGGCTGATGGGCCTCGTCACGCCCACGGTGGTATACGTGTAGGTAATCAGGAGATCGAAGGTGGTGAAGTAGTATTGACTCGCAGAGCTGCAGACCTATTCCCGGACGCTATCAATCACATCAACACCGCTGCCGGCGGCCGCAAGATCCTACAAGAAGGTGGGGTTCTGGATAGCCAAGGGCCAGTGCTTCCGGCAAACGTGGGCAGCCAGGGCATCGATGGCGACGCTCTCGCTAAGCAAGTAGCACGAGCCGTATACATGGCCACGAAGTCAGGACTTCAGGAAACGGTAAGGTTGGCAGAAAGGGAAAATGAATTTAATGAACGCAACGTCGCATAAAGGGCAAAAAAAGGGTGCACTTTATTTGTGCCCCCGAAAATAAATACATATGGCTACAGTAGCACAGACACCAGCAGCATTGAACGCCATCAACAGAGGTGGTAAGTGGATCTTAAATCAAGTACCCACGACCGGGACAGTAGAAACTCGGCTGGCATGGGAGCTCGAAGTGGAAGGCACCAAGGTCGCAGAAGACACAACTCTAACCACATCGGGCAGCGACAATGTCGTAGTAGATCCCCGGAACGCTTTGCGGGGCTGGCTTCTAGCTGGCGTGCCTGGCTTAGTGTCTCAGTCTGTTTGGAACGTTACCGACGAGCTAATTGCAGCGGTGACGTTGAAGCACGGCACGGTGGTGATAGATTGGACCAATGAACCCGTGACAAAGGTTGTGAATATAGCCGGATCATCAGGGCCGTTCGACTTCATCAACTCGGTACTATCTCAGGTCGATGGTGAGATACTTACTAGCACTGCAGCGGCTTGGCTGAGCCATACCCCGGACGAGGTGTTCACACACCCTTTTGCGTACTCATGGATAGGCCTATATGGCAATGATACCATAACCTGCAACTGGGTGAAGTGTGACGGAACTACCGGATCTTTTATCATGTCAGCACCGTTCGACGCAAACGCTATCCCATGCGGCCCGGTCAACCTCGGCCTAGATCCAGATGTGAAGTACTACACATTGACCTTTGCTACCATGAGCCGAGTCATCGAATTTCATGTCGAATGCAATGCCAAGGAAGATCGGGTCGGGAACATCATCTTCCAAGAGCCTACGGGCGGTATGGCAGGCCATGCACTTACAGACATCACCCAGGGCGGTGGAGCTTCTAGCTCATTAGTCGAATATCACTCAGAGCCGGACGGTGATTTTGACGATTGGAGCAAGTACGGGGGCAAGACCGTAGCCCGAAAAACAGCTGGTGCGACAGTATCGGGATCGATCCGGGTGAAACCTTCGCCTATGTATCGTAACTTCGTCGCTAATATGATCGGATCACCAATAGCATGGATTCAGAGCAAAGACCTTTCAGGGTCGGTGATCTTCATTAAGGCGAACATTGTGTCGGCTGGCATCTCGAATGCTGGCACAGATGGCTTTGCTACTTTAACTATTTCTGCAACTGTGTTGCAAGAAACCAAAAGCCAAGGCGCGTATTAACTAATCAATCAATCTATATCATGGTAAAACAATTCAATTTAATTCCCGGAGCGGTCCAAGGTGTTAAGATGATCGGCGATGGAGATATCGCTACTATTAACGAGTTACTGAAGGATCACTTTATTCACGAATTGTCCTTCTGTGGAAGCACTGTGCGAATAGACCTGGAAAAGTACGTAAAGATTAAGAAGCTGAAGAGGCAAGTCAAGGAACTCGAAGAACTTGTCTTTGACATGCAAAGTCAGATTAACGATAACGATGATGATGTCAAGCGGCTTTGGAATAAACTCAGTGTTCACGACAAGCAGTTCCAATGGCTGCAGAAGGGTAACGATACGTTAAACAATGTGAATATTCAAACCCAAGAAAATGAGAAACAAATTAAACAGCTGTGGGGTGTGGTTCAGGGAATGATAAAGGCAGACACACAAGCTAAGGTGAGCGATTGGAAAAAGAAATGGGATAGATCCCTAGAAGATCCTTTTTCATTGATAGGTAGACAAGTTGTTTGGAATGGTCATGCTGGCGAAATTATTGAGGTACGTTCTACTGACCCAAAAGAAATAAACTACCTGCTTTTCGGTAGCGATCTTAACGAAACCTGGCTGGAACGATCAGACTTCCAGCTAGTTGAGCCAGACGATACCCACGCCGCAACCATGAGTCCAAGACTATGATAATAAGAGTACAGATACTGAACGTTACCCTTCCTGCGATCTTCGACGATCCGGGAGGGGTGTTTGTCGACCTAGGTGAAACGGACATGTCCCTAAAGAAGGTCGCCGAAGAACTCAACGAGGTCAACGAGATCCAATATGGTGGCGTTCGGGTGTTCTCTGTACCAGACACAGCAAAGAACCTGATCATCTTTCAGCAGTTTATCGCACCAGCTCCAACAGACTTCGACTACACTCCCTTAGAGTGTCGCATATACGTAGGTACTAACATCCTCAACGAAACGTGGATCGGTGCCAGCAGGAGCGCCGAGGGCGAAGGTAGGCTTGAACTGACAGCAACAAAGCAGTCGGACTACTGGATAATTGGTGCGAAGGCTTTGCGGCTCCCACAGATCCCATATGATGACGTAGAGTTCACCCAGGCAAACATCGAAACAAACTGGTCAAGCAATTACCGATATGCCGATGGTGATCTAGGTATACACTTCACGCCGATGTATTTCGGGCATCCCTATGTCGACGGTGAGATGACTATCGAGTACATGAGATGGAACTATCATCTTTTGAGGATCATTCGCGAAGGGTTCCGAACCTTTGGCTGGTGCTTCAAGTGTGAAGCCCTCGAATCCGACGAGGGAAGGCAGCTGGCGGCATATCTCATCGATCCGAACGCCTACAGCACCGAAGCACTGATCGAGGGTAACAAGGCTTTAGCTGAGTCCGGTGAATTTGAGCTTTCTAAGCAGTTCAACATATCTTCAGGCGGCTTATTCGGTGGCTTGTTTGGCGGAGCGCAAAAGTTGTATGGATATCATGTCGTCAAGACCACCAACACCATCATTCATGACCCCGGCTCCAATGTGATCGGGGGAAGGTATTACGGCTTTGGCTTGTTTCATTTCAAGGTGACCATCCAATACATACCCATCGAGTTGAAGTCTGAGGTAGTACGTATTGAGTGGTTCAGGAACAACCCATTCACCACTCCACCAAGCAATACCAAGGTGTTCGAGGAAGAGTTCAGGCCATCAGATGACTTTGTCGGAGATCCTACAGCGCTCTTTGAAAAGACCTTCGAAGCAGACATCCAGCTGCAAACGAATCAGTCCATCACCATCGGCATTTATATCGAATCTTTCTTCAAGAAAGTGAAGATCAAGAATGTCATCCTGAACGTGACACCAATCAAGGTGTTCCCTCAACGTGGTGAGACCATCAACCCGGCCAACTACTTGCGAAACGATACTTTGCTTGAGCTACTGAAAGGCTGGGTGCACCCGATTCGAGGCAAGATAGATGTCATACCTGGGGAAAAGACCGTCGAGGTGTTCCCTAACTTCGAGATCGACGCCTTTGGCGAAACGCTTACTGGCTACTACCGCAATACGTTGGTCGATGTCACACCGATACAGATTTCAGAAAGCGCTGTCGTTGAGAGCCCGGTAAGCAAGCCGAATAGGTTCCAGCTGGTAAGGTGGAAGCAATCTAGCGACCCATGGATCAAACGAATGGGGCTCGACAAGCTGACGCCATTGTTTAGCCGCACCCTGGATCTGGGAGAACAATACGTTCCAGATTACACCGAGTACCCGAACCCATACTTTGAACCCACTGTCAGCGATTGGGTGTATGACTTCAGCAAGGGAGATGAAAAGAATGTACCCGTCAATTTGCCAATCTTGCTGGACCACATTCCAGGCGACAGCGATCACCAGGTGAGTACCGATATCGGGCCAAGAATACTATTCCTAACTGAATTTCGACCACAGCAATGGGACACAGAAGCAGGCACGCAAACCGTAAAGCTCGGGTGGGAAGGTGGACAGATAACTACCTGGAACCACGCATATATGCGCAATCCATTTTTGAGCGCTGCAGTACAAACGAACCTAGTGTTCGGGGATGTGTTGCAAGAAATCGAGAATACCCTCTTCGTGAGCTTTTGGAGAGCTTGGATCTATACGAATATCACTGGCTCCAAGATGAACATCTTAGCGATGATCAAAGGCCAACACTACTTTGGGTGGAGCTTTAGAGATGCATACAAGATCGTCATCCGGGGTAGGCACCATATCGCCAACCTTCTTAGCATTGACGACTTCCGACCTTCAGCAGGCATCAGCACCCCGGCGACATTTATACCGAGGGGATCCGCTGGCGTCATTGCTGACGACGATTCCCCGAACCCTTGCGATGGGTACTTGTACGACCTAGCGGTTGCACCTACCGGAACGACATGGAACTTTGCCATCACTACAGACAACCCCGACAGCGGCGTGATTGAGTGGAGATATGAAGGTTCTGTGACCTGGACAGCTGGCACCAGCTTAGCAGATCCCACAGGGCCGTTTTACGTGCGATATCGGCTCACTGCAGGAGATTGCAGCAATGGCCCGGTCAAGTATGTCGATCCATGTGGAAACGTGCCTACAGTCTTGATCGACTTCGAGCAACAGGAAGATGGGGACGTTTGCACCACGGGAACGCTGGGCGGTTATATTGTCGACGCTGTGCTTTCTACTACCCTTGAGTATGATCTGGACGATGCAGGTGCTTGGGCACCGTACACGCTTGGCACGGAGATATGCGGCACATACACCAAGATTTGCTTCCGTGGAGATGTCGAGTTCGACAACTCATGCGATGATTATACTATACCTGAAACGTGCTTCGAGATACCACCGGACACCGATTGCCTGCTCAATACTCCGGCCATCATAATCAATCATGTAGGCTTGGACGGGTTCACCTTCGACATCGGCGGCACCTATGCCAGCGAGATCGGATCGTGGCATTTCTTTTACCGTAGGATCGGCGAAGATGAAGTCGAAGCAAAGCGATGGACAGACCAAAACCCGATCGTCGGCACAGATTTCGAGGTGAGACTTCATGTATTCTGGTGTGACGATTGCGAACCTTATTGCTCACCCTGGACGACTGTCGAGGAACCAGCACCACTTATGGCACTACAAGCGGCTCCCGAATGGGACTTTACCAAGATACCAGAAGATAGAAAAGCAGAAATACGCAACCTGGTCGAACTAGGCAACCGTCGTGAGCTGGCACGAATACATAACGAACTGGAGCTGTCTGAGCATGAATATTGCTGCGGTGCAGATCTTAAACATGTCATGAAATGGTTTCTATGGGGAAGGGACAACGGAAAGCTTTAGACCATCCACTACGCGAAAAGATGATACGGCGCTTTCTGAGAGAGATAGCAGGCCGCAAAGACGAAATCACCAAAGATGATATAGCCAGATTTGACGCTTTAGATTACCGGGTCATTATCGAGCCGCTTGTCATGAAAGACCATCGCCGACAGGTAGAGCCCGGAATGTTGGCAACTCGATTCGGTGTTAAATACCGCACTATCTCGTACATTATCACTGGCAAATAATCCAAGTTGTCAACAATTTGCGGAGCCGGAAACGGTTTCGCACTAGCAATCCCACTCGCGATGCCATACTTTAGCGGTGTGGAAAAAGATAATTTCAACGCATTTCTTCAGAGCACGGTTTGGATGGCCGACCCATTGTGGGCACTCGGGCAGTACATGAACTACCGTACCGACATTCAGCTTTTGCAGAACGGGGCAAGTCTTAAAGACATGCTGCTGAAATATCGGATGGCACCTTCTGAGCCTACATATTTAGATCGGAGCGGTGCACCTTCTCAGAACGTCGGAGGTATCGCACACATCTATCTTTCGGGAGTAATGACTGAAGAGGGTCAAGCTGGCATGTGTAGCCGGGGCCGAGGCATCGTTGACATGATAGAAGATCTTGAACAACTTGACGCCAACAGCACCGTCGAAGGAGTATTGCTAGAGATAAATTCAGGCGGTGGATCAGCGATTGCAGCACACATGCTGACAGAAGCGATTAAGCAATTCTCTAAGCCTATCGTAACTTATGGCCATTTCGTTGGTTCCGCTGCATATATGGCAGCGGCTGTCACTGATGAGATAGTAGCCGCCGGAAATGGTGCCCAATTCGGGTCGATAGGTACGCTCATCCAGGTTTCTAATGAAGCTTTGAAGACACTGCAGGAAAACTACACCACACTATATTCCACACTTAGCACCCAAAAGAACAAGAAGGTACGCGGCCTACTCGCAGGAGATAGCGGCCCGATCTTAGAACACCTCGACAACCTCGCTAAGAACTTTATCGGCGAGGTCAAAGGTGCTCGCAACATCAGCAATAAGGAAGTCTTCGAAGGTGATATGTACCTGGCTAAAGACTCCAAAAAGTTTGGATTGATTGATAACATCGGCGGCAAAAACAAGGCCGTACGAATTTTGAACCGACATATAAAATTGAGCAAATGAAAAATTTCTTCGCAGTAGTAAAAAGCAGCTTGAACAATGTGTTCGCCGATGCGAATTTCACTGACGAGACCACAGAAAGCGAGGTGGCAGATTTCTTGGAAACCCAGGAAGGCACCATGCAAGCCCAGGTTGATGCAGTAGCGGAATCCGTAGTGACTTCACAGGAGGCAATCACGGCCGCCGCTAGTGATAGCGCCGAAGCTGTAGAGGCCGCAACTAATTTGACCGAAGCAGTAGAACTCTTGGTGCAAAACCAGGCAGCTACCGAGGCTAAATTGGGTGACATAGGCAGACAGTTGAGTAAGATCACTTTAGGGCTGAACAATATACCCAGCAAGACCACAGGCGATGATGCCGTTGTCAAAGCTGGCAAGGACGATGAAGATGCAACAGTCTTTACCATTGGAGCACGATCTCAACAGATAGTTGAGAGAGTGAAGTCTGGTGTACGATAGTAAATCACTTTTTTTCGCAACGATAAATATTCAATATTATGCCAATTGGAAAATTAGAAGGCGTAAGATTCTCACTGAACGGCGGCAACAGGGTTGTCGAAATTGCTACCGACGAGGTGGTTAATTTGTTTCCCGGTGTGGCGATCTATGCGTCAGACATCGCCGCAAACGAGTTCGGAATCTGGAGCCTAGCTTCAGTTGGGAACCGTGGCGAAATAAAATATTCATCTTTTACGCAGCCGAAGCACATTTTGCAGGCTCGTAACGGTTGTGTATGGAATCCGAAAATGAAGATGACACAAGTCGGCGGTAAGCTGATTTTGTCACCTTACACCGTGAACGGCGAGATCTGCCCCGATGCATTTTGGGATGGAGCTTTCGAACGTATCTTCGGTACTGGTCTGGAGATTAGAAACCTATACGGAACGCCAGACGGTAAGGCCGTAATGGACCTGATCATGACTAAGATCTTCCTCGCCATCCACAACGGAGTTTATGACGCCATGTATTATGGCGATCACCCGTTGATTGCTTCATCTGATACAAATGGCTACTACACTGCAGGAGCAGATGAGTGGGCTGATTATATGGATCAGATGGACGTTAGCGAGGGCGGCGGCGTGTTGACTCAGCTTGATGGCTTGAGGGATGCAGGCGAAGCACATCTCGCAGGGGCCATCGTCGGAGGTGACATCTCAGACGACGAATATGTCGGGGGTACGAACAACATCACGTACTACTTTGACCAGCTCTACAAGATCGCCACAAACGATCTCAAGACGGTCAAAGACAGCAACCCTGGTGACTTTGTCATCTTGGCTCACCCTGCAGAGTTTGCAGCGTACGAAGATTATTTGACCGCAACGTACAATACCATCCCAGCCAATTACCAGTATTTTCTTACTGGCAGCGAGGGTGTATTGTCTCCAAACGTGCTAATGTACAAGGGTTCTCCCGTAGTACGTATGCAGGGATGGAAGCGTTTCGACACGATTACAGGATATAACGTGCACAGGCTTTGCGCCGTAGCACGCGGAGTGATGGGAGCGGCCTACGATGTAGCCAACTTGCCTAGTGCAGGAGCTGGCGAAATCGGTATGCGAATCGATCAGCGTTTCGGCGGTGGCGAGGGTCATATGGGCAAAGTGTATATGATGACTGACTTCAAACTGGGTACGGAGATCTTAGATCACAACCTGGTCAGCATGTACACAGTCGTTGACACTCCTTAAGATTAGGGGATAGATTGATAGTATAGGGGCCGGATCGCGCAAC